>Ga0302325_10003871_pt1 | contig 34952 bp, 42 predicted proteins | sample Palsa_T0_2_FD_201948 | JGI IMG/M metagenome (GOLD analysis project Ga0302325, IMG submission 201948) | Peat permafrost microbial communities from Stordalen Mire near Abisko, Sweden - Palsa_T0_2 | ecosystem: Environmental > Terrestrial > Soil > Palsa > Peat permafrost | place: Sweden: Abisko...
CTCGCTGATACCTTCTCTCCGGATCTCGCGAAGCCATTCATGAAAGCGGAATGCGGGAAAACTGCACGTTCCGTTTGAGCGGCGGACGGAGGCGAGCCCTTCAATGGGCGCCTCCTCCGACCCGACACCGCTGAAGCCGGGTAACTCCGGCGGAGGGAAGGGACCTCAGTTCAAGACAGACGCAATACGTAGGGAAGGGCCTTGGGGATTGGGAAACCTATCAACTCCGATAATTGGTCAGAAACTGCAGAAGGCGTTGCACGCGAAAGCGTGAGTTCTTGTCCGAGAGCCGGATGCGGGAGATCCGCCTGTCCGGTTCGATGAGCGGGATGTGGAAACGGAGCCATGGCTGAACTACTAAGGCACCGCCAGACGAAAGAGGCGGCAACAGATATGTTCAGCCTACAGCCACCGCGCCACATCTCGACTCTACCAAGGCGAGCGCGGTCAATCCGCTCGACCTGAAGATATCGAAGGGGCAGGCGGCGCATGCGCGGCATCCACTGCCGGCCATCCTTGGCATCGACGTCGCTGGCACGGTCGAGAGCGTCGGACGCGGCGTTACGGAATTCAAGCCCGGTGATGAGGTCTATGGCATGACGGGTGGCATCGGGGGCCTGCAGGGGTCGCTCGCCGAATTCGTTGCGGCGGACGCCAGGTTGCTGGCGCCGAAGCCGAAGAATCTTGGCATGCGGGAGGCGGCAGCGCTACCGCTGATCTTCATCACCGCCTGGGAGGGGCTCGTGGACAGAGCTCGCATTCGCGGCGGGCAAAAGGTCCTTGTACAGGGCGGCGCCGGCGGAGTCGGGCACATCGCCGTTCAACTCGCGCGATCGTTCGACGCCGAGGTGTTCGCCACGGGCTCGCTCAAGGACAAGGCGCATATCGAGCAGCTTGGTGCGACGTTCATCGACAGGGTAACGCCGGTCGACGATTATGTTGCCGCGTGTACGGCGGGGCAGGGCTTTGATCTCATCTATGACAGCGTGGGCGGAGCCGTGCTCGATGCCTCGTTCAACGCGGTGGCGCGTTTCGGGCATGTTGTCAGTGCGCTCGGGTGGGGCACGCATGCGCTCGCCCCGCTGTCGTTTCGCGCGGCGAGCTATTCCGGCGTGTTCACACTGCTGCCGATACTGACAGGGGAAGGACGCGCGCATCACGGTGAGATCCTGCGCGAAGCCACAAAGCTCACAGAGACGGGCAGGATCGTGCCTCGCCTCGACCCGCGCCGTTTCAGTCTCGAGACGATCGAGCAGGCTCATGCCGCAATCGAAAGCTGGACCGCTGCCGGCAAGATCGTTGTTGATATAGGTGCGTAATCGCGGTGCCCCTTCTGGCTCATGAAACACAGTCGAGTGTGAAACGGCCGTTCAATGGAATCGTCACGCAACGCTTCGCTGCCGATTCATGCGATACGGCTGCCGATTCTAACGATTGAAGGTTAGGGTCTCAAGGGCGCGAGCAGAGACGCCGCTGATCCAAGCGGAGCTTCCCAGATCTATTGGCCGGTTCAATCAAGAATGATGTTTCCGCAGATAGCGATTGACCGTTTCTGGCGCTCAGGGGACGTCCCCAACGCAAAAGTGCCAATGAGCGTCTCATTGGGTGGCGGCAAACAAATCCCATCTACCCGGAAGGCCCTTGAGTTCAAAGGATCCGCGTTCGGAAAATTTCAGGCCGGTGCCGGCGACAAGGTCAGTGACCACCCGCGATACCAATACCTCGTTCGAAGCAGATTGCGTCATAACTCGCGCGGCAGCGTGCACCGCAATGCCACCGATATCCTTTCCCCGAATTTCGATCTCGCCGGTGTGCAGGCCTGCGCGGAGCGGCAAGCCGATGTGTTTCGTGGCGGAGCCGAGAGCGAGCGCGCACCGGATGGCGCGGCCGGGACCGTCGAACGTCGCCAAAATGCCGTCGCCTGTGCTTTTGACCAGAATGCCGCGGTGGTTGCCGATGATCTGTTGGGCAAGCTGATCGTGGATATCCAGCAGATAACGCCAGCGCCGGTCGCCAACTTTGACGGCATTCCGGGTTGAGCCACGATGTCGGTGAAAAGCACGGTCGCGAGCACACGTTCCAGCTCCGTTGAAGCCCCTTGTCGTTGGCCCATAACGAATTCCTCAATATCGTCGAGCAGCGCGCCGGTGTCGCCCAGCCAGGCGTAATGATCGCCGACGGAATATTCGATGTATTGGGCGCCTGAAATGTGCTGTGCGAGCTCCCGACCGAGCGCGACCGGAACCTGAGCATCGGTTCGGCTATGCAGCACAAGGGTCGGAACCCGCACTGTGGGTAGGATCGAGGTGACATCGATCTTTCGGTGAATGTACAGAGCAGTCCTCAATGCACCGGGACTGCTCGACAGCCGCTCGTATTTCGCGAACTGCGTGACCGCTTCGGGGTTGCTCGCCCGGCTTGGGGCGACATTTCGCATCGTTTCACCGGTGCCCCAGCTCTTGAGCGCCTGCTCGACGTGGCTCTGCCATACGTCCTCGGGCATTCTCTCGGCTGCGCAAGCAAAGCCGCCAAACAGAATGAGATGCGATACCCGCTCCGGGTAAGTGGCGGCGAACAACATGCTCATGGGGCAGCCTTCGGACACCCCAAGCAGAACCGCGCGCCGCGATCCGATTACGTCCATGATGGCGCGCAGGTCATCCATGCGCTCTTCCAGCGAGGGAGCGCCGTCTATTCTATCCGACAGCCCTTGTCCTCTTTTGTCGAATGTCACTACTCGGGCAAAGTTCGAAAGCCGGCGCAGGAACGCCGTATAACCCGGTAACTCATGTAGAAAGTCGATATGGGAAAACAGGCCCGGGACGAGAATCAAGGCGATGGGCCGATCGCCCATCACCTGAAAGGCGATGCTGAAGTCGCCGCTGGACGCGCAACGTGTCTCTGGCAGGTTGAAATCGGTCATCGCAACAGACCCAATTCAGGGATTCTCAGGTCGTCGCCTCGACAATTCTCGAGGTGCGACTTTCGCTATTATTTGGCTGGAGGACTTTTGGCTTTCCTTCGCGAGGCTCACGGCCGCCGTCCGAGTATCGTGTCAGGCCCTCGCTGCCCCGAGGATTAGCCGCGTAATTTCTTCCGGACGGGAGATCAGCGAGACATGGCTGGCGTTCACTTCGATAGTCTTTGCGCCCATCCGTTTCGCCATGAAACGCTCAAGGTCCGGATCGATGGTGCGGTCTTCCGTCGACACCGCGTAGAAGCTTGGCTTCGATCGCCATGCCGCGTTCCTGATTTGCCGGTGAGCAATTCCTTGTGAAACGGCTCCTGCACCGCATAGAGTGCCTTCGCCTTTGCCTTTGGCAGATCGCCTGCGAAATCGCGCAGGAACGCTTCCTCGGTGAGACGTCCGATATCACCGTCAAAGACGACGCCGGCTGACGCCGGGGGCGTCGGATAGGTCTTGGCCAGCGCAGCATAATCCTCTCCCGCATCCGGCGCGCGCGCCGCCACATAGACCAGGGCCGAAACGTTTGGATGCACGCCCGCCTCGGTGACGATCATCCCAGAGAATGAATGACCGACCAAAACGGTTGGACCATCCTGCCTTGCCAACACGCGCTCGGCCGCGGCGACGGCCTCGGGTAGCGTCGTCAGCGGGTTTTGCACGGACGTGACATTCAACCCTGCCGCCTGAAGCCGCGGAATCACCTCTGACCAGGATGACCCGTCAGCAAACAGCCCGTGCACGAGGACGACATTTCGCGCCTTCATCGGCGAGGGAGAGGCGGCCGCCCCGCGTGTGGAAGTCAATGCACCAGCCGCGCTCGCGACTAGCGTCGTCGAAAAAACTCGTCTGCTCATCATGGCCTCTATTCCCTGATCGCGTGGAAATCATCGAACACTAGACGAGATGAACCTATCCTTAGTTACGGGCCAATCTTCTGAAATTGCCAGTCGCAGTTCAATTCGCACGCCGGAAAATCACACGGCTGGTTCACGCTTTCGCGGGTTCCTAAGCAAGCGTGGCAGATTTTGAGATGCGAAGCCGCAAAAGCGTGCTTTCCGGAAAGCACGGCACGCCGCGTAGTGTCTTCAAGCCAAGTGTAAGTCGCCAGATTTTCAAGCCGATCGAAAAGTACAATGAGTGACACGCGCAAGGAAATCGACAGTCTTGGCGAAGTCAGTGCCCCCGCGACAAGCTCTGGGGTACGCAGACGCAGCGATTCGAGAGTGCTTTTGGCAAAGTCCGCATTTGCCTGTCTGACATTGACCTCGGCCTCTCCAAAATTTGGTTTCGGGCCGGGCGTCTCACATCCAGCGAACTGAAAAAGAGGCGGCGGACCAACATCCGCCGCCGATATGAGTGCCCCTCGGGGAAAAAAGGGCACCTGGGGAGTTCTATTGCCACATCGCATTTGCATTCTTCGTGTCGGGACAGTCTTTCACGTCCCCGCATGGTTTTCCGAAAGGAACGACTGGACTCGTTGTGTCTTTATGCGTGTTGATCGTGCATTTTTGAAAGTTGCTATCGGGTCGGACAATACGAATGCTGGCCGTCGGCGCAGTATCGGTGGCGCGTCGGCTATGCGAAGGAGGGTGCCACCATGAACCGGATTTTGCAGGAATTGCGCTGGCGCGGTTTGCTTTCCAGCGCGCGAGAGATGGGTATTGGATCTTACGCCATCATCGCCGTTCTGTTGGGTCTGTTGGTTTTGGCGATAATCATCGCCGTTGTCGGATGGTCATCCGCTGCAGGAACGCCTGTGCCACTCGCCGGATATGTCGCAATGGCGATCGGCGTGCTGGTTTCGATCGCCGTGGGGAGCGGCTTGATGGCTCTGGTCTTCTAAAGCAGCCGGGCCGGTTACGATGAACCGGCTAAGTTGATCGCCTCGGACAACGATCAGTTGCCAGGATAGGTCGGCAGGCTAACGCGCCCCAGTCCACGAATAGCCGGACTTTTCGTGGACTGGCCAACGGTTCACCGCGAGTTAGTGATATTCCGAAACTCCGGCTCCGGGATCAATCCGTCTCGATTGGGCATCTTCACCTTGGGCAGCGTTTCTTTGTCGAGCTTGGCATCTGTCGGAAGAATTCCGTTCAGGCTCAGGATGTAGGCCACCACGGAATAGGTGTCGTCGTCGCTGAGCGATCCCGGGGCCTGATAGGGCATTGCCCGATGAATATAGTCAAACAAGGTCGTCGCATAAGGCCAGTAGCTGCCAACGGTCTTGATCGGATGATCCGAGGCAAGCGTTCTCTGTCCGCCGGCGAGGCGGTCTTTGATGCCGTTTTGCCCGCCCGGCCCATGACAGGCAGCGCAATTTTCCTCGAACACGGTTTTTCCGGACACAGCGCTGCCGCTTCCTGGTGGAAGGCCCTTTCCATCAGGGTGAACGTCAATGTCCCACAGCTTGATCTCTTCTGGCGCGGCCGGTCGTCCGAAATCATAGGCCCGCGCCGAGAATGCCGCCGAGGCGAAGATCACAAAGGCGACCGTACTACGCGAGAACATTGCTGACACTTCCATTTTCGTCGATGCTCCAGGTTTGCTGGGCGTTGTAGTGAAACAACGCATTGGTTCCCATTTGCGCGACCAAGGATGCGCGATCAGGCTGGACGTTTGCTTTTTCGTCGACCGAGCGACTCACGATCTTGGTCGGCTTGCCGTCCCACAGCCAATCCATTTGAAATCGCGTCTGGGCTTTCGGGAGAACAAGCCCGGTGAGCTGCGCTGATTGCCACATCCTGGTCGCGTCGGTGCTGATCTCCACCTTCGAGATCTTGCCGTAGCCGCTCCAGGCAAGGCCTGTGATGCGGTTATAGCCGGGCCGGATTTTCATGGTGCCCGAGGGCGAGGTAATGACTGAATTGGTTTCCATCCGAAGCTGGAACTGTCGCGCCTTGCCGTCAGCGAGCAATTGGGTGTAGCGCGCCGTTTCCCAGCGCGTCATCCAGGGGTGATCGCCGAACTTGAAACGACGAAGCCATTTAATATTCAGATTGCCTTCGAACCCCGGTATGATCAGCCGAATGGGGAATCCGTGCGCGGGCCGCAGGGGCTCACCGTTCTGCCCATAGGCGACGAATGCTTCGCTCAGGATCTCGTCGGTCAGCGGGATGCTGCGTGCAACCGCAGCCGCATCGTCGCCCTCTGCGAGCATCCAGGTCGCCTTGCGGTCTACGCCAACCAGGTCGATCAGAAAACGCAGCGGGACGCCCGTCCATTCGTTGGTGCTGATCAGACCATGCGTATTCTGAACCGTTAGATTCGGATCCGCCTTCTTCCAGCTTTCCCAGCCATTGCCGGTACACTCGATGAACACTACGCGGGAAGTGGATGGCATGGCCTTTAGATCGTTCACCGTCAGGACCAATGGCTTGTTCACCATCCCATGCATCAAGAGCCGATGCTTGGCAGGGTCGAGATTTGGGACGCCGGAGTGGCTGCGCTCATAGTGCAAATCTGTCGGTGTAATGGATCCGACTAACTGGTCGATCGGTGTCTTCGAATTGATGGCGTCATCGGGATCGACGTGACGCATTCCCGGACCTGCTTCCGGAATGCGCGCGATCTTGACGTATTGGGACCGTTCGCTGTGCCCGCTCAGATCGGCGCCGGGTTCGCGCGGAGGGACGTCGGCAAGCGTGTCGGCCAACGCCGGTCCGCCGGCCGCCGCTCCCACGCCGGCCGACACGAATTTTAGGAAACGTCTACGGGATGGCGCAGATGCTTCATTTTGTTTTGCGCTCATAGGCGAGTTCCTCAATGATCCGCAAGGGGCAACTATCGCCCGCCGCTTCCACATCACGTCTTCACGCGCTTGGTGTCTTTCGAGCGTGTCGCACGCTATCGAAATCGCACGACGACGCCTGCCGGCGTGCGAATGCGAAATAACAAAGCCTTCCGACAAGACGAACATCGGCTGCCCGCGCACTGTTGGCGGGCGAGGAATGTCTTGGGAGATTGGAAATGTGCACGTGCGGTGCGAACTATGTGGAGCACAAGAGCAGCTTGGCCTTCCAGCCGACGGTCGAACGCCTGGTTGCCGTGATCGAGAAGGCCGGGATGGAAGTTTTCGCCAGGATTGACCATGCCGCGGGCGCAAAGGCTGTCGGACTCGCGATGTCGCCGGCTACCGTGCTGATCTACGGCCAGGCCCGCGGAGGCACACCGATCATGCAGGCGGCACCTGCCGCGGCGCTGGATCTGCCGCTTCGCGCCCTGATCCGAGAAGGCGACGGCGGCGAAACGCTGGTGGCATTCCATCCCATTCAACAGGTGTTGGAGCCCTATGGAGTTTCCGACGAGATGGCGGGCCGGCTTTCAAAAGCCCAGCAGCTTCTTGTCACGTCGGTCTGATCCATCGTTCCACCACAGATATGACGCGGCGATTGTCACTCTCATAAAAGGGATCAGATCATGAATCGAGCCGATGCAAAACAACGGCAGGCGGCGCCTGTGCGAACGCCCACTGATCTTAGCTCGGCGGCCACCAAGGACATCTCGGCTGCTCTTACGGCGTTGCTCGCCGACATGTTCGCGCTTTACCTGAAGACCAAGAATTTTCACTGGCATATTTCCGGGCCAAATTTTCGCGAATATCATTTGATGCTCGACGAGCAAGGCGAGCAAATATTTGAGACGACTGACGCGATTGCCGAGCGGGCGCGGAAAATCGGCGGCTCGACGCTGCGTTCAATAAGCCACATCAGCCGGTTGCAGCGCATCCTGGACAACGACGCGAACTACGTTACCCCGAGCGATATGCTCGCCGAGCTCGCCGGCGACAACCTGCAGCTCGTCAAATACATGCGCGCGACCCACGCTACTTGTGACGAGCACAACGATATCGCAACCGCAAGTCTTCTCGAGAATTGGATTGACGAAGGCGAGCGAAGAGTTTGGTTCTTGTATGAGTCAACGCGATTTTCGGCGTAACGGCTTGGCGCGTTAAAGTCCGTGAGAGAGGGCTCTTTCTCCAGTCAGCGACGCGGATTCGCCATCCGAGGCCATGGATTAACTACTCGCATCAACCGGCTGATTTGCTGTTCAGGGCTGGTAACCGCGGGACAACGGTCGTTCCTTTCCCAAGCCCACTCTGCAACTCGCTCGTCCTGCCCATGTTCAGCACATTCTGGCGCCGGTTTATCGGCGTTTCACCGAGGGGTTCGAGTCCCCAGATATGCAGGCCGCTAAGGCGACGCTGGTCTCGTACACCTTGGTCACCTTACTGAAATCATTGAAGAATTGGTATTCGTCGCGGCCCGGCGCGGGGGTGCATCTGTTTAGTTCTGAATTTTCCTGAATTCAGGGACTTTCACTCGGTCACCGGCAGCTCTGCTCCTAAGCTTCGATCGGCCTCAACAACGACGTGAGGGGGAGCGAGCGGATGACACAGCAGCTCAGCACGACCGCCGATCAGCGGCCAAATCTTACGAACGGCTTTTTCCATCTTTGCACCGGAGCGAACGAGGACGGCCTGCTGCATGAGGTCGCCTGGCGGCAGCCGTCGAAGCTGGACCAAGATCGGGACTGTCGACTGGAGATCTGGCGCTGGACCGACCCACGGACCGTTGAGCGGCGTGAAGTGTCCGACACCCCCGCGGATTGCCATATCATCAGCGTTGCGTTGAAGGCAGCGCGGCTGACGCTTGCCGCCGATTCGAAGCTGTTGTTCGAAGGATTGATGCCGGCGGGTACGTTGTATGTCAGCAGCCCGTCCGAGAAGGTCATCGCGCAGTTTCATACGCCTTGCGATTTTCTGCATTTATATGTGGGAAATGGCATGCTTCGTGATGAAGGCTTGCTAGGGAAGGAAGTGGAATTTATCGAAAGGCGTCCATACCGCGACAGACTGGTGGAGCTGTTAAGCCAGTCTCTTGTCGATGCCGATAATCCCTGCCATCGTGCGTATGCCGATTCCGCCGGCATGACGATCGTCATGCGGGCGATGGGCCACAGGCTGCCTGAAAAATGCGTAACAAGCCTGCCGAAATGGCGCCTGAATAAGTTGAAGCAGTTTATCGAGCACAATGTCTCCCGTTCGATCAGTCTACGGGATATGGCCGATGCCGTTGGTCTGTCGCGAATGCATTTCGCCGCCCAGTTTCGCATCGCAACGGGCCTGAGGCCGCACGAATATTTGCTGCTTCAACGCGTCGAGCAAGCGAAATGTATGATGCTCGAGACCGAAACGCCTCTTGTGGAAGTCGCGCTCTCGGTCGGATTTCAGGCGCAGGCGCATTTTTCGACCGTGTTCAAGCGATTTACCGGGAGGTCTCCGGCGCGGTGGAGGCGGGAGTATCAGCTCGGCTGTATGCCGCTGGAGGACTTTGCTCGCGCTTCGCCTGGGCACATGACCAGTAATTCGGAACGTCGCTTGTGATCGAGATGACGGGCCGCATTCAAATTTCGCCGGCAATTCCCAAAAAGCCGCGACCGCGAGATTTCTGGGGCGGGTAATTTCATTCGTGCGAACATGCAAGCTTCCACGCCGCCTTGAAATACGGACGTCCGGTCACTCCTGTAGGGTGCGTTGAACCCTTGGGAGGTACGCATGCAGTACAATACGATCACCGCTGGGCGCGCCGAGGTATTTTACCGTGAGGCCGGACCCGCGCATGGGTCGGTCATCTTGTTGCTGCACGGCTTCCCGACTTCGAGCCATATGTTTCGGGACCTGATCCCGCTGTTGTCCGATCGCTACCGGGTGATCGCGCCGGATCTTCCGGGGTTCGGTCAAACCAAGACGCCCGGACGCGAATCGTTCGACTATACGTTCGATAACCTGGCCGAAGTTATGCTCGCCTTCATTGATGTCATGGGAATCGACCGCTTCATTCTCTACGTATTTGACTATGGCGCGCCGGTCGGATTTCGGATCGCGGTTGCAAGGTCCGACAAAGTCAGGGCGATCGTCAGCCAGAACGGCAACGCCTATCTGGAGGGACTGAGCGATGCTTGGGGGCCATGGCAGAAATACTGGCGTGAGCCGACGGCTGTAAATCGTGAGGCTTGCCGCGGCTCGTTGTCGGCCGAGACGATCAGGGACTGGCAATACCTCCATGGCGCGGACGTCAAGCGAATGTCGCCGGACGGCTACAATCTGGACATTGCTTATATGCGGCGTCCAGGCTCCGAAGAGATTCAATTGGATTTGGTTCTCGACTACCGCAGCAATGTTGCGCGTTATCCGTCATTCCAAGCATACTTTCGCACACACCAGCCGCCCTTGCTGGCTGTGTGGGGCAAGAATGATCCGGCATTTCTGCCCGCCGGCGCGGAAGCCTACAAACGTGATCTTCCAAACGCGAGTGTTCATTTGCTCGATACCGGCCACTTTGCGCTCGAAACCCATGCGGCTGAAATCGCCATCTTCATGAGGAAGTTTCTCGACGATTGCGGGATCAGCGATCGGGCTTAGGTCGAGTACAACAGAAAAGGTTTTCCCATGATCAAATTACCTCAGATGCGTGCTTCGGTTCTCGATGCTCACGGCGCGCCATTTCGTGTTGTCGAGATGTCCCGCCCTGAAGCTGCGCCCGGCCAGGTTCTGGTTCAGGTCAAGGCGAGCGCGGTGAACCCGCTCGATCTCAAGATTCGCGCCGGGCAAGCCGATCATGCGCGGCACCCATTACCAGCAATTCTCGGAATCGATCTCGCCGGTGTTGTCGAAGCTGCGGGCCCCGGCGTCACCTCCTTTCGGCGCGGCGACGAGGTTTTCGGCATGACCGGTGGCGTCGGCGGCGTGCAAGGTTCGCTTGCTGATTTCGTGGCGGTCGATGCGGACTTGCTCGCCATCAAGCCCGCCAATCTGACCATGATCGAGTCGGCGGCGCTGCCGCTCATCTTCATCACGGCGTGGGAAGGATTGGTGGATCGGGCCGGCGTAAAATCGGGTCAATCGGTGCTGATCCATGGCGGCGCCGGCGGTGTCGGTCACGTCGCGATCCAGATCGCCAATGCCTTCGGCGCGAAGGTTTTCGCGACCGGGTCGAGCGCGAGCGCGCCCTTCATTGAAAGCCTCGGTGCGACGGCGATCGATTACCGGGAGGTTTCGGTCGAAAGTTACGTTGACCGGCACACCGGCGGCCGAGGCTTCGATATCGTCTATGATACCGCAGGCGGGAAGACCCTCGATCTTTCCTTCCAGGCTGTCCGCCGGTTTGGACATGTCGTCAGCGCACTTGGTTGGGGGGCGCATTCGCTGGCACCCCTCTCGTTTCGTGCAGGGACCTATTCCGGCGTCTTCACTTTGCTGCCGTTGTTGACCGGCGAAGGCCGCGCGCATCACGGCGAGATCTTGCGCGAGGCGGCACGTCTGGCGGTAGAGGGCAAGGTCCGACCTCGCGTCGATCCCCGGCATTTCACCTTGTCGAGGGTGGACGAGGCCTACCAGGCCGTTCAGACCCGTAGCGCGCCCGGTAAAGTCGTCGTTGCGATCGGCAGCTAGCGCGCGGCGCTGGCCGGCTCCGCCATGCACGCGCTGCCGTTCGGGATGCATGGTCGTGCGAATCGAAAACCCGCCCAACCATTGTGGAAGAACTATCGACAATCCTCGCTCAATGTCTCCCAACGTACCTAACTCTTCGAAGAACGGTGCGATCTCTTGAGAAAGAATGGCTCGCACCATGCCGGGCCGTCAGGGAGCATTGGCGATGTCGGCAGAACTCAAAAGCGTTCCGTTTACGGAGCGCAGCGCAATCAAGGATTTTGAGCGCGTTCGGATCAGTCGGCTTCCCTTGGCCGACGTCGTATCCCGGTTGCGGGACGCCATCACGGCAAATGACGTGTGGGTGTTGCATGAAATCGACCCGCAAATGCTGCTCCGCAAGGGCGGCTACGCGATCGCCGCTGCGCGGCAACTCCTCTTCTTCCACCCCCGGCTGATGGCGCGGTTGCTGACTGCGGACGCGGCTGCGTTGATCGAGGCGCCACTCAAATTTGCGGTAACTGAGCTGGAAGACGGTGGCGTCGCGGTGCGATGGCTCGATCCCGAAGCGGCCTTCGCTCGCTACAACCATCCCGACCTGACGAGTCTGGGCAAGGAGCTGGCTCAATTATGCGTACACATTGCCGATCGTGCGCTCGAGCAAACGGCATCGGCGGCGTAGTTGGCAGGAGATTAGGTCGATGAAGCAGGCAACCGAAATAAAAAATGAAATAGCCGCCATGGTGGTAACTGCGTGGGGTGAGCAGCCGGTCTTCCAGGCCGGCGATCGGATTCGAATTCGTACCCGTTCCCCGATTGGTCATTACCGCGTTCCTACCTACCTGCGGGGAAAAAGCGGCGTTGTCGAGCAGGTGATCGAGCCGCCGGCCGTCGACAATGAGGAAGAAGGATACGGCCGCAACGCCGGAAAGCGGCTTCACTACTACCGCGTTGCCATCCCGTTGAACGAGATCTGGCTCGACTATGTCGGCTCTCCCCGCGACGGCCTTCACATTGAAGTCTACGAAACCTGGCTGGAGAGGATTTGAGACATGGGAATGCAGGGCCACAGCCGTGAAGCCGATCACGACCACGCGGAGATCAGCAAGTCCTCACCTCCGCAGTATTACGACATCATGGAGACGGCGGTTCGTGAGCTTCTCATCGAAAAGAAGATGATCGAGGCGGACGAAATTCGGCGGCAACTTGAGGTGCTGGATTCGCGGGCGCCGGCGCTCGGCGCGAAGATCGTGGCGAGGGCGTGGGTCGATCCGGCGTTTCGCGCGCGGTTATTGGCGAACGGCCGCGCCGCGTGCGAGGAGTTCGGCATCAGCTTCTACGACGACACGCAGCTCATTGTGCTGGAAAATACCGAGAAGGTGCACAATCTAATCGTCTGCACGCTGTGTTCCTGTTATCCGCGGCCAGTGCTCGGGCTGCCGCCGGATTGGTACAAGCTGAAACCGTATCGGGCACGGGCCGTCATCGAGCCGCGTTCGATTCTTGCCGAATTCGGCACGATCATTCCCGACGACGTCGAAGTGCGCGTCAGCGATTCAACCGCGATGGTTCGCTATCTGGTGCTGCCGAGGCGCCCCGAAGGCACCGAGGACTTCAGCGAAGAAGAACTCGCCGCTACCGTAACCCGTGACACGATGATCGGGGTAGTCCCTGCAACGGTCGTGGTTGGGAGGATACAGCAATGACGTCAACAGAAAATCTGGTCAAGCGGTTACCGAACGATATCGGCGGCCTCCCTGCGGAGCCCATCCAGCGCGTCGAGCACTCGTTGGAACCCTGGGAGAAGCGCTGTCACGCGCTCGCCGATGTTCTCGACTTCCACAAGATCATCAACACCGAGGAAAAACGCTGTGGCGTTGAGGCCCTCGGCGCCGAGATGGTCGGCAAGCTCAGCTATTACGAGCGATGGATCGTGGCCTTCGCCAACATTCTGTTCCGCAAACAGATCCTGACGCCGGAGGAACTTGCTCGTAAAATGGGAGAGGTCGAGGCGCGCTGGGATGGCGAAGCGGCTCTTGGCGGGTTATCGGACCTATGACCGATTTCGCACTCAGACTTTCGCGAGAATGCTTCTACGAACGGGACGTCGGCTTGGCGATCTATCGTCGGGCAGCGTCAGAAGCCGCGGGAACGCTTATGCTGGTATTTGCAGCCAGCAGCGCCGGTTTGATGACACAGCAGCCCATGCCCGAAAGTCTGTTGTTGGGACGGTTGGCTGTAGCCGTCACGATCTCCGGATCGCTCGTCGGATTGATAGCGGCGTTCGGTTCATCCTCTGGCGGCCATTTCAATCCTCTGATTAGCCTTACGCAGTGGTTCGCTGGCGAGCGCAAACTCGATTGCGCCCTCGCGTATGTTGTTGCTCAGGTCATTGGTGCCTGCGCCGGCAGCCTTCTTGCGAATGAGGTTTTCGGCGCCTCCCCACATATCGCGGTTCAGACAGTCAATGCGCCGGGGCTTGTTCTGAGCGAGTTTATGGACTCGGTCGGATTGATGATCATCGTGCTCGGTTGCGCCAGGAGCGGCCGCAGCGAGACAGGTCCGTTTGCGGTAGGTGCATGGCTGGTCGCGGCGATCATTGCGACGCCATCGGCTTCATACGCGAATCCTGCGCTGACACTCGGTGCGTTGTTTTCGGCAGGGCCGATACGCCTGACGGAGGCGCAAGCTATTTACTACCTGCTGGCGCAATTCGCCGGTGCGTCGGTTGCGCTCCTGGTGATGACGATTGCCTATCCGAAATCCGGGCGCGACGAAATTCGCGGAAACAGTCGGATGATGGGTTTCGGAGAGGGCATATGATGCCGGATCGGCGATCTCGCTCGGCAAGTAAGGCCCATAGCGCCGTTTCCACCGCGGCCGGGAGCAAATATTTCCCGAGCCGCCGCGCGCGGATCGTCGCGATACTCGGCGGTCTCATCATTCTCAACGTGGGTGCGTGGCTGTGGGCGCTATTGTCGTTCCATGACCGGCCGGCGCTGCTGGGCATGGCGCTGATCGTTTATGGCCTCGGCCTGCGGCACGCCATCGACGCGGATCATATCGTCGCCATCGACAACGTGACGAGGAAGCTTGTCGAGGAGAATCAGCGGCCAATTTCTGTGGGCCTGTTCTTCGCCATGGGCCATTCCGCGATTATTCTGTTCGGGTCGGCGCTGATCGCATGTTCGGCGGGATTGGTCGGCGCGTTTGAGCGGCTCAACGGCATCGGCGAGACGGTCGGGACGGCTGCATCCGCGTTATTTCTCTTTGCGATCGCGGTTGCGAATATGGCGATCCTGGTCAGAATGTCCGCCAACTATCGCCGGATTCGCCGGGGCTGTTCTCCCCTGGAGGCATCTCTCGCGCTCGAGAATCGGGGATTCGTGACGCGAATATTGCGGCCGTTTTTCCGCCTGGTATCCAGAAGCTGGCACATGTTCCCGCTCGGGCTTTTACTGGGCTTCGGCGTCGACACGGCCACCGAGATCGCCATGTTCGGGCTTTCGGCCGCGCAGGCTGCAAAGGGCGCTTCGGTCATGACCATCCTCGTGTTCGCGGTCCTGTTCTGCGCAGGCATGGTGCTCGTCGACACGATGGATGGCGTCGTCATGCTGCGCGCTTATGAATGGGCCTTCGTTCGGCCGGCCCGAAAGATCTACTACAACATGGTCGTTACGCTGGTTTCCGTGATGGCGGCCATCCTTGTCGGCGGCATCGAGGCTTTTGATCTGATCGGCAGGACATTTGACCTCAAGGGCCTGTTCTGGAGCGTGATCACCTCAGCGGGCGAGAGCTTTGACAGACTTGGCCTTGGCGTCATCGTTCTGTTTCTCGCCATCTGGATCCTTGCCGGTGTTACGTATCGGCGAAAGGAGAGGGCGTCGTTGGATTCCACCGCGTCGTTTCCAGGTCTCCAAATCGTGGCAAGCGAAGGCCGCCCTGTTGCAGTGGAGGAATGGTCTTGAGCTTCTCCGGCAATGAAGAACTGGTGTGCCGGTCGCTTTCGTTGCCGGGGACTTCATTGGGTTCAAGGCGATGGTTCCTCGCGCGAGCGGGCATTGCCGGCCTCGAGTTCGTCGCGGGACCGTCATGGGCGGGCGAGACAGTCAGTTTGCCATTTCCGAGCGAGCCGCGCGGTCGGCCGATCACGAACGCTTTTCCTGAAAAAGGATCACTTATCCTGCAGCGTACCCGGCCTCCATTGCTTGAAACGCCGATGAAGGTGTTCGATGACGGCGTGCTCACGCCCAATGACAAATTTTACGTTCGCTGGCATTGGGCGGTCATTCCGGAGGCTGTCGAGGTCGATAAATTCCAGCTCGCCGTACGCGGACACGTCGGCATGGTGCTCTCCTTGTCGTTGGACGAAATCCTGAAAATGCCGCGAGTCGAATTGGTGGCAGTCAACCAATGTTCCGGCAATTCGCGGGGCTATTTTCAGCCGCGTGTGCCGGGTGCCCAATGGTCGAATGGCGCCATGGGCAACGCGAGGTGGACAGGTGTTCGCCTCAAGGACGTGCTCAATCGGGCAGGCGTGAAGGCCGGCGCCTCCCGGGTACGTTTCAACGGCCTGGACACGCCGGTGGTCGACGGCGCGCCTGATTTTATGAAATCGCTTGACATTGACCATGCCCTGGATGGCGAGGTGATGATCGCATTTGCCATGAATGGCGAGCAGCTGCCGTTGTTAAATGGATTTCCGCTTCGCCTGATCGTGCCCGGCTGGTACTCGACCTATTGGGTGAAGATGCTGAACGATATCGAGGTGCTTGACCGCCCCGACGACAGCTTCTGGATGGCCGCTGCCTATACTATCCCGGACACGCCGTTTGCGAACGTCAGGCCCGGAGAGGTCGGTGTTAAGCTGGTGCCTATCAACCGTATGGGTCCAAGGTCTTTTGTAACAAATATCGAGGATGGTTCGAAAATCGCGGCGGGTAGCAGTGTGAACGCGCGCGGTATCGCGTTCGGTGGTGACGCCGGCGTCGCAAAGGTCGAATTTTCGTCCGATGCCGGAAGAACATGGCAGCCCACGAAGCTTGGCGCTGACTTCGGCAAATACAGCTTTCGGCGCTGGGAGATCGACTTCACGTCGGTAAAGAGCGGCGACCAAACGCTGATGGTGAAATGCACGAACACGGACAACGCTGTGCAACCGGAATGGGCAAACTGGAATCCCAGCGGGTTCATGCGAAGCGTCGTCGAGTCCGTGCGAGTAACGGCCGCATAGGAGCGTCAGATGAGGGGATATCTTCTGATGACGGTACTGATGATCAGTTCGCCGACGATGCTGGCGACTGCAAGCGGAAACGACGTGCAGTCGTTGAAGTCCGTCAAAGTAGAATTACCCGAGAGCGATCGGCAATTTCCCGGCGGCGCGGCCGCCGATGCCATCAACAACAACTGCCTCGCCTGCCATTCGGTCGCGATGGTCCTGAACCAGCCCGCTCTGTCCAAGACGGCATGGGAGGCCGAGGTCAAGAAGATGATTAACGTGTACAAAGCGCCGATCGATCAGGCTGACGTGGAGGGGATTGTCTCCTATCTCGTGCAGAAGCTTGGCGAGCGATAGCGGCGCTTGTTATTCGAGCATTTGAATTTCGCCAAGGAGGACTCCTCATGAACAGTGCAGAAAAGATCGAGATGGGCAGGAAATTTCATCCCGCTCTGTTGTCGAGAGACTGGTCCGCCATCCGCTCTCTACTGGCGGATAACGCGACCTGGACCCTTCCCGGCAATAATTTGATCTCGGGAACGGCGGTCGGTGCGGGCAAGGTCACGGCACGTGCAGAAGATTGCGGAATTTGGCGTAAGTTTTACGCTCAACCATATTCTCGTCAGCCGTGACAATTTCGCGCTGTCGATCCGCTACGTTGCAAAGCGCGACGGGCGCATGCTGAACGAGCACCTTGCAACAGTGTGCCATCTCAAGAACGACAAGATCGCGGCAATCGAGACTTATCTCTCCGACGTTGACGGAATGAATGCCTTCTTCGTCTGAGTAGGGGCTCATATGAATACACTTCGCATATGGACCACGCTGGCGTGGATCGGCCTCCCAACCGTCATGTATGGCGGATACGCTTTGCTTCGCATAATCAACCGGGGCGATGTGCTGTCGCCATTTCAGGTGTCCTCGTTTCGGGCCGGGCATGCTCATGCCGGCGTGCTCTTGTTGATGGCGCTGCTATTTTCCCTTTTCGTTGAACACGACCGGTCTTTCCATCGCTACGAAGCATGTCGCGTGCGCGATTTTTGCCGCGGGAATTGTTGCGCAGTCGGGCGGTTTTTTTATCGCGATGGTTCAAGACAGGCCAAGCAGGGAGTCCTTCCGCACCACGACTCTGGGCGTCATCATGCTGGTCGGCGCGATAGCGATACTTGTCTACGGGTTGGTCACGTGACGATCGAGGCGATATGACAGAGCCATGCGAGATAAGGGAAGCTGCCGTCCAACGTTTGAAGGCCAGGCGGGGCTTTATCGCCCATCTTGCGATCTATTGGGTCGTAAACGTCCTGATTGTGCTCGTTTGGGCGTTATCCGATGCAGTCTATTTTTGGCCCGGTTGGGCGATCCTGGGCTGGGGAAGCGGATTGGCGCTGCACGGCTGGAGCGTATTTCTGCGCAAACCGATCTCGGAAGCTGAGATTCGTTGGGAAATGACCCGAGTCAATTAGCTGCCCTTAATTCGAAGCACGGCATGGCGCCGTCGAAGATTCGCGAGGTCTACGAGCTCGTTCGATTACGAAAAAGCGAGCCTTCATGGAAGATTGTGCCGGAATCTCCTGCAATAGTGATGATGCTGATATCGCCGTTCAGCAGCACTCATCTGGGAGAAAGCCAAATGCCATTTGTAAACATAAAGCTGGTCGATGGGGTATTCACCACTGAAGAGAAGCATGCCTTGGCAAAGGCTATCACCGACGTAATGGTCAAATTCGAAGGGTCGGAAGCCTTTCGTGAGGTCGTGTGGGTCCTGATCGAAGAGCTACATACAGATGGCTGGCACATTGGAGGTCGCCCGTTCGCGGGACCCAAATCCCTCATGGAGTCGCTGGGACGCTCGAAATCAATTTTTGAGACGATTGATGGCAATCCCAGGACTCGTCAAGAATTTGCAGAAGCGGCGCCGCCCGTGATGCAACCGGCTGAGTGAATTTGGAGAGCGATCGCTGACCAAGCCTACGAGCAGAAGGGCTAATCAATCATGGCGTCTTCACACAAAGGATCACTATCTCGTCGAGGCTTTTGCCTTTGCTGCGCCGGTGGCGCTCTTTATGCGACGACCGGCGGGTGGCTTACACCACGGGAAGCGTTTGCCGAAGCGCGTGGTCTCGTCAGCCTTATCAAGGATAGCGCTGGCGTCTCACCAATCGTCACACACAAGCTGCGAGGCAATATCAGCCTTCTCGAAGGTTCCGGCGGAAACGTCGCGGTACTGGTCGGTTCTGACGGCAAGGTGCTTGTCGACGCGGGAATAGGAGTTTCGCGCCCTCAAATGACCAAAGCGCTCGCTGGTCTTGGCGCTGATCCCGTTACGCATTTGATCAATACGCACTGGCATTTCGAACATGCCGATGGGAATACGTGGCTTAACTCCGTCGGAGCGAAGATCATCGCGCATGAAAACACCCGCAAGCATCTCTCTGAAGTTCAGCGGGTCGAAGATTGGGATTACAACTTTCTTCCGCTGCAACCAGGTGGCGTTCCAAGCGAGGTATTTTCAGACGAGCACAAGCTGAAGCTCAATGGTTCGACCATCAGCCTGAAATATTACGGTCCCGCTCACACCGACGGCGATATCTCCGTCACCTTCGGTGAGGCAGACATCCTGCACGCTGCGGATACCTACTGGAACGGTATTTATCCGTTCATTGATTATTCGACGGGCGGCAGTATCGACGGCATGATTGCGGCAACCGAAGCCAATTTGGCGGCGACCACCGATAAAACGATCATCATTCCAGGCCACGGCAAGCCCGTCAGCAATCGCCGCGAGCTCAATGAATATCGCGACATGTTGATCGCGATCCGGGAGAACGTCGCTACGCTCAAGCGGCAGGGAAAATCGCGGGATGAAACGGTAGCTGCAAAACCAACCGCAGCATTTGATGCCAAATGGGGCAAGTTCGTGATCGACCCCGGTTTCTTCACCCGGCTGGTTTATGAAGGCGTATAATCGAGGCGGCTGCGGGCCTCTCGGGCGATATCGGCAACAGCACAAGCAAGGGAGTGTCTTATGGGTACGGTCAAAACCAAGGAGGGCGTCGAAATCTACTACAAAGATTGGGGCAGAGGTCAGCCCATCGTGTTCAGCCACGGCTGGCCGCTTTCTGCCGACGACTGGGACGCGCAGATGCTGTTTTTCCTCAATCACGGCTATCGCGTCATCGCCCATGACCGCCGCGGCCATGGCCGCTCCAGCCAGACCGGCGACGGCCACGATATGGATCATTACGCCGACGACCTTGCGGCAGTGACTGCACATCTTGACCTGAAGAACGCCATCCACATTGGTCATTCAACCGGCGGCGGTGAGGTCGTGCATTATCTGGCGCGGCATGGCGAGAGCCGGGTGGCGAAGGCAGCCATTCTTTGTGCGGTGCCGCCGCTGATGCTGAAGACGGCGGCCAATCCGAACGGACTTCCGAAGGAAGTTTTTGACGGTTTTCAGACCGTGCTCGCGGCCAACCGCTCGCAATTCTACCGCGACGTCGCTTCGGGACCGTTTTATGGCTACAACCGGCCGGGCGCCAAACCGTCCGAGGCCGTGATCCAGAATTGGTGGCGCCAGGGCATGATGGGTGGTGCGAAGGCGCATTACGATGGCATCGTCGCGTTCTCGCAGACCGATTTCACCGAGGATCTCAGGAAGATCAACGTGCCGGTGCTGGTGATGCATAGCGAAGACGATCAGATCGTGCCCTATGTTGCGGCCGGGCCGTTGTCGGCGAAACTTCTGAAGAATGGCACGCTGAAAACCTACAAGGGATTTCCCCACGGCATGCCGACGACGGAAGCCGCGACGATCAACGCCGATCTGCTGGCATTCATCAAGGCGTGACCCGTCGTGGTGGCCGGGATGCACGTTAGCGTTACGACGCTGGCGCCGACGGCTTTTCCGATACGCATATTTCCAGCCAACATTACTTTTGCTGTCGACTTTGCTTTCCTTGTTCTTTTTTCGTTCTCTTTGTGTCCGTGGGTGCCAGCCATATTTTGGCCCGTCCTGGTTTAAAGTTGGCAGTGTCCCAATTCGAAAAAACGGATCAGGATGCACGGGCCCATTTCAGGGCCGGTCGAAATAGCTTTGGGGGAGGGGCAGATCATGAGCGGAGCCATTACGCGTCGCACTGTGTTGGCCGGTGGTACGGCCAGCCTGTTAGCCGCCCCGTGGGTGGCGAGGGCAGACGCCAATACGCTGCGCATTGGGATGCAAAGCATCCTTTCCGGGCCGATAGCGCTGCTTGGCACCTCTTCGCGCAACGCATTGATGATGGAGCAGGATCGCATCAACGCCGCCGGCGGCTTTCTCGGCCGGCCGATCGAATTTATTTTCCGCGATTCAAAGGGCCAGCCGCAGGAGGCCGCACGAGTAGCGCGCGAATTGGTGAACAGCTCCGGTTGCGAACTCTTGGTCAATGCAGAGGCTTCTTCGGGCGCCTTCGCAATCCAGGAAGTCATGCGCGACTTAGGCAGCGTCGTCTGCATCCACACCAACAGCGAGACTTCGTCGCTGACCGCCGACCCGAAGCTCCGCGCGGCGACAGCCTTCCGCGTCGCGCGTCAGGGCGTGCACGACGCAGTCGCCGGGAGCACCTACCTTGCGGACTATGCAAAGGCCAAGAAGCTCAACAAATGGGCGACCTGCTCGCCGGATTACGCTTATGGTCGCGACACCACCGCGCAATACCTTCAGTTTTTAAAGCAGTTCAATCCAGATATCGAGGTAGTCTCGGACGCCTGGCCCAAGCTCGGCCAGCCCGACTTCACCGAAGTCATCACGAAGCTGCTACAAGCCAAGCCGCAAGCACTGCTCACGCTGCTCTATGCCGGCGATCTCTCGGCGTTCGTGAACCAAGGCAACATCTATGCACTGTTTTCACAGATGACTGTAGCAGCGCCCAATGTCGATTATCCGGTAATGGCAGCCATCAAAAATCTGCCGGCCGGAATTCATTCGGCGACGCGCTATCTCGAGACCTTTCCGGATACGCCCGCCAACAAGGAATGGGGCCAAGCCTATCTTAAGCGGTGGAATGAGCGGCCGACCACATGGTCGTGGCAAAATACGGTCGCGATGCAGTTCTACGAGGCGGCCATCAAGAAGGCGAATACGCTCGAAGCCAAGGCTCTTTCCGCGGCGCTCACGGGTCTGAAAATCAATTCGGCGTTCGGTGCCGATGGTACGATCACCATGCGCGACGATCATACAACTATCAATTACGCCATCGGCTGGGGCCAAACCACGCCGAAGGAACCGTTCCTCGTCGACATAAGGCCCGTCGACTGGGGCAAGATCGTCGAGATTGAGATGGAGTGGAAGAAGCAACTGAAATACATCTGAGCATCAGATGGATCTCGGAGCGCTCGGTGCCTGCTTTACGACACCCGCATGTGTGGTCACCCAGGCCACCAGCGGGCTGATCGTCGGCATGTTGCTGTTCCTTGTCGCTGGGGGCCTAGCCTTGATCTTCGGCGTATTGAAGATCGTGAACTTCGCCCACGGCACCTTCTACATGCTGGGCGGCTACGTCACCTATACCGTACTCAATGCAACCGACAGCTACACTCTTGCCGTGCTGTCGGGAGTGCTCGCGATGGCGCTGTTCGGCGTGCTGTTCGAACGCGTCCTGATCAGTCGCGTCTACGGTTCCAACGTACTGATGCAGCTGCTGATCTGTTATGCCGTCGTGTTGATCTTCGACGACCTCGTGAAGATCGTCTGGGGGCCCGAGTTCCACGCGATGGGGATGCCGGCGGCATTCCAGGTGCCGCCGCTTTTCATCGCCGGCGGCGTGGTGCCGCCGTTTTACGCCGTGCTGATCGGCATCGCCGCGCTGATTGCGATCGTGCTCGGCCTCGGCCTTGCGACGACCCGGTTCGGCAAGACGGTGCGTGCCGCCGCGATCAACCCCCAGATGGTTTCGGCGCTCGGCGTCAATACGACGCTGCTGTTCGCGATCGTGTTCGCGATTGGCGGCGGGCTGGCGGGGCTGGCCGGCGCGCTCGCGGCTCCGGTGCGCTCGCTGTCGCCCGGCATGGGCTTCTCGATCCTGATCGAGAGCTTCATTGTCACGGTGATCGGCGGCATGGGCTCCATTGCCGGAGCGCTGGTCTCCGCGCTCCTGATCGGCATGGTCCGCGGCTTCGGCACCATCGGCTTCCCCAAATTCACCGATGGCCTGATCTACATCGTGATGATTGCGATCCTGCTCTTGCGTCCGCAGGGCCTGTTCGGTCGCCGCTCATGAGAAGCTCCCGTGCGTTGCGCGATGTGGCGATCGCCGCCATTGCCCTGATCGTGGTGCTGGCGATCCCGCTGTTGCATCGCAGCCCCGCCTTCGAGGATTTCATAATCCGCCTGAGCGCCATGGCGCTGTTTGCAACCTCGCTCAACCTTTTGGTCGGAAACACCGGCATGGTCTCGTTCGGCCACGGCATGTTCTACGGCCTCGGCGCCTACGCCTTCGCCCTGACGATGCAGATGACGGAGCTTTCGCTGCCCGTCGCCGCTGCGCTCGCGATCCTGATCACGACCGCTGCCGCGTTCTGCGTCGGCGCCATCTGCGTCCGCCTCGGCACCGACTACTTCGCCTTCATCACGCTGGCGATGCAAATGCTGTTCTACAGTATAATTATCTCCTGGCAGACCCTTACCGGCGGCGACCAGGGCCTGCGCGGCGGCATCCCGCGGCGGGAGATCTTCGGCTTCGAACTCGCCTCGCAGCTTCATCTCTACCAGTTCTGCGCCATCGTGGCGGTGCTCGGCCTGCTGGCGCTGCGCCACGTCTCGGCGAGCCCGTTCGGCCAGACGCTGCGCATGATCCGCGACAACGAGAACCGCGCCAGCTTCCTGGGCATCGTTCTGTGGCGAGCCCGGCTCGGGGCATTCACGATCGCCGGCGCCTTCGCGGGGTTGGGCGGCGTGCTGGCTGCGCTGTTCGTCTCGGGCGCCTATCCCGAACTCGCCGACTGGCCGAATTCCGGCCAGGCGATCTTTGCCGTCATGCTGGGCGGTATCAACAGCTTCCTCGGACCCGTCCTCGGCGCGATGATCCTGCTGGCGCTGAACGATGTGGTGACACGTTTCACGGAATATCAAGGGCTGGTTCTGGGGATCGTGATCCTGGCCTTCGCGCTCGGCCTGCGCCGCGGCGTGCTCGATTTTCTCAAATTCGCCTTTCCCGGACGCTCGCGATGAAGCTCGAGATCAGAAATCTGACCAAGGCGTTCGGTGGCCTCAAGGCCATCGACGACGTGTCGCTGGTCTTTCCGTCGGGCTCGCTCTCGGCGGTGATCGGTCCCAACGGCGCCGGCAAAAGCACCTTCTTCAACCTGATCAGCGGCGCGTTTCCGCCCGATTCCGGCGAGGTGCTGCTCGACGGCCGCGACATCATTCGTCTCTCCAGGAGCGAACGGATGCACCGCGGCATCGCGCGGGCCTTTCAGGTCGCAAGCTGCTTTCCGACCATGACGGTGGCCGAGAATTTGATGGCCGCCGTCACCGCCCATGTCGGCCAATGGGGCAATCTCTCCCGCCGCTTTCCGCCGCCCGGCGTGCGCGAGCGCGCCGACGAGGTGATGGAAATGGTGGGACTGACCAAGGTCCCGAATGTGGAAGCCGCGATCCTTTCCCACGGCGACCAGAAGCTGCTCGATATCGCCATTGCATTGGCGCTCGAACCCAAAGTGCTTCTGCTCGACGAGCCGACCGCCGGCATGGGCCCCGACGAGCGCTGGCGCATGATCGAACGCGTGCGCAAGCTGTGGGAGCAGCGCCAGCTTACGCTGGTCTTCATCGAGCACGACATGGACATCGTCTTCCAGATCGCGAGTACCATCCGCGTGCTGTGCTACGGCCGCGTGCTGGCCGAAGGCACCCCGGACGAAATCCGCAACAATCCGGCTGTCATCGAAGCCTATCTCGGCACGGAGGTGCACGCGACATGACCGACCTGCTGCGCGCCGAGGGAGTGAGCGCCTTCTACGGCGCGAGCCAGATCCTGTTCGATATCGATCTTGCGCTGGCGGAAAAACGCACGCTGGCGCTGCTCGGGCGTAACGGCGCGGGCAAGAGCACGACCATGAAGACGCTTGCGGGAATCGTGCCGGCCCGGAGCGGTCGCATCTTCTTCGCCGGCCGCGACATTACCCGCGCGCCGCCGCATGCCCGTGCCCAGCTCGGCCTTGCCTACGTACCTGAGGACCGGCAGGTGTTTCCTGACCACAGCGTCGAGGACAATCTGCTGATCGCGGCCAAGAACGGTCCCGACGGACGGCGAGACTGGACCCTGCCGCGTATCTGGGAGACCTTCCCGCTGCTCGCAAAACTGCGGGCGCGCGACGCGGGTCGCCTGTCCGGCGGCGAACAACAACTTCTGGTGATCGCGCGTGCCTTGATGGGCAATCCTCTGGCCCTGCTGCTCGATGAGCCTAGCGAAGGGTTGGCCCCGATCGTGGTCGCCACCATTAGCAAGGTATTGCGCGAACTGGGAGCGCGTGGCGCCACCATTCTGCTCGCCGAGCAAAACATGCATTTCTGCATGCGGATTGCCGAGGAGGCGGTTGTGATCGACAAGGGAAAGGTGGTGCATCGCCAGGATACGGCCGGCCTTGCCGAGAACGGAGACATCCGGCGGCGTTATCTTGCGATGTAATAGTTGTTCTCACGTCGTAGCGGACGGTCTGAAGTGTAGGCTACAGAGCCGGCTCTCAAGAGCGGGGCCGAGGCCTTTCATGCCGGCCTTAATGCTAGAAAGGTTTGCCGAAGGTCCAATGCTCAACCGGTTCATTCTGGCGGTTGCGAGCGTGCTCATGTTGGAGGCTGCTCGCCGATAGCGGCATTTCAGGGAAATATCATTCGCCTGGGCTTGCTCGCCCTGATCGAACACCTCGTTCATCGAGGCGATTGAGCTAAAAATCCCTGGACCAAAGGAACACGTGCAAGCATAGATAGGCGACGAGGGTAGGAAGCTCCAGCACCAAGCGAATTATGCCTAAGGAGGAGGAGGTCGCGAGAATGCCCGCGCACGACGAACAGCTCGTGTATGTGTCCGGTCAATGGGAGGTCGATCTAGCGCGCCGCGAGCTCCGAGCGCGAGGAGTACCTGTTCCCGTCGGCAGCCGAGCGTTCGAAGTCATGGAAGTCTTGGTCAGGTCAGCCGGTGAGATCGTGACCAACGACGAAATGATAGCTCGCGTTTGGCCGGGCGTGACCGTCGAATATAATACCCTTCATGTTCACATGTCGGCGCTGCGTAAAATCCTAGGACCGGACCGCGGGATGTTGAGGACAGTATCGGGCCGTGGATACCGGCTGCTAGGCGCGTGGGAGGAGCGACGACAAAGCACATCGTTGGAAAACGGGCCGCTTGTGTCCACGGAGCCTAGGCGGCCTTTTCAAACCAATTTGCCCGAGGCGACTTCACCGTTGATCGGCCGCGATGCGGCCGAACAGCACTTGCGCGATCTCCTGTCAAACCATCGGGTCGTCACCCTGACCGGGCCGGGCGGGATCGGAAAGACGAGACTTGCCCTGGAGCTGGCTCGCACCGTTTTTTTAAAGCTCCAAGGCGATTGTTGGCTTGTCGAACTAGCGTCACTATCCGATCCCGACCTGGTACCGTCGGCCGTGGCACGATTCCTTGGCTTGAGGCTAAGTGAGGCGGCCGTACCCGATGCCGTCGCCCAGTTCATCGGCGACAAGAAGCTATTTCTCGTCCTAGACAACTGTGAGCACGTCGTCGAGGCGGCTGCCCAATTTGCGGAAACAATCGTGCGCTCGTGCCCGCGCACCTCCATTCTTGCGACCAGCCGGGAGGTCTTGCGGATCGACGGCGAATACGTGTATCGCGTGCCTCCGCTGGATGCGCCGCCCGAAGATCAAGCCGATCCGAAAAGGCTCCTTGAGCACGGCGCCGTACAGCTCTTTGTCTCCAAGGCGACGGCGTCACGCGCGGACCTTTTGCCCGACCAAGAGAATCTTCTGGCCATTTCAGCTATCTGTCGGCGGCTCGACGGCATCCCGCTCGCGATTGAATTTGCGGCGGCCCGTGCTGCCACCCTCGGGCTTCGCCACGTCGCGGCACGCCTAGACGACCGCTTTGAATTCCTGACCAGTGGCAGTCGAACGGCGCTTCCGCGCCACCAGACGTTACGAGCAACGCTCGACTGGAGCTACGAGCTCCTGACGCAATCGGAACAACATGTTTTGCGTCGTCTGGCCGTCTTCCAAGGCGGGTTCACGCTGGAAGCGGCGGCGGCGGTCGCCGACGGCCCAGCAAATGCCGTATCGGTTATTGAAGATATCGTCGGGACGCTTGCGACGAAATCGTTGGTGCAACTCGACGGGTCGGGCCATGCTGACCGCTGGCGAATGCTCGAGACGATTCGCGCCTACGCATTAGAAAAGCTAAACGAGGCCGGTGAAGTGACGCGCACCAACGGGCGTCATGCCGAATATTTTCGCGATCTATTCTTACCCGTCTCGCCGTTGCAAGGAAAAGTCGACGGCATTGATCAATTCGTCCGCGACCTCGACAACGTGCGTGCGGCGCTCGACTGGTGCTTCTCTCCCGATGGCGATTTGGCGATCGGGGTCTCGCTCACGGCTGCCTACGTGCCAGTGTGGCTAAACCTATCATTGGTCGCGGAGTGTCAAGAGCGCGCCGGCCGCGCGCTGGCGTGCTCGGCGATCGAGTCGACCTTGAGCGCGCATTTGCGGATGCAGTTGTATCTTGCGTTCGGGATGGCACTCGTTCAATCGAGGGGGGCCGAAGAACAGACCGGAGCCATCCTGGCACAGGCACTTGAAATCGCAACGACCATAGATGATGTTGATGCGGAGCTCCGGGCGCTTTGGGCTTATTGGACCTACCTGGACCACAAGGGTGACCACAGGACTGCGCGATCTTTCGCGCAACGATTCTCACAGGCCGCGCGCAGGAAAGGAGACAAAGCAGATATCCTCGTCGGAGACCGAATGATTGGCTACACGGCGCACTATCTCGGCGATCAGGCAGAAGCGCGTCGCTGCCTTGAGGGAGTCGTCGAAGGTTACGTCGCCCCGAGTGATAAGCGTCATGTGATCTGGTTTCAACACGATCAGCATGTGGTCGCCAGGATCATGCTGGCGCGGGTACTTTGCTTTCAGGGCTTTCTCGATCAAGCGAGGCACCACGCGCAAGCAAGCCTGAGGCAGGCTCAGACCGCAAACCAGACCCTGACTCTCCGTTATGTCCTCGCGTGGGGCTCGTGCCCTGTCTCGCTTATGATCGGAGACCTTGAAGCTGCTCAGGAGTCGGTAGCAATGCTCGTCGATCTTGCCGCGCGACGGCGCTTGCCGTTCTGGCAAACGGTCGGGCGTGCTTTTGAAGGGACCCTTGCGATCCGGCGCGGCGAGTTCGCATCGGGCTCGGCGCTGTTGCGCAGCGCGCTCGACGACCACGTCAGGCCCGGCTGGATTATGCGGTTTCCGGAGTTCATCGGCGCCTTCGCTGAGGGACTTCTGGGGCTAGAGCAGTTTCCCGACGCGCTCTCGACGCTCGCGCGCGCGCTCGGGAGTGCCGAGCGCGGGGAGGTGCGCTGGCACGTAGCCGAGCTACTTCGCATTAAAGGCGAAATACTGCTCCAGGGCGGTGAAAATCTGGTGCAGGCAGAGACGTGTTTTCGGGAAGCGCTCGATGTGGCGCGATGTCAGGGGGCCCTATTCTGGGAATTGCGCAGCGCCATGAGCTTGACGCGCCTGCTGCGCCGCCAGGGTCGGCCGGAGGACGCGCGCCAGATTCTGTCACCCATCTACAGTCGGTTCAGTGAGGGCTTCGACGCCGCGGATCTGCGCAACGCGCGGGCGACACTTGAATCCTTGTCAGACCAGCTCGGCACCGGGTAGGTGCTGAAGCCCGCTCCGATCGCGCGCTGACGTAGCCAAAACGCCAGATCGCATATGGAATGACCGCTTGTGGCGGATTGTGTTGAAAAACTCGGTATTGAAGCCGACCGTGATCGCTGATTCATTCCGTGCCCTCGAGGCGGGAGATCGAATCGATGATGGGTCAGCGGCAGGTTGATCAGGCACCGCTGTTCTACGAGTTCTCACTTGAGCGACATGTTCCGTCCGCTCACTTACAGAGGGCGATCGACCGGTTTGTCGATTTGTCAGACATTCGGAGCCACTTGGCGCCGTTTTACAGCTCGACTGGCCGGCCTTCGACTGATCCGGAACTGCTCGTGCGGATACTGTTGGTTGGCTACTGCTACGGTCTTCGTTCCGAACGGCGATTGTGCGAGGAGGTTCACCTGAACCTCGCCTACTGCTGGTTCTGTCGGCTGGGGCTCGATGGCGAGGTGCCGGACCACTCGACGTTCTCCAAGAATAGGCATGGCCGCTTCCGTGACTGCGACCTGCTGCGAAAGCTGTTCGAGACCGTGGTCCGGCGCTGCATGGCCGAGGGGCTGGTCGACGGGGCTGCCTTTGCGGTCGATGCCAGCCTAATTGCTGCCGATGCCAACAAGCAGCGCTCTGCGGCCGGGTCTGATGATGTTGACTGGGAGGCCATCACCAGGACGCGCCGATCCGTCCGGGAATATCTCGATACCCTAGATGAGGCTGCCTGGGGCGCAGCCAGTGAGACGGTACCGAAGTTTATCTCCAGGTCGGATCCGGCCGCACAATGGACCGGCGCTCACAAGGGGCATGCGTTCTTTGCCTACGCCGACAACTACCCGATCGACCTGAAGGCGGCGATCATCGTCGATGTTGAGGCGGCGCGAGCTATCCGGCAGGCCGAGGTTGGTGCGGCACGCACCATGATTTGAGCGTACCGAAGATCGCCTCGGGCTCCGTCCCGAGCGACTGGCCGCCGATAGCGCCTATGGGTCAGCCGAGATGCTGGGGTGGCTCGTTAACGAGCGCGCGATCGAGCCGCACATTCCGGTGTTCGACAAGTCGGCCCGCGACGATGGGACGTTCTCACGCGAAGACTTCGCCTACGATCAGGAGTACGATCTCTACGTCTGTCCAGCCGGCAAGGTACTGAGGTCTACCAGAACTCTGGTGAATGACGGTGCAACGCTGCTCTACCGCGCCAGCAAGTACGACTGCGATGCTTGCGAACTGAAGCCGCGGTGTTGCCCGAAAATGCCTGCCCGCAAGGTTCCGCGTTCGATCCACGAACAGGCCCGAGACGTTGCGCGCGACATCGCGGAGACCGATGCCTATGTCAGGTCGCGGCGTGAGCGTACGAAGATCGAGATGCTGTTCGCGCACCTGAAGCGCATCTTGCGCCTCGATCGCCTCAGGCTGAGAGGCCCATATGGTGCTCGGGACGAGTTCCTCTTGGCGGCCACCGCCCAGAACCTCCGAAAACTGGCAAAGCTGATCCTGCCGCCCGCCTTGAAGCCCGCTTAAGCACCAGAGAACCCGCGCGCGCCTGTCTCTTCGACCTATCCCAAACGATTAGTTCGCCGACTTCTTCAACACAATCGGCGCTAAGCGGCCACCCGTCGGAATATCGTGTTTAGGTAAAGCGAAATTATATAGTTATTTCAATAATATAAGAGTTCGCAGTTTTATTCTGAATGGCGCGCCAGCATCTATCTGAAATAGCTTCATTTTTATCCGCCACCGCAGACGGTGCTTCCACGAAGCCCATGCTCGGAAGCAATGTGGAAGCGGAAGCGCGAAATTTTTTTGGCATGAGACTCCTTAGGGTGTCGCGGCGGCGCTCGGCGTCGGCGCTGTCAGCGCGTGCCAATACGCTGCATAGCGCGTAGCGAACGGACCAGCCGCCGGACCATCTGGCGCAAAGCCGCGCCGGCGCGACCACCAGAACCACCGAGCGCCGCACCTGCCGAATGTCTCCAGCGTGCGGTCGGCGTAGAACACTTCGATGCTGGCGCCGGTCTGCGGGTGGATGTCGTAGAGCGGCTCTAGGGCTGCGCGTTCTCTGGCGTTAGATGTGGGGGCCCGCATCACGCTGCCCTTTCCGCGGGCTCGGCAAGGGCCAAGCCGCGCAGGTAGTCCGCAGCCTTGGAAGCCTGACTGCAGGCTGTAAAGAATGCCCGTTTGTCGGCCTTCAAAAGCTCGATCCAGTTGCCGATATAGCCCGCGTTCCGGACGTCCCCGTCAAATCCAAATTCTGCGCACAGGAACGCTGCGCCCAACTCCGCAATGAGTTCCTCGGCCGCGTAGTTGCGTGAGCCGAACCGGTTCTTCAAATCTCGATCGAGGCGAGACTTATGGCCGGACCAATGCGTTAATTCGTGGAAGGCCACGTTGTAGAAGTGATCGGCCCCCTTGAACCCTGCGAATGAAGGCATCGAGATAAAATCACGGCTCGGGACGTAAAACGCCTCGCCGTGGCCCTCGCGGATGTCCGCTTCGGTGGAGCGCAAGAAGTCGTCGGCAAGCTCGTCGCGCGTGTCGGGATTGCGAACGCGGATTGGCTTCCCTGTGCTGATGCTATCGGGAAGGTTGTCGCATTGGTCGATATTGAAAACCGTGTACTCGCGCATCATCGGGATCAGGCGCGTTGAAGAACTATCGTCCGCGCCTTGGTCGCGGACCTGCAATTGCTTCACGAAATAGACTTTGGTGCCGTGCTCGCCCTTGCGGACGTTGCCGCCCAACTCCAAAGCCTGCTTGAAGGTTAGAAAGCGCGGTGTGCGATAGCCGGCCGCCTGTGCCATCCATAACAGCACGACGTTGCAGCCTGAGTAGGGCCGGTTGCTCACGGCATTGCACGGGGTATTCGCGCCGGGAGTTGCCGACCATGGCTTTACCCAAGGGGCGGCGCCGGCTTCTAGCTCGGCAACAATGCGCGCCGACACCTCCGCATAGAAATCACGTTTCATCCTCGCCTCGCTGTTATGGCTGAAGCGACCACGATCGGACCGCATGCCATTGGCGCGTTGGGCAAGGCTCTCAGTTCTGCGTCAGGCCGAAGGGCGCAATGCTATCCCCCGGGGGGCATGGACAGGGGGCCCCGTCTCGCGCGCGCGAGACTTGTGCCTCGCAAATATTTTGGGTCAAAACCCGTGTTAACTTTTCGCTAATTTATCGCCGGCAGGCAGAGTACTCGCCGCACCGGGTTCTCCTGCGTTGAAGGAGCAAGGTAAAACCCTCGAACCCAGCGAATAAGCCTCCCCCGACCTGCCACCTCGACGGCTAAACCGTGCCGTTCGCCATTCCCAACGCAAAAATGTGATGGCATCTCCACCTACGAATTGTGTAAATGTTTTCTTATGGTCCCTTGTCGCGGTCGCGATGCCTGATAATCAATTCCCAATCTATGACGTGGTCTTGGAGAGGCGCCGCCGAAAATGGAGCTGGCGCGTCTGTACATCCGAAGGGGTCGTGGTCATGCAGGGCTCGGACACCAGCCGACGCGCTGCCAAATACAAGGCTGACAGGGCGCTCTTCTTGTTGTTGCAGTCCGCGCCGTATCGATCGCTCCCGCTGAGCGCACCTCCGCCAACCCTGAACACAAAGCCGCGCGGGATAGAAACGCCGTAGTTGTTGCGGTGTGTTAGCGTTAACGCCAGTGCACAGTATTGATGGGTCGCGGGTACTGCGACCAATAATCGTCGTTCTTCGAAGGTCAGCATCACTCACTTGCCAAACCTCCTACATTGATACCGTCAATTATGACATTTAAATTACTTGAAACCTAAAACATCTGATTATACAGACAAGTTCCTAAGGGGTCGCGCTTTTCATAGCTGCACCTTTTTTCCTTTTCACATTTGCGATCAGTACCAAAATGACACCTTACTCCAATAGGATTGCGCTGCTCATCGATGGCGCGAACCTCTACGCGACCGCCAAGACGCTGGGTTTCGACATCGACTACAGGCGCCTGCTCAAGGAATTTGAAAGCCGCGGGACGCTGTTGCGCGCGTATTATTACACCGCGACCATTGAGGATCAGGAATTTTCATCGATCCGCCCGCTGATCGACTGGCTCGACTATAACGGCTACACCGTGGTCACCAAGGCGACCAAGGAATTTATCGACGCCAGCGGCCGCCGCAAAGTCAAGGGCAACATGGATATCGAGCTTGCTGTCGATGCCATGGAAATCGCCGAGCATGTCGACCAGATCATATTGTTCTCTGGTGATGGCGACTTCCGTTCGCTAGTCGAAGCAGTGCAGCGCCGCGGCGTGCGGGTTACCGTTATCTCAACCATTTCAAGCCATCCGCCGATGCTCGCCGACGAGTTGCGGCGCCAAGCCGACGTCTTCACCGATCTGGTGGAGCTGCAATCCAAGCTCGGCCGCAATCCTTCCGAGCGTCCGGCCCCCCGTGAACCGCGTCATCATACGCCGCAATTCCTGCAGCGCGCGACCAAGATGCCGCCAAGGGGCGATGACGACGACGATCACAACAACCTCGACGATTGACAGAGCCGGCCGACGCATCCCTTGGTACGTCTTTGGCATAGCACGATGCCTGACTTGAGCCCGCAAATCTCCGCATCGCGCCTTTAGCTTCCAAGCAAGCCCAAAAATTGCTATTGCTCATCCCAGCACCGGGAGCAACCAAGCAATCCCGGATATCGTAAGGGGAGGACTAGCAATGACAAAATTTGCTCTTTGGATTGCGGCACTTGGCGTCAGCGCGCTCGGTTCGAGTGCGGCGAATGCGCAAAGCATGACCTTGACTAGCTCCGACATCAAGGAGGGCGGCACCATCGTCAACGAACAGGTATTCAAGGGCTTCGGCTGCACCGGCGACAACGTCTCTCCGGCTCTAAGCTGGAGTGGAGCGCCGACCGGGACCAAAAGCTTCGCCGTCAGTATCTATGATCCGGACGCGCCGACCGGCAGCGGCTGGTGGCACTGGGTGGTGTTCAACCTACCGCCGAGCACGACTTCGTTGCCCAAGGGCGCCGGCGACGTGAAGAAGAAACTGATGCCCAAGGGCGCTATTCAGAGCCGTACCGATTTCGGAGCCGACGGATACGGTGGCCCTTGCCCGCCAGCCGGCGACAAGCCGCATCATTACCAAATCACGGTTTTTGCTGTTGACGTCGACAAGCTGCCCGACGCCAAGAACGATGCCGCCTCGGCTGCGCTAGTCGGGTTCGACCTGCATTTCCATACCTTGGCGCAGGCGACATTGACTGGTCTGTACGGCCGCTGAGCGCCTGTCGTTTGCTGGATGGATAAGCTGAGCGAAATCCGGCCCCGTGCAATCAATGTGCTTCCCCTCGCGAGGCGAGAGGGAGCATCGCCACAGACACAGGCGGGCAAACGATAGGACAGCGTCCGCTTTGGCGCGGCTTACCGCGCCTCAGTCCATGGATTGGAACGTCGAACACCACGAGCATCGAGATGGTGGCAGCGTGGAAGGGTGATATCTCGAAAAGGCCTCTGTTTTTATCGCAGCTTGGCTCGGCCGTGCTGCGTCTGAGATGGTTGCAAATTGGGTCACTCTCACCGGCACCTTCCTTTTCGGTGGCGGTCCGGTCGCAGGATAAACCAAAACGGACATTTAGATTATGGACGACGCAGGTTTTGGAATCCCTGCAATTCCGATTTGCATAGCTAGCCGACCGCTGAATGACGAAGCAACTCTATGGTTAGGGCGTGCATCATTGACGCAAGCGCCAGAAGCCGTACGTCTTCCTCCTCATTGGAGTAAGGAGATAAGAGGTGACCATGCATCACGTGATTACGGATGCCGTTCCAGGCCGAGGACTGCGCTTCTGTAATCACCCCCTTGGTCTGAAGCACCTGCATTGTCTGCACTGTCGTCATGTCAGGCCTACGATTTATCGCCTTGATCGCAGTGGCCTTAAGGTGAGCTTCCCCCGGCCCTGCATTGATGTACTTCGCTAAGGCCTCGATAGCGTCCAACTCAGCTTTGACCGGCTTACTAGGTTTCGTGCTCATCATGCGCACTATTGCTTCGATGCTGCTGGCGAAGGTTAAAGCCCAAACCCACCGCGACCCTCGGGAGGCTTGGATTAGTTCCTCGTAGAGCCGTGTGATCTTGTGATGCTCAAAGTTCGGTTTCCCGTTCTTATCGAGAGCGCGCGCTACAAGCTCCAGAAGTTGACGATATAGGCCCCAGAAATCCTCGTCATCGCGTATTAGGCTATCGCTTCCCAAGAGGGATGCCCAACCCGCCGTTCTTATGAGACCCGGCGAACGTCTAACCCAGACCGTTGCGCGTCCGTTGCCAACGTTGCGGGCCACTAGAGCATGTTCCGATCATTTGTACGCATAACCCGCATGGCGAAAGTAATTGGTAGCCTGGCGGGCGCTCAGCCGTGGAACGAATGAGCCGATGGCTCGGCAGAGGCGAGGAATGGTTCGTTCGGC
>Ga0302325_10003872_pt1 | contig 34941 bp, 32 predicted proteins | sample Palsa_T0_2_FD_201948 | JGI IMG/M metagenome (GOLD analysis project Ga0302325, IMG submission 201948) | Peat permafrost microbial communities from Stordalen Mire near Abisko, Sweden - Palsa_T0_2 | ecosystem: Environmental > Terrestrial > Soil > Palsa > Peat permafrost | place: Sweden: Abisko...
AGTCGAGTCTCAATCTCCTGGTGCCGAAAAATCGAGCGGTCTTACCTACTATTCCAGTAGAAACCCTGGAAAAAATGACCAATCGAGGCGAGACAGGCAACCAGATGAAACCAGAATAAGATCGGGATCATTGTTTTGGAGTCGGATAATAACTCTTCTAATTGGAGTCTCTATTATTGCTATTCTAGGCGACTTGTTATGGCTAGATAATCAGCCAAAACTAACGATACTGAACGGTTCAACTAATGTTTTAATGAAAAGTAAGAGTACCTATGAAATTGCTGCACAAAAGATAATTAATAGCTCTCTTGTTAATAGAAATAAAGTGACTATTAATGTCTCAGCAATTACCAGTGGCCTCGAGAAGGAGTTTCCGGAGATTGCCAATGCCACTCTGACGCTTCCGTTTACCGGTCACCAGATTCAGATCTATTTACAGCCATCCAATCCGCAACTTCTCGTTGATGGCGGCAGCGGTGTTTTTGCAGTCAACAATAATGGTGTGGCAATTGGTCAAGAAACCGCGCCCACAATGATCTTGGGAAATTTGGGGCTACCTAAGGTAAATGACGAAGATTTATCTGTCAAAACTGGACAACAGGCCCTATCCAGCGGAGATGTAGCCTTTGTAGAATATGTGATTAGTGAGCTTCGAGTACAGCATCTAAATGTCACATCCTTAACGTTGCCACCAGCGAGTAGGGAATTAGATGTCGTTGTATCAGATCAACACTATTATATTAAGTTTAATCTACAAAACAGTGCCGAAGAGCAGGTGGGGAGCTATATCACCACTCAGCAGTATCTATCAAAAAACAACATTACACCCGCACAGTACATAGATGTAAGGGTCCCAGGAAGAGCTTACTACAAATAGGTACTTCACCTACTGCTCTCCTCGTGTTCATATTTTGTTCAGTTATCTATAACGGCATACTAACCGGAAAAAACATATATTGTTATATTTGAAACTAATAGTCAAATATAAGACAAAGCAGGGCATAAAAGGGTAGTTGAATATAAAGTAATCAAAGATATAAAAAAGCAAATGTTTTCACGATATAACTGTGGATAAGTCAAATCGTTGTATATATTCGCACAATAGCGGTAGACGAAGATAAGCGAGCACTAGGCGCACTACAGCAGTTATTTATGGGAGGTAAGCCAAGACAGAGCCTTCGTGCAGGCAGAATTAAAAATAAAAAACTCAAAACCATAGAGCTAACACCAATTCTCCCCCATTAGGGGACGCATACTTTATCAAGCCAGAACACAAATATAGAGTCGCAAAATATACATTGTGCGACCTTGTGTCATGGTTCGTTTGTTGCATTTCTACACGGTGCCCCGCCCAGACTTTCTCCGGATTTTTAGTTATGTTTATTTTATTCCCCACGGCCTAGCCTGTCGGCGACCTTATGTTACTTAAATCCCCACGAAATGTTATTGCCTACTAAAAGTAGCCTTGCCCTTGTTCGTATTTTGTACTTAAGTGTTCAGATTAATTACAGAGGTACAACGGATACGGATATCTTAGTCTTCAGCTAGTTCGTAGGTCGCCTTAGCAACCCGCTTAAACTGGGTTTTACCCTGTAGATTGAGTAGAATTGTGGTTTCTTTAACAAAACGGCTTTTTAGAACTCTCTTAACTATCTCATCACGGTGGAGTGGTTTGCCTTCTTTACGAAGAACGTCAGCTATAATGTCTGCAACCGTTCCCTTAGAGTAGCCCCATTCTTTAAGCGCATAAATTCCGCGTCCAATTAAGACGAATCGTTTATCCTTAATCAATTCGTTATGAATGGCCTGTGTCGTAACATCTTTTCTCTTAAAACTTGAGTCTTTAATGGCTTCAGCGATCTCATTAAAGTGCATATGTTTACCGTTTTCTTTTAAAATCACATAAATCTTGTCCCTGATATTCTTGGGGTTTACCATTGGCCACTTTACTAGCCCCCAACGACTATTAAGTGTTGCAAGCTGTTTAGATACGCTTGCTAGAGCCGCAGCCTGCTTGCTATCAGCTATTTTTGCCTCGGCAGCGATGGCTTCTATATCAGAGGGTACGCCTAGGGTAGTAACTGCTTTGATAATGTTATCAATACCAGACTTCATTTTCTTTTCGTCGAACACAGCACTTACTCCAACTGCGTGGTATAAATAATCGTTCTCTTCTATAACCGAAAGCTTAGGGCAAAGTTCTGCTAGAAAAGCTACTCTACTCTGGTCCAATCGACTATTTTCCTTAGTTAAGCGAGTACTAAGATTACTCACCCTGGCAACTTCGCCTAGTTCATTTAGGTTACTTATGAAAGTGTCACTAATTTGCTGTAAGTGAGGTAATTGACCCTGTTCTGCCCTAGTACGCAACTTAATAATAATAGCCTTCTCTAACTGGCGAACGCGTTCACGGGTTATTCCTAGTAATTCACCGATTTGTTCAAGTGTTTCTTTGCGGTCAAACAAGCCAAAACGACGGGAAACAATCTCTCGTTCTCGTTCTTGCTCAATAGTCTCCAGTATGTCTTTAACGCACTTTTGAATATCAAGAGTATTTTGTGGTGTATTTGTCGAATCTGTCATATTATGATTCCCGCCTATCGCAGCGTATTACTATATTATAAAACTATCGTTATTATAAGTCAAGCTCTGCATCTCTTTAATTTATTGTAGCACGAAATGGACAATTTGACCGATAACGTGTTGTAGAAATATCATAATATAATAACTTGCCATGGGTGCAACTTGTGGATATGTTATACCGCTGTAACTATCTTATTATTCTACCGAGAAACTTCTTATTTTCTTTTGCTGCCACGCCTGAAACTTCTCTTAGCCGGTGCCTTTTCTAGGAGATCTTTGGCTTGTGCTTCGGTCATTTTCTTGGGATCGACTTTTTTATCAATTCGAGCATTCTTTTTGCCATTTGTTACATATGGCCCATAGGGGCCGTTTACGATCTTTATACCACCTTTAAACTCTTGTATATATTTATTAGCTATTTGCTCTTTCTTCTCTTCATAAAGCTTTCTGGCTTCAGATTCAGTGATCGAAAATGGATCTTTATCTTTAATGGAGACGAACGTTTTGTCGACTTGAATATATGGCCCAAAACGCCCTATATTACTGGTTATTTGCACTTCATCTTTAGTCGTGCCAACTACTCTTGGGAGGCTGAACATCTTTAGAGCTTGTTCAAGCGTTATATCATCAAGTGCAATTCCCTCTGGCGCTGGAGCAAAGTCGAGTTTTTCGTCTTTATCTTCGGCTTCACCTCTCTGTAACATTGGTCCGTATCTACCAAAGCGTGCAAAAATTGGTTTGCCTGTTTTTGGGTCTTTGCCCAGTAAACGAGCCTGACTAACCTCTTGACGACTGACTTCCTCAGACTGCTTGATCAGAGGATGAAAGGACTTATAGAAATCCCTGATCATCGTTTCCCACTTCTCTTTTCCCTCGGCGATACGGTCGAAGTCGTCTTCGACATTAGCCGTAAAATCGAAATCAACGATCCCTGGGAAGTACTTTATTAAGAAATCTGTAGTAATCTCTGCCACTGCTGTCGGCAGTAATTTATTTCGGTCGGCCCCCGTTATCTCGGTCTCCTCAACGTCGTTTAGCTTGCCTTTTGTCCATTTAATAAGGCTGTAAGTCCGTTCTGTACCTTCGAGATCTCTCTTTTCAACATAGCCTCTAGTCTGAATGACGGATACGGTAGGAGCATACGTGCTTGGTCGGCCAATACCTAACTCTTCGAGCTTTTTAACAAGTGAGGCCTCCGAATAGCGAGCTAATGGTTTTGTAAATGTTTGTAGCGCCAAGACATCAACAAGATCTAATTCTTGCCCGTTTTTAAGGGGTGGTAAGAGAGAATCGTCCTTAGCGTTACCATAAACCTTAAAAAACCCATCAAACTGCAAGACTTCACCTTTAGCTAAGAATTTTTCTTGATGAGCGGAAATTTCTATTACCACCTCTGTTTTCTCTACTTTAGCTGGAGCCATTTGACTAGCTAGTGCTCTCTGCCAAATTAATCGATATAGTTTTTGTTGTTGCTCATCGGAACCAGCTCTTTCCTTATTAAAGTCTGTTGGCCTAATAGCTTCGTGGGCCTCTTGGGCAGATTCGTTTTTCGTCTTATATTGTCGGAGTTGGTGATAGTTAGCGCCGTACTTAGAATTTATGTATTTCCTGGTAGCGTCAAGGGCAAAGGATGACAAAATAGTACTATCGGTACGCATATAACTAATGTCGCCGTTCTCATAAAGTCTTTGAGCTAATGACATTGTCTGTCGAACACCATAACCAAGCCTTCTGGCGGCTTCTTGCTGTAGCGTACTTGTTGTAAAAGGTGGCCCAGGGCTGCGTAACCCGGGTTTCTGCTCGATACTACTAACTGTGAATTTAGATTTGGCAATCTTCTCTAAAAACTTTTTAGAATGTTCCTTAGTTGCCAGATTTCTATCCAGTTGGGCTTTTAATTCGTGATTTCCGGCTTTGAAGTTAGCCATGACTTTATAGGATGAGCTGGCTGTAAAATCACGAATCTCTCGTTCTCGTTCAACTATTAGGCGAACTGCGACAGACTGTACTCTACCAGCACTGAGCCCGGTCCTGACTTTTTTCCATAACACAGGACTTAGTTCATAACCGACTAGCCTATCCAAGATACGTCTGGCCTGTTGAGCGTTAACTAGATTAATATCAACTGAACGAGGTTTCTGCATGGCCTGCTCGATGGCAGATTTAGTGATTTCATGGAAAACGATTCGCTTTGTCTTAAGCGGGTCTAGCCCCAGAGCTAAACAGAGATGCCATGCTATTGCCTCACCTTCACGGTCTTCATCGCTTGCTAGCCAAACGTCACTAGACGACTTTGCGGCTTTTTTAAGCTCGTTCACCACCTTCTGTTTATCCGGGCTTATAGCGTAAGTGGGTTTAAAGTCGTGCTCGATATCGATATTCAACCCCTTTTTGGGTAAATCTCGAATGTGCCCAAAACTGCTAAGGACCTTATATTCTTTTCCCAAGTAGCGTTCAATTGTCTTAGCTTTAGCCGGGCTTTCAACTATAACAAGCTGATTGCCGTCTTTTTTTGCAGGCATGACTTACATCTTAAGCGTCTTGTATATAGGAATGCAAATGCAAAATTAGATCTTGGTTATTCATAAAAGTACTTGCCAGCCTTAAATCCTGCCCAGACGCCAAAAAAACATCCGAATGTACTAAATACAAATGACCATAGTCCAAACCAGCCGCCACCGAATAAAGTACCTATCCAGCCAAATAAAGTTGAGAATACGATCACGCCCATGAAAATCATCTTTTTCACCTTAATAGTTTAACATTTCTATAAGCATAAGGAACTTGACTTATTTACCGAAATATTAAAAAGTATTGACACTTGAACATATTTTTGCTAGAATAGCAATTCGTAAGCACTATAGAGTGTTTATTGTACCTTCCATACCCCAATTCTAACAATTTGTTAGATTGTTTTAGAGCGTGCCATAAGAGAGTTGTTACCCTCCACTTACTTAAGGCGCTTGCGCAAGCAGATACGCGCTCTAAAGCAAACTAACCCCTTTAACTTCACCTCTGTTTACGGAGGCCCTGTAGTGGGCCAGCGAGTTTAAAAGATGGTCACTTGTGACCGGCACGGCATTTTAAGATTTATGATGTCCGATGCTTCGCTGGGGTGGGTTGAAGGGTGTATTCAGGCCTCCAGCGGTGCCCACCCCCTCTGGAGGTCTGTTTTTTTTAGACGATGACGCTGCGGGTTTCGTGTGGTAACTGTCCGCCAAAAATATACTCCGTTAAAATAGCCGAGACTTCATTAGTTACCAGTTTTAGATTGGCCTGTTCGGCTGCTGAGAACTTTGCAAGAACAAAGGCCGCAGAGTCCATTTCCTCTGGAGATTTGGGTCCAATGCCAACGCGCACTCGACCGAAATCTTCACCGATATGTTGAATGATAGATTTGACGCCATTATGACCTGCGCTGCCTCCACTAACTCGGGTTCTTATTTGACCTAAAGGTATATCTAGCTCATCGTGAACGACAACAATGCCCTGGGGTTCTATTTTATAGAATGCCGATACTGCTTGGACAGCTTCCCCACTAAGGTTCATTAAAGTAGTTGGTTTGATAACGATTACGCGAGTGTTGCCAAGAGTAGCATTGCTAAATAAACAGCCAAAATCTGTCTTAACTATCCACTTTTCAAAGTCTTGTGAGGCAGCAAAAGTGTCAACACTGGCAAAGCCGATATTGTGGCGAGTATCATCAAATTTTTCACCGATGTTACCAAGTCCGACCACCAAAACTGTCTTATTTAGTCCGACAGTATATAGCGGGACATTAGTGCTCACCTGAGGTTTTTTCTGTAAAAACGGCATAGTTAGAGTATTAAGTAAAAATGTCGAGGTGGCAAATCTATTATGAGTGTTGCCAGATCACAGAATTGGCTTCAATCGCGGCAGCAACCAATGTTTTGTATAGCAATCTATGATCCAACAAAACTGCTCCTCGGGGAGAATTGAGTGCCGTCGCCCTGTTCAACGCAGTAATTTTATCGAATGTCTGGGCAGCCATAACGTAGGCTTCCTGTGATTCTCTTGAATATATATCGCAAAGTTCCATGGTTTCGACTGATGGCGGCAACCATGGGCCATGCTCTATGTCTGTTAACGGACGATCACTAAAGCCATTCATCTCAGTCATAACTTATTATCCTTAGTTGGGCTGTGACCGTGACGATGGGCTTCGTGTTTCTCGATTAACCACAGTTGGATAGGTGTGCCGACAAAGTCGTATTGTTCTCTTAATTTTCGCTCTAAAAAGCGCCTGTAACTCCAGTGCACAAACTTAGTATTACTGCCAAAAATCTTGAAACTTGGGCAAGGGTTGTCGGTTTCTTGGGTAATATAGTTTAACTTAGGCGTTCTGTTTTTTAATCCAGCTGGGGCATGTTTATCAATGGCCTGTTGCAGCCACTTATTTAAGTTGGTTGTAGCAATTCTTAGTCGGCGTCTTTCATCTACTTCGCCTGCCACCTCAAAGATACGAGTGATATTTTGACCGGTTAGCGAACTTGTGAATATCAAAGGCGCCCAAGGTACAAAGTCAAAGTTTGTAGTTATCCGGGCCGCTAACTGATCTCTGGAGAAAGGCGTCTTATCTTCCAATATATCCCACTTACTGACTATTAAAATTAAGCCCTTTCCAGAATCTTTAACCATGCCAGCAATTTTCTGATCCAGAGAAACATTCAATTCGTCAACACTCATAAGCAGTACGCAAACATCGGCTTCCTCTATTGCTGATAGCGAGCGAAGTACACTGAAGTATTCAATACCTCTTTCAATCTTCCCGCTTCGACGGATACCGGCAGTGTCCATTATTTCTACCTCGCGCTCTTTGTAGCGGATAATTGTCCGATTAACGTCGCGAGTTGTTCCTGCTCTATCGGCTACAATGGCTTGTTGTTTATTGGCTAGTGTATTAAATAGAAAGGATTTGCCTACATTAGGTCTGCCCAAAATCGCGATCTTAAGTCGGTTGGGATCATCTTCTATTCGTGCCTTTTCAATTACTTTAACTAGCTTGTCTAACAGGGTCTGAATGCCGCTATTTTGAGTAGTACTGATGTGGACTATTGGCTTTATACCGAGGCGCTCAAAGCCTGATAGATCGATGCCGTGCGCCTTGTCAACCTTATTAACTATAAGAAAGACTGGCTTACGACTTTTTAGAGCAAGTTTTGCAACTCTACGATCTTCTTCGGTGATAACAACATTAGCTTCGACAACCACCCAGATAACATCGGCACTCTGAGCTGCTTGGATTATCTGTTCCTGGATTGTAAGCTCAAAATCATCCTCAGGATCCTTCATGCCTGCGGTATCAACAATCCAGAAGTTTTGGTTCTTCCATGTCGCTTTAGCAGTTATTGAATCTCGAGTTGTACCAGATTCGACGGCAACAATTGCCTCGCGGCGCGACAGAATAGAGTTGAAAAGACTGGACTTTCCGACATTAGCGCGACCAACTATAGCAACAATGGGCAAACTCTTCATTATCTATATTATGTCAGTTTTTTGAGTAAATTGCCAATTCCCAGTTGATAGATTGCCAATCCTATAGGCTCCGAACGATATTCTGTGTAAGTCTAAGACCTGGTAACCGAGCCCTTGGAAGGTTCGCCTAATTTGTCGATTCCTACCCTCATGCATCTCTACTGTCCACTTTCTGCCTTGACCAGATAGCTTTAAGGCACTCGGTCCGTCATCGAGAATAACGCCCTCTTCGATGTGTCGTTTGTCGGTTTCCAACAGCGGTTTACTAATTGTTAATCGGTAAACCTTATTCTTGATGAAGCTAGGATGTAGCAGCTTATTGGCTAATTTCCCGTCTGATGTTAGAAGTAAGAGGCCGGAAGAGTCTTTGTCTAATCTACCAACAGGCTTGAGTTTTTGGAGGTCTGGCGGAAGCAGAGTGTAGATAGTTGGACTACCCTGGCCGTTTCGGCTAACAACATAACCACTAGGCTTGTTTAGAATGATTGTCAGAGTGTGGTTGGGTAACTTCAGTGTTTGCTGGTCAAGTTGTATCTGGTCTTCAGCTATAACATTTTGACCTAATTGAGCAGCTCGCCCGTTAACAGCCACTCTTCCATCAGAAATTAGCCTGTCGGCAGCACGTCTCGATAGTCCACTCGCCAGAGCTACGAATTGATTAATGCGCATAATACTTGTTAATAACTATAGTGCAATACTATTGGGATCAGCCTTTTCGGTACTGTCATTTTGTGGAGCTACTATCTTCCCCGGTGGCTCAGCTTCAGCTATTTCGTCTTCGGCTGGCCCATCATTGTCGGAAGTGGGCATTGAAGTGTCTGCAATAACGGGCTGTGGGCTCTGGCCCATTTCCAGTTTTTCTTTGGCTTCCTCTTTTGCTAGGAGCTCGTCCAGACTTGAATCTGGTTTAGATAAATCGTTTAAGGGCTGGATAACTTTCTTACGAGCTATTGCAACTCCGTCACTAGTATCGTCACTGTCGTCTGTTTTGGCTGTCGGAGCTGGCACAGCTACAACCGGTATTTTAATTGGTTCCATGGATTTATCATCGGGCCGTGTAGGCGCTGGTACCGAAGCACTGTTGAGTTTATCGGCAGCGTTTGTCAGGATTTGTTCTGGGCTAGTTTGCTGAGAGTCTGCACTGGAGCTGCTTAGTACATCTCTTACAGACTTAGCCATATCTTCTAGAGTTACTTGTGACTTAACCAGGTAACGATCTGCACCCAGTTTTTCGGCTCTAACCTTATCTTCAGCCTGGCTCAGGGCCGTCATCATAATAACTTTCGTGTCTTTGATCCCAGCGGTACTACGGAGGATATCTAACATCTCAAAGCCGCTCACTTTGGGCATCATAACGTCACAAACTATAAGATCGGGCTTTTCTTTTACGGCCAGTGCCAGTGCCTCTTCGCCATCCTTGGCAGATACAATTTCGTAACCTTCGGCCGCTAGACGTGCTTGATAAATCTCCCGAAGATTATTATCATCCTCGACCAGCATTATTTTTGCCATGGGCCTTGTGGTATCCTTTCGCTTTTTAGCATAAGCTTTCTATAATAAGTGTATTGTACCATGGAAGTTCTAGCGCTAGTTAGATGATAATGGTGAGCTGGAAGCAGACGCTGAGGCTGTTAATTGTTGAGCGTTCTCGGCACTGAGCCTGGGAATATTTACAAAAAAAGTACTACCTTTTCCGAGTTCACTCTCCACCCACATTTGTCCTTGATATAGTTCAATAATTTTTGAAGAAATAAATAAGCCAAGTCCTGTCCCACCAATACTTCGTGTAGCGGAGTTATCAACTCTGTAAAATTTTTGAAATAAGTGTGGGATATCCTCGGCCGGTATTCCTGCGCCGCTGTCTTGAACGAAAAATTGGACATTGTTTTTGTCTGCAGTTAGTCCGATTGAGATTTTACCTTGGTCGGTATACTTTACGGCATTATCAAATAAGTTAGTCATAACCTCGCGTAACCGGTCTGGATCGGCATATATATAGTAGAGTGGCGTTATAACAGCTCTGTTCTGGCTACTTGTGGCGTCGATGACTTTGTTGGAACCGAGAGCGAAATCGGTTGTTAGACCTTTCTTTTGGGCTGTAAAACGTAGGTCATTGGTTAGGTCTTCTAGGAACTTACTCATTTCTATTACTGAGGGGTGATTACTAAGTCGGCCATCGTCTGCCTTTGCTGAGGTCAGAAGATCTTGGAAGAGCTTCCCCAGTCCAAGAGTGCTAATGTGGGCTTTCTCCAAAAAACTCCTAGCCCGACTATCAATTGTGCTAACTTTGTCGTTTAGGGCCAGGGCTAAATAGCCCTCAATTGCCGCAACGGGGGTACGCATTTCATGACTGGCCGTGCTTATAAAATCAGCTGTACGTTGTTGTGTCTGCCTCTCTTTTCCAACATCTCTGAACACAACAACCGCTCCAGTTACTAAGTTTTTATCGTCAAGTAGTGGGGAGACACTGATGTTTATTGAAATTTTTTTCTTTGATTTAGTAAGTAAGTACGCATTATTATCACTGCGTGGTTTACCGTCCTTAAGGCTCTGTGACGGTAAATCTTGGCTACTATCATAAGACTTGCCTTTATCATCAATAAGTTGAACTACCGAATGATAATCTAGACCGACTGCTTCACTGGCTGGCCAACCGGTTATCCCGGTAGCGGCTTTATTGAAAGTCATAATAGTCTCCTTGCTGTCAATTAGTATGACGCCGTCTGTCATGGCGTTTAAAATAAAATCAGACTTCAGCAAATCTTCCTGGAGAAAATGGCCAGATATAGGATTATCTTGACTAATATAGTAGCGAGACCAAATCAATCCCCCCAAAACGAAAAGTGCTATGTCTACGGTGATGGCTGTGACCGCAGCGAGAGTGCTGGAGTGCACAGGATAATTAGATGTATATATTCGAACAGTACCAATGAAAATCAGAAACGCTGGAAGGGCTGCTGCGTATATACCGAGCATTCCACCCAGGAAACCGCATATTCCCCATAGGTAGATCCAAAACGATGAAAAACCGCCCGTGGGCTGAAGTGCGAAAATGAAAAACAGCGTTAATAGTAGATACGACGCCATTGTTGCAATCCACTTATTGCGGCGGCGAACTACCTTGTAGTAGGAAAAGTTATAGATTATCAACAACACCGGCGCGATAAAAATCAATGGCGAGTCACCTACTCTATTTGTGTATCTATGCAGTGATGGGATATAGGTACAACATAGGTACGCCCCAATTGATAACGCCGCGAAGATTGTAAAAAATAGATGTAACTTGTGTAGCCAACGTTCTGAGACGTGCTTCATATTAGACCTGCTAAACATAATCATTATGTCATGGCAGCTTATCTTATCCAAGAGACCCTATATCTGGAGTTGTCTTTATTGATATGCTAGTATGGCGAAGATAATGGCCCCTTCGTCTAGCGGTTTAGGACATCTGGTTCTCATCCAGAAAATCGCGGGTTCGAATCCCGCAGGGGTCACCAGACGAACTCGGGGCATTATTTTTTCAAGTGATAACTTTTGAAAATCGCAAGACAAAAATGTAACAAATATTTACGGTACTTTCGCTTGAATTAGTGAAAGTCATATGAGACCATTCCTTGGTGAAAAAGTAAATGGGAGAAGATTTATGAAAAAGCTTGAGGTCTCCCACAATGCCATGATACTGGGGCGTGGGGTTGTTGAACTAAAAGACGCCGGTAAAGTTGTTGGCTACAGGCTAAGTGGAGCTTCGGAAGCACGGGTCTCGGCTATGTGGAGTTACTACAGACTTCATCGTGAAGCTTTCCAAGCCAGTGACAGCATGATTGTGGCTAGCGGCGGGTATGGGCATTTTGCCGAGAATCAAGTTCCGCCCCCAGAGCAACACCGTGAAGGCCGAAAAATAGCCGATATACTAATTCATTATGGTATACCTCACCATCTTATAGAGGTCGAATCGGATTCTACAACAACGGCGAAAAACTTCCAAAGAACTATTGAAGCAGGTTTTTTTGAAGGCAAAGTATTTAACAACGAAAATCCTCTGTTAGTTGTGGCCAGTCGTCGGCACGGCGAACAACGCGGCGTTCCTCTTGCCCGAGCCGCCTTTGGAATAAATGAGCATGGGGGAGTTGGGCTCCTTGTTGCAGAGGCTGGATCCTATCTTGAGTATGCAAAAGAATATATGGGTGGATTGGCAGTTCAAAAAGCCCTAAAAGAAGTACGACCTGCCCCATTTAATGCTGATGATATGGGGGCTGTTGGCAATAGGTATCACGATCTAATAAGTAGTCCTTTGTCATTAGCATACTTGGGCACCACTGGTGCTGTGGTAGAAGGCTGGCAAGTTATGAGCGACAGAAGACCCGAGCCAGTATTAACGGCACAGCTTTAGAAGCTTTTTAAGTTCTATGCTCCCGACGAGGCACTGCCCTGCCAAGTTACGCCATTTTTTCACTAAGTAAGTCGGCCTCCTTAGGCCCTGAACTTCCGTTATCATAGTAAAATAGCTGACTGCTATTGGTTGACCATTTTGCGATAATCGGGTCAACGATGCGCCAAGCAGCTAAAACCTCCAGGCTGGTCGAAAATAGTGTATGATCACCCCGAACGGCGTCTACCAAAACCCTTTCATAAGCATCCGGATGGCCGTTATCATCGAAGGCCTGTTTGTAGGTCAAACCCATTGGTGTTGTCTGCACCTCTAAATCAAATCCTGGTCGTTTAGCTTGGAGGTCTAGCTCTATGCCCTCTCTTGGTTGCAGTCGGAAAATAAGTACGTTGGCCGGGGCATCACGGTGTTCTGGCTTAAACACAATTCTTACCTCTGTAACTTTTTCAGCCAGAGCTTTGCCGGTTCTTAGAAGTATCGGCACCCCTTGCCATCTGTCACTGCTTATTTCAAGTTGAATAGCGGCGAATGTTTCAACGTTGCTACCAGGGTTGTTAACTTCGCTACGATAAGACTTATACTGACCACGAATTGCTAAATTATAAACCTGTTCAGCTGGCACCGGTTTTATACTGTCCAGAAGTTTCAACTTGGCTGCGTGGAGTGAGCTACTAGTCAAGTTTTCCGGAATATTAAGTGTCGTTACAGCCAAAAGTTGTAATAAATGGCTTTGGATAATGTCACGTAACGCTCCGACTTGCTCATAGAATATTGCTCGACCCTCAATACCAATGGTCTCGCTGGCGGTAATAATGATGTGGGAGATATGTTTGTTATCCCAGATCTTTTCAAAAATATTATTAAAGCGAAAAGTAATGATATTTTGAACGGTTTCTTTGGCCAAGTAATGGTCGATTCTAAATATCTGTTTTTCAGAAAATTGTTTGGAAATAATTTCAATAAGTTCTTCTGATGAATGTAGGTCGTAACCAAAAGGCTTTTCAATAAGTAATCTGGTCGAAGCTACGCCGTGTTGGCAGCTCTTGTTGAGTCCATGCTTGCCCAGTAGCGTAACTATGGTTCCAGTGACCTGCGGAGGAATTGATAAATAATATAAGCGGTTCATGCATAAACCTTGTTTATCCTCAATTTTATTGAGCTCAATAAGAAGGCGATCATATTCATCATCTTTAGTAATATCCAATTGAAGCATCTGCATTCTCGACTTCATATTAGCTACTACTGACGGATCACAAATTCCGTCAGTTTCATTGATACATAACTCAACTTCGCCCAGTAATTGGGAGACACTAATTTCTCGTCGAGTGACGCCGAGTATTATGGTATGTTCATCAAGCAGACTATCTTTAAAAAGATGGTATAAAGCTGGCAATAACTTACGCTTTGACAGATCGCCAGTTATACCAAATATAACTACAATAGCAGGTTCCAGTGTTGGTTGATTTGTCTCGGTCATTTCTTGTTTAGATCATGCCCACCAAACTTATTACGCATAGCAGCTAGTAGCTTTGTTGAATAATTAATTTCGCCGTTTTGGGATGCCAATCGGACATTAAAAGAAGCTAAAATACTCGGCATAGCAATGTTTTGTTGCTTAGCGACCTCAAGTGTCCAGCGCGCCTCTCCAGATTCGGCAACGTAACCATCTATCCCTTTGAGTTCGGGGTTTTCTTTCATTACTTGTTCGGTTAAGGCGTTAAGATCAGACGCGATGATACTGCCATGTTGCCAAACGTTGGCCGCTGCAGCAAGATCGATATTATCATAAGGCCCTTCCTTGAGAATCCTATAGCCCTCGGCCAGACTTTCCATGACGCCATACTCGATAGCGTTGTGAACCATTTTAACAAAATGACCTGAGCCACTTGGACCGAAATAGTGATAGCCACCCTCTGGTGAAATGAGCGCCTGCAGGGCCGGTTCAATTGTTTTGAAGGCTGTCTCGTCACCGCCTATCATCATGCTAAAGCCATGGATCATTCCCAATATTCCGCCACTAGTACCGATGTCTATAAATTTAACGCCGGACTGTTTGGCCTGCTCGTAATGTCGCTTGGTATCTCTAAAGTCAGAATTACCGCCATCAATGATAATGTCCCCAGCTTTAAGGAGTTTTAGCCACTCACTGAGTTCGGAATCAACAGATTCAGCGGGAATCATAATCCATAAGATTACTTGCTCACCATTGAAATTCGAGACCACTTCCTGTTTGCTGTAGGCTGGTACTGCGCCAAATTGCTGTTTGGCAATGTCGACTTTTTCTGGACTACGGTTATGAGCTATAACTTCGTTTTTAGCTACGGCTAAACGGTTGGCTATTTGCATTCCCATTTTGCCAAGTCCATCAATCGCTATTTTCATAAATCATCTCCTATTTGATCATTATATATGTAGACCTCAGATAATTGCTTAAGAAGTTGAGATGGTTTTTTACTTGGTGGTAAATCTTTATCTCTTAACTCCTTTAAGTCTTTGTATTTATCTTTACCCCAAGCAAATACATATGCGGCAGTTAGCCTTTTTAAAGCCCTAAACGTTAGTGTAATCCTTGTATAGTCACTTCCGCGGTAAGCGGTAACTAGATCAGGACTTTTTAAAGCCGGCGAGTCCGGAAGAATACCGAGTATATGGCTATTCGTACCAATGCCAAACTGACCGATAATGTTATCTGAGGACGCTGATACGACGTCGTAGTGTTTAGCGTAATTAGCAACCGTCTCACTCAGAGGACTATTTTCAAGTACGGGTATAAATTGGGCTTCTCTTGGGTCGAACCCGGCCTCGGCCAACTGTTGAGCGTTGGAGTCAGAGTGGCCAACCTGGCCATAGCGCTCGTCACCTAGCATAATCGTTAGATTTTGGAGGGGTGCATCACCCAGTTGTTGCATAACTGTTACGGAAGTAGGTATATTAGATCCCCCTGAAACTAACCAAAGAACCTTATGTCCAGAAAAGAGGCTTTTGCGAATCTCCTCAGCTAGATCAACTTCGCCCGTTGACGGATCAGCGGTTTTAACAAAATGCATACTCTATTACTGTATCGGAACTAGCGTGGTTAATAAACCGCCAAGCAGTAAAAGCGCAAGAGGCTCTTTGCAAAAAGACCTAATGATGTTATTATATCTGTTCATGAAAAGATCAGAATTCTACGCTCCGTATGAGAGTGAGCCGGAGCACCTAAGACTTGATGTCCCGATGGAATACTCAGTCCCCTTTGAATGGGGAGATTTGCACGTTTCAGAAACAGCCCACCAATCGTACGGACTTTTACCACTAACATCCGACATCCGTGACGGATTTTATCCTTCTCTTGATGTTAGGCCACCCAGAAGTCGTGTTTTCATCGTTACTCCCGGCGAGCTTGGTACGCCTCCGGTTCCCGAAGGCGAGGCATTTGTTAAACCAATACTTCATAAAAAAGGTCTTGAGGTTCATGTCGCTATGGGCGACGATAAGGAAACTGCGGCAAAATCTTACAGTCAAGCAATGCGTGACGAGATACGGAGGGCGCTTGATATTGAAGATGTCGATGACGAGGATTTCGATCGGTCTGTTAAAGACGAGGAAGGCATAACTTTCGGCGAACAGATCGAACAAAATGTTACGAAGTATCTGGTACATGGTCTTTATCAGGAGCTTGATAACCGCGTACCCGCAGCTCTACGCATTTGGCTGAGAGCCGAGCATAATCGCATTTTTTTAAGAGACATCAGTGCTGTTGGAGTAGGAGCTGCTGCGTTAGCTGGTATGTTTGTTTACTTGGGGGTCACTGATCACAGTAATCTGGACTTAGAAACTGCCAGTGGCTATCTAGTTGCCGGTCTGGCTACAACCAGATTTAATGTAAAACGGGAATTACAAAGGTCGAATAGAAGAGAGTTGCATTTTAACAAAATAGCCAAAAGAATTGGGTCAAGTGTGGCTTATGATGTTCACAGTGTTTACTGTCGGGATCATTTTGATAGAGTGTGGCAAGATACTATTCAACCGAGCGAGGAATAGGATCTAATCTCCAACCTAGCTGATATTATCTAGAAACTTAACTAGCTCTCTTGGTGTTATTTCGGCTTTGATAATATAGCCATCGGCATGACGTTCAATGTCATCTCGAATTTCATCACGTTGTTCTAAGTTTGTAGTAATTATAATCTTAGCCTTGAGATTGGGGGTTTGTTTGGGGTCACGCAGACTTCTTAGAATCTCTATGCCGGTTATTGTTGGTACCATTAAGTCCAGTAGAATAATGTCGTAATTCCCTGTCTGAGCGAGCTGTAAGCCTTTTTTACCGTCGATTTCAATGGTTGTGTCATAGCCACCTTTGGTTAGAGCTCTCTGGTATAGCTCGCCAATAAAATGCTCGTCTTCGATGCAAAGAACCCTACGACGTGGCATGGGTGTATTAGTTTGATTTTCATCCATCTTTTTATCTCCTGTAGTAGGAATGGTTTTTAATCCATCCATGGGCGCTACGGATTATATCGCCATTATCCTTATTTTTCTGCTCATCGGCAAGTCGGCTGAAGGGCAGCACCGTAAAGCTGAATGCACTACCCTGACCTTCTTTAGAGCGAACCCAGATGTTGCCGCCATGCCCAGATATAATCGCTTTAGATAGGTATAAACCCAGTCCTGTTCCCCCAACCCTAAGGACATTTCTGTGACTTCGGTAAAATTTATCAAATAAGTTCGTCATGATCGCTTCGGGCACTCCTATTCCAAAATCTTGAACCGTGGTCTCAACAAAGCCATCCTTAGTAAGGCTAGATTTAATAATAATCTCTTTACTCTTGTCGCTGTATTTAATAGCGTTATCTAGCAGATTAATTAACACTTCATATACTGTGACCCGGTCAACACCAACAGGCGGTAAATTAGGTTGAATTTGGAGCGTTAGCTTAATCCCCCTCAGCTGAGCTTGCAGGCTCATATCGTTTGCTGCGGCAGTTACTATATCTGCCCAATCCTCTTTGCTGAGCTTGAACAGCAACTGATCATTATCTACCCTCGAAACATTTAAGATATTGCTGACAAAAGCAGAAAGCTGTTGGGCTGAGGCCTCCATCTTTTTGAGGAAGTCAGCTTGCTCAGAACTAAGTTGATTAGATAGTTCCTCGTCGAGAGCGTCTATGTAGCCCCGAAGCAGAGTCAGAGGTGTACGTAGTTCGTGGACCGCCAAAGCCACGAAATTCATGGCCTGCTCGTCTTGAGAGTACTCGTGTGTATGATCAAACATGGTTAGTAGGATTTCATATCCCGAAGAATTATCTTTGTTATAGTACGCCGCCAAATCAAACAAAACCGGCGTTTTTTGATCGGCAAGCTTTAGACGTACGCGTCGCCAAAAGTGGTCGGCTGCAACACTATTAGTTTTGGCTTGGCTATACCAAGTATCGAAAGTATCGGTGGTAGTAAATGACAGATCCAACGCCGAGTAGACACTTTTGCCGGTAATGTCTTCAGCTGAATACCTAAGGTATTTTAAGGCGGCTTCATTGGCGAAAATAATGTCTAGTTTTTTGCTCAACACTATAAGTGGCAAAGGCAATCTATTGGCGATAAAATTTGTCCGCAGATCTGGCATCGCAGCAGCGTTATCTGCTGAAACAGTTTGGGCAACGTTGGCAATTCGATAAATTTCGTTACACAGTTTGCTTACCATGTCTTTACCTAAGGAGGTTGCCGATTGTTCTGGAGCGGCGACACCACCTTCGTCAGGAGAGATGTGTAAGATAGCTTGAGCAACTAGTTTTATTGGTTTTGTAAGTATATAGGTGCTGGTTAGGCTGAATAAGATACTGTCAATAAGGGCTACGATTAATAATGAAATAAAAAGCGAGTTGAAATCTAGATTGAACCATCTCTGCCCCATCCACCAACCCACAAAAATTACTAGATTGTTGGCTATTAAGATAGTTAGTAAGTGTCTACGGACTTGCCCTGAAAAGAGCTTTAATTGTTCCACCGCCCCACCTCCTAGTATGAAACGTCACTGCTGGTACCAACTGCTGTAATCCACGTCTGACCGGCATTTAGTGTTATTGGTGTGCCGTTAGGGTTCGTGAAAGTAATCTGAGAAGTGTTACTGGTCTTTTGCCATGTGCCGATTGTTACTCCACCGTCCTGAAAGACGTAAGCTGTTCCCGAGCCGATAAAGCTATAGTCGGAATAGTATGCTCCAGATGCATCAAGCGCACCCTGAGAAAGCGGTACGACAATAGCGATTACGACTTTCGGACTTATTTGGGCACCACTTTGCTGATCGGTCATCGGTGCCCCGAGCTGCGATCGGTTGTAGCTGTTGGTCGCTGCGTTATAGGCGTAGTGCGGATTGTAATCTGGCCCTGAAAGGTTAAGATCAATGCCAGTTACGGTTGGGTTTTTGGCTGGTGAATCGGCTTTACGTGGGAAGCTGGTGTAGGTGCTACTTGTCCAACCCTTCTTTGCCTCCAGGGTGTTTAGTTGGGATATACTGGTGTAAACGTTATGGGGAGCCTGGCGGCTAGATATTCTCTGGTAATAGCTACCGTTAGAAAACTCATCAAGGTCTTTACCTCCCCAAGTGCCTATATCACTTAGAGCATCCGGACTACCCCCAACATGGGCTATAGGAGCGTCAAACCCCATATCCCAAGAGAGATAATATGGCCTTAGACTTCGAACCGGTCCAATGTAACTGGGCTGAGTATCTTGGAAAAGGGTTAAGAACCGAGTAACACCACCTTCAGCAATCGCTTCGAAAACAACACCGGCGTCAATTATTCCTGACTGAGGCCTTGCATCTAAACTATTCTCTATCATAATGCCGGTCACTGGTCTTTGATTAACCGATGGGCTAACCTGCAACCCAGTTAAATTTGACGCTACGGTGGCTGGTTGGGCTGCTGGTTTTGGCTTGACAATCTGGACTACTGCAGCAGTTGTCACTGGTTTTTTGTGGAATGCCTGGTGAATAATAAGACCCAGGCCGGCTAAAATAAGAACCAATACAACTATGAGAATTACTTTTCTTCTAGTTGAAAGATCGCGAAACTTATTCCAAAGACGTTTATGAATTTTCTTAGTTGTTAGATCTTTGTGTTCACTCTCACTGCTAGCTTCATAAGATTTATCGGTAGTTTCAGTGGCTATTTGTTGAGGTGTTCGAAAATCATTATGGTGGTGTGCGTGGTGCTCGGCCGCAGATCCGGGTGTCCTATCTTCGTTATCCATTGTCATATTGTAGCATCAAGGAGCTTATGCTAGAGACTTTTAAGACTTTTGTCCAATCTTCTTAGAGTTGTCTCTTTGCCAAGAACAGCCAGGCTTTCGGCTAAGCCAGGACTAGCTGGAGCCCACGTCGTCGCCAGCCTAATAAGACTAAATAAAACTGCCGGACTTTGTGAACTGTCGCTAAGCAACTGGTTTAGTTTGGTCGTTAAATCGCTAAGCGAAAAATCACTGCTTTCAAGTGTTGTGCGGGACTGTTGTAGTAACTGGTGCAAAGTGGTTTTATCTACGGCGACTAGCTTCTTATTTAACTTCATAAGACCCAAATCGACATCCAAGTCCGTAAAGAAAAATTTAGTTAACTCCGGTAGCTCGCCAAAAAACTTCAGTCTTTCCTGAACCAATGACAAAACAGCTCGCTTGTAATCATCATCGAACTCAGCGGCTTCTGGTGGCCAGTAATTTTTTACTAAACCCAGCAAGTCATCTAGAGACAAATGCCGAATATAGTGACCGTTCATCCAAATAAGACGTTGCTCGTCAAACTTGGCTCCACTTCTCTGAACTCGTCCAATATCAAATTTATCCAGGACCTCTTGTCTAGAAAAAATCTCTTGTGTAGTACCATCATTCCAACCAAGCGTAACTAAAAAGTTGAACAATGAGTCAGGCAAAAAACCATCTCGGGCATAATCGAGTACATCTTTTGCCCCGTCGCGTTTACTTAGTTTCTTTTTACCATCGGGCCCAAGAACATATGGCAATGTAGCCATTGTTGGTGGATCTAAACCAAGTGCTTCGTAGAGGTTTAAAAAACGTGGGACAGAGGCAACGAATTCTTGGGACCTTACGACGTGCGTAATAGCCATTAGGTGGTCGTCAACTATATGAGCGAAGTTGTAGGTCGGATATCCGTCGGATTTTATTAGAACAAAATCATCAATAGCTTCAGAACTACTAGACATGTCGCCCATAACGGCGTCATGCCACTTATATTCTTTGGGATCGGACTTGAGTCTCAGTGGTTGTTTACCGTCCCAGACCGCTGGATTTTTGGGTCGAAAATCCCGAAATAGAAACGGCTTTTTGTCAGCCTTTGCGTTAGTGCGAAACTCATTAACCTCTGCTTCACTGAAAGGATCAGGGTAAGCTCGCCCGCTATCGATTAGCTTCTCGGCCCACTGTTTATAAAGTGATAATCTTTGACTTTGGTAGAAGGGTCCCTCATCCCACTGCAATCCGAGCCACTTCAGCGAATCCATAATGTGCTGGTCAGCACCGCTTACCTCTCGGGTCTTGTCAGTATCTTCTAGGCGTAGGATAAATTGACCTTTGCCCTGAGCGGCAATTAACCATGCAAACAAAGCAGTTCGAATACCTCCAACGTGTAACCAGCCGGTCGGACTTGGAGCAAAGCGGGTTCGCACGTTACTCATTGGTTATGCATTGTAAAGAAAAAGTAAGATAGGCGCAAAAGCCCTAGGAGCTGGTCGCGATGTTTTGGATGGCAGAGTCACTCAGTGGCGTTGCGCTGTAGAGCTGAAACCAGACTGAGTTTTTTACCCAAGTGGCTATACCATTATTAAGAGAATAGACGTAAATTCCGTTAGTACTTAAAACGTTATAGGTATCAGTGTTTAGCAAGACATATTTGTTTAGCAGGTCTTTCGAGTCCCAGGTAGTGTTTTGCTCGGTAAGCTGCATCTGGTTAGTGTCATTTGTGAAAGTTAGAACAACGCGTCCGACCTGATAATTTATTGGAGATTTAAGTGTGTAACCAGCTGGTATCGATCTTGGGATAATTGCTGTCGCCGATGACTGGTAGGCCGCAAGATTAATGTCGCCTCGAGCAGATTCAATATATAGAACAGCGCTACCAACAGCCACAACTAAAATAATGGCTATAAACGTATGCATCGTTAGTCTGTAGTAATCTGTGCCTTGACGACGAGGCGGTAACTCTTCGTGACTGTGAGCTCGTTCGACTGCAGTATCGAACGGGTTGGAAACCTCTTTTGAAATCGGCGGTACTTGGTCTGGCTGAGTTTTATAGTGACTTCCGCTGGGGACACTCCTGACCTCAATTTGTTGGACACCAGTATCTGGGGGATTGACCTCAGAGTTTGCAAATTTATGTACAAAATCACTTTTTGCTACTCTGTCGGCACGAAGCGATCTATCGGCGTCTCTGGTCACAAGGATTTGCTCACTGTTGTCTGATTTGCTGTGGCTCGAGCCAAGTTCTGGGCTCACTCTGTTTACCCGAGCGCTGTTATTCTTGAAAGACGGTTTCTTAACGGCACTGCGAAGCAGAGTTTTGGCTTTTTGGCCATGATGAGCCGCTCTATTATCAGCCTTGCGGTGCTTCGATCCTTTTTTATGCCAACTAGGTTCTATTTGCCCAGCACTATCGTTCTCCGAGATAGTTGGCGGAAGACCAGAGTCATTAACCGCGATCGGTATTTTTTCTTTGGGATTACTATTAGTTGAACCCAGGCCACTTTTGGACCTGTGCACTACGGCACCGCTTCTAGTATCGTAGCGGCGACCGTTTATCTCTATAATCTCACTCTTAGTCATTTTTGATTTCCACAGCTAATTGAAGACTTTAAACTTCTAATGTTTTATACTACACATCTTAAACCTACTTGTCATTAGCTGCAAGGGGTATCATAATAAATTATTAGGGCTCACAGAAATACTCGAATCTAATCTCAGCCGCATAAAAACTAAATATTATATGGAAGCTAGCTAAATGGACTTTCTTGATCCTCATAAAAGACGTGTCCGTAAAATCGAGTTAATGATTGGCTATGTGCTAATAACTATCCTACTGGGGTTGGGTACACTTGTTTTGCTTTACCTGTCCTACGGGTTCGGGCTCGGAAAAAACGGCCAGATCATTCAGAACGGACTGGTATTTATCAGCTCTACCCCAAGTTCGGCAAATATATATGTCAGTGGTGTCCAAAAAGGCACGACTAACGCCAGGGTAATTCTACCAAGTGGCCAATATCTACTTCAGTTGCAGCGATCCGGTTATCGGGTATGGTCGCGAGCTTTTAATGTCGATGGTGGTAGCGTTCAGCACTTTGACTACCCGTTTTTAATTCCTTCCAAGCTTACTTCTAAGAATTCAGCAATTTTCGCCAGTTCGCCACAACTGGTTTTACAAAGCCCCAACAGACGTTGGCTATTGGTTGAGCAGCCAGGAGTTATCGGCGAATTCTACGAATTTGATCTTACTCACATAGCGGCTGCGCCAATAGTAGTCAATATCCCACCAAGTTTAATAACGCCAAACACCAGCCCTACCCAGGGTCTCTCGCTGGTGCAGTGGTCAACTGATAACCAACACGTAATTCTGGCCCGGACAACAGCGTCCGGCGTTGAGTATATACTATTTGATCGGCAAACGCCTTCTGACTCAGTCGACCTCAATACTGCCTTAAGTCTTAGCTCAACGCTCACGGCCAGCCTACCACCAACGTCTAGGCCAGATGCCATACAATTCTGGAACAACAACTACAATCAATACTACCTTTACGATGCTTCAACACTAACCCTCTCGACCGCAACGCTCAGCGACCCGACTCCACAAACGGTTTTAACTGGTGTTCAGTCATATACCCCCTACGGAAGTAACTTAATCCTATATGCAGACGGCATAAATGCTCCAGCTAGTGAGGCGGCTGTGCGGCTTAGGGATTCTGGAACGACTTATAATCTAACCGATCTTCCATCTGGCTCACAATATCTTCTAGATTTAGCTCAGAATAATGGTAATTGGTATTATGCAATCGGTGCCAGCAATGATAGTAAAGTATATGTATATGAAAACCCCGAGCAGAACCTTCAAAACCAACCGGATCTGCCAATAGTACCAGTGACAATATTAAACGTACCACAACCAGATTACGTTGATTTCTCAGCCGACACTCAAATGATACTAGCCGAAAGCGGTACACAGTTTAGGGTCTATGACGACTTTACCAACAAGGTCTACGACTATAATTTGTCAATTCCGCTAGATACACCTCAAAAACATGCAACCTGGATGAACGGTGAGCAACTGACTCTCGTCTCCGGCGGAAAACTTGTTATTTTCGATTACGATGATGCCAACCAACAGACCCTTAACCCAGCAAGTGCCGAGGCTGGCAGTTACTTCGACACTAACTATAAGTACGTTTACACAATTGCACCAAACACCGACTCAGCAACCGATGCCACTAATCCCTATGCCCTGACCAATACAGCTCTTCGCACCCCAGCTGATCTATAATTTTTTAGAAAATAGCATGAACAAACCGACTCCACAAACTGGGTCCATTACCGGGTAACACCGTTGGTGATGGTCCCGAGGTAGCTGTCGTGGCAGCTGTAGAGTTAGAGATTGGGTCCGGGCTGATTTGGAGACCCCAAACTACTAAACGATTAATACTAGTACCCGGTGGATCACAGGTTATAAGCGTAGCTGTCGCTGACTTGCCTGACACGTTATCAAGAACGCTGACATCACTGGGTGGTACAATTTTTGTCTGATAAACCTGATAAACATAATTGATATTATTGTAGACAAGATAAAAAGTGTCGCCTGGCACCAAAGTATGTAGTAGAACAAAAGCAAATTTATATTTACCAGGATTAAAAATGTTGTTACTGGAATGACCGAAAAATGCGGCATTTCCTAATTGACCTGGAAGCACAGTAGTCGGGTAATGAACAACACCGCTTTCCAGAGCGTTTTCAATGACGTCTTCATCTGTACTCGTCTGGGAATAATCGACAGGTATCTCAACATTGATCTTGGGAATTATAATTTCCGGGCTTTGGCTTAGGGCAACGTTAGAGTCGCTGAGAATGAGCGGTGTTGAACTAACATTACGGCTGGGTTGGATGAACGGTGCAATTATGACTTCGTTAAAAAAGCTAAATAAGAATATGACTATCGCGACTAGGCCAAGTGCTAAGCCAAAAGCAATCGACTGGAGATGGTGTTTGGCCTTAAGTCTGCCGTCAGCGCTTACTCTTCGTATGACCTCCTGCCTAACCCGGTTTACCCTTTTGCTACTAGTTCTTTTTGGCGGTGCTAGGACATGCTCAGCGACGACGACCTTTGGATTTCTGTAGGGTTGTCTTAGTCTGTGGCTTAGTGGTCTTTGGGTAACTACGGAAACTTCCCTGGCACTTTGAACCCGAGACGCTACTTTATGAAAAAATTGTGGGGTCCGGCCGTTATTTTCGTAGAACTCTTCCCAGACCTTAAGCTTCTCGTCCTCAGGTAATCCAAGATAGTAGTTATGCCAAGCAGTCTGGATTTCAGCTAGCGACTTACCGCTATTACTTAGATTAAACATGAATTCTTGATGCTTGGAGGTGAAAGGTCCCTTCGGGCTTTGAACCTCCCGTTTGACCTCTTTTATTTCTTCTCTGGTACTTGGTTCCTCGGAGTACAGAGCTTCAAGTTTGCGGCGGATTAGCTCAGCGGCTGGATTGTTATCGTTATCATACTGCGGCATAGCGACTGGTCGACGACTGCCCGGTAATCCCTTTGGTGGAATGTCTTCATACTGCAGTTGAAACGGACGATCGTCGTCGCCTTGGTCATCATCAGGGAAAAGGGGGTTATCTACCATATCTTAGGATTGCACTTAGTGCTAATGCTGGTTATGCACTGTTAAGTATAGTACAATACACCCCTGAAAGCCTACCTTTGGAACAAGCTAGTGTAGTCTGGGCGAGTGGCGGAATTGGTAGACGCGCTGGACTCAAAATCCTGTGACAGCAATGTCGTGAGGGTTCGATTCCCTCCTCGCCCACCAGAACGAATTATGGTATAATATAGTCAATGTCAAACTCCGAGCCTCCGAGTGGTGGTGAACTTTCCTTTGAGGCTGTTGCCGTAGTTTTAAGTACTGCCGAAACACTAAGTCGTGATGAACTCATGTTTGCAGCTGGAGCTTTATGGCAAAAGGCTCGCGACTTAAGCGGAGGACCTGCAGACACACTCGGCGGTGCCGACGGCCTAGTTGTGGAGCGACCGCTGGACATGAGGTTACTCAGGTTGGCTCGACATCAAAATGGCCACAGCCAGGCAGAGTGTGCCCAATTTCTACAGCAATTGGGCGTCAGTGGTGCTGACCAGTCAGCTATATCTAAATGGGAACAAGGTCGCAGATCGCCAAGAAGAGAAACTGAAGCCATTGTTAGGAAATATATAGCTCTGACGGCCCTACCAGAAGACGCACTAATAGACCCGGTTGATATCAGCTAGCTTCTTGGCCATTTTTACGAGACTGGACTGGACGGCGTTTCAATTACCAGATACGTGGCCCACCATAATTCCAAGATGCCCACAACATATAATTATTAATTTATGTAATTTTCCCTACAATCCTTTGAGGATCAAAAGGCCTCTGCTTATAATAGTGGCAGTGGTATCAGATAAAAAACGAGCTTGGTATTATACGTGACCTGGGGTGAGCGGCTTAATAGTCCACGGGTTAGAATCGCTGCAGTAGCTTTAAGTTTTGGGTCTTTATGCTTAATTAAGGCCGAGGTTGATACCACCCACAACACAGGGGCTAATCGCTCGGTCGCAGTAAGTGCCGCTGGTAAACCTAGACACAAGGATGCCAGCAACAGGACCATACCTGGTTATTCACCAACCACTACGACTCTTTTACCATATCAAAAAACCTACGTATTACCGCCAACCGTATCTTTTCCGTCAATTACCCCCGAAAGCCCAGCTAAGCTAGCCTCACTTCGAAACGAAGTTGCTCAATCACTGCCTGCCGATAATATATATCGGCTCCCTCTTGTTAGTTCTGGTGACGAAAAGCAATTCCCGGCCACGCTGTTCATTGTTGACAATGAAACTGACTGTGCCGCGGTGACGAAACTTAACTTTATCGACCAAGGCCACAAAGTAGAGGCGATAACCGTTATTGCTGCAAGGCCAAGTGATCTAGAGAATGTCTCGAATGAAAACGTCTATAATGGACCATTCGTTCCTGGAGGCGATACAGACTCTGCTCTCGTCGGTGCTCCTTTGTTTGTAGAAGCCGATAATAACGCAGCAGCAATCGACAAGAGTCTCGGGGAGCTAACCGTTCATGAATGTAATGATTTACCAAAAAGTTAAACTAACACAACAAAAATTTGTACTATATTAGCCCATAATTTATAATGATTGTATATGCCACGGAGAACTAGAAATAATGGCGTTAGAGAGTCTGTGATTAGCGGCCACAAGCTTGCAGTCGATCTGGCTAAAGAACTTCGTTTAACGAAGTCGCTTAATGGCGGCTCGACCGTCGATACTAGCGGTTTAGCACTTGGTAGAGTTGCCAACATCGGAAAATTTGGCGACGCATTGAGAGACCGTGCGGGTTCTAAGTTTGACATAGACATTCGACGACAAGGCGTGATCAGTTATATCAATGAAAATTGGTTGAGCAGTATTCTAAGTCGCCCTGAGTTTGATAGTTTTGCTGATCCCGATCAAGTCTTGGAAGATCTACTGGCTAGCAGTGTGATTGATACGGCGACCGCCGAACGACCTCTCACTGATATTAATGCTGACAGACCAAGCATCCGTAAATTTAAAGGTAAGGCTGGAGGACTGAAAATTGTCACCAGGATTGCCGATCGACCATCCCCTTTCTATGGCGGATACGTTATTGCTGGTGAACGTGACGCAAGTCGAGACTTTTATGGTGTTGAGAACGGATCTCGGTATACTGGAGCTAACCCCGGAGCTCCTCAGCATTTGATTACACTCGCTGTTGTTCGGGATTCAAACTATGGCTATGTCAACGATTTTGTTAAGGATTTAGGCTCAGAATTACCGACTAGCCTAGAGTTTGGTCCATTAGACGTAATTGAGACTGAAGTTTAGTACTGCGGGCGTCTTAATATCTAAGAAGGTTATTTTGCTATGAATCCCGAAGGTAATCCTGAATTTCAACGCGAGGTCGTTCCTGATGCTCAAGAATTACACATACAAGCTTTAACAGTCAGGCAAATTGGCCAGATTAACACGATTAATGATAGTGGCATTGTTGATGCATTTACAGACCATGTTGTCGAGAATCCACTTCCGAGTGAAGAGGTGGTTTTAGATAGGATTCGTAGAAGTGAACGACCAGGGCTAACAAGGTTTGATAAAGTTGCATTGTCAGTTGCCGGTTTGACGATGGCCGGAGGGCTGACGGTTGAGTTTGCTAGTGCCGGGGGTTATAACTCGGCTGGATTTTTATCAACCGTGGTTGGTAGTGTAGTGATATTTGGTACCCTGCTTCGCCCCCGTAGACGAAGTTAACTTGCAACGACAGCTGTCGATAGGCCCTCGAAAGCTTGTGTCTTGTTTTGTAGCCACCAGACAGCGACGTGGGCTGCTGTTGGGATTCGCCACGTTTCCAGATCTTCCTCGAGTTTAGTAACGCTTACCTGCCCGCCGACGGCTACAAAAATATTTTGCAGGTGCTTAATTACAATATAAATTGGATACTGTTTGCTAAAACTTGATAAATTATCGGCCAGTCTGAGTACATCCATATCAAAGGTAAATGCGATTGAAAAAGAGAGCTGTTTTGCTAGTTTTTGTAGTTGAGCAATCGATATTACTAAAGCTGTGCTATCACGACTGAGTAATGGTTGTGGCAACAACGTAAAATAGTCAGCCGCGTCCTTCGTTATAGTAACTGGGCCTCCATATTCACTAACAAACTTTTCTAGTAGGATGGCTGTTTCGCTGTTATGAGCCAAGTCACCAGCTATCAAAACTCCATCAGCCCAAGCAGCCTGATCCAATAGTTCAGCGAGGGCTGCTTGAGAAAAACTCCCACTAGACGTGCTCGCGGCGAAGTCAGCCGCCGGAAAAATTTTTAATACGGTTTTTTGAAGTCTATCGGGCAGTACAACTCGGACTGTTCCAATACCGGCTTTCATGGCCTGGTTGTAAGCTTCGGCCGGTGCCGCGAAACCGTATTGGTTACCGCCAATAACTAGTAACTTACCAGCTAGCCGTTTATTTTCGGGTTTGCTCCAAAGCAGGTCCCCAAAAAGGGGCTTATCTTTTGTTTGTCTTAACCAACGAGCTTCAGCCATAATTTTAAATTTCAAGTGTTATGCTGATCGGACAATGGTCTGAACCCATGATGTCCGAGTGAATCTCGGCTGCTTTGACGCTTGATTTCAAATTTGGGGAGACGAGAATATAGTCGATCCGCCAACCAACGTTTCTAGCCCTAGCGTTAGCCCAATGCGTCCACCAAGTGTAAAAGCCATTGCCCTTATGAAACATTCTAAAACTATCAATAAAGCCAGCGTCTAAGAATTTCTGAAAGCCTTCCCTCTCCTCGTCAGTAAAACCCTTTTTGCCAATATTGGGCTTAGGATTTGCCAGATCATCTGGTGTGTGAGCAACGTTAAGGTCACCACAAAAAACGACTGGCTTTTTTGTTTCAAGTCGGCTGACGTATTCTAGGAACGCCGGGTCCCATTGTTTATGGCGCAAGTCTAGTCGACCAAGATTATCTTTGGCGTTCGGTGTGTAGACGGTAACCACGAAAATTTTTTCATACTCGACAGCTAGAACTCTCCCCTCTTTATTGGGATCGCCGTATAAGTCACCCACGACTTTGTACTTGGTAATGATATCTTTGGGTAAACCTTTTATAACGGACAGTGGCTTGGACTTGCTAAAAATAGCGGTGCCGGAGTAGCCTTTTTTATCGGCCGAGTACCAGAACTCCTGATACTGAGGCAAATCTAGCTCTGACTGAGATTCCTCGGCTTTTGTTTCTTGCAGACAAATCACATCAGGATCGAGCTTACTCACAAACGGATGAAATAAATCCTTGCGAGTAACTGCTCGAATCCCATTTACGTTCCACGATGCTAATTTCAACATTTATTCTTTAGTATAGCCTTTTCGGCTGTAAATTTGCTAGACTATCACCCAATGACTTACCGTCGCGTATTGCTTAAATTGTCAGGCGAACAACTGGCTGGAAAGTTCGAAGGTGGTATTGATCCTGATTTTGCGGGTTGGTTGGCCGGTGAAATCCGATCAGTTGTCGGCAGCGGCGTCCAGGTTGTCATCATGGTCGGCGGCGGCAACTTCGTACGTGGTGCCCAAATTTCCGGCCATGGAATTCAAAGAGTTACAGCTGACCACATGGGTATGCTAGCAACTATGATAAATGCCTTAGCTCTAACCGACATTTTTGAAGACAAAGGCCTAGAAACGAGGTGTCTGTCTAATATCTTTGCCGAACAAGTAGCCGAAAATTTTATCCACCGTCTGGCCAATAAGCATCTGCAAAAAGGTCGAGTCGTAATAGTTGCTGGGGGTAGTGGCCGACCCTACTTAACGACTGATACTGCAGCCGTGGAAATTGCTTTGGAGCTTGGTTGTGACGTTGTACTAAAAGCCACCAAAGTGAATGGTGTTTATGACAAAGATCCAGAACATCATCATGATGCTGTTTTAATTGATAAACTGTCTCATCAACAAGCCGTTGAAGACAATAACATTAAGGTCATGGATAAGGCGGCTCTTGGCCTAGCCATGGAACACAATTTGCCAATAATAATTTTTGATGCTCTCTCGCCTGGCAATATCTTAAAAAGCATTCAGGGTAAAAACATAGGAACAGCAATCGGGACTAGTTAAAAATCCTCTATCTGTTCCACTTGAGTTCATACTTCTGGGACGGTTGCCCATCGAAACCGCCAAACACATACCAGCTGCTAACCGAGATTTTATAAAATTGATGGCCATCCGGCTTCTTGGCTTCTTCCAAAATATTGTCGTGAGCCTTAAGTCGCTCTTTAATAGTTTCAAAGGCCTTGGTTTGTTCGTCCCCCAGTGGTAACCGTTTGGCGGTGCCCTCATAGTAGACGCCTATACCGGCTTCACCTAGAGCGAATTGTTTAACGATGTTGCCAGCGACAGACGGATTATCAGCAATTTCTTGACTATGCCGTCTTGATGCCAATGATCGGAAGTAAAGATTCAAGTCATTGTCGTAGGCATAATGGACTTCGCAGACCCAGGGCTTGTTGTTTCGACTAGTTGCCAATGACATGTGGACTATGCCCGGAATGTAATCACGTATTATTTTTTCAACGTCCATTTATTTCTCCTCCTGCTCGTTTAAATAATACCAAATTTCCCTTTTTTAAGTGTCGACTAACAGTGATAGATCAGCACCGACCACAGAAAGAATATCCATGCTGCCATTTCCAATGTTAAATAATCTGGTCAAATCCTCTGGTCGCTCAGAAATATCGATTATTCCACCAACTTGGACTACCATGTCTTGACTTTGGGTGGTAGCCCCGTAGAGCTCTTGACTATGTTTCCGCTCGCCATGCGATAGTCGTGGGTCTTTTTTCAGCTCATCGTCTAAGTGTGGCATTAGTGGAAACGGTGGATCGATGTCTTCTCGCCGTGCCACCACCAACCCAAGATCCAGCGGGTCTATCACATCACCGGCTCTTCCGTGATCTATCGTCAAGGGGAAAGCCAGAGAGTTAAAAACTCCACTCACTTTTCCTCTTTTAAAGCCATGATTTAGTCCTATGCATATACAATGCTCTCGGCCAACATAATCTTTCCGCGATCTAGGCTTGGTGGCTTCAAAGTGTGCCTGTTCTGTCGCCGAAATCTCCAGTGAGTAATCGACTCCCGGATCATAGTCAGTTAATAAACCTTCACGCGCCAAAGAGCGAATAATTTTAGCAAGTCTTGCTGATTTTATCGGGCGTTGCAGTCTAAATTCGACAGTCTCACCGGCCTGCACCTTACTCATTTTGGTATTTAATCATGCAATCTGGACTGCGTCAATTAAGATGACTTATTGACAATATGTACAGAATCTTATGTTAACTGTACAATATTCTGAATAAACCAAGGTGATCGCATAAATATGCTTATTGATGGAAATAAGTTACTTGTAAACGCAGACGGCTCAGCACTGGATCGTATTAGTGGTTTCGAAACTGAATACGCCATAAACTGCGAGACAACCGGGAAACTTTGTACCCCCGTTGCGGCATCAGAGTACGTGGCCTTTCATGGTCTACCAACTTCAGCTTTTGATGAGCAAGGTGCACGTGTTTATCTCGACGGCACACATCCAGAATACTCAAGCCCAGAGGAAGTTTCTTATCTAGACTCAGCCTACCGGGGGTTGCTTGGTCATGTGGCCATGGCTAGTTTTTATCGTGATTATAGCGCAGAAGTAGCAGATGAAATGGGGATAACCGCCACGCATTTATTCGCCAATACCTGTGATATTACTGGCAATTCGTGGTCTAGTCACGAGAATATACTTGCTAGACGCGGACTTAATCCACAAGACTATATCGCGGCGTTAGCAGCGCACAATTTAAGTCGTATTGTCTGGTCAGGAGCAGGTCATGTAGTTCCAAGGAGCGCTGATGATGGGTTTAGGTTTTGTCTAAGTGAGAGAGCTGAACATATCTGGGATCTGGCAAATTACCAAACGACTAGATTTCGACCGCTTGTTAATCTGAAGGATGAGACACTGGGCAATGAAGCACTTTATCGACGTATCCACGGCGTTAGTGGAGAGACAGTGTTTAGCCCTACCGTAAACGCGCTTCGTCAAGCAACGACATCAATTATCTTAAGAGCCTGTGAGCTTGGTATAAAGTTTGATGATTTACTACCAGAGGAGCCTGTTCAAGCAATACGTGACATATCACACGACCCTAGCCTTAAACAGGCAGTCCGGGTGGAGAGCGGGTCAGAGTATACAGGTATAGAAATGCAACTCAAACTGGCTGAACGAGCAGTCGATGCCGCAGTTAACGCTAACTATATTACCCCTCAAGAAAAGTTTTATGCTGAAAAATGGGCCGGGCTTTGTGAAGATCTTAGACGAGACCCAGAGTCGTGTGTAAATCGTGTTGATTGGATTCTCAAGAAAAAGACTGTAGAACACGCTCTAGAAGCCAAACAAGAACGTGGCCATAAGTATTCAGCTTTTGAGGTTGCTCGTTTTGTGTCTATAGAGTACCATCGATTGCTTCCAAAGGAAGGCCTAGGTATGCAGGCCATTCGTAAAGGTTTTTTTGAAGATTCTCCGAGCGCTGAGGTATTGCAAGAAGGCTTACCTTTGCCGCCAACTCGGGCATTTTTGAGAGCCGATACTATACGTAGACTAAGAAAAGCTCATGTACCGTATATGGCAGATTGGTGGTTTATGCGTATTGGTGATCAAGAGGAGTTTCATAGGGTTAACATGGCCAGGCCTCATGATTCAGAAAGTGAACGGATGGAGAGAGCTCTGGAACGAGTGGCGGCCTAGGCTGGTGGCCCGGTGGTTATCGGCGCTTACAGCAGTCTTTTTAAGTTTTCCAGGATTTAAACTGATAACTCTGGAGTTTCTGTGGATAAGTATACAACTGCAGCCTCGCCTACTAAGTCAAGACTAGATTCTAGGTCTTGGAGGTCGTCTTCCGTTATGTTTTCGCCCTTATACCAAGCAGCGTTGTGTACAGTTGTCGCATCATTTCCGTCTTCGTGGGCAGCAAAAAATTCGACACCTGCAAAGAGTAGTTCGTCGGTTACTACCTCTACCGGCCGGATTTCTGAACTGCGCAAGAAGCGCTCCCTTTCTTCGAAGACTATTTCAGTGCGGTACTGCGTTTTTACTTGAGCAAAGCCGTGGCTTCTCCCGACTTTATCCACAGCTTTAAGTGGACCCAGCGGGACGAGGCTACTCTCTTTAACTCCTTTTACTCCATTCTCTGCGCGCCTTTTAACTAATTCTGTAGTAGTTTCCCGTTCAAGACTTCCTACTAGAACTCTGGCTTTAGATTGTGCAAGGTGTATACGTTTTTCTTGTCTTCGGCGGACAATTGCCTCTTCGTCCTTGGCGCGTTGTTTCTGAGCCTCGTTGTCAATACTTGTCCTCCACTTGGTTTGAAGTCCTTCGCGGTCCATCTAGCCTCCTATCCTAACAAGGATTATAAGTTAATTATTATAACAATTTTCGTAAAATACAAGCGCTGAAATTTTGGCGGAGAGGAAGGGATTCGAACCCTTGGTACGGTTGCCCGCACACACGCTTTCCAAGCGGGCCAGATAAGCCACTCCTGCACCTCTCCACAGTCAGTGGATAACTACCAAATTTCTAGTATATCTTAATAAAACAACAAAAAACACCTTGCAAGTTGTGGAAAAACAGGGTTAAACTTAGGAGACACCATGCCAATCATCGAACTGCGAGACGTCAGTAAACTGTACGGCTTCGGCGATGCCACAACCGTGGCATTAGACGAGGTCAGCCTTGCAATTGAAGAGGGAGAGTTTGTGGCGATCATGGGACCAAGTGGTTCTGGGAAATCGACACTGATGAACATTATTGGCCTACTTGATCGAGCCACGCACGGAAACTACCTACTAAATGGTCGTTCGGTTGATAGACTTCGACCGGCTAGGCGAGCTAAAGTTCGGCGCGACACGGTTGGTTTTGTGTTTCAAACTTTTAATCTCTTACCGCGCTTGACGGTCCTGGAAAACGTCGCTTTGCCACTTGCCTACAGGGGCGTGTCCTTAAACAAACGGCTCAAGATGGCTGAAAATATATTAGAGCGCGTTGGGCTGCAGGAACGCGAATATTATTATCCTGGACAACTTAGTAGTGGCCAGACCCAAAGCGCCTCAATAGCTAGAGCGCTAGTTAATAACCCGAAGATTATCATAGCTGATGAACCAACCGGAAACCTCGACAGTGCCTCGAGTCGTTTGGTCATGGAATTGTTTGCTGACATCCATCGAACTGGTAGTACAGTGCTGTTGGTTACGCATAACCCCGAGTTAACTCGCTATGCAAGCCGGGTGGTATACATGCACGACGGTGTGATTATTCACGACGAAAAGACAGCACTCGGCGAGGTAGCCCAGACTGCTCGCCAAGTTATGTACACCATCCCAACCACTACTATGGAAGACGATCTGGCGGGAGTATCTGCTCTGATGCAAGCCATACCCGGTTTGAAGAATAGGTCCAAAAAGTCCAAGAAACAAAAGAAAACGGCTAAAAAACACAGCCACAACCGACCCCCCAGAAAGAAGGTTAAGGCATGACTCTGCCACACCGACATGACATAAGCTTAGCGATTCGTTCAATGCGTTCACGCAAAGGCCAAAGCTTCTTAACTGTTCTTGGTATCGTCATTGGCATAGTCGCCGTGGTGTC
>Ga0302325_10003875_pt1 | contig 34905 bp, 31 predicted proteins | sample Palsa_T0_2_FD_201948 | JGI IMG/M metagenome (GOLD analysis project Ga0302325, IMG submission 201948) | Peat permafrost microbial communities from Stordalen Mire near Abisko, Sweden - Palsa_T0_2 | ecosystem: Environmental > Terrestrial > Soil > Palsa > Peat permafrost | place: Sweden: Abisko...
TTTGTGAAGGCCGTCGAGACCGATCGTGAGCGGATGCCCATCAACTTTGTAAAGATCGTGACCGTGATTTTTCGGTGCTGGCCCAGGATCGGTTTCGACCGCGTATTCCAGCGCGCCGGACGCGCCGCGTGCCGGCCTGAGGATATAGACCCGATCGACCCATGCATCCTGCCGCCGGTTGGCGTCGCGGATCGCGATCAGGTCCCGCCGGACATTTTCGTACCGCGGCGTACCAGGGCCGTCGTCCGCGGTGATGGCCTCGATCGCCACCGGGTCCAGCATCAGCGCTCCGGTCGCCGCGATCGCATGCACCTTCCGATGCACTTCGTGGCGGAGCATATGGTTCAGAATGTGATCGCTCTCACCTGTACAAAGTCCGGTGCTTACTGTCGCAAGGAGCAGCAGAAAGAGGAAAAGCTGTCGGCGAAACGTCATTCCTGCACGATCTTTCACCGCGAATATATATGACTGCAATGACCGCCGAACCAGCCTTTTGCCGCGGCAAAGCAACGCTCAGGGCTCCGTGGCCGGCCATCAGAACGTTCTTTTACCGTAACTATACTGATTACTTCTTCGGAATCGGCTATTCCTTTCGCCTCGACGCGCTCTTCGGAGGTTCAATTGGTGGCACTTCCCCCTAACCTGGTTCTGATGGCCAAAGTTCTCGGCATCGCGCTCGCCGTTGGATTGGACGTGCTTGCCGTCTCAGTGGGAGTCGGCGTGATGCAGCTCCCGCTCAAGGCAAGGCTGCGGCTCGGGATAGCGTTTGCAGTTTCGGAAATCGCGATGCAAGTCGTCGGCTACGAACTCGGCGCAGGCGCGGGAAGGTTGTTTGGCGAGGTCGCCACCTACGCCGGCCTCGCCCTGCTCGCCGCGATCGGACTCCTGATGATTAGAAATTCCTTTCGGCATCCGTCGGAGGAAACTTTCGATCCTACCCGCGGTGCCGGCCTGATCATCACGTCGTTGTCGATCAGCCTCGATTCGCTCGGCGTCGGGATCGTGCTGCCCACGGTCGCGATTCCGCTTATTCCGATCCTGATAACCGTCTCGATCACGACGACGATTTTCACGTTTATCGGATTGGCGTTTGGCGCACGCCTCGGCGAGCGCTACGAGCACGGGGCGGAACGTGCGGCGGGCGCGATGCTGCTGGCGTTGGCGGCGCTGTTCGCAATCGAGCAGATGCTTTAATCCGGCGATAACCTTGCGCGCGCGACCCCGGCTTGTGCGGACGAATCGGCGGCCTATGATGAAGGTGCGATGATGCTGGGATGATGGTCGGATGGTGGTGGCGGATGGAAAGGGTGGAGCAGGCGGAGGATGAGGGAATGAAATCAGTGGGCTGGCCCGCCGAGGCTTCGAGATCACCTTCGCGACGATCCCATGCGCCACGAGTCGCGCGCGCGATCTCTATAGCTCTGGCTATCACCCTCGCCTTTTCCGTTACCGCACCGGCGTTTGCGCGCCTCCATAGCCATCGCTCCGCCGCGGGTGGCCCGTCGCCGGCACCTTCTGCGCTCACCGATCCGTATTCCGAAGCGTGCGTGATGGAACCGACCACCGGCCAGGTCATCTTCGAGAGCAACGACCATGCGCCATGGCCGACCGCATCGCTGGCCAAGATGATGTTGATGCTGATCGTTGTCGAGAAGCTCAACGACGGCAGCTTGAAGCTGACCGACAAGGTAACGACATCGATCAAGGCGGCCAAGATGGGCGGCTCTCAGGTTTACCTGAAAGAGGGCGAGACATTTTCGCTCGACGACATGATGAAGGCGGTCGTCGTGCATTCGGCCAATGACGCGTCGGTCGCGATGGCTGAATATGTCGGCGGTTCGACCGACGCCTTCGTGCAGATGATGAACCAGCAGGCGGCGGCGCTCGGTCTCAAGGATACGCACTACTATTCGGTGCACGGACTGCCGCCGGCCCCCGGCGAGCAGCCCGACGTGTCGAGCGCGTACGATCTCGCCTTGCTTGCGCGCGCGCTGTTGAAATATCCGCAGACGCTGCAGTGGGCATCGATCGACACTGCCCCCTTTCGCAACGGCACGTTCGAGCTGCGCAACACCAATCACCTGATTCGCACCTACGCCGGCTGCGACGGACTCAAGACCGGCTTCTATGACAAGTCGGGGTTCAATGTAGTCGCCACGGCCCATCGCAACGGCCTGCGACTGATTGCGGTGGTGCTCGGATCCCCGCGCAAAGATGAGAATTTCGATCAGGCGGCGGACCTGCTCTCGAGTGGCTTTGCCAACTGGCAGATGGACGAAGTGGCAAAACAGGGCGTGCAGGCGGGCCCGGCAGTTCCGGTGACCGGCGGCACTGCAGACGCGATCCGGCCGGTATGGGGTGCCGACCTTTCGCTCTTTATCAAACGCGAGACGCCGGACAGTGCGATCAAGCTTGTCTATGACATGCCCGAATCGGTCAGCGCGCCGATAGCTACCGGCCAGAAGCTTGGCACCGGGACCGTGATGCTCAACGGGAAGCCGGCTGGCAGCGCGGATATCGTCGCGCCGGTCGCGATCGCAGCGGGCGGCTCGATGGTCCATCGCTTCATGGGCCTGTTCTGATCGATAAGAAGGACCCTCACCCGCGCCGCAGGGCGCGACCTCTCAACTAGTTTGTCGCAGGTCCGCTGGGTGGCCGGGTCTGACAGGCGCAGCCTCGGTTCCGACTGGCCTGCTCGCTCCGCGTGGGAACGCTCCGCCGGCATAGAGAGAGGGTCCCAAATGCCGCCGCACCTTCTGAACCCTCGCCCTCATGGGAGAGGACGGCGCGTAGCGCCGGGTGAAGGTCCTTGCTGGCGAGCGAGCGTAAGAAGAATACCGATGTCAAATGAGCCAGCCGATCGGGGGTATTTTCCCGGGTGAGTGCTCTAAAGACCGAAATTTAAGTAGCTTAGTTAATAGACCCCATTAGAAAGTTTGTGTTTCACGTGAAACATTTTGGGACGCTGCAAAGCGTCGGGCGCGGTACCTTTAGAAATTAAATCCCGTGATCCGCCATGAGGAAGGACCCTCAGCCGCGCCGCAGGGCGTGTCCTCTTCGCTAGTTTGCCGCAGGTCCGATGGGTGGCCGAGTCTGCCAGGCGCAGCCTCGGTTCCGACTCACATTGATCGCTTCGCGTTATTAGCTCCGCTAGCCAGGGAGAGGGTCAGATCGGCATGGATGCGGACCTGATCCGTTAGCTTGGGGCGGGCCCTTTCGCCAACGATGCGGACGACGGAAAATAGCCGGATGCTTACTATCAGGCGTATCGCGATCGGTGTCGGTTCCGCGGCCGTATTGCTGCTCTTAATCAACCTCGCGCTCCATTTCGGTCAGATCAGGCACGACCGGCTGGGCTACGACGTCGATCAGCAATTTCCGCCGAGCAAAGCATTCGTGCCGGGCGAGATTTACGCCTCGACCCTCGTCGCGATTATGGACCACGAGCTCCATACTGGTTTCGGATGGCGGCCGAACGACCTCTGGCCGTGGAGCATGCACGTGATGGCGGACAATAACGCCAATCGTCAACTCGGGATCATTATTGCGCTGCGCGAATCGATGCGGGTGTTTCGCGACTCGCTGACCAAGGTCTCGTCGAACGAATACGACAACAATCTGATGATCGGCGACACCGACTTCCGCAACGACGCCCGGCGCTGGATCTTTCCGTCGGCCGAGTCGCGCTATCAGGACGGCGTCGATCATCTGAATGCGTATATCGCCGGGCTGCACGCGAATCCGCAGACGTCGCGCGTGCTGAATCAGCGCAACAGCGAGCTGTTCAAACTGTTTCAAACGTGGACCGATCTGCTCGGCGACGCGCACGCGATGCTCTATCGATCGGTTCAGGATGACGGCAGCCCCGTGCGGCCGTGGCAGGTCGACGATTATTTCTACCAGGCGCAGGGCTACGCTCACGTCATGTACTACCTGCTGCAGGCGATCAAGCTCGAGTACCATCAGGCGCTGACGACCAAGCCGGTGCTGGCGCGTCTGATCGACGAGACGATCGATCCGCTGGGAAAGGCCGCGACGATGAAGCCGTTTATCGTGCTCAACGGGTCGCCGGACGGCCTCTTCGCAAACCATCGGCGCAATCTCGACGCCTACATCATGGAGGCGCGCCAGAAGATGTACTCGATTCGCGACGAACTGGCGCATTAGCGCCTGGGGCCGCGACGAACTCGCGTATCAGCGGGCGTGGCCCATCGCGCGCAGAAACTCGTCGAGACTGTTGAAGCGCATGTACAGGTTAGTGCGCTTCTGATCGCCGATAGTGCTGCTGGATTCCGGCGAATAGGCGTGGCCCGGATAGACCACCGTGGAGTCGTCAAGATTGCGTAGCGTCTGGTTGAGGCTGTAGTACATCTGCTCCGGATCGGAGCCGGGCAAATCAACCCGCCCGCATGATCCGACGAACAGCGTATCGCCCGAAATCAGATTGCCGTCGACCAGGAAGCACTGCGAACCCGGCGTGTGGCCGGGAGTGTGGATAAACTTCACTTCGACATTGCCGACTCGTGTGGTGTCGCCCGCATCGGTGGCGACGATATCGCTGTCGGAGAGCCCGGTGATCTGTTTCGCGCCCTCGACCTCGTGCCGGTTCAGATAAACCTTGGCCTTGAGCCGCCCGAGTAGATCGGCGGCGCCCTCAATCGTATGGCCGAACAGGTTCCCGCCCAGGTGATCGGGGTGATAGTGCGTGATGAAAATCTTGTCGATCTCGTAACCCTCCGACGCCGCGCCCGCGATAATCGCGTCGATATCCCAAGCCGGATCGACGACCGCCGCGCGATGCGTCGCCGGGTCGCCGATCAAATACACAAAGTTCGCCATCGGACCGCGTTGATTCTGACTTAGGTGCACCATCTGTTTACCCTGCGTAACGTCCATTGTGGGTCCATGATAAAGCGGCATGGCCGTGATGGGTAGGCTTCAAGTCATTAAATCCGGTTCCAGGATAGGCGAGCCCACGGCAGACAAAAAGATCGCGCTGTGACGGCAAAATCTCCGTCGATAGATAGATAAATTATCTGAAAATCGTTCAATGTGATGCACATAATTTGGGCATATGCCTCATTCGGTGACGCCGAAGGTTGTACTAAAATTCATTCTTTTGTTAGATACCGCCGATGAAATAAGCGTTTTAGCAAGTGGCATATTTCTTGATGACACAAAGCAACGCGAAATAAGTCAGTTCGCCAACCGCAATTACTCAGGGAGGGAGATGGGGAAAATGGCGGAGCCTTCTGAATCACCGAAAATGATACCGACGCTCGGCTTAACGGGCGTCACAGTCAATGCAATGGCGCTGATAGCGCCGGGAGCCTTTCTCTGGATCACGTTCGTCCTCCAGGCCGGATACGTCTATCCATCGGGATTGGCGATGTGGTTTGGAATCCTGGTCGCGTTGTCGTTGGCCTACGCGACGGCGCTGTCCTACTCCGAGTTGGCCAAGCTATATCCAGGCGCTGGCAGCTCGTATCTGTTTGCTGAGCAGGCCTTTCTCAACAAGACTCACGCGTACAAATTCTCTCGGATCGCGAAGTTCGTCATCGGATGGGCGTCGCATTTGTATTACTGGGTCTATCCGTGCGTCATGGTCGCCACGATGGGCGTCATGATCGGGTATATCGTCGGAACGCTCTTTCCCAACGTGATCAATTCCAACATACCCGGGCCGGTCTTTATGGCATTGGTGGCCGTTATCTTCTCCTATGTCGTCTGCTACATCGCTTTTCGCGGTGTTAACGGATCGACGATGGTTAATATTGCGATCAACGCGATCCAGATAATGGCACTGCTGTTCTTCGCCGCACTGGCGATCTCCTATCGTGTCGGCCATCCGGAAGGATCAACGGGGCTCGCGCTCGACGGGACCAAGCACGTCTTGCACTACGCATTGGACGGCGCCGCGCCGGCGCATGCGAGTGCGCTGTCGGTCGTGTCGCCGCATACGTTCAGCTGGACAATGTTGCAGGCGACGATCGCGATTCTGCTGCTGGTCGGCTTCGAGTCGGTTACGTCGCTCGGTGAGGAAGCCAAGAATCCGAAACGCGACATTCCTCGTGCCGTTCTGTTGTCGCTGACGATTCAAGGCCTCTTCTGCTACATGTTCGAGTACTTTGCGGCCAACTATTTCCTGAACAGCGCTTACAGCCTTGCCGATGCGAAGGGTTCGGCCGCGCCAATCGGCGACATGATGGTCATCCTGGGCAATGCGCTGCTCGGCGGCCATGGTCAGGCCTTCATGCTGATCGAGGCTTTCACCGTGTTCCTGGCGCTAATCGGCACGACGCTTAGCTGTATCAACACCGGAGCGCGCGTGACTTATGCGATGGGCCGCGACGAAGAAGTGCCTGAGCATTTCGGCCTGCTGCATGGCGAGAATCTGACGCCGCATCGCGCCATTTGGGTGCTCGGTACGATTTCGGCTGTGCTGGGCGCTTACGCCGCGATTTACTTCTTCGCGGGTGGCTCGGCTCCCGACGACAAGACGATTGCGACGCTTCCGCATAACATCTGGTACGCGGCCGGAATGTCGTCCAACGCCTACTTGTCGGCGTTACCCAACGGCTTGTTGCTCGTCACACTGGTGTCAAACTTCGGCACGTTCGTATTGTATGGCTTGACCAACATCGTGTGTATCGTGGCCTTCCGCGAACACAACGACTTTCACGGGTTCAAGCACATGGTGGTGCCGGTGTTTGGAGCGCTTGCCAACTTCGCCTGTATGGCCTTCTACATCGTCGGGCCAATCGAGGGTCTTGGCAGTGCGAAGGAGCCCCTGATCGCGGTTGCGATCTCGTTTATCTGGGGCATTTACGGAGCTATCTACTTCAGCCGCAATTCGAAGAAGCGCGGTAGGGAGACGATGCTCACGACACGTCCTGCCTGAAGTTGCTGATGTGCGACCGGAGCCGTTTCATGCGGCTCCGGTCGCTTTTTCAACTGATTCACGCCATCGCGCGTGATTTTTGCACCATATCCTGAATTATTCTGCTATAAGAGACGGTCGAAGGAGCGCCGCTCGCTTCTGGCAGGCGAAAGTCTGCACGATTTCGGCCCGGCTGAGGATCTGTTTCAGATCCGGCCGCCGAACTCAAATTTCGCGATTCGCTCCCGGGGGATAATTTGGCAACGATTCTTGTGCTTGGTGATAATTGGGACGCGCGGCATGCGATGGCCGATAGTCTGAGTAAGGCTGGCTATCGTGTTGTTGAGTGCGACTCCGCCAATTCCGCAACCGACTACCTGTCCACCACCGATGTCGACCTGGTGGTCTCCGAGCTGCATCCCTCGGATCAGCATCACGATGGTCTGCTCAAGTTCATCCATCGCCGTGATCCGGCGATTCCGGCGATCTTTGTTATGTCCGCGGATTCGTTGATTTCCGCTCAATCGCCGCAGGCCGGCGCGATTCCGGATGTGCTCGGCAACGGTGCAATAGTCAATCCGGTTCCTTATGATTCATTGCGCGAAGCGGTCGCGCGGATGCTCGACGACAATCGGAAAGCGTCGCCCTCGACGGGAGATTTTTTCGTAGCCGGTGAGACCAGCCGCCGGATCGAGGAGTTTGCGCGCCAGGCCGCCGGCAGCGACGCGGTCGTTCTGCTCACCGGCGAAACCGGCACGGGCAAGGGCGTTATCGCGCGCTACATACATGCCAACGGACGGCGGCGCGGACGACCGTTCCTCGAATTGCCGTGCATCACTCTCGGCGACCATCTGCTGGGCGAACAGGGGTCCGACGACAAAGACCAGGGCGGTACCGTCAGGCGCAATGGTCCCACGGGGGGCCCGTTCGGGATCGAGGCGGTCAGTGGTGGTACGGTCTTTTTCGATGAGGTCGGCGAGCTTTCGGCGTCGCTGCAGGGCAAGCTGCTCTGTATGTTGACCGAGCGGGCGGCCGCCAGCGCCGAAGGTGCAAACCTGCTTTACGATGTGCGCGTAATCGCCGCGACGAATCGCAATCTCGACGAGTTGGTGACCGCCAATCGCTTCCGCGCCGATCTGTTCTTCAGGCTTAACGTGGTCGAGCTGACCGTGCCTCCCCTGCGCGCGAGATTTGGCGAAATAGTCCCGTTTGCCAGGCATTTTGTCCGCCTTATCGCCGATCGCCATCATCAGCCCGCTCCGGCCTTAGGACCGGGGGTGGAAGGCGCTCTGACGGCGCACAACTGGCCCGGCAACTTGCGCGAGCTGCGCAACGTGATCGAACGCGCGATGGTCCTGCGCCGGGGCGATCAGATCGAGCTGGCCGACCTGCCCGAGCGGATAGCCACCTATAATAAATCCACCGGACCGGCGATGAGCCTGGATGAACTGGAGAAGCGCCATATCGAGACGATCGTCAGGCGGGCCCGGACGTTCGAAGAAGCCGCCGACACGCTTGGCATCAATGTCGCCACGCTATGGCGCAAGCGGCGGCGCTACGGCCTGGGGTGAGCGCGGGGACACTCGCCTGGCGCGCTCATCCGGAATTTGCTGATGCCTGACGAATCCGCCAACCCGCGTCCCGACGAACTGGGTTACGACCTTGCGTTACTTACCGACGTCGGCACCAATCGCCCCGACAACGAGGATTCCTGTGGTCAGGCGCCCGACCCGCATGGCGGTGTGATCTTTGCGGTTGCTGACGGCGTAGGTGGCTATGAGGGCGGCGAAGTGGCGAGCCAGATGGCAATCGAGCTGACGATCAAGGCTTTCAGCAAAAGCCCGGCGAATTGGGGTCAGGCCCGCCGTCTGGCGCGCGCGGTTCAGGAGGCCAATATCGCCATTCACAACCGCGCGCTGGCCGTACCGGAGCTGCGCCGGATGGCGACCACGCTCACCGCCGTCGCGATCAAGGATGGCGCCGTCAACGTCGCTCATGTCGGCGATTGCCGGCTGTACATCGCGCAAAATGGGCGGATTAAACAGGTCAGCCGCGATCACACGCTGGTTGGCGAGCGGGTTCGGATGGGAATGATGACGGCGGCCGAAGGACGGCATCATCCGGAACGATCGGCGCTCAGCCGTTCGGTGGGACGTGACTTGATCGTCTCGCTCGATCGGATATCGATCGGGCTCGATCGCGACGACCGGCTGATTCTATGCTCCGACGGGCTGCACGGAGTGCTCGAAGATAACGAAATCGAGCGCATATCGCGCAATCTCGAAGCGGGCGAGGCTTGCAGAAAGCTGGTCGATTCGGCCAATGCCCGCGGAACTGCCGACAATCTGACCGTCGCGGTCTTCCGCCAGCTTGCCGAGCCGGCCGCGCCCGCGCATCCCCACCGTCGAGGATTCGGCCGCTTCTGGGCCTCGATCGCGCGCCTGTGGCGTTGAAAGATCCAAAGTATGGCGCGCCCCCGCAAAATCTCGATCGGTTTCCCACTAACCCGCCGTCTCCTGCCGGCTGCCGGCCAATTTCATGCGTGAAGTATCCCTCGGCGAAACCCTCGATCAGTACAAGCTGGTCGATCTGATCGCGCGCAGCGGCATGGCGTCCATTTTCAAGGCCATCGATCTGACCGACGGCAAGGACGTTGTCGTCAAAATCCCCTATCAGCAGTTCGAAAGTGATGTCGTATTCTACGATCGCTTCAAGCGTGAAGAGGAGGTTGGACGCAAGCTCGACCATCCCAATATCGTCAAAGTGCTCGCGCCGAAGCGTAAAAGCCGCATGTACATGGCGATGGAGCTGGTCGACGGCCAATCGCTGCGGGCGCTGATGCGCGACAACAACGGCCGTATTCCGCGGGAACGCGCGCTGGAAATCGCCCGCCAGATTGTCCGCGCGCTGATCTATATGCACGGTCAGGGCGTCGTCCATCGCGATCTCAAGCCGGAGAACATCCTGATCACGCCCAACGGCCAGGTGAAGATCATGGACTTCGGTATCGCCCTCGACGAGTCCGCGCGGCGCCTCACCTGGTCGGGGCTGTCGTCCACCGTCGGCACGCCCGATTACATGGCGCCCGAACAGGTGGCGGGCCGGCGCGGCGATGCCCGCACCGACGTTTACTCGCTTGGCACGATTCTCTACGAGATGCTGGTTGGCGAGCTGCCCTACGCGGCGCCCAACGTCTACGGCGTGATGCGCGCCAAGACCAGCGTCGATCCGCAGCCGCCGAGCAAGTTCGATTCGAATATCGACCCCCATCTCGAGGAGCTCGTCCTGCACGCGATCGAGCGCCGGCCGAACGATCGTTACGCGAGCGCCACCGCGATGCTCGAAGAGCTGGAACATCCCGAAAACGTCCATCTGGCCGGCCGGGCGCATCGGCTCCATCCGCAGAATCTGCGCGCGCAGAAATTCCGCCGTGTCGCCGGCGTCGCCCTCTTCTTCCTCTCGCTGATCGGATTTTTCATCTTTCTCATATGGCTCGCCAATCGTTATCCCGCGGCGCCCTCCAAGCCCGGCATGCCCAATCGGGGGGAGGTCCGATGATCCGATGAATCCGACGATGAATATACAGTCGCTCAACCTCGCCTGGGTGCTGGTCTGCGGCTTCCTGGTCATGTTCATGCAGGTCGGCTTCGCAATGCTCGAGACCGGCTTCACGCGATCGCGCAACGCCGTCAACACCATGGCGATGAACCTCATAATCTATCCGATCGGTCTCCTTGGATTCTGGCTGGTCGGCTACGGATTCATGATGGGCGGCGTCAGCCATTGGCCCACCCTCAGCACCATCGCGGTAACTCATCGCGAGTTGGCATTCTCAGTGGGCGGACATGACTTCGGCCTGCTCGGATTCGCCAAGTTCGGCCTCGTCAGTGTCAGCCATGATCCTGTCAGCCTCGCGATGTTCCTGTTTGCCGTGGTTTTCATGGATACCGCCGCAACTATCCCGACCGGCGCGATGGCGGAGCGATGGAAGTTCTCCTCCTTTTTTATTTACGGCTTGTTCATGTCGATGTTCCTCTACCCGCTTTACGGCAATTGGGTATGGGGCGGCGGATGGCTCTCGGAGCTGGGACGCAACTTCGGGCTCGGTCACGGACACGTGGATTTCGCGGGATCCTCGGTCGTCCATATGACCGGCGGCATGGCGGCACTGGCGGGAACGGCTGTGCTCGGCCCGCGGATTGGCCGCTTCCGCCGCGACGGCACGATCGGCGCCCTGCCCGGCCATAACCTGCCGATGGCGGTGATCGGAACGCTCATCCTTGCCTTCGGATGGTTCGGCTTCAACACTGGCTCGACGTTGTCGGCCTCCGATTCACGCATCGGCTTGATTGCCGCGAACACGATGCTGGCGTCGGCAGGCGGAACGCTCGCCGCCCTGCTCTACCTGTGGGAAGCCTACGGCAAGCCGGATATCGCGATGGCTTGTAACGGGATGCTCGGTGGCCTGGTGGCGATTACGGGGCCGTGCGCCTTTGTGTCACCGATCGCGGCCGTACTGATCGGCGTCGTCGCGGGCTTGCTGGTCGTATGGACCGTGATGGTCTTCGAGCGCTTTTTCAAACTCGACGATCCGGTGGGCGCAATCGCGGTGCACGGCACCTGCGGAATATGGGGCGCGCTCGCGCTGGGACTGCTGGCCGACGGCACCTACGGCGACGGCTGGAACGGCGTGGCCGGACCGGTGCGCGGACTCTTCTACGGCGATCCGTGGCAGTTCGTCGCCCAACTGATCGGCGTCGTCACCAATATCGTCGTTATCTACGGCCTGGCGCTGCTGTTCTTCAATGTGATGGAACGGACGATCGGCAACCGGGTTCCCGCCGAAGTGGAATTTACCGGACTCGACGCGCTCGAAATGGGGACCGACGCCTACCCCGACCATTAGGCGTTCCGACTCGCCCGTCAGCTTCGCTAACCTTTGCTGCTCGCGCCCTTGCCGCCCGACTTGCGCGGTGCCAGTTGGAGTCCGCGCTGCCATAGAAACTCCGGCTCGCCCAGGCGCTTGGCGACCCATCGCGATTGCACGAACAGATGGTCGCTCAGCCGATTCACATACTTGAGCAGCCGATCGTTGAGATCCTCTTCACGATTGAGCGACCAGCACACGCGTTCGGCGCGGCGGCATACCGTGCGGGCCTGATGGAGAAACGCGTTGAGCATCCCGCCGCCCGGCAATGTGAAGGAGCTCAGCGGCTCGAGATCGCGCTGCATTCGATCCATCTCATGCTCGAGGTGCTTGATCTCCTCATCGCCCATGCGATGCATTCCCGCGTACTCGGCGCCCGCCGGCGTGGCCAGCTCGCTGCCGACATCGAACAGCTCGTTCTGTATCCGCGCGAGCATCGCGGCGTACCATTCGGCCTCGTCGCCAAGTCGCGACGCCTGTTCGATCAGGAGCGTCCGCACGATACCGATAATCGAGTTGAGCTCGTCGATCGTGCCGTAAGACTCGAGACGTTTGCCGTCCTTGGGAACGCGCTTGCCGCCCACCAACGCCGTCATGCCGCGATCGCCCGAGCGCGTGTAGATTCTGGTCAGCCGTATAGCCATCGCAATCTGAACCCTCTTGAGAACGCTTCAGTCAGGCAATCCCCGCCTTGGCGCGCAAAGCGGCATAGGCCGCATCACCGGTCGCATCCGACACTGGCAGACCCTCGTCGCGCCAGCCCTTGACGATGATCGCACCGGAGCCGTCGCGCGCGCCGCCGTAGCCGCCGCGCACGTTGATCAGGTTCGCATAGCCGGCGGCCTCGAGGATCTCGCATGCGCGCTGCGATCGCCCGCCTGCCATGCATCCGACCACCAGCTTGTTATCGGCAGGCAGCGTCTTGGTCACCACGGCGAGAAAATCTTCATTCGGCTCCATCTGGCCCGGCCCCTTGATGAACACGACGGGCACGTTAATCGCGCCGTCGGCATGGCCTTGGGCAAATTCCCCCTCGGTCCGCACATCGAGATAGACCGCGTCGGCGTTGGCGGAAAGAAACTCATGGGCCGCGCGCGGTTCAAGCTGCTTTATCGCCATTTCAGACCTCGCAGTCCATTAGTGTTTGCCCCAGTGCTCGAGGTGAACGACTTCGGCCTTGGGCTTGAGAACCTGATTCTTGGGTGGAATCGCCGGATCCGGATAGCCAAACGGAAGAATCGTGAACAGGGCCCATCCCGCCGGCACGCCGAGCACCTTATGGATACCGCCGGCCTCGAAATTCCCCACCCAGCAGGTGCCTAGTCCGAGCGACCACGCGGCAGTCGCCATGTTCTGCACCGCCTGCCCGCAATCGACATCCGCCCAGCGCGCGTTTTCGGTGTCCTTGAGAATCGCGATAAAGGCGGGAGCGTCGGCAACGAATTTGCCGGTGGTGCAGAACGGCGCAATCTCGGCGATCGTGTCGCGCGAAGTCACGACGACAAAGCGCCACGGCTGCAGATTGCGCGCGCTCATCGCATGGCGTCCCGCATCAACGATCTGAACCAGCTTGTCGGTCTCGACGGGCCGATTGGCAAACGCCCGCACCACGCGCCTGGATTTGATAGCTTCGAGAGTGTCCATCGATTCCTCCTTGGAAGCCCCCTGCGTCAGAGTATACAACCGGACGCCGCCGATGCCGACAGCCCGACGCGCCGGGGTCAGGCACGCTTGCCGACGGGAGGATTCGGCTCCGCGCCCTCGGCCCATACCATCGAATGGTAGTCGAAGCGCAGATTCTCGATCACGTTGAACTTGACGATTTCGAAATACGGCGACAGATCGAAGTCGCGCGGCGTGATCAGCGTCGGCGAAATATCGTGGAAGACACCGTCGAAGGCGTCGGACGGCGGCAGGATTCGCACCTTGGCGTGCACCTCCTCGGATGGCTCAAGCGGACTGACGGTTAAATTGGGTTCGAAGCGCGGAATAATCGGGAAGCGCACCAGCCGGAAGCATTCGGCAATGAGACTCGAACAGATAGCCTGCGTCGGCGCGCCGCTGCCGAAGTGGAGCGCCTCGCGTCCCAGCCGCGGCGGCACGATACTGACCGGAACGAAGTAGCGTGCGAGATCGAAAATATTGCGCAGATCGTAAGTCATTCCGACGCTCGCGACCGCGTGAGCCGTCACAATCTGAACGTCTTCGGGCGACAGCCGATAGGGCCGGCACAGCCGGATATTGTAGTCGCCATATTTCGCCAACGGCGAGAGCACCACGCCGCTTTCGACCAGCGCCTCGACAATCATGAAGTCGGCCTCGGCGCCGTACTGGGCACGGACGCGGCTGCCGAGCGCAGGATCACCGCGCGTCGCCTCATCGCCGACATAGAGCGCCGAATGCGACCACGAACTCTGGGTCAGGTATTTGATGCACTCGCTGATGCGCTGGTTGCCCTCGACCAGGATAACGTCGCCCTTGCGGATGTGACGTTTGAGGGCGGCCATGTCGTTGGGCAGCGCGATGGAATATCGCTTTACCGGCTTGGTCAGGATACTGACGAAAAACTCGACGATCTTCCGCGCGAGCCAGACGGCGGGATTATGTTCCGCCAGACCGCCGATGAGTTTTCTGAGCATCCCCGCAGGCCTCGCATCCCCTCATAAGATTAGACGACGGCCGGGGCCGAACCGGATCAATCTCGATACGCATACCGGTCGCGAAACCTTGATAAAACCACGGCCATCGCGGCGGCCCCGTCAGCCTCGGGAAGCTCGTCAGCCTCTGTAGGCGCCGACAATCCCGTAGTAAGGAATCGTCACGGTCGGCTGGTCGGGATCGTCGGTCTTGAGGACAATCTGGCCGCGCACCTGGCCGTCCGGCGTGTTCTGCCTGAGCTCGACGCTGACCTTGTACTCTTTGCCCGGCTTGACCGGCTCGACCTCGGCCGTGACGCTAGTATTGCTCGTATCGATGCTGGTTATTTTGACGTCGCGATCGCCCGAGTTGGTCAGCCGCACCAGTCGCGTGGCCGGCTGGTTCGATTGGACGATCCCGAACGACACCTGCGGCGGATTGATTGCGAGTTCTCCGGTTACCGCGCCGAACGCCGAGACATTGACCTCCACGCGGTTGGTCGGAATATCGATCGTATCGACGAACGGACCGACCTGGGTCGGCTTGTCCATCGTCAGTTTCAACTCGACGCCGTTGCCTGGCACCACCGTCGGGGTGCGCTCAATCTTGATACTCGAGTTCTGATTCTTGATGTCGCCGATCTTAAACCCCGCCGGATTGTACGGCGTCAGCACGAGCGTGCGTGCAACGACTCCGCCGCGCGGCACCTTGCCAAAGTCAACTTCGGCCGGGGTGGCTGTGACCTGAAGCTGCACGATGCCCACCAGCTTCAGCTCGGCGTCCGGCATCTTTGGATCGTTGGTGAGAATCGATACGGTGTGGACGCTCTCGCCGTGCAGCACGCTGCTGTCGACCTGGACAGCGATTTGAGTGCTATGGCCGGGCGCCAGTCGCATCGTGGCGGGCTTCGCCGCGGTGCATCCGCACGACGCCATCACCTGCCCGATTATCAGTTCGCCCTTGCCCTCATTTCTGATCGTAAAGGTGTGCTTGATCGGCGGACCGCCCAGCACGGTGCCAAAATTATAGACCGGATTCACCAGCACAAGCCGCGGCTGCGGGCCAGCAGCGGCGCTGTCGGCGCGCGCAACTGTGGCGGTGGCTATCACCGCTGCGAATAAAATCGCGACCAGGCATAGTGGGCCGCGCCGTCCATCGGCGAAGCGGAAAAGAATTCCATGAGCGAAGCGGAAAGATATTCTGTGATCGAAGCGTAAACGCATCCTGTCGGTAATCCTTCTTTGCCCGCCTGGCTAGGCGTTGCCGACCGCTCGGGGCACCTCAACGGTTCCCGCCGCGGCGGGCTCGAAGCGGCGCAGGAAGTCGGTGGCGTATTCACCGCGCTGAAAATCGGGGTCGTCGAGAATTTTCAGATGCAGCGGAATATTAGTCTTGATTCCATCGATAACATATTCGCGCAAGGCCGCCTTGGCGCGGGCGATCGCCAGGTCGCGGCGCTCGGCGTGGACGATCAGCTTGGCGACCAGCGGATCGTAATGCACCGGCACCTGGTAGCCGTCGTACAGCGCCGTCTCGACCCGCACGCCGAGACCGCCGGGCGAATGATGATTACTGACGATTCCAGGTGACGGGATGTGCGTGTCAGGATCTTCCGCGTAGATGCGGCACTCGATCGCCGCGCCGCTGTATTTCACCTGCCGCTGGCTCAGGCGCAGCTTCTCGCCCATCGCGAGCATGATGCTCTCCTTGACCAGATCGATCGAGGTCACCATCTCGGTGACGCCATGCTCGACCTGGATGCGCGTGTTCATTTCGATGAAGTAGAACTGACCGTCCGGCGCGAGCAGGAATTCGATCGTGCCGACATTGGCGTAGCCGACGACCTGCGCGGCGCGCACCGCCGCCTTGCCCATCTTGTCGCGCATCCGATCCGTCAGCACCGGACACGGCATCTCCTCGAGGACTTTCTGATGGCGCCTTTGGATGGAACAATCGCGCTCGCCGAGATGGATTACGTTGCGATAGTTATCGGCAAGAATCTGAAATTCGACGTGGCGGGCGCGCTCGAGATATTTTTCGAGGTACATCGTGCGCGAGCCGAACGCCGCCTCACTCTCCGCCCGCGCCAGCGGGAACAGCCGGGCGAGCTCCTGCTGATCGCGCGCGATTCGCATCCCTTTGCCGCCGCCACCGGCCGCCGCCTTAATCAGAACCGGAAAGCCGAGCTTTTTAGCCGACGCCTGGGCGTCGCGCAGCTCCGTCACGCCCTTGCCTTCGCTGCCCGGCAGCACCGGCACGCCGTGGCGAATCATGATCCGCCGCGCCCGCGGCTTGTCGCCCATCAAGCGGATATGACGCGCCTGCGGACCGACGAAGCGCACGCCCGAGCGGCGACATGCCTCGGCAAAATCGCCGTTCTCCGAAAGAAATCCGTAGCCCGGATGGACCGCGTCGGCGCCATAGGTCAGCACCGTGCTGACGATCGCCGGGATACTTAGATAGCTGTCCTCAGCGGCAGGCGGCCCGATACAAACGGACTCGTCGGCCATCTTGACGTGGAGTGCGTCCTTGTCGGCGGTCGAATAGATAGCGATCGTCGGGATACCGAGCTCGCGGCAGGCGCGGATAATTCGAATTGCGATCGTGCCACGATTTGCGACCAGCAGCTTTTTGAACATCGCGTCGCGCCTTTAGGCCGGTTCGATGATGATGAGCGGCTGGTTGTATTCGACCGGTTGTCCGTTGTCGCAGAGGATCCTAACGACGCGGCCAGCCGTGTCGGCTTCGATCTCGTTCATCATCTTCATCGCTTCAATTATACAGAGCGCCTGACCTTTGCGTACCGTATCGCCCTCTTCGACAAATGGGGCCGCGTTGGCCGCCGCGGCGCGGTAGAACGTGCCAACCATCGGACTTACGACGAGCTTCTGGTTGGGTTTCAGATCGATACCACCGGAGGCGCCTGCATTTCCTTTGGACGCCGAACCGTCGTTCTTTTTCGCCGGGACGCCCGGAGCCGCCGCCGGAGCCGGCTCGGTGCGCGCGATCAATCTGCTGGCCGCGGCCGACGACGGTTTATCGTCGGAGCCGGCCGCAGTACCGCGGACCAGCCGGACCTTGCCCTTTTTGTCTTCTATTTCGAGCTCCAGCAGTCCATGCTCCCGCATAAGAAGCACCAGAGCCTTGATGTCGCGAAGTTCCATCTGATTTCTTGCCAGCCCAGTACGGTTCGCAGGGTTCGAAGTTAGTGACGGTCAGCGCGGGCAGCCTTCACTACGCCGCGGGCGGCTCGCAAGGCAAGCTCGTAACTTTCGGCGCCGAATCCCATCAGGCGACCGGCCGAAATATCCGCGATAGTCGAACGATGGCGAAACGGTTCACGTCGATAAACATTCGACATGTGAATTTCGATAGTCGGCACGCGGATCGCGAGAATCGCATCGCGGATTGCGACGCTGGTATGCGTATAGCTGCCGGGATTGATCAGCAGCGAATCGATTTGGCCGCGCGCCTGATGCAGCCGGTCTACGATTTCACCCTCGTGATTGGACTGGAACGTCTCGACGTCGATTCCCAGTTCGCGGCCAAGCGCAACCAGGCCACGATCGATATCCGCCAGCGTCGTCCGCCCGTAAATTTCGGGTTCCCGCTCGCCGAGCAGGTTCAAGTTGGCGCCGTGCACGACCAGTACGTGAAACGTGCCGACTGGCGCACGAACCCCAGTGCGCGAAGCGCTTCCCGCTGACCTCTTCACCATCCCCTCCTCGCCGCATTGAACCCCACCACCGAGGTCGTTTCAAGCCGATTTCGGAGCCGCCGGCGCGTTTTTGGACAGCTCATTCCGGTTCTCGCTCCGCGCGGTCGCGGTCGGCCTTCCGCAGGGCCTTTTGATAAACCTCGCGGCGGCCGGTCCCGGTCAGACGGGCGACCAGCGCCGCCGCATCCTTCAGGCTCAAGCCTGCGGCGCGCAATTCTTCGACCGTGATGCGATCCTCGGCCGAGGCAGACGGAGATTCCTCGGACGCTCCAGCGACGACGATCGTCACCTCACCCAGCGCGTTTTCTTTCCCGTAGCGTTCCGTCAGCTCCGCCAATGTGCCGCGGGCCGTTTCTTCGTAGGTCTTGGTCATCTCACGTACAATCGCTGCTTCACGATCGCCACCAAATATCGCCGCCATCGCAGCGATCGTTTCGCCCAGCCGGCGCGCCGGCTCGAAAAACACCATCGTGCGCCGCTCCCGTTGAAGCCCGCTCAGCACGTTGCGGCGGGACGTGGTATGAGCGGGCAAAAAGCCCTCGAAGACGAAGCGATCGGTCGGCAAGCCTGCAATGGAGAGAGCCGCGGTCAGTGCCGACGGCCCCGGAATCGCGACCACGTTCACGCCCGCATCGAGCGCCGCCCGCACCAGCCGAAAGCCGGGATCGGAAATCGCTGGCGTACCGGCGTCGCTGACCAGCGCTATGTCGTCACCTTCGGCGAGCCGCGCTAGCAACTCGCGACTTCGGCGCTCCTCGTTATGGTCGAAGTAGCTGACCATCGGGCGAACGATTCCGTGATCGGCCAACAGCCGACCGGTGCGCCGGGTATCTTCGCAGGCGACGACCGCGGCGCTACGAATCACATCGAGCGCGCGCGGGCTGATATCACGCGGGTTACCGATCGGCGTGCCGATCACGAAAAGTTTTCCCGGGCGTGGAGAATCGTTGCGGGTAGTCAAGTCATTGGCAGGACGACGGGCGTTACCGCGGCTTGTGGATAATCGCGTCGAGAGCCGGCCGGTCGATCCACGCACCATCATTGCTGGGACACTCAAGCCGGGTCAGACCATTGTCGCTATGTTCAATCAGTGCCTTGCCGCACTTTGGGCAGGCAGCGCGATTGCTCGCGCGTGTCTCGCGATGCTCATCGATCAGCTTCAAATCCTGGCTGACCATGTGCTCCCGCAGAGCCAATCTCTCCCGTAGTTTTTGGAGCAGGTCTTCATCGTGGTCATGCGCCCACTGACTTTCGCGGGCCTTTTCCACGTCGCGCAGCTTGTCGCCCATCCGATCTTTTTCGTCACTCATCGCTCTCGTCCATCCCCTGCGCGCGCACAGGCTTCACTCCCAGCGTCTCTTCGTCTTTCTTTCGCCCACGATAGTCAATGCGCTGTGATTCGGTGACACCGAACGCAGGCAGATTCGTAATCGGCATTTCAAATTTGAGAATAACGACCCACGACAACCTCTGCAAACCGCGTTACACCTTGGTCGATGACTCCTCGAAGAGCCATCCGATAAGTGGGCTGCCAACCATCGCGACCGTTGCGAACACCAGCGTGATAACCGCAGTGATGAGCCAAGTTGGCGATCCATACCTGAAGCCGAGCGTCAGCATCGCGATTGCCCACAGCATCAGCGGAAGCGAGATTATCAGCCGCAGGAGAAAGCTGATCATATTCATCAGTCCTTTCATCGCCAGGTTCGTCCGCCGGACGGTTAGTGCAGGCGGTTGTAACCGCCGCTTGCCGGAACCACGAGCTCATAGAGCGCCAACGGGCCGTCGCGGTCAACCGCGTCGGACGAGAGGACGAGCTTTATTCGCGCTCGCAATTCCCGAGGTAGCAGCTTGAGCGTCGGCGCGTGGGTCACAAAGAAAATCGGCTCCCATCCCGCGGGCGCATGCTTGAAGCTAAAAACCGGGACCGCCCGCCCATAGTAAAATGAGAAATCGTAATCGGGCTCTCCAATCACATATAACGCCGAATCGTCAATAATTCCGTGTACTTGCGACGCGAAGGCGGCCGGACTGCGTTCGCGTTCGAATCCCGGCCGAATCGTTCCCGTGAACAGGCTGACCCCGGCAAGGCAAATCAGCCCGAACCAAGCGCCGATAGCCGCCGCCGGCGCGCGCCGAATCACGGCGACCAAGGCACCGACGCCAGCAAGCCACATCGCAAGAACGAAGAACAGGCCGACTGACGGACGCGTGATCGTATCGGCGAAGAGCCCTGCCATAGCGGCGTCGCTCGATTGCAGCGACATGCGTCCCGGGACCGTCTCGCTATGCATTCGAATCGCGATCAGCGCCGCAGCGATTCCCAGCATGACGACCGTTCCGACCAGGGCGACTGTCCAATCGCGAACGATCAATGCCGCCGTCGTGATGCCGCCAGAGGTCTGCTCGGCCAGCGAGCCGAATAGCGCGGCGAAGACGATCGCGAGTGCTGGAATCGCCGGCAGGATATAGTCGTCACGCTTGGCGCTTGCGAGCGAGAACAGAAAGATGACGGCCGTCGCCATCGCCATCTGCCACGCGAGAGACCGGCCGGCGCTTTCAGCGAACGCACGCGATCGATTGGCGATAATCGCGGCGATCAGCAGAAAACTTAACGGCATCATACCGCCGAAAAGGCGTGCCACGATGTAATAGATCGGGCGCGCCGCCTCTCCGGTTCCGCCCATCGCGGCGGGCGCCAGGTGGCCGAAGTTTTCTTCAAGCATTACTTTAAGAAAATTACTGCCGCCCGCCAGATAAGCTGGAACGTACCACGCCGCACCGATTACAATCGCAATCAGCAGGCATTCCCACGGCCATGCCTGTCGCGCGATCGTGAACGGGTCGCGCCGCATTATCAGCATGAAAAAAAATAGCGCGAGCGCGATTAAAAGAAGCGCGACCGGCCCCTTATCGAGTATCGCGAGTCCGATCAGCACTCCAGCCCCGATCGCGCGCCAACGCGACGGTCGAACTGGAGTGTCGGCGGGCCGCTCGGACAGCGGTTTCACGAGCGGATAGATCAGCCAGTACGCACCGTACATCAGCGCGGTGAGCAGCATATCAGTCAGATTGACGGTCGCTCGCGACGCAAACCCATAGCTGCCCAGCAGGAACATAAACGCGAGCCATCCGGTGACGGGCCCGAGCGCATCGGCGCTCCAGATCAGCACTTCAACCGCCATCGCCGACCCCGCGACGAGCGAGACGACTCGTGTGGGAACTTCGCCTACCGTGCTCCCAGTCAGTTTGACGATAATCGACGAGAGCCAGTAATAGAGTGGCGGTTTGCGGCACAGGTAGCCGTAATAGTCGCGGCACAGTATCCAATGGCCATGACCGGCCATATCGGCAATCCATTGAGCTGATTGCGGCTCCTGATCCTTTGCGAACGGCGCCCTGATTCCCTGGCTCAGGAAAATGAGCGCCAGCACGCCGGCCACGATCGCGATACTGATTCTGCGGCGTCGGCTGGCTCGCGAAAAATCCAGGGCCGCAACCGCCCGACGAATTGCCGATTCATCCGGTTTGCGCGCGCTGACAACGCCGGGATGTGCTTCGTCGTCGATCATCACGGTGTGCGTGCCTTCAGCGTCACGCGGGTCTACCACTCCTCCTGGAAGGTCCGATTGGCTTGACCCATCGATGGATCAGGCCCGCCTTGCGATCGAAGCTCGCCACTTCCATCGCTGCGGCGTTGTGCGCATATCCCACTCTTCCCCGCGAGTCGATCAATATGACGCCCGCCTCACGCCCCGAGTCATGGCCCATGTTGGCGATAGTCTGTTGCGCGGATTTCGACGGGCTGGCGCTACTCAATCCCTCGACGGCCGTCCGGCATATGGCGTGCGTGATAATCGCTTCGCCGTATCCGGTCGCCGACGCCGCTCCAGCCGCCGCGGCATACAGGCCGGCTCCCGGAATAGGTGAATCGCCGATCCGCCCCGGCAGCTTGCCCGTGATACCGCCGGTCGAGGTCGCGGCTGCGATTCCACCGTTGACGTCGAGCGCGACTGCCCCCACGGTGCCGTGATCGGGTGGGCGCTTGGCGACGCGCCGGACCATCGCGGTCCATCGCGCACGCGACCTGGTCGTGATCAAATCGCTCGGACGGCAAAGCGTCATTCCAGTTCGGCGCGCGAACCGTTCGGCCCCGGCCGCTGCTATCAGCACATGCGGAGATTTTTCCATTACGGCCCGCGCCAGGAGAATCGGATTCCGCACTCGGCTCACGATTGCCACGCCACCGGCGTTGTTCGCGCCGATGTGAGCGCGATCGGTCCCGGCGATTCCGGCGATCATCACGGCAGCGTCCATCTCGACCATCCCGGCGGCGTTGAGCGCGGAACCGAGCCCGGCATTGAAAAGCGGATCGTCTTCGAGTGTGCGCACGGCCGCTATCACGGCATCGAGTGCGTCGCCGCCGTCGCGCAAAATGGTCAGTGCACGCTTCGCGGCTTTGAGCATCGCCGCGCGCCGCGGCGCCAGTTCAGAGGCCGCGCAAGCCGACCCCGCGCCGCCGTGAACGATCAGCGACGGTCCAAACCGCGGCGGCTTCATCTAAGCGGGCCGGCGCGCCCAGATGAAGAGACGGCGGAAGGTCAAAATCATCGGACCGCGCGTGCCATATCCGGCTTCGAGCAACTCGAGCAGGTCGGCGAGAAAGGCCGGCCGTTCATCTTCGTTGAGCGTCGCCAGAAAGGGTCGCAAGGACGTCGCCCGGCTCCATTCGATCACTTCCGCCGGATCGCTCATCGGATGTTCGAAGACGTGGTAGTAGCAATCGATCTCCGAAAACCCTATCTCCGCCAGCATCGAGCGATATTCTTCCGGCTTATAGACGGTCAACGAGGGCACCGAAATCTTGCCGAGCCGCGAGCGCCAGCGGGGGTCGGTGGCCAACTGATGCATCGAAATCTGCGCGGTTTCGATCTCGTTGGACGGGACCTGAAAGACCAGCCGTCCGCCGGGGGTCAACGCGTCGAAACATAATGCCAGCACGGAGCGATGGTCCACGACCCATTGCAGAGCGGCGTTCGAGAACACCAGCGAGTATTCGCTGCGCGCGTTGAACGTGCGGAAATCTCCTGCCTCGAAGCGCAAGCGGTTGGCGAGCGCAGGATCCTGACTGGCGCGTAGTTTATTGGCGCTGGAGATCATGGCGGGTGACGAGTCGAGACCGACGCCGAATCCGCCAGAAGTGCGCCGCACGAGATCGATGAGATTCTCGCCGGTGCCGCATCCGAGATCGACGATTGTGTCGCCGTCGATCGGGGCCAGCCGCCCCAGGATCATTTCAAAAGGTTCGCGGCGATAGCGCGCGAATTTATTGTACAGTCGGGGATCCCAATCAGCCGTTGGATTATTCGCGTTCTGATTATTCATGGCGCGGGTTGAGCGGCAGACTGCGGAACTATCCTTGTGAGCGTCGAGTCTGCCTTGAGCGGTTGTGTAATCCTTTCGTCGGGATCGGGCAGCGTATATTCCGTGAGGGAAGTCGGCGGCATGAGACGGCCGATTCTGCCGTTGGGCTCGGTGAACCACAGACTGTCCTCCGGACCGGCCGTGATGAATCCGGGGAAGCAGTCGACGCCCGCCGTGAAACAATCGATCGTGCCGTCGGCGGCGGCGCTGCAGAAGGCGTGCTTCTTGCCAAGCGTCATCCATATATTGCCGTCGGAACCCGCCGCGATACCCAGCGGTACACCCGCGACGGGCAAAGCGTATTCCGAAACGCCGCCATCGGGAGTAAGCCGGCCGACGCGATCGGTGGCCAGTTCCGCGAACCAGATCGCGCCGTCGCTGCCCCATGCCAGACCGCCAGGCCGACTGTGCGGAGTCGGAATTGCATACTCCTTGATCTCTCCGAACGTGGTAATTCGTCCGATACGGTTGCCGTAATCCTCGCTGAACCAGAGGTAACCGTCGTCGCCGGCGATTATTTCGGCGGGACCGCTGTCGGGTTGAGGTAGCGCATACTCAATTATCTGTCCGGCACTATCGATTCGAGCAATCCGGTCGGCCGCATGCTCGGTGAACCAGATATTTCCGTCCTGCCCAGCCGTGATGCCATCGGGACCTGACCTGTCCGCCAGCATCGGAAAATAAGTGGCGGAGCCGTCGGAGGCGAGCCGGCCGATCCGGTTGCCGATCGTATCGGTAAACCAGATCGCGCCGTCGGGACCGGCGGTGAGCCGTTCGGGAAAACTGTCGTCGCCCGTCAGTGGAAATGTTGTGAGAACCGCGGCGGGCGTGAATCGCGAGAGGTTATTGTTCTCATACTGGCTGAACCAGATGTTGCCGTCCGTTCCCGCCGCGATCGCGTAGGGAGCCTGCATCTGCGCCTTGGTGACGTAGACGCGATCCGGCGGCGCATAGTTGCCCCCGGTCGTCGAGCAAGCGGATATTGCGAGAGCTGCGGTCAATCCCAGAAAAGAAATAACGCTAGCGAAGGTCGGGCGAAACTTCCTAGCGATCGGACGGCGTCCGCTCCCCTGCCCGTCAGCCATTCGATCAGTCATTACAGATCCGCTCTATCCGTGAGCTCCGCCAGCTCCGCGGATCACACGCTCCCGCACCCCGTACCACGGCTGGAGCCTAGCCCGATTTTCACCTTGGCGCGAGCGATGTGGTACCCGTCAATGTTCGAAGCGGCCGGTAAGCCGCGCGATCGAGCGAAGCTTTTCGACGCGCCGGGCGATCGCGCCACTGGTGTGCATGCGCTCGAGCGTGAGCGGCAGACGATAGTTCCAATTAGACGGTCCGACGGTTCCGGGCCTGTTGATTCGCGCGCTCCAGCCGAACAGATCCTGGATCGGTTCGATTACGAAAATTGACGGTGACGCATAGAGCTTCTCGATAATCGCATCTATTCCGTCGATAGTGAGTCGCGTGCGCGCCGCGTTGACTGCCCCGTCGAGACCGAGCGATCGCACGAGGTCCTGCCGTTCGACAGCGGGAATCTCGCGCCACCACTCGATGAAGGTCTCCGTGTCGTGCGTTCCCGTCGTCGCCAGGCTCAGTTCAGGATAGTGCGACGGTTCGATGAAGTGTTCCCCATCGGACCCGCGCTCTTTTTCCCATCGGATAACCTTGTAACCCGGAATTCCAATCGCGGTCAGCGAGGCGTTCACCCAGTGAGGCACGACGCCAAGATCCTCCGCGATAATCGACGATCCGCCGGCTTCTTCGACAATCGCACGCATTATCGAATCGCCCTGATCGCGCTGCGACGGTTCGGCGGCGGGATCGAAACGGCCCGGCTCCGTCGGATCGGCGCCGAAACTGAAGGTGCGGAACAGCCCAACCACGTGATCGATCCGCACAACGTCGTAGAGTTCGCGGGCGCGGCGCATCCGCATCCTCAGGATCGACCATCCGGCCGCGCGCATTCGCCGCCAGTCGGGCATCGGCAATCCCCAGCGTTGACCGTCGGGGCTGAACGCGTCGGGTGGCGCGCCGACGAGCCGCGAAAGATCGAAGTGATCCTGATGCGCCCATACTTCAGCACTGTCGCGGCCCGGCGAAAACGCGAGATCGCCACCAATCATCGCGCCCCGACGGTTGTATTCGCGGCGCATCGCGACGAGTTGGCGATGGGCGACGTACTGCCAGTAGCTATACATCTCGATCGGCCGGGCAAGCTCGACCCGGGCCGACGCGATTGCTTCCGGTGTCCTGTTGCGCAGACCTTCCGGCCAGCTTTCCCATGCCGCCCACGCAAAGCGATCCTTGAGCGCCCGGAAGAGCGCATAGTCGGGCAACCAGTCGGAGTTCTGGACTTCATATGCTTCGAAATCCGACCGTTCGCTGCCGCGCCGGAACCGTTGATAGGCGCGGGTGAGCAGATCGAGTTTGACCTGGCGGACACGCTCGCGGGCGATAAAACGGCTGCTTCCCAAAGAGGCCTTCGCGTCGCGAATCCGCGCGCGGGAAACCCCCGGCAACTCGTCGACGGCAATATAGATCGGATCGACCGCCATTACGCTCGACGCGCTGTACGGACTAGCCTCGCCGGGTCCCGTTTCATCCAACGGAAGAAGCTGGACGATTCGATGGCCCATCGCGAGCGCGAGGTCGAGCATCGGCGCGAGATCGCCAATATCGCCGCGGCCGAGATCGCGGTCGGCGCGCAACGAAAAGAGCGGAATCAAAATGCCGGCGGAGCGTTTAGCCATCACGGGCGGCGAGCGCGTACCAATCGTGGCGCGCGCCGGGAGTCGAGGATGTAATAAATATCATCCAGCATTGGCACGGCATCGGCGAAAATTGAGCTGGCTCGACCGCCTGCCAAGGTGGGCGAGATTATTGCTTGCCTTCCTTGAGCTGCCGCTTCCAGTCAAGCCGACGCGCCTCGGCGCCTGCCGTTTCGGCTTCCGGAACCATGCCTTTCTTCTGATAGAACATGCTGAGGTTGGTCCACGCCAGAATGTCCTCGGGCTCGCGAGCAATGTACTCCTTGGTCAACGTGATCGCGCCGTCGAGATCGCCGCGCGCCGAATAACACATCACGATTCCATGCATCGCATCGGCATATGACGGGTCGATCTCGAGTGCGCGCTTATAGGCCGCAATCGCTTCGTCGTACTTTTCATCGGCGTAGAGATCGACGCCCTCATCGTAAAGATCTTCTTTATCAACCATGGTCTTGCATCCGCGGTTCCGGCGCAGCCGCTTACTCCGCAACCGAACCGGGAACGCCGCTCCCGCTATGAGTATAGCAGCGCGGACCGCACTGATGAATTGAGCGTGGCGCGGCCGATTGGCATTGCGGCTTTATGGATCGATCAGCACACCTGGATTCAGGATACCGTTCGGATCGAGCGCGCGCTTGGCAGCTCGCAGGGCCGACGCGAAACCGTCCGGGCGTTGCCGATCGTAACCGGGGCGATGGTCCCGGCCGACGGAATGATGATGAGTAATCGTACCGCCGAGGTCGATCAGTGTTGCCATCGCCACCTTCTTGATCTCGTCCCATTGTTCCAGCTCAGAGCCCGGGCGGGCCGGCGCGAGCACCGAATAGTAGGGTGCGGCTCCGTCGGGATAGACATGGGTGAAGCGGCAAGTGAGGCTGCCCTGACCACAAATCCGCGTAATCGCGTCACCGACGCGAGCCATCACCTGTGCGTGAAAATCGGGGAATCGATCCCAGGTGATCGCGGTCTCAAAGGTTTCGCCTAAAATTCCGATCGCTACCAGCGCATCGCGTACGAACGGACCGCGCAAAAACGCAGTCCGCCATGCGCCCGCCGCACCTTCATGAGTCGCCTCGGCGCCACCGACTCCGCCCGGCACGTGACCACCGTGATCGGTACAACATTCGAGCGCGCGTTTCATCGCGTCTTCAACCGGATGATCGCCGGATTCAAACGCGATAACCAGCACGGATTCACCGGCACTGTTCGCGCCGGCGTTGGCCGCCTCACCCGCATCGAGCAATCGGCAGTTGGCGGGGTAGAGTCCCGCCTGCCCTATCGCGCGAACGGCCTTCGCGCCCGCCATGAAATCCTTGAAGAGCACCGACGCACCCGCGCGAAAAGTCGGCCGATCCTGTAGGCGCATCCAGGCTTCGGTGATGATTCCGAGGATGCCTTCCGATCCGATGAACATCCGGTCGGGGCTTGGTCCCGCGCCCGATCCGGGCAGGCGCCGGCTCTCGATTATTCCGGTCGGCGTCACCACGCGCATCGATTCGACGAAATCGTCGATGTGCGTGTAGAGCGTCGCGTAGTGGCCGCCCGATCGCGTCGCGATCCATCCGCCGAGAGTCGAGAATTCAAACGACTGCGGGAAATGGCGCAGCGTCACGCGATGGGGCCGGAGTTGATCCTCGAGCGAAGGACCCATCACGCCGGCCTGGATACGCGCGGCTCGCGACTGCTTGTCGACTTCGAGCACATGGTCCAGGCGCGTCAGATCGATCGATACGACGCCGGGATAGTCGCCGTCGGGTGGCGGCTCGATACCCGCGGTGACGGTGGATCCGCCACCGTATGGAATCGCAACGAGACGCTCGCGATCGCACCATTCGAGTACCCGGACGAGGTCGGACTCGTCGGTCGGAAACGCGACGACATCCGGCGGGTTCGGAAATTCGCGTCGGAAAGCGCGAATCACATCGCGGAAACTTTTGCCGTAGCTGTGACCGGCGCGTTCATGAGGATCGGCGGTACATAGAGACTCGAGATCCGACGGCGGACTCACTCGCGATGGGCGCAGCGTGATCTCGTCGATAGTCGGCGGCGACGCGATTCTCAGTGTTCCCAGCTTGAACCGAGCCGCCATCCGCTCGGCAAGTTCCCGCACTTCCGCCGCTGTCAGACCCTGATCCTCGTAACCCCAACCCCAGAATTTCCGCCGTCGTATCGCCATCGCGAGCAGCCCCACAAGATTTGATTTGAGGGGAATTGTGGCGCGCCTCCGGATCGATACGCAAACGATCGAAGGCTGGCTTGCTTGCGCCCGAAAGCGGCCCTGCTTGCGCCGCGATAGCTATCGGTCGTATTTCTCGATCGGGCGTGAGCGGAAGATTTCGCGTCCGACAGTCAAAAAACGCCGCCATGGCGGCGAAACTGGAGCGACCGCACATGTCCGAATATTCGAGGCTGCTGTTCGAGGTTCGCGAAGGTATCGCTCACGTTGTCCTCAATCGACCCGAAGCGGCCAACGCCGTCGATGCGGAAATGGCCCGCGAATTTGAAGACTGCATGGCGCGCTGCGACGACCCGTCGGTCCGAGCCGTGCTCCTGACCGGTGCGGGGCGAATGTTCTGCGGGGGCGGCGACTTGAAATCGTTTGCCGCGCAGCCGCAGGACGAGCTTCCCGGGTTTATCGAAAGGATGGCCGCCTTTCTCCATCGCGGGATTGCTCGGATGGCCAGAATGAATGCGCCCGTGGTGGCGGCGGTGAATGGCGCCGCCGGCGGCGCCGGCATGAGCCTAGTCTGCGCGGTGGATTTCGTAGTAGCCGCCGAGTCCGCGCGCTTCACAATGGCATATACGCGATCAGGGCTGACTCCCGACGGCTCCAGTACCTATTTCCTGCCGCGCATCGTGGGATTCCGCCGTGCGGCAGAACTGATGTTGACCAATCCTGTGCTCGACTCCCGGCGCGCGTACGAACTCGGTATCGTGACACGCGTGGTCGCCGACGCGGACCTGACGAAGGAGTCCGAAGCGCTGGCGATCGAACTTGCGCGCGGGGCGACAGTCGCTTACGGCACGGTCAAACGCCTGCTGCTCGCGAGTGCGACGAACAGTCTCGAGACTCAGCTCGAGCTGGAAGGCGCCGCGATCGCACACATGACGACGACCGCCGATGCGCGCGAAGGAATCGCCGCGTTCATCGGCAAGCGCCCACCAAAATTCAAGGGCGTCTGAACCCCCAGGCTGATCAATTGGAGATTTGAGGTTTCGAAATGCAATACGCAAAGCTGGGACGTAGCGGCCTGACGGTTTCCCGAATCGTGCTCGGATGCATGAGCTATGGGTCAAAGAAGTGGCGCGAATGGGTAATTGAAGATCCCGCCGAGGTGCGCCGTCATTTCGCCGCCGCGATCGAAGCCGGGATCAATATCTTCGATACTGCAAACGTCTATTCGAACGGCGCCAGCGAGGAGCTGACCGGCCGATGCCTCGCGGAACTTGTCGCGCGCGACGATATCGTAGTCGCGAGCAAAGTCTACATGCCGATCAGCAAGACGCCGAACCGATCAGGCCTGAGCCGCAAGCATATCGTCGAGCAGTGCGACGCGTCGTTGCGGCGCCTGAAAATGGATTTTATCGATCTGTACCAGATTCACCGTTTCGACATGACCACGCCGGTCGAGGAAACCCTCGACGCGCTCGACTCGCTGGTTCGAGCCGGCAAGGTGCGCTACCTCGGCGCCAGCAGCATGGCGGCCTGGCAGCTCGCGAAAATACTGTTTACGGCGGACCTCCATCATTACCAGCGGTTCGTTTCGATGCAGAATCATTACAATCTCGCTTACCGCGAAGACGAGCGCGAGATGATACCGCTGTGCATCGATCAGGGGCTCGGGCTATTGCCGTGGAGCCCGATCGCACGCGGCCTGCTGGCAGGTAATCGGAAACGAGGCGGTCAGATCGTCACCAAACGCGCCGAGGTGGACCCGATGGCGCGCAGCCTCTACAAAGTCGATGCCGACTTCGATGTCGCCGAGGCTTGCGAGCGCGTGGCATCACGCCGCGGTCTCCCGCCGGCGCAAATTGCTTGCGCGTGGCTGTTGCAAGCACCGGGCGTCACAGGACCAATCGTAGGCGCCACGCGAATAGAACACCTGACCGAGTTGATTGGCTCGGTGGACGTAACGCTCTCCGCCGATGAAATCGAAGAGCTGGAAAAGCCGTATCAGCCGCATCCGATCCTCGGCCACACGCAGCCGACGCCTGCCGATCTGGTAGGGCGAAGCAAGCGAGCGGCGGCGGGCTAATCCCGTTTAAGGACGCGCGCTGTTCCCGGTCAGGTTTTGAGCGCGGCGCGCAGACGTGCGAGTTCACGATTGCGGAAAGCGACAGCCACGGCCAGCCGCTCCAGATGCTGGTCGATAAGCTTGCCGCCAAGCCTGATCCGATGGGTGCCGAAGAACTCGCGCACCTCGCTCTCCCGATCGAGCAGCGCCACGACTCCATCGCACATCCGGGGCAATGCACTGTCGGGAAATCGGTCGCACATCGTCTCCCAGTTGCGTTTGACGAAATCCCAAGCCGCGTATCGGCACGCCGGATTAAGCAGCAGCGAGTGCATCATGTAGGGGGCGTTCTGCGTGCGAACCTCGCCGTTGAGTGTCATCTCCATCGCCTGAGCGAGCAGCGCCGGATCGCCGAATCCGGTGAGAGCGAATAGATAGCGCTGCTCTTCCTGTGGAGTCTTGGCCAACTTAAAGTATTGATTGAAATTCTGGAATCGTGCGGCATCACCGTTATGTGCCAGGATTGCGATCAACGCCGGCACGACGTCGCGATCGACGGCTTCCGGATGCTGCCGGTAGCGCGCATAGAGATCCGCGGCGCGCGCGCCGACTTCATGATCCTCGCCGAGTGTCCCCAGCAGGCTGGCCAGCGAGCCGCGCAATTGGCGACGCAGCTCGTCGTCATCGCGTTGCGGCTCCCATCCGAGTCGCGCAAACGCGGGCGCGGCAATTGATCGCACGGTTGCGGCCAGCGCGGGACGGTCGGTGTCATCGATAATCATCGCAAGGTAATGGAACGCGCTGGAGAACGCGCGCCATACGTTGATGTCGCTTTCGTCGCGAAACAGATGCGCGAACGCGACAAACTCGTCCACCGGTTTCAGCCCTGCGACGGTCGCCGACCACGTGTCGCTCACCAGACCATAACGTTCGACTGGCTTCAGCGCATCCAGATTCGACGCCAGCGCGGCAAGCAGTTCCGGCGAATAGGCGACCCGGTAAAAACCGTGCCCGCCTTCATTCAATAAGGCATATTCAAATGGCTCGGGCAGCTCCAGGGTGGCGTCCGGCCCGGTCATCAGCAGTTTCTTGACGACAATCTTTCCATCGCAACGCGCTCGCACCATCACCGGAATATGCCAGGTCTGTGTAGCCGCTTCGGGCTGCTGTAAAAAGAAAAAACGACGCTGATGGAGCCGCAGGCCTGTGCCATCGGGCGGGCGGTCAACTTCAATAATTGGAAAGCCCGGCTGGAAGATCCACGAGTCCATCATTTTGCGGGCCGGCTGTTCCGACGATTCCTCCAGCGCGTCCCACAGGTCGCCGGTTTCGGTGTTGCCGTAACGATATCGCTTGAGGTAGAGCGCGATGCCGCGGCGAAAAACTTCCGCTCCCAGGTATTGCTCGAGCATCCGCAGGACGGCGGCGCCCTTTTCGTAGGTCAGGACGTCGAACATCGCGCGAGCGTCCTCGGGCGTGCGCACCGTGAACTCGATCGGGCGAGTCGCGCTGAGGCCGTCGATCGCCATCGCGGCCGTGCGGGATAGCGAAAAGCTTTCCCATCGCTTCCAGCCCGGCTTCCACTGATCGACGGCGAGCATTTCCATAAAGGTCGCAAAGGCCTCGTTGAGCCAGATGCCGTTCCACCACTTCATGGTGACGAGATCGCCGAACCACATGTGGGCGTTCTCATGGGAAACAACGTCAGCTACACGTTCGAGCTCGGCGCGCGAGGCGGTGTTTTCGTCGATCAACAGCGCCGTCTCGCGAAACGTTATCGCGCCGAGGTTCTCCATCGCGCCCGACGCAAAATCGGGAATCGCGATCAGGTCGAGCTTGTCACCCGGATAGGGCAATTCGTAGTAATCGGCGAAAAATCGCAGCGAGAAGACGCCGATCTGACGCGCCCAATGCGTCAGGCCGGACTTGCCAGGCACATAAGCGACTCGCATCGGCGTGCCAGCGTCGACCGGGTCCGTCGCTTCGAATTCTCCGACGATGAAGGCGACCAGGTAGGTCGACATCGGGATAGTTTCGCGGAAAACGACTTCCTTGCGGCCGTCGCCAAGCGAACGCTCGCTGACCACGCCACCATTGGAGATTGCGGCCAGTGTTTCGTCCACGATGAGAGTTGCACGGAATCGCGCCTTCAGCGCCGGCTCGTCCCAACACGGAAATGCACGGCGAGCGTCGGTGGCCTCGAATTGGGTCGCGGCGACGATATGCGTGGCGCCATCGGCATCGCGATAACTGCTGCGGTAAAAGCCGTGAAGCTTGTCGTTAAGAATACCGCTGAAAGTCACGTGCAGAAGGCATCGTCCCGCGTCGAGCACCTTGCTGAAGCGCAGCACCGCCTGTTCGAGCCGCGGCACCATCTCAATGACGGCATCGAGCCGGCTCCCGTCACGCTCGATCCAGGCCTGGCTGATTTCAAGCTCCAACGCGTGCAACCGGATTTCGCCGGTCGGAATATCAAGCTTTAGTGTTACGACCTCTTCACCGCGAAAAATTGCGCGTGGGAGATCCGGCTCCAATCGCAGGTCATAGACTTCGGGCCTTATGCCGGCAGGCAGTCTGGATTCAGCGTCGGTTTCGATTGCAGTCGGATTTTCCCGGTCGTGCATGGGTCTCTTCCTCTGATAACTGTCCGCGGTCTCCGCCGGCTTCGCGGGCGGGTCCATTCAAGCCTATTGAAATGTTAACGGCTATTCGACGCTTCCCGCGCGATCTCGCCAAAGCTCGTCAGTTCAACCTTAGCCCGCTCAAGCGCTTCGCGTACGACGGTGCTGGTCAGCAGCTTAACTTCGCGCTCGTCGTCAGAAGTCGGCCCAATCGTCGGATGAAAATAAAATTCCGTAAGGCCATCGCGAAGCCGATCGATCACGCCAAGCACGTAGCGCTCGCTTTGATTGCCGCTCTGATGCAGGCCGTAGAGGGCGTCGGTCGAGCCGATGCCGTGAGCCTTCATCTGGCGGCTCGCCCGGCGCGCCAGCAGGTGGAAGATAACAGCCTCCATCAGCTTGCGCGGCGCCTTGTCGCGCGCGAGGCGAAGGGTTGTCATCACGGGCTCGCGGGGGAGCCGCAGATACGGAACGTGGTAGCGAATCGCCAGATCGATCACGATGTTCGCGATCACCGGATGGACGTGGAAATTCAGGTGTCCATCGATGTGATTCAAACAGCCGACCATTTCAAGATGTCGCACGACCTGGGCTTCGCACTCGGCCTGGAGCGCCAGTCGGACGCGACGGTCGAAGAAGTATCGCATCCCCGCGGCAGCCGGCTGGTTGGCAAAATTGCGGGCGGTGTCCACCAGTCCATCGAGGCGGTCGGCCGCCATCACGCTTCGGCCCTGACAAACTACCAGATGAAGCCCTACGTCAAGTTGCCTGCATTCGCGCGCGATCTCGACGGCCTCGTCAACGGCGCCGCCGGCGACCATCAAGCTCGTGCCTCGCAGAATGCCGTCGCGATAGGCGCGCAGGATTCCGTGATTGACGGCGGTCGAAACGCCGAAGTCATCGCCTGTAACAATAAGTCGCTTCACATTGACCGTTGAACCGCAGCCACCGCCATTTCATGCCTGGCCACTGTGAATCATGGATGTGGCCGCAATTCTGCTAGCATCGCGGCCTCGCCTCAAGAGCCTCACGGCGATTGCGCGACACCGTCGCGATGCGCACACTGTTCGATCGGCAGGGTTTGGCAAAGATGGTGGTGATCTACTATGCGTTCGGCCGCGAGATGGCACCGTTCCGCAAAAAGCTGGAGCAACGGTGGCCTCTGACGGCGAACGGGCTTCGCGGCTTCGGCGGCGTATCGGCGGGCGTAGAATTTGCGGCGATAGCAACTGGCATCGGACCCGCGCGGGCTCGTGAAGCCGCTGAGCGCGGACTCGCGGCCTACCCGGAAATCGACCTTATAATCACAGCCGGCGTGGCCGGCGCACTGTCGCCGAACCTGGCGGTTGGTGACATCGTCATTGCAAATCGCTTCCTACTCGACGGCGGCGATACGAAGGCGGCCATCCGCGAGGTCGAAATCGAACCGCGCCGCATCGAGGCCGTGCAGAACATGCTCAACGAAGCGGGCTTCGCCGTCTCGACGGGATGCCTCCTGACCAGCGCGGGCGTGGTGGCATCGCAAGATGACAAACGCGAGGCCCGGCTTCGCCACGGCGCCATCGCGGTGGATATGGAGAGCGGTGAGATCGCGCTGGCCGCCTCTGCGCGACACCTGCCCGTCATATGCATCCGCGCGATTATGGATACCGCCGACGACGACATCTTCGGGGGCGGACTTTCAAGCGATGG
>Ga0302325_10003876_pt1 | contig 34901 bp, 35 predicted proteins | sample Palsa_T0_2_FD_201948 | JGI IMG/M metagenome (GOLD analysis project Ga0302325, IMG submission 201948) | Peat permafrost microbial communities from Stordalen Mire near Abisko, Sweden - Palsa_T0_2 | ecosystem: Environmental > Terrestrial > Soil > Palsa > Peat permafrost | place: Sweden: Abisko...
TGGCCTGCTCGCCCTGGCCGAAGACCTTCACCAGCGAGTGCCCGGTGTACATCTCCTCGATGTGGCCGTTGAGCTTGCCGGTCACCGACCACTGCCGGACGAACTGCGGCTGGGCCCGCTTGCCGATGCGCGCGACGAGGAGCACCGATACCGGCACGGTCACCAGCGCGATCAGCGCGAGCAGCGGCGAGATAAGCAGCATCATGCTCAGCACGCCGGCGATGGTCAGCACCGACGTCACCATCTGGCTCAGCGTCTGCTGCATCGACTGGCCGAGGTTGTCGATGTCGTTCGTCACCCGGCTGAGGATCTCGCCACGCGGCTGGCCGTCGAAGTAGCTCAGCGGCAGCCGGGACAGCTTGGCCTGGACCTGCTCGCGCATCCGGAACACAGCGCGCTGCACCAGCGTGGTGGTCACCCGGAACTGCAGCAGGCTGCCGACCGCGGATGCGGCGTAGATCACCAGGACCGTCAGCAGCACATGCCCGACCTGGCCGAAGTCGATGCCGCGCCCGGCCGTCAGGTGGATCGAGCCGATCAGGTCGGCAAGCGTGCCCTGGCCCTCGCGGCGCAGCCGGGCAACTTCCTGGGCCCTGGTCACCCCGGCCGGGATGTGCTGGCTGATCAGGCCGGAGAAGATCAGGTCCGTGGCGTGGCCGAGAATCCTCGGCCCGAGCACCGACAGCGTGACGCTGGCGGTGGCCAGCACCAGGGCCAGAGCGGCGAGCGGCCGCTCCGGCCGCAGCGTGCCCAGCAGCCTGCGGCTGGAGCCGCGGAAGTCCAGTGACTTCTCGGTGGACATGCCGCCCATGAAGGCGCCGGGCCCGCGCCCACCGCCCGGCACCGATCCCGGCGCCGGCCCGGGACCGCGCCGCGGCACTGCCCGCTCCCCCGGCACCGGCTGACCCGTCGGCTCCGGCCGCTCCCCCGCCGCGCGCTCCCCCGGCACCGGCTGACCCGTCGGCACCGGCTGCTCTTCCGGCCCGCTGAGCCCGCCGCCCGGCGGCCCGGTCACGCCGCAGCCTCCTGCTCGGTGAGCTGGGACAGCACGATCTCCCGGTAGGTCTCGTTGCTGCCCATCAGCTCGTCATGCGTGCCGGTCGCGACCACCCGGCTCGCGTCGAGCACCACGATGCGATCGGCCCGGCGGATGGTGCTGACCCGCTGTGCCACGATAACGACGGTCGCGTCGCCGGTCTCGGCCGCCAGCGCCGCGCGCAGCGCGGCGTCGGTCGCGTAGTCCAGCGCGGAGAAGGAGTCGTCGAAGAGGTAGATCCGCGGGCGGTGCACGAGGGCGCGGGCGATGGCCAGCCGCTGCCGCTGGCCGCCGGAGACGCTGGTGCCGCCCTGCGCGATCGGCGCGTCCAGGCCGCCGGGCATCTGCTCGACGAACTCGCGTGCCTGCGCGGTCTCCAGCGCCCGCCAGAGCTCCTCGTCGGTGGCGTCAGGCTTGCCGTACCGCAGGTTCGACGCGACGGTGCCGGAGAACAGGTACGGCCGCTGCGGAACGAGGCCGACCGCGCCGGACAGCACCGCCGGATCCATCTCCCGCACGTCCACGCCGTCGATGAGGACGCTGCCGCCGGTGGCGTCCATCAGCCGCGGGATGAGGCTCAGCAGCGTCGTCTTGCCGCTGCCGGTGCCGCCGATGATCGCGGTGATCTCGCCCGGCCGCGCCGTCAGGCTGACGGCGCGCAGCACCGGATCCTGCGCGCCGGGAAAGCGGAACTCCACGTCCCGGAGCTCAAGGCGGCCCCGCAGGTCCGGCACCTGCACCGGGTTCGCCGGCTGGACGATGTCGGGCTCGGTGTCCAGCACCTCCACGATCCGCTCGGCGCAGACCTCGGCCCGCGGCACCAGCATGAACATGAACGTCGCCATCATGACGGACATCAGGATCAGCAGCAGGTACGTCAGGAACGCGGTCAGCGAGCCGATCTGCATCGAGCCTTCGGCCACCAGGTGCCCGCCGAACCACAGCACGGCGACGCTGGAGAGGTTCAGCACCAGCATCACCGACGGGAACATCAGCGCCATGAGCCGGCCGGTGCCGAGCGAGACGTCGAGCAGCTCGTTGCTGGCCGCGGCGAAGCGATCCCGTTCGCGGTCCTCGCGGACGAACGCCCGGACGACCCGGACCCCGGTGATCTGCTCCCGCAGCACGCTGTTGATCCGGTCGATGCGCTGCTGCATGAGGCGGAACAGCGGTCGCATCCGCGAGATGATGAGGCCGACGATGATGGCCAGCAGCGGAACGGCGACCAGCAGCAGCGACGACAGCTTGACGTCCTGGTTGAGCGCGAGCAGGATCCCGCCGACGCACATGATGGGCGCTGCCACCATCAGCGTGAACGTCATTAGCGCCAGCATCTGGACCTGCTGCACGTCGTTGGTCGTCCTGGTGATCAGCGACGGCGTGCCGAACCGGCCGACCTCGCGGGCGGAGAAGCCCATCACCCGGCCGAACACCGCCTGGCGCAGGTCCCGGCCCAGCGCCATCGAGGTCCGCGCGCCGAGGTAGACGGCGCCGACGGCGCACACGATCTGCACGAGCGCCACGGCCAGCATGAGCCCGCCGGTGTGCATGATGTAACTGGTGTCGCCCTTGATCACCCCGTTGTCGATGATGTCGGCGTTCAGGGTCGGCAGGAAGAGCGTCGCCAGCGTCTGCACGAGCTGCAGCAGCACCACCAGGGCCAGCGGTCTGGAGTAGGGCCGCAGGTAGTCGCGTAGCAGCCGGATCAGCACGTGAGCTCGTTAGCGGTCAGCAGATCTCTGATCCGGCAACTCTAGCCCAGCGGCGCCAGCACCAGGCTCAGCCCAGCGGCGCCAGCACCAGGCTGATCATGGCTCCCTTGCCGCTGGCGGTGGCGCCGACGGACGCGGTCTGCGCCGGGTAGGTGCCGGGGGGCAGCCCGGTGCCGCTGTCCGCGATGGCCGCCGTGACGTGCGCGGAGCCCGTGCCGATCGTCTGGTTGCGCTGTGTCACGCCGGCGGGCAGCGTCCACGCGGTGGTGGAGGACGACTTGTCGGACCAGAACGACACCACCCACGAGCCGCCGCCGGCCACCGCGACCGCCGGCGCGGCGTGCGAGGCGACGCCGGAGTCGGACGCCCCGGCCGTGACCGGAGCCGCCGAGCTCACGTTGGCGTAATCGACCAGCTGGACGGCGACCGGGCCGGCGCTCGTCACCGACGCGGTCACCGTCGATCCGGCGTCCGCGGAGGTGGCCGTCTTCTCGAACACCTCGGCCTGCAGCGGCGCGGAGTCCTGCGTCGCCACCGCGGTCCACCCGGCGGGCGTCATGATCGCGTTCGCGGCGCTGCTGGTCGTGGTGACGTAGAGCAGCTCATGGTCCCCTGCGCTGACCGCGCCCGGCGTGGTGACCGAGGCGCTGGTGCCGGACTTGACGTAGCCGCCGGCCGACGCCGTGTAGGAGATGGGAGGACCGGCCGCGGCAGCCGCGAACAGGCCGCGCGAGCGCCAGTCGTTGCCGTCGATCGCCGGGCCGGAGACCGTCGTGTCGGTCGCCGTGTTGACCGACGGGTCAAGGCCGTTGGTGCCGCCGTTGCTGAACGACACCGAGTGCAGCGTGCCGTCCGCGCTGCTGGCGTAGTACAGCGTGCCGCCGGACAGGAACATGCCGGCGATATTGGCGAAGTTGCCGCCGGTCGCGGAGAACTCCTGGCCGCCGACGACGCCGCTGTCCGGGCTGAAGTAGCGCCAGGACAGGCTGGCCTGGCCGAGCAGGCTGTAGTACAGCCTGCCGTCGGAGTAGAACGCGCCCGTCACGTCCGGGAGCTCCGCGTAGTACCCGCTCTTGACGCCCTGATAGGTCTGCCCCGAGCCGGTCTGCACGTTGTCCCAGGCCGGGTCGTCGTACGGGTCGATCGCGACAGGCGTCCCGACCGTCGTGCCGTCGAAGCTGGCCTTCCAGAAGTTCTCGCTGCTGTCGCCGTAGAAGATGGTCGACCCGACCATGAAAGCTCCGCGCGTCGAGCCCCAGGCGATGCCCGTGGCCGGCACCGTGGTCAGCGCGCCGATCGTGGTCAGCCCCCCGATCATGGTCCCGGACACCTGCCGGTAGGCCAGCGAGTCCTCAGGTTCGCCGCCCGTGGTGATCACGCTGGAGCCGTCCCTGACGATCTCGATGCCGTCGATCAGCGGGTTCTCGACCTCGTGGTCGAAGACGATGTTCACGTCGCCGGCGTAGCTGCCGGAGGCTGGCACGGTGATGTCGAACGCCTGCATGGTGCCGGTCTGGTCCCCGGCGCTGGCGACGATGTCGTAGTGGGCGAGCACCTCGGTGCCGTTGAGGTAGACGTCGAACACCCGCTGGCCCGGCTGGCTGGTGCCGGGCCAGCGGTTGGCGAAGTACAGCCGGACCTCCACCTGCGTGCCATCGGCGACCGGGAAGTTCCAGGTCATCGGCGGGCTGTCGGTCGGGCTCCACCGCTCCGTGTTGAAGATCGCGCTCGGCGTGCTGGCAGGCACCGTGGCGTCGACGCTGCTGACCGGGCCGTAGCTGGCCGTGTTGCTCTGGTCGTTGCGGTACGCCGCGCCCGGATCGGTGTTGCTCTGGTCGGAGATCCAGTTCGGCCCGTTGTCGGTCGCGGCGATGGCCGGGCCGCCGGCGTCGACGCGGTAGAGGACGTTGGTGTTGCTGGAGTCCGCGGGCTGGCCGGCCTCGTACACGTTCGCCGGCAGCGACGTCGTCGCGGTGGACGCCGGCGTGTACCCGCCGGCCAGCGGGAAGAAGGCGATCTCGTCGCGCTTGTACTTGAAGTCGCCGATGTAGTTCGTGTCGCTGCCGACGTAGAGGCCGCTGGAGGTGGCGAGCAGCGCGTACGCGCCGGCGCCGCGCGGGTTGCGGCCGGGGTTCCAGGCCAGCGGCAGGCCGCTGGCCGGATCGAGTGCCGCCATCCCGGGCCGCGCCGTCGCGCCCGCGGCGGCATGGTCCGACCCGTTCGGGTTGTTGACCCAGCGCTCGTGCCCGCCGACGTAGATGGCCGTCCCGGTCACGGCCACCGACCAGAAGCTGTCGTTGCCGGTGTAGTCGACCCAGGTCGGCTGCACGTCGGTGCCGGTGTCGGTGGTCGACCAGCGGGACGCCGAGTCGCACAGCGACCGGGTGCCGTCGGTGTTGTCGCTGATGCCGCCGCCGCCGGTCGCGGCGATCGCGAAGTAAGAGCCGTCCGGCGAGAAGTCCACGTCCTCGACATAGGTGTCGAAGGCCGCCGAGTCGCAGGCGCCGCTGAACGCGTCGGTGTTCCAGTTCGGGTCCACGACGGCCGACGAGCCGGTGAGGTCGAGCATCACGATCTGGTCGTGCACGGTCCCGTTGGCGTCCTTGAAGTCGCCGACCACGATGGCCCGCGTGCCGTCCGGGCTGATGTCCATCGCCCGCCCGCCGACGGGCCCGTCCGCGCCGGTGCCGTTGTAGCTGTGGTGCCCGGTCAGCTGCACGTCCATGAACGGGTCGAGCGCCCCGGTGGCCGCGTTGAGCGTGGCGAGACCGTCGTGGGTCACGCTGCCGGCCGTGGTGAAGGTGCCGGTGATGTACAGCCGGCCGCCCGAGGACCGCATCGCCTCGACGATCCCGTTCAGCACCGGCGGGGTGAACCCGGAAACGATCGACCCGTTGCTCAGGTTCAGCAGCGTGATGCCCCTGGACTTGACGCCGTTGACCGTGGTGAACGCACCGCTCACGTACACCGTCCCGGCCGCCGGCCCGGGCAGCACCGCGTCGACCTGGCCGTTCAGCACCGGGGCGAACCCGGTGTCCAGCGCCCCGGTGACCTGGTCGAACGCCACGACGCCAGTGTTAGGGACCGCCGTGGACAACCCGTGCTGGGTGGCGCTGGTGAACGACCCGCCCGCCACGATCCAGGACCCGGCCTGCGCCATCGAGAACACGACGCCGCCGTCGATGTTCGGCGTGAAGCTGGCCGGCACCGAGCTGACCACCTGGCTCTGCGGCACCGACAGCTGCGCCAGGGCCCGCGGGGCCCCGTGGAACGTCAGGGCGGTAGTGAACATCAGTCCCGCGGCCACTACAGTGACGCACGGCACAACGCGGCGGACCGGCACCCTGAATTCCTCCATCGCGCGTAAGCGCAGCGCACGGCCCCCCGCTGATATATCGATACTACGTTACAGAACGCATGCAATGCGTCACAAGAGTATTAAGTTGCTGCTGTGACCCAACGGCGATGTCGCTTTCTCGCTAGATCTCTGCCGGGCCAGGCCCCATGCTGATGGAGTGCATGAGGACACCGAGCGGTGCGTGCGGGCCGTGCAGTCCAGGGACGCCCGCTTCGACGGCTGGTTCTACACCGCCGTCGTCACCACCGGGATCTACTGCAGGCCGAGCTGTCCGGTCACGGCGCCCAAGCCGGAGAACATGCGGTTCTACCCGAGCGCGGCGGCGGCTCAGCAGGCCGGCTTCCGGGCCTGCAAGCGGTGCCGGCCGGACGCCACCCCCGGGTCGCCGCTGTGGAACGAGCGCGGTGACCTGGTCGCGCGGGCGATGCGGCTGATCGCCGACGGGGTGATCGACGCCGGCGGGGTGGCCGGGCTCGCCACCCGGCTCGGCTACAGCGTCCGCCAGGTGGAAAGGCAGCTGCTTGCCGAGCTCGGCGCCGGCCCGCTGGCCCTGGCCAGGGCGCAGCGGGCGCAGACGGCGCGGCTGCTGATCGAGACGACCGCGCTGCCGATGGCCGAGGTGACGTTCGCCGCCGGCTTCGCCAGCATTAGGGCCTTCAACGACACCATCCGCGAGGTGTTCGCGCTGTCCCCGACCGAGCTGCGCCGCCGGGCCAGCGGCGGGCAGGCGGCCGCCGCGTCCGGCATGCTGTCCCTCCGGCTGCCGTTCCGGCAGCCGCTCTGCCCCGACAGCCTGTTCGGCCATCTCGCCGCGACGGCCGTGCCCGGCGTGGAGGAATGGCGGGACGGCGCCTACCGGCGCACCCTGCGGCTGCCCCGCGGCCGCGGCATCGTCGCGCTGCGGCCCGGACCTGAGCACATCGGCTGCCAGCTCGCGCTGACCGACCTGCGGGACCTGCCGGTCGCGATCAGCCGGTGCCGGCGGCTGCTCGACCTGGACGCCGACCCGGTGGCCGTGGCTGACCTGCTCGGCGCGGATCCGGCGCTCGCCCCGCTGGTTGCAAAGGCCCCAGGCCGCCGGGTCCCGCGCACGGTCGACGCGGCGGAGCTAGCTGTCCGCGCGGTGCTCGGCCAGCAGGTGTCAACCGCCGCCGCGCGGACCCACGCGGGCAGGCTCGCGGCGGCCCACGGCGATCCCGCCGACGACCCCGCGGGCGGCCTCACCCGCCTGTTCCCAGCGCCGGAGGCGCTGGCGGCGGTCGATCCCGGCACCCTGGCGCTCCCCCAGTCCCGTCGCGCGACCTTCGCCGCGCTGGCCGCGGCGCTGGTCGCAGGATCGGTTGACCTGAGCGCCGGCGGCGACTGGGCGCGGGCCCGCGCCGGACTCGCCGCGCTACCCGGCATCGGGGCATGGACCATCGAGGTGATCGCGATGCGCGGGCTCGGCGACCCCGACGCCTTCGTTACGAATGATCGTGGAGTCCGCGCCGCCGCGCTGAGCCTCGGCCTGCCCGCCACCCCCGCCGCGCTGACCGCCCGCGCCGCCGCGTGGCGGCCCTGGCGCGCGTACGCGGTCCAGTACCTGTGGGCCACCAGTGACCATGCCATCAACCGGCTTCCCGCCGGTCACGCAGCGCGAAAGGACTCCGCATGATCGCCAGCATCAGGATTTCGGGACGAACGCAGTCCGTCGTGGCCAGTCCCCTCGGCCCGCTGACTCTGGTCGCGGCGGATGGCGCGCTGACCGGCGTGTACATGGACGCCGGCCGGCATCCGCCGGCCGCACGGGAGGCCGGCCAGCCGGTGACGCCCGGCGAGCCCGTCCCGGCGCCGCTGACCGAGGCGGCCAGCCAGCTGGCCGGCTACTTCGCCGGGGAGCGGACCGGGTTCGAGCTGCCGCTGGACCCGGATGGCACCGGGTTCCAGCTCCGCGTCTGGGCGGCACTGCGGGACATCCCGTACGGCGAGACGATCTCCTACGGCGAGCTGGCCCGCCGGATCGGCGCCGCATCGGCGGCCCGGGCGGTCGGCCTGGCCAACGGCAGGAACCCGATCTCGATCATCGTCCCCTGCCACCGCGTGATCGGCGCGGACGGCAGCCTGACCGGCTACGGCGGCGGCCTTGACCGCAAGCGGTTCCTGCTGGCGCTGGAGCAGCGGGTCAGCGGGCAGACGCTCGCGTAGCCCGGCTGCCGGAGTTCCCGCGGGCGCTGCCAGCTCGCGCGTGAGCTACCAGCTCCCGTACGCGCGGACGGGGAACGTGCCGAACGGCCGGAGCTTCGGCGGCACGGCGCTGAACCTGAACCCCTCGCCGGGCAGCGCGCCGAGGTTCGTCAGGTGCTCGCAGATCGGTATCCCGGCCGCCAGCAGCACGGAGTGCACGGGCCGCTCCTCGTCGGCGGTGTCGTCGATGTTCAGCGAGTCGATGCCGACCAGCACGGCGCCCGTCCCGGCCAGGTAGCCGGCGGCGTCCGCGGTGAGGAACGGATGGTTCCTGAAGTAGTCGCTGGTTCCCCAGTGCCGGTCCCAGCCGGTGTGGATGAGCACGGCCTTGCCGCGGCAGTCATACGGCAGCAGCTGGCCGCGGTCGATGGCCCGCTGGTCGCTGCCGGTCAGGTCCGCCCGCACCGCGTCAAGCTCGGCCAGCTTGCTGAGCGGCAGCTCGGACAGGTCGTCGGCGCCGGGATACCGGTGCGACGGGCTGTCCAGGTAGGTGCCGGTGTTACCGCAGATGATGACCTCGCCGATCTGGAACTCGACGCCCGGCGCGTAGCTGCCCCGGCCCGGCGCGCTGACCGAGTCCGGCCGGATCTGCGGGGCCGGCAGGCCGGGATAGGTGATCATCCCGTCCTCGATGACGTGGCTGAGATCCACGCGGTTCACTGGCGTCCCTCCCCCCGGGGTCCGCTCCCGCCCGGTTAGGCGGTTCGCTCCAGGGCGATCACCGGTATGGTGCGGCTCGTCTTTGCCTGGTACTCGGCGAAACCGGGATTCAGCGCCGCCTGCCGCGCGTAGATCTCGTCCCGCTCGGCGCCGGACACCGCAGTGGCCGTGACACCGAACCGCTCCGCGCCGACCTCCACGGTCACCGCCGGATGCGCCAGCAGGTTGTGGTACCAGGCCGGGTTTTCCGGCGCGCCCGCCTTGCTGGCGAAGACGTACATCCGGTCTCCGTCGGCCAGGTACATGACGGGACTGGTACGCGATGCCCCGGTCTTCGCCCCGGTCGTGGTGAGCAGCAGCAGCGGCGCCCCGGCGAACGGGCCGCCGACCTTGCCGCCGTTCGCCCTGAACTCCCTGATGACGCGGCTGTTGAAGTCCTCAGCCGCCGGCGGTGTCTCGGTCATGCTGCGATTCTCCCTCCTCCTCCCTGGCTACGGCCAGTCAGGGCCGGTCATCAGCGGCGCGTCGAACAGGGCGCTGACCGATTCGCCCTCGTGGATGCGGCGGATCGCCTCGGCCAGCGCCGGCCCCACCGAGATCACGTGCAGCTTCGGATCGCGCTTGCTGTCCGCGAGCGGCACGGTGTTGGTGGTGACGATCTCCAGCACGTCGGGCTGCGCCGCGATCCGCTGCAGCGCCCCGTCGCTGAAGAGCCCGTGCGTGCAGGCGACGCGCACGGAGCGCACCCGCTGCTCGCGCAGCCGGGCGAGCAGCTCCATGATCGTGGTGCCGCGGGCGATCTCGTCATCGAGGATGATGACGTCGCGGCCCGCCACGTCGCCGATGATCGAGCTGATCGTGACCCGCTCGTCGGTCTGCCGCTCCTTGGCGCCCGCCGCGACGGGAACGCCGAGCATCCGGGCGAGCGCCGCGGCCTGCTTGGCGTTGCCGAGGTCGGGCGAGACCACGACCGTGCCGGCCAGATCCAGGCCGCGGTAGTGCCCGGCCAGCTCACGGAGCGCGTGCAGGTGATCGACCGGCACCGAGAAGAACCCGTGCACCTGCGGCGCGTGCAGCGTCACCGTCAGCACCCGGTTCGCGCCCGCGGTGACCAGCAGGTCGGCGACGAGCCTGCCGCCGATGGACACCCGGGGCCTGTTCTTCTTGTCCGAGCGCCCGTAGGCGTAGTGCGGGATCACCGCGGTGACGCGGGCGGCCGACGCGCCGCGGGCGGCGTCTAGCATCAGCAGCAGCTCGGTGAGGTGCTCCTGGACCGGCGGGGAGAGCGGCTGGATCAGGAAGACGTCACGCTCCCTGCAGTTGGACTGCAGCTGGACCTCCAGGCAGTCGTTCGCGAAGCGCCTGGTCACCACCGGCTGCCGGGGGACCCCCAGGCGGGCGCAGATCTCCTCGGCGAGCTGAGGATGGGCGCTGCCGCTGAATATCGCGATCTCCCGCACGAGCTAAGGCTAGGTCCTCATGCTCAGCGTGGCGGGGCCGCTCCCCCGGCGAGCTCCACCCCTGCCAGTTCAGCCCCCGGGCCAGCTCAGCCCCCCGGGCCAGCTCAGCCCCCGGCCAGCTCAGCCCCCCGGGCCAGCTCAGCCCCGGGCAAGTCCGGCCGCGTCGGCGGCGAGTAGCTGGCCGGCCAGCCGGAGCCAGCGCGCGGGATCCGCCAGCGCGGCGGCGCTGTCGCCGGCCAGCTCGGTGAGCGACACCCCGCGCCAGCCGCCGGCCGGCAGCTCGGCCGCGAGCGAGCCTGCCACCAGCGCGGCGGGCACCTGGCGCGCGGCGGCCGCGGCCAGCACCGCGCCGGTGACCTTTCCGGCCGCGGACGTGCGATCGTAGCGCCCCTCGCCGGTGATCACCACGTCGGCGGCGGCCAGCGCGTCGTCAAGCCCGGCGACCCGGCAGAGCTCGGCGGCGCCAGGCACGATGACGGCGCCCCAGGCGGCGGCGAAGCCGTATCCCGTGCCGCCCGCGGCGCCTGCGCCCGGCGCCGCCGGGTCGCCGCCCAGCAGCGCGGCGAGCCGGCCGAGTCCCGCGTCCAGGGCGGCGACCTGGCCGGGACCGGCGCCCTTCTGCGGCCCGAACACCGCCGCGGCGCCTGCCCGCCCGAGCAGCGGGGCGTCGACGTCGGTCAGGCAGGTCACGCCGCCGGGCGGCGGCGGCCGCAGCGCGCCGAGATCGGCCGATGCCAGCCCGCCGAGCGCTCCCCCGCCGGGCGGCAGCTCACTGCCCGCCGCGTCGAGGAACCGCGCGCCGAGCGCGGTGAGCGCCCCGGTGCCGCCGTCCGTCGACGCCGAGCCGCCCAGGGTGAGCAGGATCCGGTCCATTCCCGCGTCCAGCGCGCGGCCGATCAGCTGGCCGGTCCCCGTGGTGTGCGCGCCCAGCGGATCGGGGCGGGCGAGCAGCGGCAGCCCGCTCGCGCGGGCCAGCTCGACGACCCCGGCCCGGCCGGGAAGCTCCAGCCAGCAGCTGCCGACGGCGTCCGCGCCCGGCCCGCGCACCGTGGCCTGGTGCCAGCGCGCCCCCGCCACGCCGGCGGCGAGCACCTCGAGCGTGCCCTCGCCGCCGTCAGCCAGCGGCAGGCAGGTGATCTCGTCGCCGCTGCGGGCGCCGTGCCAGCCCTCGGCCAGGGCCCGCGCGGCCGCGTCCGCGCCGATGCTGCCCTTGAACGAGTCGGGCGCGATCACGATCCGCACCGGCTCAGCCGCCTGGCTGGCCGCCGGTGGCCGGCGGGGTCGTCCCGGAAGGCGCCGGGGCCGGGCCGGGCAGCTCGCGCGCCGGGAGTCCCAGCTTCGCGCGGATCGCCTGCTGCACGGTCTCCTTGTCCGGGCGCGCGTCGACCGTCACGACGTATTCCTTGCGGCGGAAGATGTCGAGCACCGGATTGGTCTTCTGGTGGTAGTCGCGCAGCCGGACGGCCAGCGCCTCCTCGGTGTCGTCCTCCCTGCTGGCCAGCTCGCCGCCGCAGACGTCGCACTGGCCGGCCACCCGGGGGCTGCTGGCGAGCAGGTTATAGTCCAGCCCGCAGCCCGTGCACACCCGCCGCGCGAGCACCCGGCGGCGGACCTCGCTGTCGGGCAGGTCCAGGTGGATGACCCCGTCGATGTCGTAGCTCTCCAGGAAGAACTCCGCCTGCCGCTCGTTGCGCGGGAAGCCGTCGATGATGAACCCGAAGTTCCAGTCGTGGCCGGTCAGCCGCGCCTCGACGACTCCCTCCACCAGGTCGTCGCCGACCAGCTCGCCGGCCGCCATGGTCCGCCGCACCTGAGCGCCGAGCTTGCTGTGGTTCTGCACGTTCCAGCGGAGGATGTCGCCGACGCTGATATGCACGAGGTCAAGGTCCTCGGCCAGCATCAGGGCCTGGGTCCCCTTGCCGCTTCCCTGCACTCCCATGATGACGTATTTGCGCATGCCGCCACCCTGGCACGCGGCGGCGGGCTCGTCATGCCGAGGGCATGGTCCGCGCATCTTCCCCTGCTGCTGGCATGATCGGAGGATGCGGCGGCCGCGCGAGATCCTTACCCGCGGGCCGGTGACGCTGCGCCGGTGGCGGGCCGGGGACGAGGACGCGGTGTACCGGGCGGTGGCGCAGTCGCGGGATCACCTGCGGCCGTGGATGGCATGGGCGGCGGACTACAGCCCGGCCGGCGCTGCCGACTTCGTGCGGCAGTCTGAGCAGGACTGGGAGTCCGGGATCGCCTTCAACTACGCGATCACGCTGCCCGGCGATGCGGCCGCGGAAATGGCCGCCGAAGTGGACGGCAGCCGCGGCCTGGAGGTGGACGGCAGCCGTGGCCTGGAGGTGGCTGGCAGCCGTGGCCTGGAGGTGGCTGGCAGCTGCGGCCTGATGGCCAGGATCGGGCCGGGCGGGCTGGAGATCGGGTACTGGGTGCACGGCGCGCATGCCCGCCGCGGCCTGGCCACCGCGGCGGCGGCCGCGCTGACGGCCGAGGCGTTCACCCTGCCGGGCATTGACCGGGTGGAGATCGTGCACGACGCGCGGAATGTCGTGAGCGGCCGGATCCCGCGCAGCCTGGGGTTCACCGAGATCGGCCGCCGGCCGCACTCCCCGGACGGGACGGCCGCCCGTGGCGACGTGGCCGACGTGGCCGACGTTGCCGACGTGGTCTGGCGGCTGACCCGGCCCGGCTGACATGGCCCGGCTGACATGGACGGCCGTCCCGGCGGCGGGACAGCGCGGCGCTAGGCTCTGATGCATGTCCAGCACCCGGCCGGCACCGCGGTGGCTTTTCCTGCTGACCCCTAAGTGGCTCGGCTGGCATGTCTTCGTGGCGTTCGCCACGGTCGGGATGCTGTGGCTGGGTGACTGGCAGTTCCACCGAGCCGAATCCGGGAACGCGCTGAGCTGGGCGTACACGTTCGAGTGGCCGGTGTTCGCCGTGTTCGCCGTGGTGTTCTGGGTGAAGACGATCATTGATGAGCTCAAGCCGCCGGCCGCGGACGACGAGAACGAGGAAATCGAGCTCCCCCCCGCGGGGATAAGCCCGGAGCGGTGGGCCGCCCTGGCGCGCAGGGCGGATTCCCGCGTCAGCGCCGACGACGATTCTGACGGCCAGCCGGACCCGGAACTCGCCGCCTACAACGATTACCTGGCCCGGCTCAATGAGCAGGTACAGGGTCACGGCCGCTGGCACGGCCTGCGATAGAGACGGCCTGCGATAGAGGAGGTGCTCACGGTGCGCACAGCTGTGCTCCGTTACCGGGTGATGGCATACGTGACCGGCGTGGTGCTGATGGTGCTGTGCTTCGTCGGCATCCCGCTGCAGGTGTTCGGGCACAACGACGCCGTGGTGAACTACGTCGGCACCACGCACGGCATCCTTTACCTCATCTACCTGGCCGCCGCGTACCTGATGTCCCGGCAGCTTGGCATGAAGCTCGGCAGCCCGCAGACCGTGATCCTGCTGCTGGCCGGCACCATCCCGGTGCTGACCTTCGTCGTCGAGCGATGGGTGACCCGGCGGTTCATCAACCCGGCGCTTGCGGCGGCGGCCACGGCCGGGACGGCCGGCATGCCGGCCCCGGCCCAGCCGCAGTCCCGGTAGGCGTGATCCCGCCTGGCAGCCGCGATCCCGGCCAGCCCACGGGCGAGCACTATTTCACCGCGCGGCCCGGCGCGGCCCGCCGCCCCCGCCGGGTGCACGTCGTCCTGCCGGACGTGCACCTGGAGCTTGAGACGGATTCCGGGATGTTCTCCCCTGCCCGGCTGGACGCGGGCACCCGGCTGCTGCTCGAAACCGCTCCGCGCCCGCCGGCCTCCGGCCAGCTGCTCGATCTGGGCTGCGGGTACGGGCCGCTGGCCCTGGTGCTCGCCGCCCGCTCCCCCGGCGCCACGGTCTGGGCGGTCGACGTGAACGAGCGCGCGCTTGAGCTGTGCGCGGGCAACGCGCGGCGGGCGGGCCTGCCGAATGTCCGGTGCGCCGCGCCGCTGGATCCCGCGCTGCCCGCGGAGATCGACCTGATCTGGTCCAATCCGCCGATCCGGATCGGCAAACAGGCGCTGCACGAGCTGCTCGCGGCCTGGCTGGCCCGGCTCGCGCCCGGCGGCGCCGCGTACCTGGTAGTGCAGCGCAACCTCGGGTCCGACTCGCTGCAGCAATGGCTGGCCGACGCCGGCTGGCCCGCCCGCCGGCTGGCCGCGCGGGGCGGCTACCGGGTGCTCGGGGCCCGCGCGTGACCGGCCCCGCCGGGCAGCGGCCGCCGTCGGCCGTCGGGCGCAGGCCGCTCGGGGGCACCGAGGTCAAGCGGCTGAACAGGTCCTGGCGCCGGCTGACCTCGGCAAGGCTGGAGCTGATCCTCGACTCGGTCGGCCAGCCGTTCAACGTCGGCTCCATCATCAGGACCGCCGCCGCCTTCGGCGTCGGCCAGCTCTGGCTCTGCGGCGACAGCGCCTCGCCTGACCACCCGGCCGCGCGCAAGACGGCCCTGGGCACCGAGCGGCTGATCAGATGGCAGCGCGAGCCCGCCGCGGCGAAGGCGGCGGCGGCGGCCTCGGCGGGCGGGCTGCGGGTCATCGCGATCGAGCTCACCGACGGGGCGGTGCCGCTGCATGAGGCGGACCTGTCCGGCGACGTCTGCCTGGCGCTCGGCAACGAGGACCGCGGCTGCTCCGCCGCCCTGCTGGCGGCCGCCGACGTGGTCGCCTACATCCCGCAGACCGGACGGGTGGGCTCGCTGAACGTGGCCGCCGCCACGGCGATCGCACTGGCGGAGACACGCCGCCGGGAGTGGTCGCGCGGCTGACCGGCAGGCAGCGATCCGTTCGGCATACTGAGGGGCGTGCCATCCGGCTACCTTGACTTTCCCCGGCCGCTCGCCTTCGCGCATCGCGGCGGATCGGCGCACAGCCCGGAGAACTCCTGGCGTGCCTTCGAGCACGCGGCCGGGCTTGGTTACGCCTACCTGGAGACGGATGTCCAGGCCACTGCCGACGGGGTGCTCGTGGCGTTTCACGACAAGACGCTCGACCGGGTCACCGGCCAGCCCGGCCGCATCGCCGAAATGGCGCACCGTGACGTCGCGGCCGCGCGGATCGACGGCACTGAGCCGATCCCGCTGCTGGAGGACCTGCTCGGCGCCTGGCCGGACATGCGCTTCAACGTTGACGTGAAGGACGCGCCCGCCGTGCCGCCGCTCGCCGAGGTGATCCGCCGGACCGCGGCCTGGGACCGGGTCTGCATCACGTCGTTCTCCGCGCGGCGGCTGAGGGCCACGCGGCGGGCGCTCGGCAGGCCGGTCTGCATGGCCACGTCGCCGGCCGGCGTGGCGGCGGTGCGGTTCGGCGGGCGGGTGGCGGCCGCCGCGCAGTGCGCTCAGGTGCCGGTGTCGATCGCCACGGCGCGGTTCGTCCGCCGCGCGCATGCGCGCGGGCTGCAGGTGCACGTGTGGACGGTGAATGACCGCGAGCTGATGGGAACCCTGCTGGATCTTGGCGTGGACGGCATCATGACGGACGAGACTGTCGCGCTGCGTGAGGTGCTGGCGGAGCGCGGTCAGTGGCACCCGCGGCAGGCCATATAGCACCTCCCGTGATCCGGCGTGGCGTTATGGGGTTGGAATCTGAGCCTGGCGGGAATCTTGTCCGGGAAATCACCGTTCACATAGAGGACGCCTGAGTGCTGGGAGGCAGCAGACTGATGGCCGAACGCTCTCTACGCGGTACCAGGCTCGGAGCCACGAGCTACGAGAATGACCGTAATACCGATCTGGCCCCGCGTCAGGATGTCCCTTTTGACTGCCCGAAGGGCCACAGATTTACCGTCCCGTTCGCGGCTGAGGCGGAGATACCGACAACCTGGGAGTGCCGGGTCTGCGGGGCAACGGCGTTCACCACGGCGGGTGACCTGCCCGCGCCGAAGAAGGTCAAGCCCCCGCGCAGCCACTGGGACATGCTGCTCGAGCGGCGTTCCGTGGCTGACCTCGAAGAGGTGCTGGCCGAGCGCCTCGCGGTGATCAGGGGCCAGCGCGGCATCGGCGAGGACGCTACGGCGACCTCGCAGGCGCGCCGCCAGCGCAAGAGCGCGTAGCCGCCTTGCCGCCTTGCCCGGGCTAGCGGCTTAGCGGCTGGCCGGGCGGCGACGGAGCCGGCTGGCGACCCCCCACTGGGTAACCCGCCAGAGTGCCTCCACCACGATGGCCCTGCTCATCTTGCTCGCGCCGCGGGTCCGCTCCACGAAGGTGATCGGCACCTCGACCACGGTCAGGCCCGCGCGGATCATGCGCAGCGCCAGGTCGATCTGGAAGCAGTAGCCCTGGGATTCCACCTCTTCCAGCGCGATCCGCCGCAGCGCGGACCCGCGGTACGCCCGGAATCCGCCGGTCACGTCCCGCACGCTGATGCCGAGCATCAGCCGCGCGTAGGTGTTGCCGCCGCGGGACAGGATCTCCCTGGATCTCGGCCAGTTCAGCACCGTGCCGCCGGTGACGTAGCGCGAGCCGATCACGAGGTCCGCCTGGTCCAGCGCGGCCAGCAGTCCCGGCAGTTCCTGCGGCTGATGGGATCCGTCGGCGTCGATCTCGACAAGCACCCCGTAGCCGCGTTGCAGCGCCCAGCGGAACCCCGCGATGTACGCCGACCCGAGGCCGGATTTCGCGTGCCGGTGCAGCACGCTCACGCGCGGGTCCCCGGCCGCGATCTTGTCGGCAAGCTCGCCGGTGCCGTCCGGGCTGTTGTCATCGACGATGAGCAGATCCGCGTCGGGGACGGCGGCGCGCAGCCGGGCTGCGATCTGCTCGAGGTTGGCCAGCTCGTTGTAGGTCGGGACGATCACGGCTACCCGGCCCAGCGGGCCGTCCGGCCGGTCGGTTCCTGTCACTGTGCCTGCCTCAGCCTGGTCCTGACATCACGGGCTTACTGCTCGCAGGCGCCCCCCGCCGCCCGGCAGGTTCACAGCCGCTGCCCGGGCCGCGGCCACGCCGTGCCGCCGGTCGGCAAGAGTAATCGATCCGGCGCGTCACCGGGACGGCATGACCTTTTCGGGACGGAACGTAGAAGAAGACCCGTGCATCTTTCAGGACATTACAGAGAAGAAGGCCCGGGCATCCCTTCGGACCGGAGTCCGTCCCGCCGGCGACGGGCTCGGCCTCCGTTGTCTACTGGGTGCCCGGGCCCCTCCCGGATCCAACCCCCCGTCCAGCCGGAGCCTGAGAAGCGGCCCCTTCCGCGCTGCGCCTGGCACGAGGCCGGAGCACATCTCCTGCCTCATGGCACAACGGGGCAGAGACGGCTGACCGCCCCGGCCGGCTGGCCCGGTGCTGGACTGGCTAGCAACTTACCGCCGATCGCGGCGATGTCAACCGCTGGCCGGCAGGCTCCGGCGCGGCGGGCTGGCGCCCGGCTGGCGGCCCGCCGGCGCCCGGCTGGCGGCCCGCCGGTGCCCGGCCGGCGGCGAATCAGCGCCGGACAGGGCCCTGTTCGCTGCTGTCGCGCGGCGATACGATAAAGCCTCTCCCCGCATGTAAGAGCGGGATGACAGAGTTGTCAGCGAGCGTCCGGAGTGCGGCAAAGGCACCATGCATGGTTACTTCACCGCGTCCGTGCGCTCGGCATTTCATGTTCCGGCTGGAGGACGTCCGATGACAGAAAGCCCGGAGTCGCAGGTCTCTGAGTCACAGATCGCAGTGCACTGGCGCGAGGAGGAGTATTACTACCCGCCGGAGAGCTTCAAGGCGCAGGCCAACGCCGCCGATCCCGCCATCTTTGACCGGTTCAGCGAGGAGAACTTCCCCGACTGCTTCAAGGAGTACTCCGACCTGCTCAGCTGGGATGCCCCGTGGGAGACGATCCTGGACACCAGCAACCCGCCGTTCTGGAAGTGGTTCGTCGGGGGCCGGCTGAACGCCTCCTACAACTGCGTCGACCGGCACCTGGCGACGAGCGCCAACAAGGCGGCGATCATCTGGGTGCCCGAGCCTGAGTCGGTGGAGCCCGTCGCCATCACCTACCGGGACCTCTACCACCGGGTCAACGAGTTCGCCGCGCTGCTGCGCGATTTCGGCGGCGTCAAGGCCGGCGACCGGGTGACGCTGCACATGCCGATGGTCCCCGAGCTGCCGGTCGTGATGCTCGCCTGCGCGCGGCTCGGCGTGGTCCATTCCCAGGTGTTCGGCGGGTTCAGCGGCAACGCGTGCGGGACCAGGATCGCCGACTCCGGTAGCCGGATCCTGATCACCATGGACGGCTACTACCGCAGCGGCGTCATGCAGGACCACAAGGTCAAGGCCGACGAGGCCGTCGCCGAGGCGCTCAAGCAGGGCCAGGAAGTCGACAAGGTGCTGGTCTGGCGGCGCCACCCGGGCCAGTACGCCTCGGAAACCCCGATGGTGGACGGCCGGGACTTCTTCGTCGACGAGGTAATCGAGCCGTACCGCAGCCAGATCGTGGCGCCGGTCTCGATGCCCGCCGAGGCGCCGCTGTTCCTCATGTACACCAGCGGCACCACCGGCCGGCCCAAGGGCGCCCAGCACAGCACCGGCGGTTACCTCTCCTATGTCACCGGCACCTCGAAGTACTACCAGGACATCCACCCCGACGACACCTACTGGTGCATGGCCGACATCGGGTGGATCACCGGTCACTCCTACATCGTGTACGGCCCGCTGTCGCTGGGCACCACGACCGTGATCTACGAGGGCACGCCGAACTACCCGGACGCCGGCCGCCCGTGGCGGATCGCCGAGCGGCTCGGGGTGAACATCTTCCACACCTCGCCGACCGCCATCCGGATGCTCCGCAAGGTCGGGCCGGACGAGCCGAAGAAGTACAACTACCACTTCAAGCACATGACCACCGTGGGCGAGCCGATCGAGCCCGAGGTCTGGCGCTGGTACCACGACTCGGTGGGCAAGGGCGAGGCCGTCATCGTCGACACCTGGTGGCAGACGGAGACCGGGGGCTTCCTCGGCAGCTCGCTGCCCGCCCTCAAGCCGATGAAGCCGGGCAGCTGCGGTCCCGCGGTGATCGGCATCTACCCGGCCATCTACGACGAGGACGGCGTCGAGGTCCCGGACGGCAAGGCGGGCAACATCTGCATCCGCAACCCCTGGCCCGGCATCATGGAGACCATCTGGGGCCAGCCGGAGCGGTTCATCTCGGTCTACTACGAGAAGTACAACAAGAACCCGGATAGCAAGGACTGGCACGACTGGCCGTACTTCTGCGGTGACGGCGCGGTCCGTGCCACGGACGGCTACTACCGCATCCTCGGCCGGGTCGACGACGTGATCAACGTCGCCGGGCACCGGCTCGGCACCAAGGAACTCGAGTCGGCCGCGCTGACCGTGCCCGAGGTGGCCGAGGCCGCCGCGGTGCCGGTGGTGGACGACATCAGGGGCCGCGCGGTCGAGATGTACATCGCGCTCAAGCCAGGCGTCGAGGCCGGGCCGGCGATGGAGGCCAAGGTCATCACGGCGATCGAGGTCGAGATCGGCAAGATCGCCCGGCCGAAGAACGTCTGGATCGTCGCGGACATGCCGAAGACCAGGTCCGGCAAGATCATGCGCCGGGTCATCGCCGCCGTGTCGAACTTCACCGACGTCGGGGATGTCACCACGCTGGCCAACCCGGAGATCGTGGACAGCATCCGGCACCAGGTGCAGAGCGCGAAGATCGCCAAGGGCGATGCCCCGCGCGAGCTGACCGAGACCGAGAAGGCAGAGCTGGCGTCCTTCGGCTCCGAGTAAGCCCGCGGCGCCAGGCGGCTCAGGCCGCGGCGCCGGCCGTCCGCAGATGGCGGGGATTTCTCAGTCACCATGACTGAGAAATCCCCGCCATCATGGTGTCGGGGCGGGCGTCACCGGGCCGGCAGTGCCGGGGCGGGCGGTGCCGGGGCCAGGGCGTGCACCAGGTAGCTCGCCACCTCCGCGGGGCCCGTTCCCTTTCCGAAGATCCTGTCCACCCCGAGCGCGGCGGCAGCCGCCGGGTCGAACCTGGGCCCGCCGACCACGAGCAGGGGCCGCTGCGGCCCGGCCGCGCGGAAGGCATCCGCCATCTCGCGGGTGTTGGCGAGGTGCGCGTCCCGCTGCGTGACCACCTGGCTGACCAGCACCGCGTCGGCGCCCTCGGCCCGCGCCCGGGCGACCAGTCCGGCCACGTCCACCTGCGCGCCAAGGTTCACCACGCGCATCTCTCGGTGGTACTCCAGGCCCTTCTCCCCCGCATGGCCCTTCACGTTCAGGATCGCGTCGATGCCGACCGTGTGCGCGTCGGTGCCGATGCAGGCCCCGACGACCACCATCTTCCGGCCGAGTGCCGCGCGGATCCGCCGGTTGATCTCCGCCGGCGGCAGCATCGGGAACTCCCGCTCGGTCACGGTGACTTGCGAGAGGTCGACGAGATGGCTCACCCGCCCGTAGACGATGCAGAACGTGAAGTCCGGGCCGATCCCCTTGGCATGCACCACCATGGCCGGCTCCAGGCCCATCTTGGCGGCCAGCTGCAGCGCCGCGCCCTCCGCGCGGGCGCGCTCCGCCACGGTTCCGGACGGGACCGGGAGCGTGAACGAGACCTGGACCCGCCCGTCGCCCGTGGTGTCGCCGTAGGGCCGGATGGTCTGGCCGGTCATCGCGGCTCCCCTGGGGTGGGTTGCGCTGTGCTGGCATCCGCTGCGGCGGCCGCGTTCTGGCTGGTTCCCTCGAGTATCTCGGTGGCCGGGTTGAAGTAGCCGTCCGCCTGCCGGATGACGCCGTCCAGTCCCCGGCCGCCGTCCGCCGGCCGGCGGGTGATGCCGAAGGTGCCGGCGGCGATCGCGGTCAGCAGCCCCTCGTCGCCGATCCGGCCGAGCAGCCCTACGGCCTCGCCGAGCACCTCACGGGCGCGCCGCCCGATGAAGCCGCCGGGCGCCGGCCAGAAGCTGTCGCCGAGCCGCCCGGCCGCCGCGCGCACGTACCGCACGTTCTCCAGCGCGAGGTCACGATCGGAGAGGAACGGAGTATGAATTCCCTCGGTCATCATCCCGACCAGCAGGATCGACTGGCCGGTCATCATGCCGCACAGGTTGAAGAACGCGTCCAGCAGGTAGCCGGCGAACACGTTGCCGGTCATGTGCTTGGTGGGCGGCATGTACTTCAGCGGCGCGTCCGGGAACAGCTCGCGCACCAGCTGGGCGTGGGCGAGCTCGAGCAGGAAGGAGTCGGGCACCTCGGGATTGATCTCGAAGGCGTGCCCGAGGCCGAGCTGCCCGTCGGACAGCCCGGCTTCCCTGCCGAAGTACTCGTTCAGCAGCTGGCTGACGATCACCGTGTGCGCGGCGTCAACTGCGTCCGCCGTGGTCAGGTAGTTGTCCTCGCCGGTGTTGATGATGATCCCGGCGCGGGCATGGATCTGCCGGGAGAACCGCTGGTCGATGAAGGTCCGGCGGGGGTTGATGTCGCGGAAGATGATGCCGTACATGCAGTCGTTCAGCATCATGTCGAGCCGCTCAAGGCCGGCCAGTGACGCGATCTCCGGCATGCACAGGCCGGACGCGTAGTTGGTCAGCCGCACGTACCGGCCGAGCTCGCGGGAGGTCTGGTCCAGCGCTGCCCGCATCAGCCGGAAGTTCTCCCTGGTCGCGTAGGTGCCGGCGTAGCCCTCCCTGGTCGCGCCCTCGGGCACGTAATCGAGCAGCGACTGGCCGGTGGACCGGATCACGGCGATGATGTCCGCGCCCTGGCTGGCCGCCGCCTGTGCCTGCGGGATGTCCTCGAAGATGTCGCCGGTCGCCACGATCAGGTAGATCCACGGCCTCGGCGGATCCGAGGTCTCGCTGATCAGCGCGTCCCGCTCGGCGCGCCGGGCGTCGATGATGGCGATGCCGTGGCGCACCGCTCCGGCCGCCGCGGCGCGCGCCGCGAGCGCGTCGGCCCCGTCCGGGATCCGGAACTTCACCTTCCCCGCCGCCGCGTCCCTGGCCAGCGCGGCCAGGTGCGGGTAGCCGCCGGTGAGCAGCGCGTCCCAGGCCGGCAGGGCGACCCCGTGCTGCAGGCCGACGGCGTCGCGTACCGCCTCGGCCAGCCGGTTGACCCAGGGCATGCCGTCGCCGTCGGCGCCGTCTAGGCCGGCCAGCCGGAGCACCGCCCGCTCCACCGACACCGTGGTGTGCGTCCTGGCCAGCTCGACGATCGGCCGCCCGGCGCGGCTGGCAAGCTCCCGTGCGCGGCGCACGACAGCTGGATCCAGCCCGAGCTTGCCGGTCACCGAGCTAACCGGGTCCATCGCCGCCCTCCCTGCTCTCCGTGGCCGCCCCGTCCTCCGCGGGCTCCGGCCGCCCGCCGAGCCGGCTCTCGAACAGGGCGCGCACGCCGGGTTCGGACCGGATCAGGTCCAGGGCCAGGGCCGCGTGCCCGGGCACGTATCCGTTGCCGACCAGCATCGTGACATCCGCGGCCAGGCCCTCGGCGCCGAGCGCGGCCGCCGTGAACGAGGTGGCCATCGAGAAGAGGATTACCGTACCGCCCTGCGCGGTGGACAGGATCGCGCCGCCCTCGCAGCCCGCCACGTCCACGCAGACCACGGTGACGTCGGCGGGACCGCCAGCGCCGGTGATTGCCGCCAGCACCGCGACGGGGTCGCGGGCGTCGGCCATGACAACCTGGTCGGCGAGCCGGGCGCCGCGCAGCGCGGCGCCCTCCCGCTCGCCGGGAACCAGCCCGATGACGCGGGCCGCCCCGGCCCGGCGGGCCGCGACGGCCGACAGCGACCCGCTCTTGCCCGACGCGCCGATGACCGCCACCACCGGGCCAGGGCGCCCGTCGGCCTGGCGGGCCAGCACGGCCGCCGCCACGACCCGGCGGGTGAGCGCGGGCGCGCCGCAGACGTCGAGCACCGCCAGCGCCAGCGGGAGGGGCAGGTCGGCTGGCAGCACGGCGGCGATCGACCGCCCGAACAAGATCGCGTGACCGTCGCAGGGCACCTGCTCGGACCGGCCGTCCCAGCCGGCCAGCCCGTCGGTCACAGCGAGCGGGGTGAGGCTGAGCGAGACCAGCGTCGCGATCCTGTCCCCCGGCCGCAGGCCAAGCGGCGAAAACGGCCCGGCTTCCTCGACGACCCCGGTCAGCATCCCGCCGGAGCCGGTGACCGGGTTGTGCATCTTGCCGCGGCGGGCGATGATCTCCAGCACCGCGGCCCTGATCGCGGCGGGATCCCCGCCGGCGGCCTCCCGCAGCTGGCGGAACGACGCGGCGTCCAGGTTCAGCCGGTCCACCCGGACCCGCGTCTCGTCGGGCCAGATGGCCGGACTCGGATCCAGCCGCCAGGCCGCCTGCGGGAGCACGCCGGCCGGCTCGGCCACCCGGTGCAGGCCGAGTTCCGATCCCGGCTGCCGCGATCCCGGCTGCCGCGATACTGGCCGCTGAACTGGCCGGGTCATCCGCCCTCGCTCTTGTCCTCGATCTCCCAGGCATGGTCGAGGGCATGCCAGGCGAGGCGGCGGGCGGCGTAGCGGACCGGCCAGCCACCCGCCGGCGCGGTGCCGTCGGAGGCGCTGCCGAGCGCCTCGGTAATCGCCGACCGCATCGCGGCGATGGCGGCCTCGTCGCCGGCGGCCGGCTGGCGGTGCCGCACGCCGATCTTGCGGGCGAACGCGGCCTCGGCGCCGATGACGTGCTCCACGATCTGGCCGGTGTCCCGGCCGCCGCCGCGCGGTCCCTTGCGCAGCCGCTCCGGAGCGGCGCTCGCAACCTCGGCGAACGTCGCCCATGCGGCACTGACGAGCGCGGCGAGCCGGCCCGCCTGCTCGCCGGTGAGCGTGCCGTAGTCGGCCTCGGCGATCTCGCCGGGCACGCCGAAGTCGGTGTAGCCGGCCGTGCCGGCCAGTCGCTCGACGACGGTGAACGCGTCCGCCGCGGCGGACGGCATGGCCAGTCCCGCCCGCGTGGCCACTGGCGCGTACCTCGGCAGGTAGCTGGCCAGCGTCTCCAGCGCCTGCTCCTCGTCCCGGCCGCTGCGGCACCAGCCTGGCCAGTCCGCCGCGGCGGCGAACACCCGCTTCTTGCCGATCTCGAGGATCACGCCGGTGGCCGGCTGGGCGGTCATCCCTGCATCATTCCAGCCGAGCCCGACAGTGTCCGTGCAACGGTATGGGCCGGTTCGGTGGTCTGATCAGGAGAAGGGGGTTGCGATGGACGCTCCGGCTGATGACGACTTCCGCGAGTTCATGCTCGGCCGCTGGCCGGGTCTGGTCCGGCTCGCTTACGGGCTCACCGGCGACCAGGCGCTCGCCGAGGATCTGGCGCAGACATCGCTGGCCCGGGCCTACGCGTCCTGGGCACGGGTCCGCCGCGCCGATGACCCGGACGCCTACGTACGGAAGATCCTGCTGAACGCGAACCGCGGCAGGTTCCGCGGCCGGCGCGTGACCGAGCAGCTGACGGCCGCGCCGCCCGACTGGGGCCTGCCGGCGAGACGGGCCGCCGTGCCGACAGGTCGGCGCTGATGGCGGCGCTGATGACGCTGCCGCCGGGGCAGCGCGCGGTCGTGGTGCTGAGGTACTGGCTTGACCTGACCGAGGCCCAGGCCGCCGACGGGCTCGGTTGCTCCGTCAGGAACGTGAAGAGCCAGGCCTCCCGGGCGCTGGCCAAGCTGCGGCTGAGCCCAGAACTAGCGGACGAGGAACGCCATGAGCATCGATGACGAGCGGGAACTGCGCCAGCGGCTTGAGGCCGCGCTGGGCACCATCACGCCGCGCCCGGCCCCGGTCGGCGCAGTACTCAGGCAGGGCAGAACCGTCAGGACCCGGCGGCGCGTTTTGGTCGGCGCATGCGTCGCGGCCGCCGTCGTGGCCGGGCTGGTCGCCTCCGGCGTGGTCGGCGGCCGGCACTGGCGCGTCATCGCCGAGAAGCCGAGCCGGGGAAGTCTGTGCTTCGAGGCCGGGAGCCTGTACTGCGGGGAGCCGGCCCGCACGACCGAGCCGGTGAGCTTCGGCTTCGGCGCCAGCGGGCCGGGTGGCCCGCTGATCCAGTTCGGCCCGGTCAGGCCGGACGTCACGCGGGTGGATGTCAGCCTCGCCAACGGCGCGGTGCTCGTGTTGCACCCGGTCCGGCTCTACGGCGGTCAGTACGTGGCGTTCGCCACTCCCCGGCACCTGCGGATCGTCGCGGCCACGGCCTACTCGGGCCGGTCCGAGCTGGCCCGCGCCGCCGCCTTCAACGGCGCTGGGGCGGCTACCTTCGGCATGTGGCTGCGTCCAGGCCAGGCCGGGCCCGCGCCGGTGACGTACAAGATCGGCTCGGGCATGACCGACGGCAGTGCCTGGTCGGTTCTCGAGCATGACGGGCCCTGGGGCCGCTGCTTCACCGTCGCCGGTGCAGCCGCCGGTGAAGGTCCTGAGGTTGGCTGCGCCGCCACCGCCGGTTCCATGGTCAGTCCCGGCCAGGTGACGAAGGTCTTCATGGAGCCCGATCCCGATGGCGGCGCCGGCCTCTACGTGGCGGTCGCCACTGAGCAGGTCACCGCGGTGCGGCTGACCCTCTCCGATGGCCGGGTGATCAGCCCGAGGGTGGTCCCGGCCGGCGGCCAGAAGGCCTACGCGTTCGCCGTCCCCAGCGGGCTCCGGGTGCTGCGCTGGACGGCCTACGGCGCCGGCAGGCAGCGGCTCGGCTCGGGCAACGGCGACCAGGACAGCATGGAAGGCTAGTGGCACACGCTAAAACGCGTAGCGCTGATCCAGCCCGACAAGACGGATGTCAGGGCGTTGGCCATCTTGCAGTTCGCGGTCGAAGCCCGCACCCGAGTAGCAGGCGAGCACGGCGTCCCGGGTGTCGAATCCCTTGACCGCGAGCAGGTCCTGCGCGCGGCGCAGGCGCTCGACATGGCGCAGGTCCATAACCCGGTCCCACTTCACCTCGCCGAGGGAGAGAATCTTGCGCGGCCGGCCGTGCTCGGCCGGCGCGAGCACCGCAACATCGATCTGGATCTGGGTCCGGTTGGCCGGGTCCGAGACCACGCCGGACCCTACCTCCCCGGGCGGCCCGCCGAAGACCGCGGGATCGGCCGCGATCGCGTAGTCGCGGCAGATCGCTTCGAAATGCGGTCCCGTTACCTGGGACAGGAAACCTGCGCGGGCTCCGGACCAGACGGCTGATCCGCCGCCGAGTTCCAGCCGTGCCCATTGTCGGCTCATGATGGCCTGGTAGAAGGTGACGAGCGGCTCGGCGATGCGGTACCTCGCGCGTCCCGATCTGAACAGATCGGGCTCCTTGATCAGCAGCCGGGAATCCTCCAGGACACGGAGGGGATGCGCGACCTCATTGGACTTCCGGCCGATGTAGCTGGCGATTCCGCCGGAGGTGTTATTTCCCTCGGCGACGGCCGCGAGCACCGAATGATATAGCGACGGGTCGCGGATCTCGGTCTCCGCGGCGAGCAGGTACCGGGCTTCCCGGAAGAGCGGGGTCTGCGGATTCAGCACGGTCCGGATCACCCAGGAGTCAAAGTCAGCGAGGTCGGCGGGGGTGTCTTCGCGCAGGAGCTCCCGCCGGTAAGCGGGAGTTCCGCCGACCACTGAATGCACGAGCACGGCCAGCCTGGGGTCGGTGAGGTCCCAGAACCGTGCGGCGTCAGCGCGGCAGATCCCCCTGAGCCCCGGACATGGGGTCATGGCACGTCGGGCACCGTGGCGACCGGGGGCGGGCCAGGGGCGGGGACGGCACGCGCGTCGTACCTCCAGAGCGCGGGCAGGGCCAGGGTGACCGCGACGGCGCCGAGCACGCTGAGCACGCCGCCGGAGACCACCGCGATCCGCACCGAGCCGGTCCCGGCCGCGACAAGGCCGGCTTCCAGGTTGCCGGCCGGCTCGCCGGTCGTGTAGCTGATCATCTCCAGCCCGGCGAGCCGGCCGCGCAGGCTGGCCGGGATCGTCTGGTTCCACATGGTCATCCGGAAGATTCCGCTGACCATGTCGGCTGCCCCGGCCGCCGCGAGCGCGGCCACGGCCCACCACAGGCCGGGCGCGAAGCCGAACGCCGCGATGCCGGCGCCCCAGCCGCAGACGGCGAGCACGATGGCCCGCCCGTGCCTGCTGACGTGCCTGGCCCAGCCGCTGGTCATGCTGACGATCAGCCCTCCGGCGGCGGGCGCGGCGTACAGCAGCCCGAGCACCGCCGGACCGCCGAGCCGGGCCGCGATGGCGGGAAACACGGCGTAGGGCGCGCCGAAGAGCATCGCGGAAATGTCGATCAGGTAGCTGCCGAGCAGCTCGGGCCTGCTCCGTGCGTACCGCAGGCCGTCGGCCACGCCGCGCAGGCTCGGCCTGGCCGCGCCAGGTGGCGGCGGGGTCGCTCGCATCCGGGCAAAGGCAAGCAGGGAGATAACGCAGGCCGCGCTGTCAGTGACGTAGGCAGCGGGAAGGCCGCCGAGCTTGATCAGGACCCCGCCGAGCAGCGGCCCGGCCAGGCTTGCCGCGTTGCCGAGCAGCCCGGTCAGCGCCGCCGCCGCGGCCAGCTCGTCACGGCCGACCAGGACCGGCACGAGCGCCTCAAGCGACGGCCGCTGCAGGCCGTACAGCCCGGCCCCAGCGACGGCGAGCAGGAACAGCACCCACATCTGGTGCCAGGCGGCCGCGTTCACGGCGAGCATGACCCCGGTGCCGCACAGGAAGCACTGACTTCCCCTGATCAGGCGCCGGCGGTCCACGGCGTCCGCCAGGGCACCGCCGAGCAGCGCCGTGGCGACCAGCGGTCCCAGTTCCGCGACGCTGAGCAGCCCGACGGCGAGGGAGGAATGCGTCAGCTGATAGGCCTGGTACGGCATGGCCACGAAGCTGATCATGCTGCCGGCGGACGAGCTCATCTGGCCGGCGTAGAGCAGCCGGAAGTCATCCGATCGCCGCAGCAGGGCGACATCGGGACCCAGGCCGGCCGCCAGCCTCTTTATCCGCGTCCGCCCAGGCGGGTCGCCGCCGGGCGCAGGGCGGCTATGGCTCCGTGGCGTTGCTCGGCACCGGCTCGGCGGGCTCGGGGGGTGGCACGCCGGGCTTCCGCCGCTGGCTGACGACGAACCAGACGATGCCGGTAATCGTGAGGATGGTCGCGATGTAGAAGTTCAGGCGCAGGCCGAAGAAATGCTCGGAGGAGTCGATTCGCAGGGTTTCCTCGAAGATGCGGAACGCGGAGTAGCCCGTCACGTAGAGGGCGAACAGGCCGGGCGGCCGGATGGTGCGGTGGTGCCCGAGCCACACCAGAGCGGCGGCGAGGGCCAGGTCGAAGATCATCTCGTACAGGAACGTCGGCTGGAACGTGCTGAACGCCGCGTACCCGGGCGGCCGGTGGGCCGGCGAGATCTCCAGGCCCCACGGCAGGCTCGTCGGCTTGCCGAACAGCTCCTGGTTGAAGTAGTTGCCGATCCGGCCGAGTCCCTGGGCGACCAGCAGGGCCGGGGCAGTGGCGTCCATGAATTTCCGCACGTCCGCCCCGGCCCGGCGGACCCGCCAGGCGCCCGCGGCCGCACCCGCCGCGATACCGCCCCACACGCCCAGGCCGCCCGACCAGACCGCGAAGACGCCCCACCAGTGCGGCGGGATATTCCCCGGCGTGGTGACGTCGAAGTAGATCCGGGCGCCGATGATGCCGGCCGGCACCGCCCAGGTCGCCACCTCGGCGACCAGGTCGGGATTACCGCCGCGCGCCGCCCACCGGCGGCGGGTGATCAGAATGGCGAGCGTGATGCCGACCACGTACATCAGCCCGTAGACGTGAATGAACGCCGGGCCTAGGTGGAACCCGCTGACCGCCGGGCTGGGGATGTGCAAGGCCATGGACCGAGGGTAGACCCGCGCGGCCGGGACTCTGCCAGCCAGGCACCGCCGGATCAGCTCTTCCAGGCACCGCCAGATCAGCTAGCGTGAGCTTATGGCCCCCAGGACCGAGCAGCTCAGCCCCGAGCTGCATGCCTACCTGCTCGCGCACAGCGCCCCGCAGGATTCCGTTCTACGCGATCTGGCTGAGGAGACGGCACGGCGGTTCCCGGCGAGGGCCGAGATGCAGATCGGCCCGGAGCAGGGCACCTTCATGACCTTGCTGGCGCAGATCGCGGGCGCGCGCGCCGCCGTCGAGGTCGGCACGTTCACCGGTTACTCGTCGATCTGCCTGGCCCGCGGCCTGGCCGCCGGCGGGCGCCTGCTCTGCTGCGACATCAGCGAGGAGTGGACGTCCCTCGCCCGCGAGTACTGGCAGAAGGCCGGCGTCGCCGACCGGATCGAGCTGCGCGTCGGCCCGGCGATCGAGACGCTCCGCGCGCTGCCCGCCGGGCCCGCGCTCGACCTGGCGTTCATCGACGCCGACAAGCCGGGCTACACCGGCTACTGGGACGAGATCGTGCCGCGGGTCAGGCCGGGCGGCGTGATCCTGGTGGACAACACGTTCTTCCACGGCCGGGTGATCGAGCTGGCCGACCAGGACGCCTCCGTGCGGGGCATCAGGGACTTCAATGATCACGCCGCCGCCGATGACCGGGTAGAGCTCGTCCTGCTGCCGGTCGGCGACGGCCTGACGCTGGCCAGGAAAAGGTAACGGTCGGCGCTGGCCAGGAAGATGTAGGCCGCCCCGGTCACGGCCGGGCTAGCCGTACAGGTCCGTCCGGCGATCGGCGTGCACGTCGTTACGCGGGCTGTTCGCCTTGCTGCGGGCCAGCCGCAGGTCGCAGTCGGCCACCAGGACGGCCGGCTCGTCGGTGCAGACCGGGCCCGCCAGCGGATAGGCATCGACGCCGGCGATGACCGTGCCGCCGACCCAGCTCACTCCGCGCTCGGTGCCGCACCGGTCCGCGGCGGCGATGAAGATCCGGTTCGCGCTGGCCGCGGCCTGCACGTTCAGCACGACAGCGGGCCGCTCGCCGGCCGGTCGCGGCTCGGCCGGCCAGTTGGTCGGCAGCGCCAGCAGATCGGCGCCGGCCAGGGCGGGCTTGCGGACCCATTCGGGGAACTCCGCGTCATAGCAGACCATGACCCCGATCCGGCCCCACGCGGTGTCGACCACCGGCGGCTCGGCGCTGCCTGGCGTGAAGACATCCCGCTCGGCGTCCCACAGGTGCGCCTTGCGGTAGATCGCCCGCGTGCCGCTGCCGTCGATGATCGCCGCGCTGTTCAGCAGCTCGCCTGACTCGCCAAGCTCGCAGAAGCCGCCGATGATCACCAGGTCGCGGCGCGCGGCGATCCGCTGCCACTCGCTGACGGTCGGCCCGTCGGCGGGCTCGGCCAGGGACCGTGCCTCGGCCGCGCCGGTGAACACGTAGCCGGACGGCACGAGTTCCGGCAGCACGACGACGCGCGCGCCCTGGCCGGCGGCGATGTCGATCGCGTCCCGCGCGGCGGCCCGGTTGCTGGCGGTCTCGCCGACTCGCAGGCTGAGCTGGCCGGCGGCGACCCGGGTGAGATGACTGTCGCCTGGGGGCGTCATCCGGCCAGCCTAGCCAGCACAACTCGGGCACGAACCGCGCGGGCCAGGCCGGTGGTCGGTACGATGTGCCGCCATGGCGGCATTGTTCAACCGGATCATCCCGATTCTGTTCGTGAGCGACCTGGAAGCAGAGCGCGACTTCTACGTCCGCCTGGGCTTCCACGTGACCTACGAGGGTCCCGAGTACCCGTACTTTCTCGCGCTGGGCCACGGGCCGGTCGAGTTCGGCATCGAGCGCAAGGCCGGATTCCGCAGTGACGCCCCCGATCACGTGCTGACCTGGCAGTTCGGCGTCGCGGACATCGGCGCTGCCCGGCAGCGGCTCGGCGAGGCCGGAGTCCCGTTCAGTGAGCAGCTGATGACGCCCAGCGAGGACTGGAACTACCGCGTGCTGCACGCCCGCACGCCGAACGGCTATCACCTGCTACTGGAGGAGGGCAGCGCGTGATCAGGCCAGCCCGCCCGCAGGACGTCCCGCAGATTCACCGGCTGATCCGCGAGCTCGCCGAGTACGAGAGGTCGGCCGATCAGGTGACGGCTACCGAGGATGACCTGCGCCGGTCGCTGTTCGCCGACCAGCCCGCCATCTTCGCCCACGTCGCCGAGCATGAGGGGGCCGTAGCCGGGTTCGCGCTCTGGTTCCTGAACTACTCCACCTGGCTGGGCAGGCACGGCATCTACCTTGAGGATCTTTACGTCACGCCCGGCCTGCGCGGCAGCGGGCTCGGCAGGGCGCTGCTCGCCGAGCTCGCCAGGATCTGCGTGCGGCGCGGCTACGGCCGGCTCGAATGGTGGGTGCTTGACTGGAACGCGCCCGCCCGCGGCTTCTACGAGTCCCTCGGCGCGGAGCCGATGGACGAGTGGACGGTGCACCGCCTCACCGGCCCGGCGCTGCGGGCACTGGCTGGTGATCAGCCGGCTGGTGATCAGCCGGCCAGGGACGCCGCGTTGATCGCGGAGAGCGCGGCGATCGTCGCCGAATCGCCAGGCACCCAGGCATGAGAGGTTCCCGAGCCCGCCGCGTCCCAGTACTGGAAATAGGCCAGGCAGTTATTGGCCTGAGCCCATGACCAGGTGTTACTGAACCACGCGGGACGACTTGCCTGGATGGACGAGTTGCACTCCATAATGGCCAGCGGCACCGATCCGAGCGCTCCCTCGATCTGGCTGGCCGCGGTGCCGAAGATCGACGTGGCGGTATCCGAGGTGGCCGACTGATATCCGTCAAGCCCGTAGAAGTCGAGCCCGGGCGCCATCCACTGGCCGAGCGGGTAATGACCGCTGGCCGGGGTCGCCGTGTAGCTCGCCACGATCTGGCCATACAGGCAACCCGGCGACACTGCCTTGAAAATCGGATAGCAGTGCGCGTGCAGCGCGAGTATCTGGGTGGTGGTGAAGCCGTCGCTGGTCGTCTCGCCCTCGTGCCAGCAGGTCACCATGGCGCCGGTCGGGACGAGCGCGGCGAAGGCCGCCAGCGCTGCGTCCAGCGAGCCCGACAGCACGGTCGGGATGTCCGGCTTGATGCTGATGACGGGGAGCGTCACGCCGGCCGGAACGGGGCTCGCGCCTGGTCCGGGCCACGTCACAGGAATGCCCTGGGCGGGGGTGTTGTAGGCCCGGTAGCCGGCCAGCCCGCCGAGCGCCGCGGAGATGGTGGACCACATGGTGCCGGGGCCCTTGTCGGCACCGCAGACGGGCAGCCCGGTGGCGGCCAGCAGGCGCGCGCGCTGTGCTGGCAGCGGGTCAGGCGACCTTCGCGATGCCACGGTCGCCGCCAGGCCGGCCGCGGTTAACCCGCCGATTCCTTGCAGTAGCTGTCGTCGTGTCGGCATTTAGCATCCTTTTCCCCGTGCCGCAAGGGCAGATCGGATGGCGCGTGTATCGATTTCTTAGCCCCGGTTCGCCACTAATGCTAGCCGTGCGGCTAAATAGACGGCAAGAGAAGAATGCCAGGAAGAGAGATGATAAAAACGGTCAAACCATAAGCTAACGATGACGAAAGTGCGCGCCGGCGGTCAGGCCGGGCCGCCCGGCGTCACCGAGCCGCCAAGGTAAAGCGCGCCTATCTCGGGATGCTCCAGGACCTCGCGGCCGGTGCCCGCTAGCCGCACCCGCCCGTTCTCGAGGACCACGCCGTGGGTGGACATCTTCAGCCCCGCCCGCGCGTTCTGCTCGACCAGCAGAACCGTCTTGCCGTCGGCGTTCATCATCGCGACGGCGGCGAAGACGGACCTGAGCACTTTGGGCGACAGGCCCATCGACGGCTCGTCCAGGATTACCAGCGAGGGGTCGAGCATCAGGCAGCGGGCGAATTCGACCAGCCGCTGCTGACCGCCGGACAGGCTGCCGGCCTTCTTCGGCGCCCAGGCCCGCACCTCCGGGAACAGGTCCTCGACGCGGGAGCGCCTGCGGGCGAGCAGCGAGCGGCTGGAGATCGTGTAGCCGCCGAGTTCGATGTTCTCCCTGACCGTCATGTCGCGGAACAGGCTGTGGTTCTGCGGCACGTGCACCACGCCCATCCGCAGGATCTGCCGGGGACTCTTCCCGGCCAGCGGCTCGCCGCGCAGGGTGATGGTCCCGCGCCGCGGTCGCAGCAGCCCGCTGATCGTGGCCAGCAGCGTCGACTTACCCGCCCCGTTCGGCCCGACCACGCAGGTGATCCCGCCCTCGGGGACGCTGAAGGAGACCTCGTGCAGCACGTCTCCCCCGCCGTAGCCGGCCACCAGCCCGTCGACCCGGAGCGCGTCAGTCATGGCCGCCGCCGGCCTCGTCGTCATCGGCCTTGTCGTCGTCATCAGCACCCAGGTAGGCGTCGAGCACACGGGGATCCTCCCGTACGATCGCGGGCGGCCCGGCCGCGACCACGGTGCCGTAGTCAAGGACGGTGATGCGATCGCACAGGCCCATCACGAAGTCCATGTTGTGCTCCACGATGAGAAAGGTCCGGCCTGCCGCGTTCAGCTCGCGGATCCTCGCCGCGATGTGCTGGATCAGCGACGGGTTGACTCCGCCGGCCGGCTCGTCGAGCAGCACGATCGCCGGGTCGGCGACCAGCACGTAGGCGAGTTCGAGCAGCTTGCGCTGGCCGTAGGAGAGGGTGTCGGCGAGCGCGGCGGCGTGCCGCTCGATCCCGGTGAACTCCAGCAGTTCCATCGCGCGCCGCCGGTCGGCTGGCCCTCCTGCCCTGGCCAGCGGGCCGCGCCAGCGCCGGTCGGCCCCGTGCTGGGATGGCCCATGCTGGGATGGCCCATGCTGGGATGGCCCATGCTGGGAAGGCCCATGCTGGGAGGCCCCGTGCTGGGAGGCCCCGTGCTGGGAGGCGACGAGCATGTTCTCCAGCACGGTGAGCCGGGGGAAGATCCGGGTGAGCTGGAAGGTCCGGCCGATGCCCAGCGCGAACACCCGCTGCGGCGGCAGGTTGGTGATCTTCCTGTCGCCGCGGTACACCTGGCCGGCGTCGACCCGCTCGTAGCCGGTGATGACGTTGAACAGCGTCGTCTTGCCGGATCCGTTCGGGCCGATCAGGCCGGTGATGCTGCCCTCGGCGACGTCGAGGCTGCAGCCGCTGAGCGCCTGCACGCCGCCGAATGCCTTGGTCACGCCCTCCACTCGCAGCGCGGCGGTCATGGCACTTCGCCTGCCGTCGCCGGCTGGCCGGCACCGGGCTGGCCGGCACCGGGCTGGCCGGCACCCGCATGGCCGGCCGGCGCCCGGCCGCGATGCCTGGCGCGCCACGACGTGATCAGCTCGCCGCAGGTGGGAATCACCCCGCGCGGCAGGAACAGGATCACCAGCAGGAACAGTGCGCCGAGCAGGATCTCGCTCAGGTAGTCGTTCGTGATCTGAACGGTCAGGTACTGCTGCGCCGACTCGATGACCAGCGCGCCGAGCACCGGGCCCCAGACCGTGCCGAGCCCGCCGAAGAAGGCCATCAGCGCCACCGACAGGTCGAACAGCGGGTCGAAGGCGAACTGCGGCAGCGCCTCGCCGATGAAGTAGAACCAGATCCCGCCGACCA
>Ga0302325_10003878_pt1 | contig 34889 bp, 32 predicted proteins | sample Palsa_T0_2_FD_201948 | JGI IMG/M metagenome (GOLD analysis project Ga0302325, IMG submission 201948) | Peat permafrost microbial communities from Stordalen Mire near Abisko, Sweden - Palsa_T0_2 | ecosystem: Environmental > Terrestrial > Soil > Palsa > Peat permafrost | place: Sweden: Abisko...
TGACCGGATGCCTCGCGCAGGCGAGTCCCGAAAAGCTCGCACATGCGGCCGAAGTTGACGCGATCGTAGGGCTGGGCCGTCTCGGCGATCTCGAGCGGGCGGTGAGCGGAGTCGCGCGCGATCGCGTGATGGTCTCGAACCTGCGCAAGGAGCGCGCGAGCATCGAGTTGGCGCCGGTCGCACTCGAGGGACATACGCGGGCGTTCTTGAAACTGCAGGAAGGCTGCGACCAGTTCTGCTCCTTTTGCATCGTACCGTTTTCGCGCGGGCTGTCGCGCAGCGTCGATCCCCGCCGCGTGATTGAAGCGATCGACGGGATGCATGAGCGCGGCTACAAGGAAGTGATTCTGACCGGCGTACATCTCGGCGGTTACGGCAAAGATCTGGAGCCCGCGATTTCGCTCGAACAGATGCTCGAAATGATCGCCGAGCGGTCGCCGATCGGGCGGGTGCGAATCAGCTCGCTCGACCCGGAAGAGTTGAGCGACCGGGTGATTTCGATCGTCGCACGGAGCGAGAAGTTCTGCCCGCATTTCCATCTGCCCTTGCAAGCCGGCGAGGATGAAGTGCTCGCGCGGATGCGCCGCCGCTACAACATCGCGCATTATCGGGAACGCGTTGAGAGCATCCTCGAAGCGATGCCGGACGCCGCGATTGGCACTGATTTAATAGTCGGGTTCCCGGGCGAATCGCAGCGGCAGTTCGAAGAAAGCTACGAATTTGTCGAGAGTCTGCCGCTCGCCTATTTTCACGTCTTTCCATATTCGGTGCGCAGCGGAACAACGGCGGCGAAGTTCGCGGGCAAGATTGCCAGCGGCGAAATCAAGCGGCGGGCCGCGTTAATGCGGGAGCTGGGTGAGCGCAAGCGAGCGGAATTCGCCCAGCGCATGATTGGACGAAAACTTAAAGTGTTACTTGAGGAAAAATCGGAAGGCCGGCTCACAGGATACAGCCGCAACTACGTACGTGTGATGACGGACGGATCCGAGGACCTGACAAATTTTGAAGTCGAGGTGGAAGCATCGCTTGTTCAGGGCGCGTCAGTGGTTGGCCAGATTACTCGGATCTTCGACTCGCCCCCCACCGCAGCCGGCACCGCAGTCTGATAATGACAACGCGGAGCTCGAAGGAACCCTGGAATATTCCTTCCAGCGGAGGGATTTGCTGGAGACCGCGTTGACTCATCCGAGTGCCGTGGGCGCGGGCGAGGCGCATTACGAGCGGCTCGAGTTTCTCGGTGATGCGGTCCTTGACCTGGCGATCGCGGACCTGCTGATGCGCCGATTTCCCGAGGCGAAAGAGGGCGCGTTATCGAAAGAGCGGGCCTCGGTCGTCAACGGTCGCACGCTCGCGTCGAAAGCGATAGAAATCGGGCTCGGCCGGAAATTGCGCGTGGGCAAAGGCGAAGAAAAGAGCGGCGGACGAGATAAGACTTCGATCCTCGCGGCCACATTTGAGGCGGTGATCGGCGCGATTTATACGGACGGCGGGCTGGCGCCGGCGCAGCGGGTGGTGGAGCGGCTGTTTGCCGATGATATCGGCGGGCCAGCCGCGGAGCGCGATTACAAGACAGAATTGCAGGAGATCGCGTATCGGCGTTTTCGATCGCAGCCGGTGTACGAACTCGTGGCGGCGCACGGTCCGGACCATGCGAAGCGGTTTACCACACGCATCCGCATCGCCGGGCGCGATTTTGGGGTGGGCGAGGGCGGCAGCAAAAAGCAGAGCGAGCAAGCGGCGGCGCGGGCGGCGTTGAGCGCGATCGAACAGGAACGCAGTGAGCATTAACCCACATCGGGCGGGCTTCGTGACAATCGCGGGGCAGACCAACGTCGGCAAGTCCACGCTGCTAAACTGCCTGGTCGGCCAGAAGGTCGCGATCGTGACGCCGCGCCCGCAAACTACCCGTCGGCGCATCCTTGGAATCCGCAACGATCCCGACGCGCAGATGATCCTGATCGACACGCCCGGCCTGCATGAAGCGCAGCGCCCGCTCAATCGCCACATGGTCGATACCGCGCGCCGATGCATGGCCGAGGGCGAGGTGATCGTCGCGGTGATTTCCGGGAACGCGAAGTTTGGCGCGGCCGATCGCGCGATGCTCGCCGAATTGGCATTGCTGGCGCGGCCGGTGGCGATCGCCTTGAACAAGATTGACCTCTCGTCACGCGCGCGGATGATGCCGCTGGTGCAGGAGCTTCACGCGGCGCTGCCGTCTGCGGAAATCGTTCCGGTCAGCGCGCTCAAGGGCGAGAACGTTGACGAACTGGTGCGGGTGATCAAGGCAATGCTGCCGGAAAGTCCGGCGCTGATGCCGGGTGACGAGTACACCGATCAGACCGAGCGGATGATTGCCGAAGAAATTGTGCGCGAGAAGATTTTCCTGACGATGCGCCAGGAGATTCCATTTTCAACCGCCGTGCAGGTGGAGCAATTCGTTGAGGAGCCCGATCGCAACCTGGTGAAGATTTCGTCGCAGATAATCGTCGAGCGCGAATCGCATAAGGGGATGATTATCGGCGCGGGCGGACAGCAATTGAAAGAGATCGGTACCGCGGCGCGAATCGAACTCGAAGAAATTCTGGGGCGGAAAGTCTTCCTCGAGATGCGCGTGAGGGTCGAGCGCGGCTGGACCAGCGATCCGCGCAAGCTCAAAGAGATGGGTTTCTAGCATGGCCCGCAAAAGCAAAGCCGATATGCGCGCGGAGGCGAGCCTGATTGCGACGGCGGCGCATGGACTGCCGGTAGTGGTGCTGGTGGGGCGCGCGAACGTCGGCAAATCGACGCTGTTCAATCGTATCGTGAGGCGCGGGCGCGCGATCGTCAGCCCGATTGCAGGCACCACGCGCGACCTCAATATGGCGCGGGCGGCGCACGAAGGCCGCGAGTTTGTCGTTATCGACAGCGGCGGGCTCGAACTCTATGCGCATGAGCATACGACCGAGCGCGCAGTGGAAGAGGCGTTACGCGCGGTCGCTGAGGCGGACGTAGTCGTTTTTGTGATGGACGGCCGTGCGGGACTCGCGAGCGGTGACAGTGAGGCGTTGGCGTTGATTCGGGAAACCGGCCGGCCGACTATCGTAGCGGTCAACAAAATCGATCAGCCGAGTCATGAAGCGGCTGCGGCGGACGCATACGTGCTGGGCGTGCCGAGCGTGACGTTTGTATCGGCGGCGCATGGACTGGGCGTCGGCGAACTGCTCGACGCGATCGTCGAGCAACTGCCGACTCGCGACGCGGCGCCGGAGACGCTTCCCGATTTGCGGCTCGCGCTGATTGGCCGTCCGAACGTTGGCAAATCGTCGCTGCTCAACCGTCTGGCCGGTTTCGACCGCGCGATTGTTGATGACCGGCCGGGCACGACGCGCGACCCGGTGGACATTCGACTGAGCGTCAATGGCCGCGACGTATTGCTGATCGATACCGCCGGCATCCGGCGTCCGACGAAGGTCGATGGCGACCTCGAACACCATTCGGTAGGGCGTGCCATCGAAGTCATCCGCCGTGCCGAAGTGCTGATCCTGGTAATCGACGCGACCGAGGGGATTACCGATCAGGACGTGCGGCTGGCGCGGCTGGTCGAGAGCAACGATCGCGCGATGGTCATCGTGTGCAACAAATGGGACGCGGCGGCCAAGCTCGATAAGCATGTGCCGGCTTTCGTGCGGGACAATTATCGCCGCTATCCATTTCTGGAGTTCGCGCCGATGGTGTTCACGTCGGCGATCACCGGTGACGGCGTCGATCACATTCTTCCCGCGGCGACGCGCGCGGGCGTGGCCTGGCATGCCAATTTTCAGACTGCGCTTTTGAATCGCATTCTGGCCGAGACCGTCGCGACCCTGGATCCGCCGCTGGTCGGACGCCGCCGGCTCAAGCTGATGTACGTTACGCAAATCGGCAGTGCACCGCCGCGGCTGGCGTTCTTCACGAACCTCGAGCACGACATCCCGGCTCATTACATCCGCTTTCTCGAAAACCGCTTTCGCGCCGCGCTCGATCTGGAAAGCGCCGGCACTCCATTGCGTCTGGAGTTTCGGCGCACCGGTCGATCATGGGTTGAGTCGCGGCAAAAGCGCACTACCGAGGGCCGGCCGCCACGACCGAGCGACACGCCGAAGCCTCCTCGCGGCGGCGAAGTTCTCACGCCGCGTGGCGAAGGTAATCCACCGAAGCGCCGCCAACGCACGGCGCCGGGCGGTCGCACGCGCAAAAAATTCTGAATCGGCCGCGCGCGAAACATCTCACCCGCTCTTGGCATCTGCTCGTCATCAAGGTAAACAAGCACGCAATAGCTGCGACGACAGGAGTTGACACATATGAAGACCGAAGCCATCGAATATCGTGATGCCGATGTTTCCCTGCGCGGATTTCTCGCGCTCGACGATCAGAAATCCGGCCGCCGGCCCGGAGTGCTGTTGATGCCCGAGGCGTTCGGCCTGGGCGCCCAGGTCAAGCGGCGCGCACAGATGCTCGCCGATCTGGGCTACGTCGCATTTGCAGGCGATCCTTATGGCGACGGCCTCGAATTGAATGATCTTGCTGAAGCGGTCAAACGTGCAACCGCGATTTTCGCCGATCCGGCAAAGACGCGTGCGCGGGCGCGCGCCGCACTCGATAAGCTGGCATCCATGCCCGAGGTTGACCCGAGCCGGGTGGCCTCGATCGGATATTGCATGGGCGGCACTTTTTCGCTGGAACTCGCCCGCGATGGTGCTCCGATCAAAGGCGTCGTATCGTTTCATGGCGGCCTACAGACTCAGCGTCCGGCTCCCGGCACAATCGCTGCAAAGATCCTGGTCTGCACCGGCGCCGACGATCCTTTCGTGCCGCCTGCCCAGGTGAACGCTTTTGCCGAAGAGATGACCAAGGCCAAGGCCGATTGGCAGGTCATCAGCTATGGCGGCACCGTGCACAGCTTCACCAACCCGGACGCGGGCAAGATCGGCAATCCCGCGCTGGCCTACAACAAGGCTACGGACGAGCGTTCGTGGAAAGCGATGAAGTCGTTTTTCGAGGAGATTTTCGCGGCCTAGGATCTCCTCGATAAGAGTGGCGGTGCGGCGAATTCAGACCGGGTCTTTTTGCGATCGCGGTCACAACCCTGTGGAGTGTGCGCAATGAAGATTGGTTTCTTTGCAGTGGGAATCGCCGATACCTCGCGGCCCGAGATGATTACCGCGATCGCCACCAACGCGGAACGACTCGGCTTCGCAACCGTATGGTCGCCGGAACACGTCGTGTTGCTGGAGAACTTTTCGTCGCGCTATCCGTATTCGGGCGACGGTAAAATCCCCATACCTACGACCACGCCGCTGCTCGATCCTTTCATCGCCTTGACCTACGCCGCGGCGCACACCAGCCGCATCAGGCTGGCAACTGGCGTTTGTATTTTGCCGGAACATAATCCGCTCGTGATGGCCAAAATCACCGCCTCGCTCGATTACCTGAGTAACGGACGGCTGGCGCTGGGTATCGGGGTCGGCTGGCTCGAAGAGGAATTCAAGGCGATCGGCATTCCCTGGGCCAAGCGCGGGCAGCGCACTCGTGAGTACGTCGAAGCGATACGCAATCTGTGGGGTGACGATAACAGCAGCTATCATGGCGAGTTCGTCAACTTCGAGAATGCGCGCAGCTTTCCCAAGCCGGTGCAGGGTCGCAAGCTACCGGTGTTGGTGGGCGGGCAGACCGATGCGGCGCTGAAGCGCGCCGCCACGTATGGCGACGGCTGGTGCGGATTCAACCTCTCGCCTGAAGACACTGCCCAGAAAATTGCGCGCCTTCACGAATTGATGAAAGCCGCGGGCCGCACGCCGGAGACTTTCGAGATCTCGATGTCCCCTCCTGCCAGCGCCACTCCGGACGTAATCAAGCGCTATCACGAGATCGGCGTTCACGAACTCTACCTGTCGCCGGTGCTCGCTAGTCCGCCGAAGAATCTCGCTGAACTGCAAAAGATGCTTGAAAATTTCGCGCGCGACTGGATCGAACCGGCCGCAAAACTCTGAGTGGTAGCGGTTCACTGCGAAGTTCATCGAGGAGAAACGCACGATGGTAAAGTACATCATCTGCGCCCGGCGCAAATCGGGATGGACCCGCGCCGAGTTCAGTGACTACTGGCGCAACCAGCACGGCCCGTTAGTCAGAAGCGTCCCGGAATTTATGCGGCACGTGCGCAAATACGTGCAATGCCATCTGGTTGACGGCGCGCTGCCGTTGGGCGTCGAGGGCCTCTACGACGGGGTGGCCGAGCTGTGGTTCGATAATCATGAGGAGATTACGCGAGCGTTCGAGGAGCCTAGATATCTCGAAATCATACGCCCTGACGAATTGAAATTCGTCGATATAACAAACTGCATATCTTTCGTCACGGAAGAAGTTCCGATGGCATAGGTCGCGCCTTTTGGCGGGGCTGAATCGCTGCTCGGCGCGGCGATCAGTTTCCGTAGCCCGTCGATCATCCCAACAACCTTGGCCTGCCTCGTCAAGTTTCGCGATCTTCGATGCTCGCGACCGGCAGGATTACCGGCCGCGAGCGACATCGCCTCAAGCGACGACGAAGCGGAATGAATCGTCCTGCTTGATGATCTTGCCGGGCGACGGCATTGCGAAGTGCGTCCCGAACACAAGCGTCTTGCCATCGGCATAGCGCTCGCAGAAGGCGCGCCGCGTCTTCTTCGCCATCGGTCCGTCATTGTCGAAGTTGTCGTCCCATTCGGGATAGCGGCATTGCACCGGATGATGCATCAGGTCACCGGTGATCACCCCGTCCTGCCCCTTGGACGAGATTCGTATCGCGAAATGGCCGGGCGTATGACCGGGCGTCGATTCCAGCCACACTTCATCGGTCACGCGATGTTTGTCGTCAACCAGATCGGTCATGCCTTCCGCCATAACCGGACGCACCGAGTCATCAACCGGGTCCTTGAAGAAGGGGTCTTCCGATCGCGAAAAGAAATCCCATTCGGTCCCGCCAATCAGGTACTTGGCGTTGGGAAATGTAGCGACCCACTTGTCGTCCTTGAGCATCGTGTTCCAGCCGACGTGATCGATATGCAAATGAGTACAAATCACGTGGTCGATCGACTCGCGCGGATAACCATTCTTCTGCAAGTCCTGCAGGAAGGGTAGCTGCAGTTTGTTCCACGCCGGGTTGGAACGCACCTTGTCGTTGCCGATGCAGGTATCGACGATAATCCGCTTGCCCTGCGACTCGATCACCAGCGAGTGAATACTCATCACGAGTTTTCCCTTCGCGTCGGAAAACGTCGGGTAGAGCCAATCGCGCTCCTTTTGCATGTTCTCGCGCGTCGCGTTGGGCAGGATAAAAGTGCCGTCCCACGGCCCTTCCGATTCGACCACGCGTGAGATTTTCACGTCTCCGATATTCCACTGGTTCACGTTGTCAGGCTCCTTGTGTGTGCATGCAAACATTTGTCTGCATTCGGTGGAACCATCTCTAGCGTGGACGCGCTGACCCCGGCAAGCATACCGGGACGAGTGAACTGCAGGCCGCCAGATGGGCGTCAGCCGGACTAAGTCGCGCTTGCCGGATCGGCGGGCGTTTGCGGAGTTCCATCGCGAGTAGTACATGCTGGACTGGTGCGGAAACGGTGATCCGTACGCATCAATCGGAGGTGGTTTCCAAATGTTGAAGATTGGCATGATGCAGGATTTTCGTAATCCGCAACAATGGCGCAGACCCAACGCCGAACTATACGCCGCGATCCTCGATCAGATCGTTCGCGCCGAGGAACTTGGCTACGACAATGTATGGCTGACCGAGCATCATTTTGCCGAGGACGGGTACAATCCCTCGCTGATGCCGACCGCGGCGGCGATCGCCACGCGCACCCATCGCATACGAATCGGAACGTTTGTACTACTGCTGCCGTTTCAGCATCCGGTGCGCGTCGCCGAGGATGCGACCTGTGTCGATATCTGGTCCAACGGCCGCTTCGACCTGGGCGTCGGCCAGGGTTATTCATACAAGGAGTTCAACGCGTTGTGCATGAAGCGCGAGGAACGCTCCGCCCGCTTTGCCGAGGGCGTCGAGATTCTCAAGCGCTTGTGGACCGAAGATCGCGTCACCTTCGACGGGAAGTTTACTCAACTGAAGGAATTGACGTTGTCACCCCGCCCGGTGCAGACTCCTCACGTGCCGCTATGGCTGGGCGCGCGTACTGAGAAAGCGACGCGCCGGGTAGCCCGTCACGGATGTCATCTGCTCGCCACGATCGGTCCCGATCCCGCGCCGTGGTACCTCGACGAACTCGCCAAGAGCGGTCGCAAGCCGGCTGATTTCTCGATCGCCCAATTGCGCCTGGTATATCTGGCGAAAACGGAGGATCAGGCCTGGGAGGATACGCAGGATCACATCTTCAGTATGATGGAATTCTATGGCGACATTCTCGCCGAGGCCAATGATGCGCCGGGCGACAAGGATGTATTCAAGTTCAAATCGCCTAAGGAGCTGCGCAACTCCGCGATGGGCAAGGCGATGATGATCGGGACGCCGGATCAGGTCGCGCGCAAACTCGAGCAGTTTCGCAAGGAGTTCGTTTGCACCCATCTCATCATGAGCACGCAACTGGCCGGCCTCGATCCCAAGAAGGGCACGGCATCGTTGGAATTGTTCGCCCGGGAGATCATGCCGTCGCTGCGAAATTCCTGATTCTGCGGCATCGATCGCGTCAAGTGTAACTGACCTGAGGAGGTTCGAATTATGAGCACGAGCGAAATCGAAAAGCGCATCACCGTCCTCGAGGATATCGAGGCGATCAAGCAACTGAAGGCGCGCTATTGCGCCATCTGCGATGACGATCACAATCCCGACAAAATTGGATCGGTGTTCGCCGAGGACGGTATCTGGGAGGGCGGCGACTTCGGCAAGGCGCAGGGCCATCAGGCGATTCGCAAGTTGTTCGAGGGCTTCAAACAGTTGATCAGCTTCTCGCAGCACAATCTGATGAACCCGATCATCGAGGTCAACGGCAACCATGCGAAGGGGACCTGGTACCTGATGGGTCCTTTCACGTTTCGCGAGAAGAATGACGCGCGCTGGATCGCGTGCCGTTATGAGGATGACTACGTCAAGATCAACGGCGAGTGGAAGTATAAGCACCTGCGCGCGATCATCAGGATGCAGGCGCCGTACGAAAAGGGCTGGGCCAAGAACGGCTAGAGTGTCGATCACCGAGGGCGTCAGCCGAATAGTTGGTTTCGCCTGACGCTCGGCTCGCAAATGTAGTCTGTCCCTGCATTTGTCAGTTTCCCGACGCTAACCGGGTGACTGGTTTTTTGACCTCGGCTAACATCGCCGTGCAATGGACAGATTTGCCTTCCGCTACTACGTGATCGATAAGTGCGCGAGGCGGCGGGGCTCCATCAGGGGCGAGCCGGGAAATCCGGCTTGCCGCTGCCGTCCTTCACAGGTTCCGGCTTCGCGCGTAAAGATCGCTCGACGAAACCCCGGGTGCGGCAATGGCTAGTGCCGAAGGCCACACCGCCTCGAACGGCGTCAACGCTCCCCGCTCAATCGACACGGTGACGCTCATCTCGATTCTCAATCGTGTGAAAGCGCAAGCCGCGGTCGATCCGCTCAGTAATCCAATTCTGCTCTTCGCACTCGACCTGACGCTGCGCATGGACCGCGGCGAGATTAATCTTGGCGGCCTCGAAGCTGTCGTCCAGCGGCTGACGGCAGACGCCTTCGCCGATCGCGCCGCACGGCTCTCCACTTATTTCGGCGAGACCGCCCTCGCCGTAAATTTTCAGGCGATCAAGGATCTGCTTGAGCGCAAGGCGCACGGACTGACCTTCGATGACTTCAACGCGGCGGTCGCGCGCGGTGCGTTCGGCGTCGTCTTCACCGCCCATCCAACTTTTTCGATCGGGCTTGAGTTGGCCCATAGCCTGTCCGAACTGGCTACCGGACAAACCGTAGCGGGTGTGGCGCTCGATCGGGCCGGCCGTGAGGCGCGGATCGAAGCAGCTTCGCGCGTCGATCATCGGCCGCCCGCGGAACTGTCGCTGCAGGTCGAGCATGCCTGGGTGACCGAGGCTCTCAACCATGCGCATGACGCGCTCGAGGGGGTGCATCGTTCCGTGTTGCAGGTGGCGCGCGATCATTGGCCGGACGAATGGACCCGGCTCGAACCCCGGCTGGTGACGATCGCGTCATGGGTTGGATACGACCAGGACGGCCGCACCGATATGACCTGGACGCGCACGATCGGCGTGCGGCTAGCCGATAAGCTCGCGATGATCGAACGCTATCGCGCGAAGGTCGAAGCACTCGAGGGCACCGCCAGCGGCGATTTCCTGCGGGCGCTCGAGCCGCTCGGAGCGATGCTGGCGACGGCGAGCGCGACCGTCGCTCATCAGACAGAACTGCTGGCCGCTGCCGATCGCGACCCGGCGAAGACGGGGGCCTTTGCTCGCGCGATGGCGTCGGGCCGGGACAAGGCGCTGATCGAAACCGCTCCGATCGTCGCGCTGATTGAAGCCGCGCTGCCGCTGGCTCCCGACGATGACCATCGCGAGGCGCTGCTGGTGATTCGGTCCAGCCTGAAAACCCACGGTCTCGGCCTTGCGCATATCCACGTGCGCCTCAACTCCTCCCAACTGCATAACGCCGCGCGCCGACTCGTCGGTCTGGATACCGAGCCCAATGATCCTGCGAATCGACGCTCCTACTTCAGCACTATCAACGATTTGCTCGGCCGTGTGCGGCCGCTGGCGGTGAACTTTGGGTCGCTGATCGAGGAGGGGGCATCGGCCAAGCGCCTGATGATGGTCGTCGCGCAGATCGTCAAGTTCATCGACGCCGAGACTCCCATCCGTTTTCTGATCGCGGAAACCGAGACCGGCTTTACCTTGCTGGCGGCGCTTTACTATGCGCGACAGTTTGGCGTCGAGGATCGTATCGAGATTTCTCCGCTCTTCGAGACCGAGGAGGCCTTCGAGCGCGGTGAGCGCGTGATCGAGGAAGCGCTGAAGAGCCCGCACTATCGCGAGTATCTGGAACGTCAGGGCCGGCTGGCGGTGCAGTTCGGCTTTTCCGATTCAGGGCGTTTCATCGGCCAGATGGCGGCGACCTTTCGCATCGAGCGGCTGCGGCTGCGGCTTGCGCAACTGCTGGAACGTCACGGCCTGGGCAAGCTCGAAGCGATTCTTTTCAACACCCACGGAGAATCGATCGGCCGCGGCGGACATCCGCTGACGCTCGCCGATCGCCTGCGTTACGCTGCGCCGCCTACCAGCCGGGCCGAGTTCGAGCGGCGCGGCGTCAGCGTCAAGGAGGAGATCAGTTTTCAGGGCGGCGACGGCTACCTGCTGTTCCTGACGCCCGCGGCGGCGACGGCGAGCATGCGGCAGATACTCGCCTTCACCTTCGACGTCAGCGACGAGACCGGCAACGACGCGATCTACGCTGCGCCCGATTACGCCGCGGAATTCTTCGCCACTGTGCAGCAGGAATTCTCCAACCTGGTGGACGATCCTGATTATGCGGCGCTACTGGGTCTGTTCGGCACCAATCTGCTCTATCGAACCGGATCGCGTCCGGTCGCGCGCGAGGCGGAAGGATGGGGCCGCCCCTCGAAGATCGAGCATCCTTCGCAATTGAGAGCAATACCGAACAACGCGATCCTCCAGCAACTTGGCTTCATGGCGAACACGCTTTATGGGATTGGCCGTGCGGTATCGAAGGACCCGGAAATGTTCCAGGCGATGTGGGGCCGGTCGGCGCGTTTTCGCCGGGCGATGCAGTTGGTTGCAGCCGCGGCGGATCGCACCGAGATGGACGTTTTGCGCGCCTACGTGAATACGCTCAATCCCGCGATGTGGCTGAATGGGGCAGGGCGCGCGCGGCGTCCGGCACGCGTCAAAGCTTTGCGTGAACTGGCCCGGCTGACCGAACAACTGGATCGGCACGATCCGCTCGCCCGGCTCGTGCGCCGCCTGCAGACCGATCACTTGTGGCTGCTGGAAGCGATCGAGCCGGCCGAGACGGTTCAGCGTCAACGGCTGATTCTGCTGCACGGGATTCGCGTCGCCGTGATCCAGCGTATCTGCCTCCTCGCAACCGAGATTCCTAACTTCAGTCCGCAACTCGGCGTCACCCGCGACCATATCCTCGCCCGAATCATCGAACTCGACGTGCCGAGTGCGGTCGAGCGTCTGCGGCTGATCTTTCCTAACGAAGATGGCGCGGCGAATGCCCGTGGCGATTTCGGCGAGGAATCGCAATACCGGCCCGAGCCCGCACTCTCCTATGCGGTCGAACACGAGAAGCTGTTTGCTCCGATGCTCAAGCTGTTTGATTTGGCACGTCGCATCGGCACCGCTATCACTTACGAGATCGGTGCGATCGGCTAGCTTTAGCTGATCGGCTCGCGATCGCTTGCGGGCGGCAATCCAATCGGGATGCAGTCGGCGCTTTCGCGCAGTCGGACACCTTTACTAATCGCGTCCGCGGGCGATCGCTCCCCATTTCGGCAACGGTCTGCCCTCCGCTATAGCGCGAGCAATAAGCTCTCCGCTCCTCACGCTCAAGGCCACGCCATGTCCCGCGTATGCGCCCGCGACCAATACCCGCGGAGATGAAGGATGCGGTCCGAGCAGCGGCACCATGTTCTCGATGAATGCGATCGGCCCCGCCCATGACGCCGAAAAGCTGACCTTGCGAAGGCTCGGATGCAGTCGCCGCACGCGTTTCCGCAATGCTTCCAGCGCCGCACCGGATTCGCCTGCACTCACGTCGATATCTTCGAGTTCGGCCGGTGAGCCGAAGACCAGTTGTGACCCGAAAATCACCCGCCCATCCTTCGTAGTCCTGCCCCAAAGGTACGGGCGGTCGGCGGTATAGAAAGGGATGTTCGCGCCGAGGCCAATCGCCGCAATCGTCGAGGCCGGCAATGGCTCCGTGGCAACCGCGAAGGTCAGCGAGCTCGTGAGTCGAGGCAGGCCGGGAAGGATTGCGCCGGTCCACGCGTTCAACGCCAGCACGATGTGTCCCGGGTGAATGGTCTCGCCGCCGCTCTCCACCGTTAGCTGAGGGGTGAACGCGATGCGCTGAACGGCGCGGCCCTCTAGAATCGTCGCCCCGCGCAAAATCGAGGCCCGCGCGATTCCATGCACGAGGGCCGCAGGCTGAACTATCCCACCGGCGACCGTTCTCGCGATCGATACCGGCTGCCCGCCATCGTCCCAGGGCAGCATCTGCGGTTCTCCGCCTGGTCGATGCTCGATTTCCCAACATCCCGGCAGCGACAGGTCACACTCGATGCGCTCCTCGGCGACTAGCGCTTCGAGCCCCGCGACGCACGAGTCAACCTCATCCATGACTCCAATCGCGGTTCCCTCGAGCACCAGCCCGCCGGTTCTCCCGCTTGCCCCATCGCCGATTCGAGCGGCCTCGAAAATCGTCGATCGAATTCCCCGCTTCGCCAGGTGGTAGGCGGTGGAGGCGCCCGTCAAACCACCTCCGATAATCGCGACGTCCACGATGGCCGAGGTCTCTGCGGACGTTTTGAGGCTTCGTTGCAACGCCCCCGCGCAGCGCCAAGGCGTCTCGCCCCACCTTCTCTCGACCGTCTTTGTCGCATCCATAATCCTGGGGTCCGCCTTCATCCAGACCACGCAACTCGCCTCGCTTGGCCCGCGTCTTCGCCGCGATCGTCGTCTTCCACACTATCTTATGTAGTAATCGGCCGCCGATGCTGTCACCAGATCAAGTGGATGGTGTCGAAAAACTGCCGCCTCGATAAGTTTTGCAACGTTATATAATGGCTCCTCTGTTCGAGAATAAGGTGGTCGCCGCTATGAGAGCTCACGTGGTAACGCCCGAAACCGAGACGGAAGCGCTGCTTGCCGGCGCCCAGTTCGTTGATGCCTACCAACTGGAAATCGAAGGCCCCGCCCTGAATGCGCCCACAGCCGCGCGGAGAATTCTTGGGCGTGCACCGCACTGGGTCAGCCTGCTCATGGCTTTACGCAACCGCGTTGTCGCGCCGTGGGGTCTCAAAACGCCCGCTCCTGACGCCCTCGAATCCTCGAAACAAATCGGGATATTTCCGCTCTTAAGTCAGACTCCGGACCGCGTCGTTCTTGGCCTCGAGGATAAGCATCTCGATTTTCGTGTGGTCGTGGATGTCTCTCACCCCGGCAATTCCAGTCGCGTGACGCTGACTACCCTGGTCCGGACCCACAACCTGCTCGGTCGCACGTACCTGGCGATCATTCTGCCGTTCCATAGGATTATTGCGTTAGCGATGTTGCAGCAGGTATCGGCGCCCTGACGCTTGACACGTTCGACCTGCGCCGCTACCCGCGCGGATATTTCTTGCCGATCCCAATTGTGCCGGGCCGCTGTCCGGCGCAGAATCCATAGGCGGTGCGGGCGGGCCTTCGCGCTGACTCGCGTATTGCGGCGGACGCCAAGGCGTCTGCGGGGGACCAACTGAATGACGACCACGAAGAAACCCAACATGCTCATCATCTGGGGCGACGACATCGGCACCTCGAATCTGAGTATCTTCACCAAGGGCATGATGGGCTACCGAACGCCCAACATCGATCGCATCGCCGAGGAGGGGATCCTCTTCACGGACAGCTACGGCGAGCAAAGCTGTACCGCGGGACGATCCGCTTTCATTACCGGACAGAGCGTCTTCCGCACCGGCTTGAGCAAAGTGGGTCTGCCGGGTGCCGACCTTGGTCTCCGCGAGGAAGATCCGACCATCGCGGAATTGCTCAAACCACTGGGTTACGCCACCGGACAGTTTGGCAAGAATCACTTCGGCGACAAGGACGAGTTTCTCCCGACCACCCACGGCTTCGACGAGTTCTTCGGCTTCCTCTACCATCTGAATGCGATGGAGGAACCGGAATTGCCGGACTATCCGCCCGCCGCCGATTATCCGAACTTCATGAAGAACTTCGGCCCGCGCGGAGTCCTTGATTGCAAAGCCAATGCGGACGGCACCCAGTCCATAGTTGACACAGGATCGTTAGGCAAGAAGCGCATGGAGACCATCGACGATGAGGTGATTGCCAAGACCGTCGATTTCATCGAGCGCCAGGTCAAGGCGGACGTGCCCTTCTTCGTGTGGTTCAACACCTCGCACATGCACTTTCGCACTCACGCCAAGCCGTCGATTATCGGACAGGCGGGCCGCTGGCAGTCCGAGTACCACGACGTCATGATCGAGCACGATCAGATCGTCGGCAAACTCCTCAAAATTCTCGACGACCTGGGCATCATCGATAATACAATCGTCATGTACAGCACCGACAACGGCCCGCACATGAATTCATGGCCGGACGCCGGTATGACCCCCTTTCGCAACGAGAAGGATTCCAACTGGGAAGGCGCCTTCCGCGTGCCATGCATGGTCCGCTGGCCAGGAGTCATTAAACCTGGCACGGTGTCGAACGAAATCATCAGTCACATGGATTGGCTTCCCACCTTGCTGGCCGCCGCCGGTGAGACCGGCATCAAGGAGAAGCTCCTCGAAGGCCATCAGGCGGGTAAGAAGCTCTTCAAGGTTCACCTCGACGGCTACGACTTCCTGCCTCACTTCAAGGGCGAAGCAAAGAGTCCGCGCATCGAGTACTTTTATTTCTCCGATGATGGCGATCTCATGGCTTTGCGCTACGACAACTGGAAAGTGATCTTCATGGAACAGCGGATGCCGGGGACTTTGCGGGTCTGGCAGGAGCCGCTCGTTGCTTTGCGGTTTCCCAAGCTGTTCAATCTGCGCACCGACCCCTACGAGCGCGCGGATATCACCTCCAACACCTACTGGGACTGGGTCATCAGTCACATTTACCTGATGGTTCCTGCTCAGGGGATCGTCGCGAATTTCCTCAAGACCTTTGTCGATTTTCCGCCGCGCCAGAAAGCCGCCAGCTTCACTATCGACCAGGTAATGGAGAAGCTTCAGCGCCAGGGCGGTAGTCACTAAGGCGGTGAGTGAGTGGTGAATTGTTCAGCATACCGCTGCCTGCGCCGGGAGCCCGACTAGGTTGGGCAATTTATTGAGTATTGTCGCGTCGATCGGCAGATGGCTGCGCCGCGAGTTCAGTGCGATGTGGCCGGTGTTCCTTTTCTTCTTGTTTGGATTTCTGTTGTTGCTCTTGCTCATCAAACTGGCACTGGCGAAATTCTCCGTCGAGATAAGCGCATTTCCCAAGGCCGTCGTCGGAGCACTGTTCGCCGCCAAGGCGGTCCTGGTCCTCGACGGGACACCGCTCGCACGTCATCTGGAGCGTCATCGCAGGATTGTCGCAGTCGCAGTGAAGACCCTCCTTTACGGCGCGATCACTCTGCTCATCGGATATCTGGAGCGAATTATCGAAGCTTTGCGGCACGCGCATCGCTTCGACGGCGTTGTGCGCTACGTATTCGACCAGGAAGGCGTTTACAAACTCCTCGCCTGGGCGCTCGGCATCAGTCTCATGTTCGCCATCTACTTCTCGATTTTCGAAATTAGCCAGCGGTTCGGAAAGAAGGAACTCTTTAAACTCTTCTTCGAGTCGCCGAAAGCCGCCGATGATCGAGTTCATACGCGCGCGGCGCCCTGACCCGCCGTCACCGATGAATCTGACCATCTAGCGTCTTCAGCATCTGCTGCACTTGTATGTCTCCCGGATCGAGTTCGTCGAGTCGCCGGGCATAGGTAAGTGCCTCCTCGACCTTGCCGGCTTGATCGCAGAAGTCCGCCAGCGCGGTAAGTGAGTCACGGTCGTAGGGATGGGCTTTCACATTGGCTTCGAGCGTTTCAATCGCCGCACCCGTTTGTCCGCTTTCATTCAAGGCTACCGCGTAAACATAGGAGTATCTGGAGTTTGACGGATCCAGCCGCGTCGCGTCCCCAAACAGTTCCAGGGCCTTTTGACCCCGCTTCTGACGTACCATCAGGAGTCCTAGCGCATGCCGCAGCGACGCGTCGCTTGGCGAACGAGCGATAGCGTCCTCGAGGATGCTTTCGCCGGCCTCATCCTTGTTCTGCAGGCGATACAAGTCGGCTAGATCGACCGCCGCAGGGGCAAAGGTGGCGTCGAGCGACAATGCGGTTTTGAATTCACCCTCAGCCTCCGCAAAGCTTCCTTCCTTCGCATAGAGCAACCCGAGGTTCATATGCGACTCCGGCCGATCGCCATTCAGTTGCTGGGCCGCAATATACTCAGCGGTGGCTCGCGCTAGGGATGCCGTGACCTCGGCCGGCATCGAATTTGCGGGTGCGTCCGCGAGGACCTCTGCCGCCTCGATTCGAACGGACCGTACCGGGTCACTTATAAGTGGCGCTAGCACCGGTCCTATCGCGGATGGATCCGAGTTCGATAACGCCGCGGAAACTGCGCGCCTCACTAGCGAAGATTCATCCGCGACGCCGCCGCGAACTGACTCATCGGCGGGTGAAGGAGCGTAGGTCGCAAGCATCGAGAGCGCCGTCGCTCTAGCTATGGCCGGCTGTTCCCGATCCGCTACCAGTCCCGTTAGCGATTGCTGCGCGCCCGGCGCACCTGCAACTCCCGCGTCAATTATCTCCGCGTAGCGCTGAAATCCCTTTGCGGGTTGCCCATACCATTTGTCGATTGCATCGGACGCCCACACTGCGGATTTGTCCGTATGGCAATTGTTGCAGGCGTTCGGCGTCCCTAGCTTTACCGACAGGTCAGGTCGCGGAATTCGGATACTGTGATCGCGCCGCGCATCGATCACCATGTAAGTCCGCGTCGGCATATGGCATTCGACGCAGCGCGCACCGGCCGTTCCCATCTGATGGAAGTGATGCTTGCTCGAGTCGTACTGCGCCGCCGAATGGCATTGCAGGCACACGTTGTTACCGTCCGCGCGAAGCTCGAGACTATGCGGCTCATGACAATCGCTGCATGTGACCCCCGCACGGAACATCCTGCTCTGAATGAACGATCCGTACTCATAGACTTCGCCCTTGATCTGTCCATCGGGGTAATAGAGATCCTGATCGAGGAGCGCCACCCGATAGTCGTCTCCTACAGGTTGGCCATGGACGTAGTCCTCGTGAAGCTCACCGCGCCGCGAATGACAACGCGCGCACATCTGGATTTCTCGCTCCGAGGTGCGCGGCACGCTTCGCTCCGGATTGCCGGTGGCGGGATTTATCGACCATGCGACGCCGTCGCGCTCGTTGAGTGCGATCGTTAACCCGTGATCTCCTTCGAACTTCATCCAGTCATTCTGCTTCTTAGCCCATGCGGAATGATTCGATCCGGGGCCGTGACAGGCCTCGCAAGCGACATTGATCTCGGCATAGGTCGTCGAGTAGCTACGCGTTCGTAGGTCATAGTTCCTGCGGAGGTTGGTCGAATGACAGTCGGCGCACTGGTAATTCCAGGTCTGGTCGATACTCGTCCAGTGCAACCGATCCGATCCTGCTATTCGCTCTCCTGGGTAGAGAAAGTACCAACGCTGGCCTCCAGGTTCGCGCGGCCGGCTGTCCCACGCGATACCCAGCGCCTGCAACCGTCCCCGCGGCATCGCGATCAGATATTGTTGCAACGGATAGACGCCAAAGGTGTACTGGATTTCATAGTCGTGTAGACCGCCGTCAGGCCCGTCGGTGCGGACCATGAACTTCGAGTCTTTGCGATAGAACGTAGATGTTATGCCGGCGTTGATGAAACTCGCATTGTTGAAGTCACCCAGGACCGTTGACTGTCTTGCCGGCTGCATCGCGAGTTTATGATGCGAGCCAAGCCAGAGCCTGCTCTCGCGTTCGTGACAGGTCGCGCACTCGGCCGAACCTACGAATTTCACGGCCGGAGGTGCAGGCTCGCTCGTCGTGATTACGATAGGTGCGGTGAGACTCTTCGATCTCGTTCTGAACGCGATTATAACCGCCGACAGCACAATTATCGGCAGCAGCCAGCCGAGGATCGGTAATCTGCGGCGAGGCATTCCTGTCGCCGCAGCCGTTTGCGGTCGCTTCGCGTTGTCGCCGGCGCCCTGTTTCGTACGAGGCTGCTTTCCAGTCTTTTGCTTCTTGCTCAACCTTCGACTCTTTCCGCGACTCTTCCAAAACTCGGAACCACCGCCCCGTTGCTTGCGATCAACTATCCAAGACGAAATGTCGCTGGGCGTGGGCGTGAATCATTATTATGTTACGATGGCGTTGCCATCTTATGCACGCCTGATGAACTGTCCAGATATCCCGCCGCGGTCCGGTTTGCTTGATCTCGCGAACGAAGGATAATCAGCCGCTGAACCTGTCTCCGCGATCATCCTGGGGGAATTGTGATGTCCACATCCGACACTCTTGTCCGATCTCAAAGCGGCGCGGCGAAAGCTGTTCCGGACGCCGGTAACCGTGCGGCAGCGGAGGCTATCAGAGTTGCGGTTGTTGAAGACGACGAGCGCTTACGGCGCGCACTGGCCTTCCAGCTCGGCACCGCGGGCTTCCGGGTCATTGCACTCGCTTCCGCCGAGGAATTTCTCAAAATCGCTGACGCGAGCGCCTTCGACTGCATCGTGTTGGACAATTTCCTGCCAAAAATGAACGGCTTGCAGCTTCAGGCCGAGCTGCATCGCACGGTTCCATTCGTATCGGTTGTTTTCATCACCGGGCACAGCGACCTGTCGCTCGGAATGTATGCGATGAGGAATGGCGCGGTGGATTTCCTCGAAAAGCCGGTTGACGATGAAGTGCTGTTCGCTGCGATCATTCGTGGCGCCGATCTTTCACGTAAGCGGCGGGCCGATAGTGCCCAGCGCGTCGATCTCGAAAAGCGTCAAAAGGGACTTACGCCTCGCGAACGCGAAGTCTTCGCCCTGATTACCACTGGCTTACTGAACAAACAGGTGGGCGCCGAGTTGGGAACGACCGAGCGCACCGTCAAAGCACATCGCGAACGTGTAATGAGCAAGATGGGCGCCCGCTCACTCGCCGATTTAGTCCGCATGGCCGGAACTCTCCAGCTTCATTCTAGGGGGCAATGATCCATCGGGATCGAGTTGATAGGTCGGCGGCCAACCTAAGGTTGCTCCGAACAGTTATCTTACGTCGATTGATCGCCGCTATCGCCCTCGGCCGGCGGCAATTCACGTTTTACCCATTTCGCTCTTCAAGCAGCACAACAGCTACTCGCGACTTTCGCCTAGATCGCACGCCTCGACACACCGGCTTGCTTCCTTTGTAGCAGGGGTAGGGTGAAGGTGAACGTAGTGCCCCGATCGGGATTCGCCGTCGCCCAGATTCTGCCGCCATGGTTCTGAATTATCGATCGCGTCACCAGCAAGCCTAGTCCCATTCCATTGTTCTTGGTCGTGACGAATGGCTCGAACAGGTTCCCAGCGACGGCCGGATCAATTCCGCCGCCGCTGTCGCATACGCTGACTCCCGCCCAGCCCGGTTTCTCCGGTGCGACTTTGATCGTTACCTCGCGCCGTTCCGACTTACTTTCGCTGATCGCGTCGAGCGCGTTCATCAGCAGATTCATCACGCACTGCTGAAGCTGGATGCGATCGCCGATAACGCGTTTGACGGCGGGCGAAACCTCCAGGGTCACGATAATTTTCCGCAATGTTGCTTCACCGGCGATCAGGTTCACCACTTCCTCGGCCAGTGCACCGATGCCGATCGCGCTCTTCTGTTCAGGATGAGCCTTGAACATGAATCGGACCCGGCGGACAATCTCCGCCGCCCGCTTCGTGTCCTCAATCGCATTGCTCACCGCTTCCGCCGCCAATTCAGGCTTCGGATTGTTCTGGGTCAGCAGGCGCGCCAAACCTCCGAGATTGCTCAGAATCGCGCCCAGCGGCTGATTGATTTCGTGCGCCAGCGAGGCGACCACCTCGCTCATCATATTGCGGCGCGACGCGATCCTGAGTTGAGCGAGCGTCGCGCGCCGATCCGACTCCGCTTGCTTGCGTTCAATCGCACTGCCAAAGAGCCGGACGGCAAGGATGAGTTGTTCAAGGAGTTTAGTGGGCCAGGTTCGCGCCGCACGGAACTTGCCGAAGCTCGCGGCGCCGATCACCCGGCTGCCCGCCCACATCGGAATGATCGCGGAAGCTTTGGGGCCGTAGCGCTCGACGAATTGTTTTCCATCCTCCAGTTCCGGCGGGATTTCGTTCGGCGACGAAAACACAATCTGATTACCCGCCATGACCCAGTCGGTGGTTGCCTTTAGATACTTCTCGGGGTTGAAGCCCGGCGGGAACGGCGGAATTTTGGGCCGTTTCCAGGTATGCGTAACGCGTACCGGATCGAAGGGCGAATCCCGTTCATAAATGGCGCTCCGATCGAGATCCAGCGCGCGGCAGATCTTGCCCAGCCACGCCTCGATTTCAGCGTCAACGGCATGCGCTGGCGTGCGCGTCATCACCGCGGACAGTTCGTCCACCAGTAATTCGAAACGCTGAATTTCCCGCCGCGGACGGATGCCTCGCAGGATTCGAGGACGGATCGATGTGATGGGTATTTCGGCTCTTACGCGTGGCATCGAGTAAACTAAGTATCTTGGGGCGAAGCGCTTTTCACGCGTCCGTTGCATGCAAAAATAGCGCGCCTATCATCTCACTTACGAGCATCGTGCGATAGAACCAAAATCGACTATCGGATTCTACCGCTAGGTACTCAAAGATTAAGGCCACTCAAGCGAATATCTGCGCCGCTTTGCGTCTCGGCTGGATCCGTTTCATTACTAAGTGGGTACCCGGCTCCGCGACCTCCCGGCTATTGTCCGCTTAATTCAAATCGCCGCCACAATTTGCGCGCCGACCCTTGCTGGGGTGTTCCCGTGGACAGTTATGTCAACCGTGCAATTCTTCCCCACAAACGGACGGCGAAAATGTTTCACGTGAAACATTTTCGCCTTGTCTTCGTTTTTGAGTGCTATGGATAAGCTGGACCTATCATAACGGCACTCTTTTTTTGGAAATCTGAAAACAAATGAGCCTTGACGCGAATCTGGCCCTCGGACGCGCGCTTTTAGGGATTTGAAGGCCGCGATCCCAATCGATTTCGCAACGCCTTTCGGATCGCTCGGAGGAGGGTTCTCTCGTCGAACGGCTTGAACAGGTTGGCTATCGAATGGGCTTCGCGCATGACCAGCCTTGTCTGCTCGTCATCGCGCCCGCTCATGAGCACAATCGGTACTCGGGACTGAGCGGCGGCCAATCTCCCGCATAGTTCGACGCCGCTGATTTCCGGCATATAGACGTCCACCAGCAGGCAGGCGTCTTTGGTCGCAAACTCGCTGGTCAGCAGCCCCATGGCCAGCAGCTCCTTGGCGCTCTCAAGGACCAGCACCTCGAAACCGAGGATCTGTAACTGACTGCCTAGGGCGCGGCGCATGGATGCGTCGTCATCGATGACGATTACTGTGGACCGCGATTTTTTCGGCAACTAACCTTACCGGTTCTGCGAAAGAACGTCCGCAACCCCTCTGCAGGGGGTGCCACTTCATTGTGCGTCGCGCGAAGCCATCGGGCCATTGTACCAAGGTACAATAGCTCGCCCCGATGAAAACGATCAGAAAGGATCAGAGAGAAATCAGGATTTGGAGGAACAATGGATCATAAAAGTAGCAGCTCAAAGTTAACGGCGAGCCTTATGTCGCTCGCGCTGGCTGGAGCGTTGTTGGCCGGATGCTCGCAGACTGCCGCACCCGCACCGAGCATCGTCCAGCGCGTGCAAGGTGAGACGCCCGCGCCGCCTCCGCCCACCGGATTTCTCGGCAATGACTACTCGTTGATGACCCCGCCGGCGGAAGGCTCGGATCAAAAGGCGATGCTTCGTTACCTCAACCCGAATGTGAACTGGGGTAGCTACACCAAGATCATGGTAGCGCCAGTCACATATTGGGCGACTGATGATTCGAAGGTATCCGCTGCGGATCAGCAGGCCCTGTGCGACTATGCGTACAGCACTACCGTCAAAGAGCTCGGAAAGAACTTCGTCCTCACGAATCAGCCCGGGCCGGGTGTCATGAAGCTGTCGCTGGCGTTGACCGACGCGACTTCGGCGGTCCCGGTTCTGCGCAGTATCTCCGTAGTAGTACCCCAGGCCCGCGTGCTCAGCGCGATCAAGATGGTAGCCACTGGCACCTACGCGTTTGTAGGTTCGGCGCAAGGCGCCGCCAAGCTTAACGATTCGGTCACTGGACAATTGCTCGCGGCCTGGGCGGATAAGCGCGTCGGCGGTACGTCGGTGAAGAACGTGGACGTGTGGCAGTGGGGCGATGCCGAGAACGCGATCAACTACTGGGCTGATGGCCTCGACCAGAAACTGGTAGCATTCGGCGTACAGAACAACGGAGCAGCAACTTAGCAACAGGTCGGCGAGTTCGCAGCGGAAAACTAGGGTAAACAATGTAGTTTGTGAAGTGTCAATGCCGCACCGCGGCAACAACGAAGGAGACTGCTCGATGTCCAAACTGAGATTCGCCCAGCTCGCCACGCTGACCTTAACGGCGCTGCTCTTGCTGGCCGGTTGCGTCTCGCAACAAAAGTACGACGCGCTGGAGGGACGATACCAGCAGCTCAACCAGACGATGTCCACCGAGATCGCCAACAACCAGATGCAGATCACGCGACTGCAGGGTGCTATCAAGGTGACCGTGAACGGTGAGCTGCTGTTCCCCTCGGGCGGATGGCAGATGCCGGCTACGGCCCAGCAGACCATCGCCAAGATGGCGCCGATCCTGGCGCCCATGCAGGAAACCACGATTGTGGTGAACGGCTATACCGACAATACGCCGATCGGTCCCGAGCTCATGCGCGAGGGCGTCACCAGCAACCTGATACTGTCGCAGAAGCGCGCCGACAACGTGATGAATTTCATGATCTCGCAGGGAGTCAAACCAAGCCTGGTCACGGCGCAAGGTTTCGGCGATGCAAATCCAGTGGCTTCGAACGACACTGCGGCGGGTCGCGCGCAGAACCGGCGCGTAGAGCTGACGCTGGCCGGTTCTGGCAACTGAGTAAAGAGAGGAAACAGAATGGACAGCAGTTCAACTATGAAAACAAAGGCGAAGAGGAATATGCGAGTTATGAGTAAGCGGGGTTATCTTTTCGTAGCAGCGCTTCCGGTGTTGTTGTTCAGCGGGGTAGCGAGTGCGCAGCAGTACCCCATCGTGGACGAGATCGCTGCCAAGGTGGTGCAGAAATATCAGAACTCCTCTTGCGAGCAGCTATGGGAGCAGCGCGGCCAGCCGAAGTCTCCCAGGGAACAGGAGTTCATGCAGGCGATGCGGAACAATCCACAGATCCGCCAGGTTTTCATCGATCGGGTGGCGGCGCCGGTCGCGAATAAGATGTTCGAATGCGGCTTGCTTCCATGATTACCGTAAACGTGATTGAACCGAACGGAACTCTTGGATGAACGATCATCGATGAGATTGAAAATGAGACTTAAGCTTGCCGCCGCTGCTTGCGGGACCGTGATAGGATTCGCCTTTGCCGCGGGCGTCGCGCTGGCCACGGATTGGACACCGCTGCCTCCAGTTGCAACGCCCCCTCCGGCTGCGACGCCGGTTCAGACTGCTCCGGCTGCGGAGGCCGTTGCCGTCCCGCAGATCGACCCGCGCGCTGACCAGGTACTTGGCCGAACCTGCGCGGCGCTCGGCGCGGCCGACGCCTTTACCTTTCATGCGGAGATACTATTTGATGAGGTTCTGCCGTCAGCAGTGAAAGTTCAGTTCGCTGGAGCGATCGACTTTGCCGTCCAGCGTCCGGACGAACTATCGATCGACTATCATAGCGATCTGGGCGGCAAGGAACTCTGGTACCGGAAGGATAAGCTGACGATTTTCGATCAACCGCATCAGATGTACGCGAGCCTTGAGGTGCCGGATTCGATCGATCAGATGCTGGATCGAGTGGCCGAGATGCACAACCTCAAGCTCCCGCTTTCCAACCTGGCGTACAGCGATCCTTGCGAGAGAATTCATAGGCAAATCCTGTTCGGCACTTACGTCGGAGTAAATGATGTCAACGGCGCGCCATGCGATCACCTGGCGTTCTCGTCGCGCAATATCGATTTTCAGTTGTGGACCGCCCGTTCCGGAAAGCCGTTGCCGCGAAAACTGGTCATCAATTATCGAACCGAACCCGGGTCGCCAGAATTCATCGCCGTGCTTTCGGACTGGAAATTCCCGAAGCACATTGCGGAAAGCCGCTTTCGCCCACAAATTCCCCAGGACGCCAGGCGTATCGAATTTCTGAAGGTAAAGGAGGTCAACCATGAATAGCAGTACTGCTTCAAAGGCTGACGCGAGGATCTTTGTAATGGTCCTGGTCTTCGTCTCCGCCTGCGTTATAGCCAATGCGCCTTGTGCCTTCGCACGATGGGGCGGAGGTGGCGGCGGAGGTTATGGAGGCGGCGGCGGTGGTGGAAGGTTCGGCGGCGGAGGCTCGGACGGGTTCGATCGCGGCAGCTTCGGATCTTCGGGCGGCGGTTCCTATGACCATTCATCGGGAGGATCGAGCAGCTATTCCGGGGACCATTCGAGTAGCTCCGACAGCTATAGCGGAGAAAACAAGTCCGGCAACACTTACAATTCATACAACAAGTCGTCTTCGAGCTCCGGAAGCAGCTACGGTTCTTCAAGTAGTTCCGCCAATAAGAGTGCGGACTACAATACTTACAATGCCAATCAGGAGGCCCAGCAGCAGGCGAAATACAACGAGGCGAACGAGCTGCAGCACAATCAGGAAAAGACTGAAGAGACCATGCACAACGACACGTTAACCACGGTCAACAATAATGTGGGTGACACCAACTGGAATGGTGGTGGCGGCAGTAACAACGGCGGTGGTGGTTCGAGTACGGGTGAGGCTTTGGGAGCGGCCGCGCTGGGTGCAGTAGGAGGGATGGCGGTCGGCTCGATGATGGCGTCATCGCAGCAGGCCAAGCAGCCCACGACAACTATAATCGAGAACAACAATCCCTACGGCTACTATCCGCCGCCGCCTCCGGCTGGATACCAACCCTACTATAGCGGCAGCCAGGTCACTTATGCGCCACCTCCCCAGGCGTATTAGATCGTAATGTCCAGATGACGGGTGCGGCGTACAACGAGGCGCTGAGTGACGCCTCACTCATCAGTTGTTCGCATTGCGATCTGCTCCAGCGGTTGCCTCAACTATCGCCCGGCGGGTCTGCGCGGTGCCCGCGCTGCGACAAGGAACTGTGGCGCCGCCGCGATGACTCACTGAATCGGACTTTGGCGCTGGCACTGGGGGCGGCGTTGCTGTACGTGGTTGCGAATGCCGTTCCGATGCTGGGCCTGACGATCGTCGGGCGCTCGGCTTCGACTACCGTGCTTGGCGGGGTGCAGACCCTGTGGCAAGACGGGCAGGGGATGGTCGCGGCGCTGGTGCTGTTCACGGTAGTGATAGCGCCCGCTTTGCAGATTGGTTTGATGCTGGGAATCGTGGCTGGAGCACTGCGCGCATCACCGCCGCGCTGGGTAGGAAAACTGCTGCGCCATTATCCGACGACGCGGACCTGGAGCATGATCGAGGTGATGATGCTGGGGGTGCTGATCGCACTGGTCAAGATCGCGGATTACGCGACGGTGATTCCCGGAGTGGCGTTGTTTGTATTGGGGGCGCTGGTGTTCGTGCTGGCCGCAATGCAGGCGGGCTTTGATGCGCGGGAAGTGTGGGAAAAGATCGAATGGGCGGACGGGACTCGGCATATGAGGCCGCGGGGACCGCTGCCAAAGGGGACGGCGTGAGTCCGGGTGCTGCGGACGCGACGCCGTTTCCGACGGCGATGCAGGAAGGTCTGCATAGCTGCGAAGTCTGTGGTCTGCTTTCGCGTCCTGCGCCCGGCGAAGAAGAAGGACGCTGTCCGCGCTGTGACGAGGAACTGGTATTTCGCAAGCGCGCGAGCATCCAGCGCACGTGGGCATTTCTGATCGCGGCAGCGGTTTGCTACGTGCCGGCAAATCTATTGCCGGTGTTGTCAACGACCACGGCCACCGGCACCGAGACCGATACTATTTTGCAGGGCGTGATCTTGCTGTGGTCGCCGACTGGATGGCCGCTGTCGCTGATCGTGCTGGTTGCGAGCATCATGATTCCGAGTGCGAAGATCCTGGCGCTGGGCTACCTGCTGGTGAGTGCGCAACGGGGATCGGTGCAGAACAGCCGGCAACGAGTGCGGCTCTACAGGATGGTGGAGTTCATCGGACGCTGGTCGATGGTCGATGTGTTCGTGGACACCTTCACGGCAGCCCTGATCCAACTTCAGCCGCTGATGTCGGTGTCGCCGGCACCCGGGCTGCTTTTCTTTGCGGCGGTGGTGGTGCTGACGATGCTGGCGGTGGAGTCGTTTGATCCGCGCCTCATCTGGGATGCAACGATTCCGAAAGAGGTAGTCTATGGCTGACAGCGACCGGCCTTTGCCGCCGGTGCCTGAATCGAAAGGTCTTACGCGCAGTCGCACGCGGCTGTCGCTGGTGTGGTTCATTCCAATCCTGGCGGCGCTGGTGGGAGTGTGGGTGGCGGTCACCAGGATCCTGGGCGAGGGGCCTGCGATAACGATCGTCTTCCGGACGGCCGAGGGCCTGGAAGCGGGTAAGACCAAGCTCCAATACAACGGCGTAGAGATCGGGACGGTGACCGCGATTCGGCTCTCGGAGGACCACCAGCACGTGATCATCAAGGCGCAGATGGCGCCGAAGACCGAAGAATTTCTGGCGGCCGACACAAAGTTCTGGGTGGTGCGGCCGCGGATTTCGGGTGCCAATGTGACGGGACTCGGCACGCTCATTTCGGGGGCCTATATCGGACTCGAAATCGGGACCTCGCAAGAGCATACGCACGACTTCGTGGGCCTCGAGACAGAGCCGGTCATAACCGGTGAGGTACCGGGCCGGTTGTTCGTGCTTAAGACCCCCGACCTGGGATCGTTGGACACCGGCACTCCGATCTTTTTCCGGCGGCTGCAGGTCGGCCAGGTTTCATCATATGCGCTCGACAGCGACGGGAAGTTGCTGACGGTCAAGGTCTTCGTGCGGGCGCCCTACGACCAGTACGTGAATCCGAACACGCGATTCTGGCATGCGAGCGGGATCGATGTGACGCTTTCGGCGACCGGCCTGAAGATCCAGACGCAGTCGGTTTTGTCGATCCTGATTGGCGGTATCGCGTTCGAGACCGATCCGACCCTGCCGGTACAACCGCCGGCCGAGGAGAATACCGTCTTCACGTTGTTCGACAACCGGCAAACGGCCTTCGAGCTGAAGCCGCAAAATCCGCAAACCTACGAGCTAATCTTCAACGAGTCCGTGCGCGGTCTGGCGGCTGGTGCGCCAGTTGAGTTTCGCGGCATTCCAATCGGCGAGGTTTCGGACGTACGCGCGCAAATCAACCTGAAGAGCTTCGAGTTTTCGACGCCGGTGACGATTCAACTCGACCCGCGGAGACTCGGCGTCAATCTCGTCGATATGCCGCCGGGGATCGATCTCGAGATGATCCGTCACAGGCTGATTGACACGATGGTGGCGCACGGTGTTCGCGCGCAACTGCGGACGGGCAACCTGTTGACGGGAGCTGTGTACGTTGCGCTGGACGCTTTTCCGGGAACCCCGCCGAGAACGGTGGATTGGTCTCATGAGCCGGTGCGCTTGCCGACCGTTCCCGGGCAACTCGAGGCGACTGAGGCGAGCATCAACAACATCATAGCGAAGCTCAACAAGATGCCGTTGGAGCAGATCGGAAACGGCTTGGTGAAGACGCTCAACGACCTCGATCTGACGCTGGTAACCGCGCGTGGAACGCTAACGACTGCACAAGGAACACTGATGACGGCACGCGGCACGCTGGATAACACGGGAAACCTGACGGCGCCTAATTCAGCGCAGGTGCAGCAGCTCGACAGCACTTTGCAGGAGGTGAGCCGGACGGCGCGTTCGGTGCGAGTGCTAAGCGACTATCTCGAGCGGCATCCCGAAGCGCTGCTGCGCGGCAAGAAGGGGGAAGCAAAGTGATTGCGGCCCGAAGCGTGCGTCAGATTTCGATCGGGTTGATGGCAGTGGCAATCGCGGGATGTGGCACGACGGCGCCCGCGCGATTCTATACGCTGCAATCCGTTGCCGCAGCGGGAGGTGCGCCAGCGGCGCATACGGCTGTCATGGTGGGCCCGGTGAGTATCCCGGCGGCGGACGATCAGCCGCAGATCGTAGTTGAGGTCGCACCAAACCGGGTCGAGATTGACGAGTTCAACCGCTGGGCGGCGCCGCTGAATGACAGCATCGCGCGGGTGGTTGCGGGCAACTTATCGACGCTGCTCGATACGCCCAACGTGGCGACGTGGCCGCTGGCGAACTTCAGCGCGGATTACCGGGTCACGATCGACGTGCAGGGGTTCCAGTCGATCAAGGGGCAGGCGGCTGTGCTTGACGCGGTGTGGGTAGTGAGTCAGATCGCGAGCGGGGTTAGCCGCTCGGGCCGCACCGTCGCGCGAGAGCCCCTGCAGGGCGATGGCTTCGATGCGTTGGCAGCCGCCCACAGCCTCGCGCTAGCCCGGATGAGCGGGGACATTTCGACCGTAATACGAGAGGAAGCCGAAAGGCAGCGCTAGCCTCAGAGTCATGCTCGTATGCCAACGGACGGCCGCACCTTGACTCTAGCGCGTGCGGAGATCGGTGATCGGCTCCGTCCGTACAGACACACCGCGCTATTGGTAGCGATCATAACTTTGTTAGCGGTGCGTCCGTTGGTCAGTAGTACCGGCGCCGGGCCCGCCCTTTACAGCATCGCGATAATGCTGGTGCTGATGGTTGCGCTCTATACCATTCAAGTTGACGAGTTGGTAGGGGATCGAGAGCTGCTACTCAAGCAGCGCAAGCACCGTGCGGTCGTAGGCTGGGTACTCGCAATCATCGCGATTGCTTTGCGCCTTGCCATAATCGTTTCACCAAGCCACCAACTAGCTACGATCGGCGGGATCTCCTGGCTGTCATTTTTTGCTTACGTCACGCTTACCGAGTTGCGCGGTGTCCTGAAACAAAAAAGAATCACGCGCGAAAGCATCAGCATGTCGGTGTCGGTTTACTTGTTACTGGGACTGACCTGGGGGCTTTTCTACATCTTACTATTTGACCTTCAACCGCAAGCATTCAACTTTGGCGGTGCTCCGGCTCCGTCGGGCCAGCAAGTCACTCCGGTCCTCATCTACTTCAGTCTTACCACCCTTGCGACGGTCGGATATGGCGATATAACTCCAGCGACGCTGCAAGCGCGATATGCGGCAGTATCCGAAGGAATCGCGGGTCAGTTTTACCTGGCGATACTGGTTGCGCGGCTGGTGGGAATGCAGATGAACCAATCTTCGATTCAGCAGACAGAAGATCAAAACCGTGAACAGGATGCGGATCAGCCGGAGGCAAAAGACTAGCTACATCCAAATAAAAAGCTTTGCCGATGTCATCGTGGCGTATCGTGCGTCACGCGGTTGTCGGGGATAAAGAGTTCTGCGTATAGGACCAAAGTACAATATAAGAATAGGAGCTTTTGGGTGTCGTATCGTGATACCTTCGGAGCTGACAGGTCAGAGGAAAGAGGATTAAGGGGGGATGCACGGTGAAAAACGTTCTGTTCAGAATTTTGATGACAATGGCCCTGGCGGTGCCGATGTGGTCGGCTACGGCCTACGCACAACAGCTTCATACTGAAGTGCATGAAGAACGCGAAGACAGACGACAGGAAGACGTCGTGACGAACATGCACTTCGCAGACGATGTCCTGAAGAACAAGTTTATCGACATCTACGTTCCATATCAGGAGCGCTTGTTCAAAATCGATCATGGTTATCGCGACTTGATTAAGGCCTATCTCGCCGGCCAGTCCAGCGGACAAGTACTGTCTGGGCCGCAGGCGCGGGAGTTGCTCAATAAGGGAATGATGCTGCAGCGCGAGCGCAACGAGAATCTCGCCGCATATATTGGCAAGCTCGAAAAGAATCTGCCGGGGGGCGTCGCACTGCAGGCATGGCTGGTAGAGTCCAAGCTGCACGCTGCGAGCGCGTCTGTTTACCTGAACGAGGTTCCTTTCGTTACTCAGTAGGATCGCTTTAAGTAGATCAGAGGGAAGGTCTCGTTACGCGAGGCCTTCCCCGAGTGCCTCTCACTGCATCCGAGGTGATCGGTGCGCTATCCTCGGTGGAATGTACGGGACTTGAGCTGTCGCGCAATAACCATGCTGGTTGCGCTGCTGGTGATGCGCGCGATGGGCCCGCACGAGGCGTTTGCCGATGGTGGAAATGCGGCGAGCCAGGCGCAGACCAATCTCGTCAATCAAGCTAACGCGCCAATTTCCAGTGTCTTCCAGATCAGATTGCAAGATGCATACGCTCCAGCTTTCCAGGGCGGATTGCATGGACAAGGCAATGCTTTCTCGATTGCGATCACCATGCCTCTTCCTGAGTATCGGCTGCTGCCTCTTCCCCAATTATCGTTGCTGACCATCCCGGTAGCCGCGACACTGCCCCTGCCTAATGGCGATTTGACGGCGTTTGGAGACGTGCGCTTCGTTGACCTTGGAGTACTTGATGCGGGGCATCGCCTGCTGTTCGGAGTTGGCCCCACTTTCGTATTTCCCACGGCTAACACCAGAAAGACAGGTCAAGGCAAATGGCAGGCAGGACCGGCGGCCGCCGCCGCGTTCACACCGGAAAAATGGCTGTTCGGAGTGCTTGCGCAAAATCCCATTTCATTCGCAGGAGACGACACTCGTGCTTCAATCAACGAAATGGTTTTGCAGCCCTTCATTTCTTATCAGGTCGGCAAAGGCTGGTATGTGAGGTCGGAGCCACAATTTATATTCGACTGGGAGACGGGCAAACAGTTTTTGCCGCTCGATCTTGGCGCCGGCCGGGTCTTCAAAATCGGTCCACAGATCGTCAACTGTTTCGTGGAGCCGGCCTGGAACGTTTCACACGATGGTCCTGCTCCCAGCTATACGATCACATTTGGATTATCGCTGCTGTATCCTGATTTCTGGGCCAGGCGAATGGCGCATTAGTCTTGAGGACCGATCGGAATGTGCAAGGGCGCCGAAATGCACACTTGAACCGAGCCGCATCCTGCCCAGCCGAGTTCCAATGTTAGTACCAATGACACGAGCGATTACGCGGGTGCCCGATGATGGTGGGTCGCAAGATCAGGCGCGGAGCAACTGGTTATGACTCCGGCTGCCATTGGTTGCGTCGCATTTGCCTGCGTCTTTGGAGGCGCGCTGATCGGGATGGCGCTTCGCCGAATTCTGCCTGAGCACCATTTGAGCACGGATTCAAAAGAGGTGATCAAGCTGGCGATGGGTCTTACGGCCACGATGTCGGCGCTGGTTCTTGCTTTGCTGATCGCCTCGGCCAAGAGTTCCTACGACGCGCAGAGAAACGAACTCACACAGCTTTCCGCCACCATTATCCTGCTCGATCGCGGACTCGCGCATTATGGACCGGAAACTAAGGGAGCACGTGATCTATTGCGGCGCTATGTGGCAGAAATGCACGATCAGATCTGGGTGAACGACCGGACGAGCGCCGCGGAGTTGGAGCCGACTGCTATGCTCGGTGAAAGCTTCTATGACAACCTGCAGCAACTGTCCCCACAGACTGATGTGCAGCGCTCGATCAAGCTCGAAGCGCAAAAAATGAGCGTCGATCTAGGTCAGACGCGTTGGCTGCTTTCGGAGCAGAGAGGCAGTTCGATTCCAATGCCGTTCCTGGTGTTGCTGGTGTTTTGGGTGACCATCATCTTTCTCAGCTTCGGCCTGTTCGCGCCTCCCAATGCTACCGTGATAGCTGCCTTGTTCCTTTGTGCACTTTCGGTTGCCGGCGCGATCTTTCTCATCCTCGAGCTCGATCGTCCGTTCGGGGGGCTGGTGCGCATTTCCGATCTGCCGCTGCGCAATGCTATGGCTCACCTTGGCCCGTAGAGGGGGCCGTTCGGATCTCACTCGAAGTTTTTGAGGTGTTGGCTCTCGCCAAGGCCATACACCATCGCAGTCTTGGTGGTGCCAAGCTTGATCCACTCCGCGCAGTCGAGCTGCACCTCTTTGTAGAACTGTTCCGAAAGCTCGAGGGATTCCTTGTTGACCTCATCAAGCCGGTCGAATTTGCATTGGAAGGCGAACTCGCCCGAGAGCGATCGCTCGAGCGCGCGGCTCCGCCATATCGCGATCGTGGTTTTGCCCTTGAAGTGATGCCCGAAGCGGATGACACCCATCGTGTTCTGCACTTCCTCGACCGCGACGTTGTTGACCAATGCCATCTTGGTTCGAGGTTTTACGTTGATCTTCTTGAGCGTCGGGAACGCGCGGGCAATATCCTCGATGCCGCGTTCGAGTTCAATTTCAGGCGATATCAGCACGCATCCGTGGGAGTAAACGCTGCGCATCCCGCCCAGACGGTCACGGGCGAGTAATAGTTCCTCTTTGAATTTTATCTGCTCGTGTCCTCCCAGTTGCGGACGCACATCAACCTCGGCCGCGGCTACCAGGTCCGGGGCGCGGAATTTGAAGGTCAGCTCATGATCCGGTCGGGGCCATCCTTGATCATAGAAGGTGCGCTTACGCAGGATGAAGTGATTGTTGTAGAGGTCAAAAGCCGGAGTGTCATAGAAGAGCACCTCGCGAACCTGGCTGTCGAACGCGTTGCGGTCGATATCAACCTTGAGCCCAAGCCTCTTAAGAGTTTTGGTTGCGGTTGTCCAAAATTCGATAAAGCCGCTCTTGCTCGTAAACCGTTCGGGTTGGAGCAGAATTTTGTATTCGCGATAGTGAACTACGTCGCTGGCGAGGTTCTGCGTTTCGGGATGTTTGCTGATGTGCTTGTGCATGCCACAAATTGCATCATATTCGCACAGTTGTGGCAAAACCGGGGTGATTGATTTTGCCTATGAACTCCTACGGTAAAGGGTGGATCGTTCCCACCTGAGTATTTGAGTACCCGTCGGCTCCAGAGACTATATTGACGAAGCCGGCGGGGAAATCTGCGGTCGCTTGGGACGCCGAGATCAATTGTGGTTGTAGCCGCCTGCTTCACTTTCCGTAAGCGGCTGAGAGACCGGATGGTTCTTGAAAAGCGCCAACGATCGGCGGATGTCCTCCAATAAGAGGTCAGCCAGATCGCGGCTCACGCCGTGGCGCACCAGGATGCGCTGGATCACCAGGTCCTCACGGTTCGGCGGCATCGAGTAGGCGGGCACTTGCCAACCGCGCGCGCGCAGGCGATCGGAAAGGTCGTAAAGAGTGAAGTCGTGAGTGGCGTCGTTCCGGAGCGTCCAGCAGACCGCAGGAATTCCCCCGTGCCCGTCGTGAATGACGCTAAAGGGACCCATCTTGGCTATCTCGGCCGACAGGTGCTGGGCGATGTGATAGCAGGCGTCCTGAATCTTCCGGTAACCTTCGAGACCCAGTCGGAGGAAATTGTAATATTGACAGACGATTTGACCGGCGGGCCGTGAAAAGTTCAACGCGAAAGTCGGCATATCGCCGCCCAGGTAGTTGACGTGGAAAATCAGATCTTCCGGAAGGTCCGCCAGGTCGCGCCAGACCACCCAACCCACGCCCAGCGGAGCCAGTCCAAACTTGTGCCCGGACGTATTAATTGATTTGACTCTTGGCAACCGAAAATCCCAGATCAGGTCGGGATCGCAAAAGGGTGCCAGGAAGCCCCCGCTAGCTGCATCTATGTGTAAAGGGATGTCGAGCCCGGTGGTCTTTTCAAGATGGTCCAGAGCTTGTGCGATGGCCTGCACCGGTTCGTACTGACAGCACATCGTAACGCCGAGCGTAGGTACGACCATGATCGTGTTTTCGTCGCAACGAGCCAGCACCTGTTCAGGACCCATCAGGAAACGATCGCCCTCGACCGGGACCTCGC
>Ga0302325_10003881_pt1 | contig 34873 bp, 36 predicted proteins | sample Palsa_T0_2_FD_201948 | JGI IMG/M metagenome (GOLD analysis project Ga0302325, IMG submission 201948) | Peat permafrost microbial communities from Stordalen Mire near Abisko, Sweden - Palsa_T0_2 | ecosystem: Environmental > Terrestrial > Soil > Palsa > Peat permafrost | place: Sweden: Abisko...
TGGGCCGCATAGTGGCCCGGGTACCCTCAGCCTTGAATAGTCGGCTGGTGACAAGCCCAGTCGCTTACGGAAGCGACTTTGCAATTTTCGGAGACGTGCGGATTTGTATTCACTGCACATGATCCCACTCCAAACATCCCCCGTCGACCGATTGACCGCATAGGTACCAAACACCGCCGACCCGTCCGGGTCGGCGTCATCGAGAGCTTGGTAGAAGTCAAGAGCCGGATCCCATTCGTCCGGGCCGCTCGGGTCTAAGCCAAATTTTGGCAACTGTAGCGCGCGTGGTGAATCAACCAAGACTGCTGCGTAGACCAACTCCTCCTCTTCGAACTGCGTAAGCGTCGGTTGGGCAGCAAATATGGGTGACGGGAGCAAGAAGACGGCCGTCAGAAACGCAAAGCATCTAGTGCGCGTTAGTTGCACGATGGTTGGCCTAATCGATTGGCGGCTATCATATGGCCGCGCCAATAGGCCCTCAAGGCCGGAAACGCCCCGTCGCATCGGCAACGCCGTTCCCGTTATGCGGATCGGATGGGGAGATGACTGAGATTCTCAAGTCAAAGTGCCTGCCGCCGGCTCGATTTAGAATTCGAAACCCCTCGCGGCGATCTACTTCATTCCCGACGAATTCGTTCGCATTCACACGACGCTCAACGTGACGCCGGCCATGGCGGCGAATGTCGTCGCCAAGCTCCCGGCAATGTCCGATATGACGTCGGCGCTGGCGGATCGGGAGGCGACGGCGTAATCTCGCTCGCGCCGATTCATTCGATGCAGCGGAGGATCATATGTCCCGACTCACGGTTTTTCTGGCGCGGCTTATCGGCCTTTCCACCATCCTGATCGTGGTCGGCGTCCTCTTGCGGGGGAGCGCGATTGTCGAAGGCACGGCTGCCGACGGGCCGGTGATGCTGGCCTACGCCATCATCAGCCTCGCATTGGGCATCGCGATGATACTCGGCCACAATGTCTGGTCCGGCGGCGTGTTGCCGGTGGTCGTGACCCTGGTCGGATGGTTGATCTTCGCGAAAGGCTTGACGCTCCTGCTTCTTGCGCCGGACGGACTGTCGCGGCTGTTCGCGCAGATGCATTATGGCGCCAATTATTATTTCTATCTCGCGCCCGCCTTCGTGATTGGCCTTTATCTCACTTGGGGCGGCTTCACGACGCCGATTCAGCGCGCGCCATAAATTTCAGACTGCGCTGCGACCGGCGTCTTGGATGCCTTGCGGATTCCGTGGCGGGCGTATTAGCCTCCGCAATGCAACACACGAGAAAATCGAGATGCAGGTTCAACCGGTTCCCGTCATTGCGCGCCGAATGGCCGTTCTTTTGTGCACTGTAGTCGCCATCGACGCTGCGGTCGCCCTTCTCGCCCCGCATCCCGCGATGTGGTGCGCGATGATTCCGGGGCTTATTACGCTTCTGACACCGGCCGCGATCTTCTTCCCTCGCAGGAACCGCGCCAACTGAACGCCGGCTGTTGCGGTTTGCGTTCCGAGATTGCGATCAACTGTGGCCTGACTTCGCCATGATATCGCAGACCGGCTTGTTGTCGGCGTAGACGCGCCAGTCCTTCACCTACCCATTCACCCCAACCGCTTGGCGCATTTTTGCCTTTCAATTCGCCGGCGGATTGGCGAGGAGATAGGGCAGCCCGCCGTTGATCGATGCGTTTTCTCTCCATAACGTTTTGGCGAACCCATGCGGAAGCCCAGCCTGAAACTGGGTTGCGCTGAGGCCGGTGGCGACGACAGTGCCCGATGGATTTCCCAGGCTGATCGTGTTGGCGCTGGTCGAGGTGTCCCAATAGTCCGCGCTGAAACTGCCGCCGTCATAAATAATTCCGATGAGCCCCCCGGCATAGGCTCCGCTTCCGCCGGCGGCGGTACCGGTGGAATAGGAATCCTGCACTGTGCTCTCGAAACCATACCCCAGAAGACCGCCTGCCGAGCCCGCCGGCTGGCAGCAGCTTCCATTGTTGGTCGTTGCGTTTCCCGTCGCGTAGGAATTCGAGATCGAACCCTCGCCGATCGAGCCGACAAGGCCGCCCGCCCATCCGCTGGCGGTCGTCACCGCACCTGTCGCGAACGACGTTTGGATCGCGCCGCCTGCGCATTCATAGCCGACGAGACCGCCCGCCATTCCCGATGTGGTGATGTTCACCGTCGCGCTCGACTGCGATGTATAGATATTCTGGCCGCATGCACCTCCGGTAACGCCTCCGACTTCCCCGTTGTCCGCTTGCACGGATCCGGACGTGACAATCCCGGAGATGGCTCCCTCCAGATTGCCGGTCAGAATCCCCACTTCCGAGCCTTGGATCGCAACGACATTCGCGTCGAGAATCTTGAGGTCGTTGACGCGCCCGGCATCGATAAACGCGAAGAAGCCGACGAACTCGTCGGTCTTATCGCGAATGCGAACATGCAATATGGCGTTTCCGAGGCCTTCGAAAGTCCCCGAAAATGTCGTCGGTATCGGCGACGCGGTGTAAACGGGATCGCTTTTCGCATTATAAGGCGCAGCGAGAGCGTAGTTGCCGGACGAATTCGCTGCGATGTCGGATGCCATACCTGCAATCGTGTTTTCGAGCTTGTAGGTGGCGCCGTCGATCGAAAGCGCATTTGTCAGCCCGAGAAAGCCGATGCTGCCTTTGCCCGGGAACGACAGTGCGCCGCCCGTTCCACCGTCATTGGTGAGAATCGTGACGCCGCCCGCCCCGCTCACCGAAACCGGATAATCGATCGTGAGCGATCGATAGGCGTCCAAAGTCAGCGTGTTCCCACTTGCCCATGTCAGCGATGCGTCGAATATAATATCGGACGCTTCGGCGCCGCCGGTGGATATTGTGATATTGCCGGAAGCCAGAAGAGTCTCCAATAGGCTCACATTCAGAACGGCCTTTGCGGCGGTCGGCGCGCAGACGCCGGCGGAACAAGACATGTTGGAGGTGGGCTGCTTGGAGACGACCACGGCCGCCCGCGCGGGCGCCGCAATGAAAAGCGCCGACGCGCCGGCCAGAATTGCCAAATGTCCACGCATGTTCACCCCTTCTCTGCCTTAGTGCCATTGTAGCAGAAACGGGCGGATGACGCGAAACTCTGCGGTGTCGTCTTTATCAAATCGAAGCCGGAATTTCTAGAATACGAATTAAGCTGCACCTAGATACAGGCAAAACGGGACAACGGCGCTCTTTTGAGCGGTTCGCTCTGATAGAGCACGAAAATATCAACTCTATGATCGTAATCGCCGCCTCTGTCGTCGCTTCCATCACTGGCGGCGGTCTTTGGCCATGATTTCGTAGACGGGCTTGTTGTCGGCGTAGACGCGCCACTCGTTCACCAACCCGTTTGCCACAACGGCGAGCCACGCAGCAGGCGTGCGCCATTTGTTTTCGGGCGGCAGTTTGCCGTTGGCCGCGATCGTGCCGCCGGCCGCGCCGAACACCGCGACGGAAGTTCCATCTGCAAATATCGCCTCATGCGTCACGCGATAGTCCGGACAAAATACGAAGTAGCCCTGCCAGCCGGCCTTCATTTGCTCGCGGCCCCGCACCGCATTGCCCAGCGAATCGACGAACACGTGATCGTCGCTCATCAACCCGGCGAGCTTGCCTGCGTCGTGAGCGTTGATGGCGTCCATGAATTGAAGGGTGATCTCAATGGGGCTCACTTAGCACTCCCACAAACATCGCTCGTTCGGATAGTGGCGGCGAGGCGGGGACGGCCGCTACTTCTTCCTGTTCTTCCGCGCCGCGTAGCGCGCGTCGCGGGCGGCTTTGCGTTCGATTTCGAGTGCGGCTTCGCGCAGTTTGCGTTCGGCGGCTTCGGCTTCGCGGCGCACCGCTTCGAGCTTCTCGGCTTCGAGGCGCGCCGCTTCGTCCCTGATGCGCTGTTCGGCATCGCGCAATTTGGCCGCGAGCTTTTCCTTCTCGCGCTCGGCGGCGCGAATCTCGCGCGCTTCCGCGACCTTACGCCGCTCTTCCTGGCGCGCGGCAAAACCGGGGTCGTTGGCGGGCGATTTCGCGCGTGCCCGCTCGAGCTGCGCCTGCTTCGCCTTGGCCGCTTCGCTCATCCGGTCGGCAAGACTCTTTTCCTTGAAACCTTTCATGTCGGCGATCTGTCCGTTTCCTGTGTCAGCTCGCCCGTTTCAAAGCCGAGAATGGCCGGAATGTCCAGTCCCGCCACCGTCATGCCCCGGGTTTCCCCGCTTTTCGCCTGGCCGCCTGGATGGCGTTTTCGAGCGCGCCGAGGAAGCGGGAACGGTCGGCCCTGGTGAAATTCGCGTTGTAGGTCTGCGATCCCGTGGCTTCCCGCAAATGGCGATTGAGGTCGCGCATACCCAGCGCCATGCCGATGCCTTCGGGCGTGAACGGCTTGCCGGTCGGTCCCAGAACGATCGCCTCCTTCTTGAGGCAGCGCGAGGCGAGAGGGATGTCGGCAGTGATTGCGATGTCGCCTGCGCCGATGCGCTCCGCGATCCAGTCGTCCGCCGCGTCCGCGCCCTGCTCGACGACAACATGCCTGACGAGCGGATGCGCGCTCGGCTTGAGGCCGCCATTGCTCACAATGTGAACGACAAACCCGTGCCGCTCGGCAACCTGGATCGCCTCCTGCTTGACGGGGCACGCATCGGCATCGACGTAGATTTCAGGCAATGAGAGGCCCCGCGGCTGATTGCTCGCTCAGGATTATAGCGCAATCAACCCGCTTGCCGCAGATCTTCCTCGGCGGGCTGCGCCCGCGCGAAACGAACCCGCGCGTGGGTACCAATCCCTTTTGCGCTGTCGAGGATTAGTTCGCCCTTGTGCAAATCGACGAACGCCTTGGTGAGCGGCAGCCCGAGGCCCGTTCCCTCATAGCGGCGGGCCAACCGATTGTCGACCTGGGCAAAAGGCGTGAGGGCAACTTCCACGTCTTCCGACGACATGCCGATGCCAGTATCGGCGATATTGATGGTGATGGCGGCGTCGGACACGTCCGCGCCGATCGAGACCGCCCCGCCTGCCTCCGTGAATTTGATCGCGTTGGAGAGCAGGTTGAGCACGATCTGCCGGAGCTTTGCCTTCTCGCCCCAGACCGGCAGCGGTGCGTCGAACTCCGCAACGGTCAGCGCAAGCTTTGCGGTTTCGCATTGTTCGCGCACCAACTTGGCGCAGTCCTTCAGAATGTAGCGCAGATCGACCGTCTCGCCCTGCAACTCCATCTTGCCCGTTTCGCTGCGAGAGATTTCCAGCACGCTGTTGATCACATCCAGCAAATGGCGGCCGCTGCGCATGATGTCGGTGGCGTAATCGACATATTTCGAATTCGAGATGGCGCCGAAGATCTGCCCCGAAATGATTTCGGAAAAACCGATGATCGCATTGAGCGGCGTACGCAATTCGTGACTCATATTGGCGAGGAAGCGCGATTTCGCGGCGCTCGCTGTTTCGGCGGCCTGCTTGGCGCGCTTGAAACTCTCTTCGCGTTCCTTGATGCCGGTGAAGTCGCTGAGGAAGATAAAGAAATCGCCGTCGCGGGTGCGGCTGCCTGTGACGCGAAGCCAGCGGCCGTCCTTCAACTGCCGCTCGGCGCCTGTGCCCGTCGCGGCCCCGCGCCCGATTCCAATTTCCCCCAGCGACGGAAGAAGGGATCCGTCCACCAGCTGGACCTGCATTTCGCGTGCAACATCCGCAAAATCGCGTCCCGCCGCCAATTGATCCGATATTTGCGGAAAGAAAGCGCGGACCTGATCGTTCGCGACAAGGATGCGTCCGTTCGCGTTCACCAGCATCACGCCTTCGCGAGACGTCTCCAACGCGTGAACGAGCCGGCCTTCGGCCGAACGGGCGCGGGCCGTCTCCCGCGCCACCATCTCGCGAATATTGTCCTGCATCACCCTCATGGAGTTGAGGAGCGTGCCCGTCTCGTCCGAGCCGCCAACGGGAATCGTTGTCTGCAATTGACCGGCCGCGATGAGGTCGGCGACGGACGCCGCCGACGCAAGCGGCCGCACGATCCGGCGCGCGAGAAACACGGTGATGATGACGGCCAGCAAGAGCGACAACGCCGTCATTGCGATGCTGAGATATTCGTAATAACCGATCGACCAGACGGCCTTCCGGCGGTCGATGAAACTGTGATCGGCGTTGTATTCCGTCAGCATGTCGAATCGATCGAGGATTTTGGCTTCGAGCCCTTCCAGGCGTGGATCGTCGGTCCGCGGACCATCTGCACGCCTCTTGGTGTTCCATTCCTGCACCAGCGCCTTGATTGCACGGACCGTTTGCATCTCGTCGGGATACCCCGAGCGCTCCTGCGCGACATCGAGATCGCCGAAGAATGTGGCCGCGAGATCGTCGATCTGTTTGTCGATGGCCGGGCGTTCGCTCGCCGGAGCGAGACGGCGGCGCAGCATCGCGGTCTGGATTTCGCTGAAATCGAGGCTGGCGGCGCGGCCGTAATTGATCGCCATCAGGGGACCGTCATAGGTGCCGACGACAATGCCGCCCGCCGCATTGAGCACGGCGTAGCTGTAGGCGCCCAGCGCACCCACGATCACGCTCAGCACGAAGAATGCCCCGAAAATCTTCGTGCCGATCGAGTTGATATTGAACGGGGCCCGCATTCCTTCTCGGCTCCGATAAACGCTTGTACAAAAGGGAAGAATGCAGCAATCGGAGTTGATGCGGCCTTAACTATCCGGCTCAAACCCTATTTGACGTGAACCGTCAGCAGCATTTTCGGGTGGATGTGGCAGCGGACCGAAAATGTCCCCGCGTCCGGAAACGCGATATGAAACGTCTCGCCCGGCGGTTGCTCGGCGGAATCGTAATTGAAGCCGGGCGTGTCGACATAAATCTGGTGAATGAATTCGTCCTGGTTGCTGAAATCCAGGGTTTCGCCATGGTTGATCGTGACCTCGACGGGATGAAACGCCCGTCCGTTCTGTATGATGGTGTGCGCGTCGTCGGCCAGGGCCGCGACGGCCAACCCGCTCAAAAAGGCGGCGGGAATCGCCGCCAGGCTATGCCTCATCTGGTCACGACATCGCGCTGCATGGGCGCCAATCGCGCGAGCAGCCGATTCTGCGTCGCGAACGGCACGCCGGCCTTGTCCATACCGGCCTGAAGGTCCTCAACCAGCGCGTTGAAATCCGCGTTGGTTACATGCAAGCCCTTGTGCGCCTCGCTCATGCTGTGACCCTTGTACTCGCAAGGCCCGCCCGCGACCAAGCATAGCTGATCGGTCAGATTGACTTTGAAGCGGTCCATGTTCGTGTTGTCGAATGTCGCCTTGATCCGGGGATCGGAAAGAAAATTCGAAGTGGCATCGTCGACGATGGTTGCGATGCCGTCGCGGCCGCCCAGATCGTGGAAAAGCGGATCGTCGGCGCGCGCGAACGAACTCGAAATCGTCAGTGCAACGGACGCGGCGAGCAAGAATTTGCGGTGCATGTTTGTCTCCTATAGTCCGACCTGGAGGGAGAGATAGGCGCCCTGCTGATTGTCCTTGATCACGATATTCCCGAGATTGAGATAGGCGAGCGTGACGGATACATGCTTGTTGATGAAATAGGCCGCGAACAGATCCCACGCGTCGTTCTCCTGCGCGATACTGAGATTGTCCGGCTTGGTGCGGAATTCCGCGCCCACGGCGAAATCGCGGCTGAACAAATAGGCGGCCGAGCCTTCGAATTCAGTGGAGTAGCCGCTGTTCTTATCGCCGCCGAAGCCCAGAATGCCGAACTGGTTGGCTTTGGTTTCGCGCAAGGTCGCGTCCACCAATAGGCTTTCGGCAAGAAACAGCTTGGTCGCTGCGATATAAAAATCCGTGCCGTCGCCCGATTTCGCGCCGACAGCGTGCAGGATATCGACATGGTCGGTGCTTTTGTACTGTGCGCCGACGGCGATCTGCGGAATCCAGGAGTCCTGGTCGTAGATGGCGTCGCCGGTAAGTTTTACTTTGGCGCCGACGACATCCTGATCGAATTCGAAACCCTTGCCGAGCCCGAGCTCCTCGCCCACCTTTTCGGTGTCGAACGTGAGATGCGCATAGGAAAGTTCCACGCGGTCCCACAAGCCGATGGCAGCGCCTTCCGTCCACAGCGCGTAGTCGGGAAGCGCGATATAGGTAAAGTGACCGTCGAGGCCGATGCCGTCGCGCGTGCCGTAACCAGTCGTCAGGGCCCAGGTCGTCAGGCCGCCGCCGCCCGCACCTTCCAGGTCGCTGACGCCACCCGTCGCAAGCAACTTGCCGTCATCGAACATGGCCATGCCCCGATCGACGATCGAGCCGCTGCCGGATGACGGGTTGGAGTCGTCCGCGAGGACAGGCGTCGCCGCTACGGCGGCCAACGCGAAATGAGCAGCCATAACTGCCCGCGAAGCGATACGCATCAAATGATGCCCCCCGGCCTTGACTTCATCCGCCTCGCAAGATGCCGCAACTCGGTTAAATTTGTGTAGCCATCCGGATTCCGCCGTTTCATAAGTCGGTACGAATTTTACATTACTGACGCGAGCGGCTAGTGGATTTACACTCGCGCAAGTTGACACCCCGAGGCGAGATTTTACCGATGATTGAATTTGTGCCGCAGCGAAACCCGAGATCACCGATCTTGCGTGCAACGACGCTCGCTCTGCTCTCCGCGCTCCAGCTCTCGGGGTGCGAAAAGGGCGAACCCGAATCCAAAGCCAGCTATGGACCGCATCCGGTATTGCCGGCACCGGACAAGAGCTTGTTGCCGACAGCGAATTTTTCCACCGCGATCCCCTGGCCGGCGGGCGCGAAACCCGTCGCGCCCCAGGGATTCGAGGTGGCGCGTTACGCGGCGGGGCTCGATCATCCCCGCTGGATCTACACCCTGCCGAACGGCGACGTGCTGGTCGCGGAGTCCGCAACCCCGCCCAAAGCGCCGAAATCGATTATGGACCGCCTGCAGGCGTGGCTCGAGCGTAACAATGGCTCCGTCATGCCGAGCGCCAATCGCATCACCTTGCTGCGCGATTCCAAGGGAACCGGTACGGTCGATTTGCGAACGACGTTCCTCAGCGGCCTCAAACAGCCTTTCGGCATGGCTTTGATCGGCAACACGTTCTACGTCGCAAATACCGACGGCGTCTGGCGTTACCCCTATCGCACGGGCGACACGCAGATCGCGGACGCGGGTCAAAAGATTCTCGATCTTCCCGAAGGCGGTTACAACAATCACTGGACCCGCAACCTTCTCGTCAGCGCCGACGGCTCGAAGATCTTCGTGACGGTCGGCTCCGGAAGCAATGTCGGCGAAAACGGCGCGGCCAACGAATTCCATCGCGCCAACGTGCTTGAGATCAATCCGGACGGCAGCGGCTTGCGCATCTTCGCATCGGGCACGCGCAATCCCAACGGTCTCGCCTATGAACCGCAAAGCCACGTTCTGTGGACCGTCGTCAACGAGCGCGACATGCTGGGCGACGATCTGGTGCCGGATTATCTCACGCGCGTGCGTGACGGAGATTTCTACGGCTGGCCCTACAGCTATTGGGGCAAGCATGTCGACGCGCGCGTCACGCCCCAGAGACCGGATCTGGTCGTCAAGGCGATCACGCCCGATTACGCGCTGGGCGCGCATACCGCACCATTGGGGCTCGCGTTCTACACAGCCAACGCATTCCCCGCCCATTATCGCGGAGGCGCATTCATCGGCCAGCACGGTTCGTGGAATCGCCGGCAGTATAGCGGCTACAAGGTGATCTTCGTTCCCTTCGTCGACGGCATGCCGAGCGGCTTGCCGGAAGATTTCCTCACCGGCTTCATGGCCGACAAAGTCAACGGCATCGCCTATGGACGTCCCGTCGGCGTCGCCGTCGACCGCACGGGCGCATTGCTGGTGGCGGACGATACGGGAAACATCGTCTGGCGCGTTGCGGCCCGATAGAACCCCGTGACCGATCCCGCTTTCGGCGCCGGCGATGCACCAGCGACATCCGGCTTGAGGCGCATCAATGCGGCGGAGCGCCGAACGATCCTGCTTTATTCGGGCGTGATAATCGTCGCGCTCAGCTTCATCAATCCGTCGGTCGGACTGTTCACCATTCCCCTGTCTTTCGTACTGAAAAACAAACTGCACCTCTCGGCCAATGATCTGGCCCTATTCGTGTTGTGGGCGTCGATTCCCGGCTACCTGTCTTTCGCATTCGGCGTAGCGCGGGATTTCTGGAACCCGTTCGGAAGGGGGGATCGCGGCTATTTCATTCTGTTCGGGGCGATCTCTGCTCTGCTCCTTGCCTGTCTCGCATTCGTCAATGTCAGCGAACCCATGCTCATGGCCTGCGCGATGGTGATGGCGATCTCGTTTCTGTTCATGTGGGGCGCGTGGAACGGGCTTGCATCGACTATCGGCCAGCAGCACGAAATGTCGGGCCAGATGAGCGCGATCTGGAACTTCGCGGGAACTTCGTCGATCGTCGTGGCGCTGGTCGCGGGCGGCGTGCTCAGTGAGTTATTGGAAGTCGAAAGCGCCAATATCGCGGTCCGGATCTTGTTTCTGATTGCCGCGGTTCTGATGGCACTGATCTCCGGACTCGGGCTCTGGAAACCTCGCGCCGTCTTCGTGGGCCTTTCCGGACACCGCGAACAGCGTCGCGATTTTATCGCGGACCTCAATCGGCTCGTGCGGCACTGGCCGATCTATCCCGCGCTCATTGCCTGGCTTTTGTGGAACTTCTCGCCCGGAACGACGACCGTATTGCAGTATTATATGTCGAACGAACTCCATGCCAGCGACGCACAATGGGGCGATTACAACGCGATATCGACCGCCTTTTCCGTGCCTATGTTTGCCCTATTCGGTTATCTCAGCCAGAAATATTCCCTCGAAAAACTTCTCTGGTTGGGGACAATCCTGGGCATCCCACAGATTATCCCGCTGCTTTTCGTCCATTCCGCGACCGGTGCCCTTCTCGCGGCCATTCCCATGGGACTGCTCGGCGGCATTGCAACGGCCGCCTATATGGACCTGCTCATTCGCGCCTGCCCCAAGGGGTTGGAAGGAACCATGATGATGATGTCGTGGAGCATGTATGCGCTGGCGGTAAACGTGGGAAATTACTGGGGCACGGATCTCTATCAATATCACGGCGGGTTCGTCGCCTGCGTCGTCGCCACCACGCTCGTTTATGCGCTGATATTGCCCGTCATCCTCTTGGTGCCCAAGCGGTTGATATCCAGCGCCGACGCCGAGATCGCCGCGGTTTGACACACTGCTGCTGCCCGTGCTCCCAACCCGCCCATTGCGATTGGGTTGCAGGGTTCTGCTCTCGAGCCCGGCGCCGCTATTTTATGTGCCTCGTCGCCGAAAATACGTCGCTGCCGAACGACTGCAGTCCCGGTTGCCCGGCATAGCCAAGATAGGCGAGACCGAAAATATCCTCCAAAGTTCGGAGAAGTGCATAGTGATTGTAAGGTGTCTTGGACACCGTCTTCCCCTTGATGAAGGGTGAGAGAACGACGGCGCCGATACGCCCGCCGCCCGGGCCGAAAACGCCGGGGCCCTCGTCCGGAATATTGAAGACGGTTGCTGCGTCGTCGATGTTCGGCCCGGGCTTTTCGTTGCAGCAGGACGTCACATCGCCACCCTTTTTGAAATACGCATGTTTCGCCGCATCGTAGCCGACGTCGATATCCGCCTCGTCGAAGGTGACGATCAGCAAACCGTCCTGCTTATACGCCGGCGATGCGAGAATGAGCGGAATCCATTGCTTGAGAAACGCATTGGCTGTCACCAGTCCGCCCGGCCTTCCGTCGACGCAGGTCCGGGTGGGCCTGCCGCCGTCATGCCCGTCGTCACAGAGGTTGGGCGTAATGAAATTGAAGTTCGCCGTCATCGCGACAGATTGCAGGTCAGATTGAAGGCTCGCAAAACCCACAACATTCGTCTTGCAAGTATCGCTGTCGATGATGGAGTGGAAGTACACAAACGGATTGTGTCGAGAGGCATATTGATCGGCAGGATGCGATGCCGTGCCACCTTCCGCCTTTTCTGTGCCGTCGGGCGTGTTCACGGCCGGATGGCCGCAAGTTGCGCTTTCGCGAGCCGGATCGTTGCCCATGTCCTCGGAATAGGACTTCCAGGTCAGCTGCGCCTTGGCGAGCTGGTCGGCGAGGGTCGGCACATTGGCGGGATAGACGCAGCCCGTTCCCACCGCCTGTCCATCCGCGTCGAGGGTGTTGCCGGAGAAATCGGAGAAGGTCTGGCAATCGCCCTGCGTCGCAGGGTTCGGCGCCTGGCCGCTGATCATTGCGATATAATTGTCGAGGCTGTAATGGCCGGTCGCGAAATAATTTTCCACGAACGCGCCTTTCGCTACCAGATCGTGGGCCAGATAGGGCGCCGGCGAATGCTTGCCGAAAGTCAGACCCGCCCCTTCGTTCTCCAGCACGATCAGGAACACGTGATGAATAGGCGGCGTCGCCGCCGCGGCAGCCTGTACGGCGACCGCGCCCAAAAACGCCGCGGCAAATTTCCAAATCATATTTTGCATCTTGCTCATCAGATTCGTCTCCGAAGTTTTCAATCACGCTTTCAATCGCTCAGTCCCACCAAGTGCTACCTGCGATCCGACGTGCCGGTTCCTGACTTCGATTTCTTCTTCGCCGGCGGCTTCAAGGCCTTGGCTGATCGCACCGTCATGTCCGGCAATGTCGCTGCGAGCTTCCTGGGGGCGATCGCGCGGAAGCTTTCATCGATCCATGCGCGCAAAACGTCGAGCGGCGGATCGTCTTTACCGACGAAGCTCGCCGAAACCCAGCCGCTGCTGCCAAGACCGTAACCGGTCGATTTCGTGAACGGATAATCGAGTGCAAATTCGTGCGAACGGGGCAATTTCACTGAAAGGCCGAATTTGCCCTCGGTGAGGCCCATGAAGACAAACGTCTTGCCTCTGACCTTGATGGCGCTTTCGCCCCAGGGATGGTCTTCGCGCGTTTCGGGGTAGCCAAGCGCAAATTCCCGGATGTGCTCGAATGCCTTTTTGAGCGATGTCACATTTGCTCTCCCATCGGGGGCGTTTCGTCATTTGCGGTGGCAATATGGCCCGCGTTTTGGAATTTGCCGCGGTTTGCCTGAAGAGTCATTCTTGAAATACGGCCCTTCGGCCCCAATATTTACCCATTGGGCCTCATGATCTGCTAGTTTGGGGTGTCCGGCCAGCAGCGCCGCGTCCCCGGCTTCTGACCGATATTTCTTCGGCCCTCGGATAATTCGCGGGCGATGCCAGTCTTACCCTGAAGGATTGCCTATGTCCGGTTCCACGGAACAGCCCAAAGATGCCGCCCGCCGCAAGGCCCAGAATTACTTCACCCAGACCGAGAGACGCGACGAACTCGTGCGCCAGGAGCTTGAGAAAGAGCGCGTGGCGGGCGACGCAAAAATCGCGAAACTGCGCGCGCTGCGCCTCGCCAAGGAAGCCGTCGACAAGATTGAATCCGACAGGGTGGCAGCAGAGAAAGCCGAAGCGAAAGCCAACGCGCCCAAGCGGGCCGTCAAGCGCAAGGCCGCGCCCAAAGCTTGATCTCGAGCCGCTGTCCGCAGCCGATTTTCCGGCCAAACCGCCGATTTTTCGGGTCCATTGTAAATTAACCCCGAACGCGCTATTTGTTGCCCCGCGACGGCGTCCCGTCAGATGAAGCGCACCTGTTTTTGAATCCGACTCGCCTAAAGTGCGCGCCTGGACGAGACAGCCTGAACTTCCTTGTCTGATCAGCGTCCTCTCGCGCCGCTTGTGCATGTTGCACCGGCGGAACCCGATGCCAAGGAACTATCATGACCATCGGAACAGTGAAGTTTTTCAACACCACCAAAGGTTTCGGTTTCATCTCGCCTGAAGGCGGCGGCAAGGACGTGTTCGTCCATGTCACTGCCGTCGAGGCGGCTGGAATGCGCAGCCTTCAGGAAGGCCAACGCGTTTCGTTCGACATCCAGCCGGATGCGCGCGGTTCGAAGGCCACGAATCTGAAGGCCGTCTGAACGCGCCCGATGGATTTGAAAGCGGCCGGCGAGGCGAAAGCCCCGCCGGCCGTTTTTCATGGAGCAACCGAGTTCCTCAGTATGAAGACGGGCGAGCCGGTCACGCGCATTCCGCGCCGATCTGTCAGCCGAGGCCAACCGTAAGCCTACGGACGTTTTCCAGACGAAGAACCGAATCTTAAAGTTGCAGTTTGAATTCGAATAGCTATGCCGCATGCGTCAGAGGTCGATTGCGGACTCCGAGCAGCGTGATGCGTTTGGGCAACGGGGCGGGCAGCGCGCGCAGAACGCGGTCCAGCGCAAGCGCTACCCAAAGCGGCGCACTCGCAAGCAAATGAAATTTGGGAACGAGCACGAGCTTGTCGAACAGCCCGTCGATAGACTGGGGTATATGGTTGAAGGCGCCGGACGATGTATCCGGGAGGGACCATCGGCCCGAGCAATCGGTCCAGCTCCAATAAATCGTCGCTCCTCCCGGAGCAACGAACCCGGCAGCCCGCGTCAGCGCTTTCGCGAAAAGATCCGGTTTGTCCGTGTTGAAGGCTGAAAAACTTCTTGCGAGGACGATATCGAATTTTTCGTTCGGCAGCGGATCGCCATAGAAATCGCCCTCGACGGCTCGACGAACGCCCGCCGCTTTGGCTTTTTCGATTCCAATTGGAGACGAGTCGAGCAGAGTCACGTCGAAGCCCATGTCCTGCAATCTCAGGCTATGCGCACCCGTTCCCCCGCCGATATCGAGAACGGTTCGCGGATGCCGGACACCGGCCAGCTTCAGGCAAAAGCGGAATTGGGACGGGAAATGCCTCGATACGACAATCGACGCCTGGCTGTACATCAAGTCGTAAGAAGAACGGGGCATGTCGCTTGAAGTCTCAGGCTTCGAAGGCCGGCGCAAACATCGTCGAGCCCGATAGAGCCTTCTACCGCTCCAAAATACAAGTTCGCCGGAGTTTCCGCACATGCGCCGGAAGTGGAGAAAATGAAATTTGAAATACGGCCGGCGAGGCGTTCCGGCCGTAGTCCGATTTGAAGTCCCGTTAATTCAATGCGGCGGCGTGCCCATCGAGCCTTGCGCACCCATTGCGCCGGATGATTGGCCAGGCGTTCCCATCGCGCCGGTCGCGGCCGGCTTGGGCTTCTTGTTGGTCGTGGTGGCGCCTTTCATGGGCTGGGTCGCGCCGCCCAACATGGTGTTTGAGGTCGTACCGGCCGGCGTGGCCGGCGACGACATGCTGCCGCCGGACATGGAGCCGGAACTCGTTGGAGTCGACGACGGACCGGACATCGATCCGCCGGACTGCGCAAAGGCCGTTCCGGAGAGTGCTGTGGCACCGAGCGTCATGATGGCCAATAGGGCTGCGCGGGTTGTGAAAGTCTTCATGGTCGTTCCCCTGGGGTGGGCCGGCCCATGGGGGTCCGGCGGTTTCGGTTTGGGACGGCGTCGGCCGACCTCAATACCCAGTTCGGACCTCACCCCCGATCGGTTACACTCGGCGCCTCATTTCCTCGCGCGGCACAGCCCAAGTAACATCCGCGCCTGTCCGTGCGAAGTTATAAGGAGAGATCGGGTTTGCTTGCCGCGGAAGCGCAATTGAAGGCGTTGATGCTGTCGGCGCTTGCCGGCGACGCGGCGGCCTATCGCGCCTTGCTCGCCGCCCTGGGCGAGTTGCTCCGCCGCTATTACGCCCGCCGGCTCGCCGACGCGGCGAGTGCCGAGGATCTCGTACAGGAGACTTTGATCGCCGTGCATACGCGCCGTGCGACCTACGACACGAGCCTGCCCTTCACGCCCTGGCTCTATGCTGTGGCGCGCTACAAGCTGCTGGATCATCTGCGCCGTGGACGCGTGCGCGCGACCGTCGCGCTCGACGACGCGGGCGAATTGTTCGCAGAGGATGAATCGGAAGCAGCGTTGGCGCGGCGCGATCTCGATCGGTTGCTGGAGACGCTGCCGGCCACGACGCGTGAGGCGATCCGCCAGGTGAAGATCGAGGGCCTTTCGACCGCCGAAGCCGCGGAACGCAGCGGCCGCTCGGAAATCGCGGTGCGTGTCGGTATCCATCGGGGATTGAAAGCGCTCAGCGACAGATTGCGCGAGGGACGAACCCGTGAAGACCGATGAATTGATCGATCGGCTGACCGGCCAGCTCGCGCCGGTATCGCGCGCCGCTGTGCCGCGGACGCTCGCGTTCGGGCTCGGCGCGGGCGCGCTCGTTTCGTTCGCAGCGATGTGGCTGTGGCTGGGTATTCGCCCCGATCTCGCAAGCGCCGCCGCCACAAGCGCCTATTGGATGAAGTTCTTGTACACGCTTTCGCTGGGTTGTTTCGCGTTCTGGGCGGTGGAGCGCCTGGCGCGGCCCGGTTCGGGCTCGCGGGTGCAGATGACGCTTCTCGCCATTCCTCTCGTCGTGCTTCTCATCCTCGCGTTCATCCAGATCGATGGCGTGTCGCGCGCTACCCGCATGCACCTGATGATGGGCGCGTCGTCGAATGTGTGCCCGTGGCGGATCGCGCTTCTTTCATTACCGCTATTTGCAGGCGCGTTCTGGTCGCTTTCGAAACTCGCGCCGACGCGACCCATCGTTGCGGGTACGATGGCGGGGTTGCTGGCGGGCGCATTCGGCGCCTGGATCTACGCGTTTCATTGCGACGAGAGCGCGGCGCCTTTCGTCGTCATCTGGTACACGCTCGGCATCGCGGCGGTCGGTGCGCTGGGCGGCGCGTTGGGACGTTTTGTCTTGCGTTGGTAGGCGGACGATGGTCAGGACGCTCCCGCGAAATTGGCGCCGGCCGCGCTCGCGTCGAAATGCATGGGCCGCTCATAGACGAGCGTCCGTCCGGTCCACACTTCGAACTTCTTATATTCGCTGAGCTTCATCGCGTGGGCCAATACTTTGGCCCGCACGTCGTCGGTGCAGTTGGCGGCCAAAGTGCAGGCCAGCGATCCGTCGGAATTCAGGTAACAGATTTCGTAGCTCGGCATAGTTCCTCCTATGAGCGAACGATGCCCCCCAGCACCGACTCTTTGTGCCCCTGCGCGGGTCTCAAGTCGAGTGACAAATTCCGTCATGCACTTCACGATTTCGCTCGTCCCTTCGCACGTGCGAGACGGGCGACCCTTTGCGAATCAACGCTTTTTGCGCGCGGGCGCCGCCGCCGCCGCGCCGCCGGGCTGCGAGAAATAATGAAAGAACTCGCTGTTCGGCGACAGAACGATCGAGGTCGTGTCGGCCGGAAGCGCGTCCTGATACGCCTTCATCGAGCGATAGAAGGCGAAGAAATCGGCATCCTGGCCGTAGGCATCGCCGAGGATCTTCGTCTTGTCCGCGTCGCCCTGCCCGCGCAGGATTTCGGATTCGCGCGTCGCTTCCGCGGTCAGCACCGTCACGTCGCGGTCGGCGCGGGCGCGAATGCGCTGCGAAATTTCTTCGCCTTCGGCGCGATACTCGTTCGCTTCGCGGATGCGCTCCTGTTTCATGCGCTCGTAGATCGCCTGGCTGTTGGTGGGCGGCAGATCGGCGTGGCGGATGCGAACATCCACGATCTCGATCCCGAATCGTCCAGCTTCCTTGTTCATGTTGTCGCGAATGTCGCGCATGAGTTGCGCCCGCGCGCTCGACAGCACGGCCGAGAAATCCTGGGCGCCGATCACACCCCGGACGTTGGAACTCAGGATCAGCGTCAATTGCCCGATCGCGCGATCCTGCGGGTTGAACGACTGATAAAAGCGAAGCGGATCGACGATTCTCCAACGCGCAAAAGCGTCCACGACCAGACGCTTCTTGTCCTGCGCGATCATCTCTTCCGGCGGTGCTTCGACATTCAGAACGCGGCGGCTGATATATTCCACCGTCTGGGTGAACGGGATTTTCGTGTGAAGCCCTGGCTCCGTCACGACCTCGCGCGGCGCGCCGAATTGCAGCACGATCGCCTGCTCCGTCGGATCGACCGTATAGACCGAGCTCAGCCCGACAAAGGCCACGACTGCCACCGTGAACACGCCCAGGATGAGAATGATGCGGTTCATTGCGACGCTCCGGGTGCGGCAGACACGCTGGGCGAAGCCGTCGACGACGGCGCCGCCACGGTCACGTTCTCCGTGCGATTCTTGTCGAGCGCAGGCAGTGGCAGATAGGGCACCACATTGCGACCCGCGGTGTCGTCGAGAATGATCTTGTTGGCCGGAGCCAGCACCTGGGACATCGTCTCCAGATACATGCGCCGGCGCGTGATCTCGGGCGCCTTGCGGTATTCGTTGTAGACCAGCGTGAAGCGCTGGGCCTCGCCCTCGGCCTCGGCGATGGTTTTCAGGCGATAGGCCTGCGCCTTGTTGACGATGACCGACGCATTGCCGCGCGCTTCCGGGATGACCTTGTTGGCATAGGCCTCGGCTGCGTTGCGCGCGGTTTCCTGGTCGGCGATGGCCTTCTGCACATCGCGATAGGCTTCCGTGACTTCCGGCGGCGCCTGCGCATTCTGCAGTTTCACGCTCGTGATCGTGACGCCCGCGCCGTATCTGTCGAGAGTCTTCTGCATCAGCTCGCGCACATTTGCCGCCAGCCGCGGATCCTGCGTGATGATCGGTTCGACCTGACTCTGGCCGACGACTTCGCGCATCGCGCTTTCGCCGACCGCCTTGATTGTGGCCTCGGGGTCTTCGACATTGAACAGGAAAGCGCTGGCGTCCTTGATCACCCAATAGATGGTGAAATTCACGTCGACGATGTTCTCGTCGCCCGTGAGCATCAGGCTTTCCTGGGGAATGTCTTCGACGGAACTCGAGCGGCTCGAATCGTCCGTCGCGCCCGAGTCGGAATCGGAGGCCGACTTGTAACCGATATCGATTTGGTTCGACGTCGTAACTTCAACCTTCTGCACCGACTCGATCGGCCAGGGCAGATGGTAATTGAGTCCCGGCCCCGTGCGCGCGACGAGCGCGCCGAAACGCAGCACCACGCCCTGCTCGCTCTGGGTCACGATATAAATGCCGGAGGCGAGCCATACGACGATGAGCCCCAGCGCGACGATGGCGATGCTGCCGGCGGTGAAGCCGAAGCCGCTGGGGATCAGACGGCGCAAACGGTCCTGGCTGCGGCGCAGCAGTTCTTCGAGATCGGGAGGTTGACCGCTGCCGCTTCCGCCGCTGCCCGTCCCGCGCCCCCACGGTCCGCGTTGCGGACCTTGTCCGTTACCGTCCGAGCCAGACTGGTTGTTCCAAGGCATATTTTTTCCGATGTGTCGAAAGTGAGGGCGCCAGCTGCCCGTTTACCGATTCCTTGGTTTCCGGGGGCCGCGCGGTTATATGGTCATCTTCCGCAAGGTGCAACGAAACTACGCACGACCCTCGCCTGCGGGGCTTGGTATAAGACCTTGCAGGATAAGGATTTCGGGGATGGCAGCCGCCACGCGGGAGAATGTGCTGGAGGCTTTGAGCCGGGTGATCGACCCGGCCAGCGGGCAGAGCGTGATCAAGGCAGGGCTCATCCAGGGGCTGGTGCTGCGGGAGGGCCATGTCGGGTTTTCCGTCGAAGTGCCCCCTGCCCGGGGTCCCCAGGCTGAACCCTTGCGCAAGGCCGCCGAAGACGCGGTAGCGGCCCTGCCCGGCATTCTCTCGGTGACGGCGGTGCTCACTGCGCACCAGGATCCCGCCGGAGGTTCGGCGCATGGTCCCGGCATCTCGCGGGCCGCGCGCGCCGATGCCGCGCCGCATGCGCCGCCGAAAGCGATGGGCATTCCGGGAGTGACCCACATCATCGCAGTGGCGAGCGGCAAAGGCGGCGTCGGCAAATCGACGGTCGCGGTCAATCTCGCGCTGGGACTTTCCCAGCTCGGATTCAAAACCGGATTGCTCGATGCGGATATTTACGGCCCCTCCGTTCCGCGTTTGCTCGACATTCGCGAGAAACCGAAATCGCGCGACGGCAAGGTGCTCGAGCCGATCGAGAAGCTCGGACTCAAAGTGATGTCGATCGGATTCCTCATCAAGGAAGACGAGCCGATGATCTGGCGCGGGCCCATGGTGATGAGCGCGTTGTCGCAGATGCTGGCCGACGTCGCGTGGGCGCCGCTCGACGTGCTCGTCGTCGACATGCCGCCGGGCACGGGCGACGCGCAACTCACCATTGCGCAACGCGTACCGCTCAAAGGCGCGGTGATCGTCTCCACGCCGCAAGACCTCGCGCTGATCGATGCGCGCAAGGGCCTCGCGATGTTCCGCAAGACGCAAGTGCCCGTGCTCGGCATCGTGGAGAACATGAGCGTGTTCATCTGCCCGCATTGCGGCGAAGCGAGTCATATTTTCGGACATGGTGGCGCGCGTGCCACAGCCGAGGAATTGGGCGTGCCGTTCCTGGGCGAGATCCCGCTGGTGCCCGCAATCCGCGAGACATCCGACGCGGGAACCCCTATTGTGGCGCTTGCGCCCGATAGCCCCGAAGCCCTTGCATTCCTCGCTCTCGCCCGCGCCGTGGCCGGCAAGCTCGCGGAGCCCGTACGCGCCGCGCCGCGAATCGTGGTGGAATGAGTCAAGATGGGGACTGAGTTTCATGGAGAGACCGCTCATTCTTCCACCCTCCCCTTGAGGGAGGGTCGAAAAATTCAAGCGAAGCGCGAATTTTTCGGGGCGGGGTGCTGCCGCAACAATACCCCTCCCCGAAAGTTTCTTTTCGCTGACGCTCAAAGAAAGCTTCCGACCCTCCCTCATGGGGAGGGTGGACGAGATTAAATGATCCGTGTACGTCGCAACGCAATGACATCGGTATAAACAGACATGGCTACGCCCAAACCGCAAATCCGCAGCATGTTCGCGACACCGGTCTGCGTGCATTTCCTGCCCGTGGCGCAGGAAGTGAACGCGGAATTGCGTCCGCTCATTCTCGACAAGATGACAAGCGTGGGCGCAACCGATGCGCATGGACAAGGCTGGCGCTCGCCGCCCGATTTCGAAAGCTGGGGCGGAGGTGCGGCGGAAACTCTCTATCGCGTGTTGCGCGAGATCGCAGACAGCCTCTCCGCCACGCGCTCCGGCGGACGGGTCAATCTCGAATGGAAGATCGCGGCGTTCGCGGCCGTGCGCCAGAAAGGCGAGTTCAGCGAACTTGCCGCGCGGCCGGGTGCGTTGTGGTCGGGTCTCTATTATGTCGACGACGGTTACGGCAAATCCGACGACGAAACCTTGGGCGGCGAATGCGAACTCGCCGATCCGCGCGGCGCGTTGCCGGCAATGGTGGCGCCGCATCTCGCGTTCCGCATTCCGGGTGGGGCGACCGCGGGCATGGTCGAAACGATCCGCCCGCAGATGGGCATGATCATTCTTCATCCCTCGTGGCAACCGCGCGGCGAACGCCGCTACGACGGCGCCAACCACCGCGTGACGATCGAGTTCGATCTCGCGGTGCCGTAAACGCCTCACGCGCGTCACTCTCCGATCCTGCTCACCCGCTCTCCGCCTTCGCTGAAGCTTCGACGGATTGAGCGCCCGATCCGGCGAAGCCTTGGCGTAGCCGGACGCAAGCGGGGGAGCTGCCGAGCCCCCCGGTCCGCGCAAAGCGCGGCCGGAGGATGAACTCAGCGAGGCTGAGGGGGACGTGAGCTTAATACGCTGCAACAGAGCCAGACCTTTCGACCCGCAACCGCGACGCAATTTTTTTCAAAAATTTCTCCGTTTCGAAATATCCAACGTAATCAATAACTTGATCCGCCGGAACAGGGCTTCCAACCCCTGTTATTGGTCCTGTTCCCAGTCCTGTTATTGGCCCTGTTATCGACCCTGTTACGAGCCCTGTATTTGCCCCTGAATGCTCCCTGCTTTCCAGTGGCGCATTCGACGGTTTCGGCGTGCGTTGCTCATTTCTGGCCGACAACGCGCGGCCCTCGGATGACAGCGTAATTCCTGCGCGTGGCGAACGTGCGAAAAATAATTCACCTGTTATCGCGCGAAATCTCCAGCCAAACCGCGGCTTTTTCAAAAACATAACAGGCAATAACAGGTGCCTGCTTTCGGTAACCTGACGTGAATGCAATCGAAGGCATGCCTTCACACGCGAAGTCGCGCGAGCGACGGCCGATTGCACGAGGCGCATGCGCGCAAACCCCGTCAGCGCGGCTCCCGCCGCGCGCTTGTCGACCATCTTCCGGCGCGTCTCGATGTCGGCCCGTTTCCTTTTCATGCGCGCTCCTTCGCGGACGAAACACCAAACATGGCGGTGCAAATCGCCTCGCACAATCGAACGAACTCGAATCCCGAAAATAAAGTTGGAACGAAAATCGAAACTACAGCGCAATTGTTTCGGCGGGTCAGGAGGTCAGCAACGGATTCGACGAATCCGGTAGTATAAATCGCGTTCAGAATGGCCAGAACTCGGGCTCGCCAATATATTTCGGTGGTTGCTCGATCTGTGCCCGAGCGGACGGCATTCTCGCACCCGACCGATACCTAAAGACATGTCTTGGAATGCCCCGTATTCCCTCTGTTGCCGCATAACTGACTGCGCGGAATGGTGTTCGGGCGCTGGCACGGTCGCCCGTCGCACCCATCGCAGGAATTCTATGCGGTCGACGCCTTTCTAACCCCACATCTTCGCGTATACTGTCATACTTGGTCACACACGAAATGTCGGCTAGGATAGGAACCTGCGCGGCGAGGTTTGGTTTACCGCGCGTCTAAAAGAGGGGGTCTCTCATGCTTAGAGCTGTGACAGTTGTCGGTTTTTTCGCGGTGCTTATACACGGGATTCTATATTTCATTCCACGTCTTCACTTTTCCGGATGCGGCGACTTTTGCGGTGTCAACGCTCAACAGTATCTCAACACGTCCGCCGGGATGACCCTCATGGGCATCCTCGCCGGGATGTCGATTGTTGTCGGCGGTATCGGCGTGGTGCGCTCGCTAAGCGCCAGTTCCTAGTAAGGGTACGAAGTTCGTCGTCGTAGTCAGATCATCTGCATTTTGTGGGTTCGCGGTTCGGAATGGAGAACGCTCATAGTGAGCGTCGTTGGGGGAGAGAAGGATGGCATACGCAGGCTTCGACAAATTGGCGTATCCCGGCGATGCGCTCATGGCATGGCTAAAGGCTGACACGAATCTGAGCTTTGTCGGCTTCTATCTTGCCCCGGCGCCGTCTCGACCGACGAGCGATTGGATGGGTCGCCGCGGCACCCTCGCCGCGCAAGGCTGGGGGTTTGCTCCCGTCTATGTCGGCCAACAGGAAGCAACCCAGCCGGGACAACACGTACTCACAGCGCCACAGGGCGCAATCGACGCTCAAGATGCCGTCAGTCTGATGAACGTCGAAGCGTTTCCGCGAGGCTCAGTCGTCTACCTGGACATCGAACAGGGCGGTGCTGAGAGTGCGGCGACACAAGCGTATTCATGTGCGTGGATCGATGCGGTCAACGCGGACGGTAGCTATCATCCGGCCGTCTACTGCTCGCACACCACAGCCCCTTCGCTGTTGGCTTTACGGCCCGGCACGCAATTGTGGGTCTGGAACATCGCGGGAGCGGTTCCTGGGCCGAACTACCCTCCCAATCTTCCGGCAAACAACCCCAGCGTCTCCGGTGTACCCAGCGCGACCGTCTTGCAGTACGCACAAAATGTCAGCATCGATCTCCACAATGGTCCAACTGCAAAGCTTGGATTAGACCTTGATTGTGCAAGTATCCCAGACCCGTCGCTTCCGAGCGGAATGTGATGTCTGCATGCCGGTATCAAGTGGTGAGGTCCTGACAATGCAATGAAAGTTTGTTATAGAGTTAGGCAGAAACATGAAGGCTACCGAGGGGGATTTATACGTCGGGCTCTCGAATGACGCCACCGCAGTGTCCTCGACAACAACGCTTCAGTGAAGTCCATGCGAAAGAAATCCGATCAGCCGTGGAGGTGGGAATCCGGACTGGTCGGTTGGGCGCAGAGTTAATTCCCAATTTTGTCACAATTTTTAACGCTGTGAGAATTAATCCGGGACAGCTACTGCATTTCCCAACTTGTCACGCGAACGAAATCCGGTTTGCGGAAATTCAGCAGCTGTCCGGGCATTCAAAAAAATTACGAAGAAAAAGAGATCTTTCAAACTACCCAAAAAAGTCTAGCGGTCACGGCGTCTTCGGAGAAATGAAAAAGCCGATTGTACGGAAGCGGATGCTGCTACCTCTCTTGACAACGCGTGAAGCGCGAAGGTGCACCCAGGTTATTTGCTAAGCAGACGACAGGCGATCGTCTCTTGCCCCCATCTGGTTGCGAACGTATCGGAAATCACTGTCCAGCGCCCAGAACCTCCGCCTGCGCCGTGGTTCTCCCCCATGCAAGAACATTGGCATTCGTATCCAGTCGCATTCCAGCAGGCTGGGGCACACTTTTCCTGCTCTCTAAACGGCTGAATAATGTACACTTTGTCGAATTCCTCAACACAGCGCTCTACCAAATCGTTAAACCACGATTGTGGAATCTCCCAGTACTTTTCGTTGCGGTCCCAACGAATATTGGTGCGGCGGCCATTTTGTATCCAAGCGCGATTATCCTCTCGATAGGGCAATCGTAGACGAGGCGATATTCCTTTTCCCATCCGCCATAGGACGGGAATACGATTCTGCCGCCATATCTGATTGATCCTGTCGCTCTCTGTCATTCCCACAACGCTGTAAGCCTTAATGCGTCTCTAGACAGATTGACTCATAGTAAGCGTAAAATCCACAAATGCAGCAAGATACGGTAGTAGCAGCAGCAATGTTCCCCTCCGCAGTGTGACGCAACACAGCGGCAGGAGCAACGTTGCGGCTGCTACCTCGTTTCTTCATTTCATGAGCTTCCACCGGTATTCAAAGTTGTGCTACAAAGCGACGACTGGCTGGGGGCAACGTTGGTGGATATCTTTGGCTTAGCGAAGGTGGCTCTCAAGCAACCTTATTGGATCATTGTCTTCATTGTGGGCGCGGCGATGATTGCGCTGCCATGCGTGGGCTACAAGAATGGAGTTTGGGCCGCGCAGGAACCGAACTCTTGGTTCTTAATTTATGCCGGGATAATCCTGATTGTTGTTTCGCTATTGGCTTTCGCAATTAGCATTGCATTGGATTTTCGTGCAAAGCGCGACGCATCTATTCAGCTTGCTTCTGGTGCCGGATTGGACGTAAGCCGCGTAAAGGAAGCCGGCAGCACACTGTCAACCAAGATCGGAAATTGCGAAATCAGCGTGATCCTTGGACGACTTGAAAAATATCATTCGTCCGGTGAATCGGTGGTCGTGCTTCCCTGCAACGAATATTTCGACGATCATTGTGTCGAGGATCTGAAAGGAGCCTTGGGCGCGTATGTGAGTTTCAAATTTGCCGGACGAATAAAAGAGTTTACCGAATTGGTCGAGCATCAAAGGCAGGAAAGGCTTGGATTGCCAACAATGCGGCGAAAGCTTGGCAATGAGGAAGGCGCGAGTTTCGGTGCGGGTCGGGCGCTCTTGCTAAAGAACCCTCTGAATACCAACCAACCCATCGCTCTTATCTCGACTACGACCCAGCGTGCCGAGGAGGGGTTAATTGCCCGCATTTCATACCTTTTCGAAGGTATGAAAGAATTGATCACGACCCTTTCGGAGACGCCGAGAGCGTCCGAAATTGTAATGCCACTTCTTGGTGCAGGGCGCGGTGGAATCAGCTCTCCTTTGGCACTGGTTGGCTTGCTGTTGGCTCTCGCCGAGGCTGTTCGTTATGGTGCCGGGCCTCGGCAATTGAGGAAGGTTTCGATCATTGTTTTTCTTCGAGATGAACACTCGAAGCCAGAGGTCGACCCGTTCGTGATACGCCGTGCTTTGGCGCTAATCACACAAGAGGGCTAATGCATGAGCGACCCATTCAATTTGCATCGCTTCGTTGTTGCCCAGGAGCGATGCTACAATAAAGCCATTGATGAGTTGCGCCGCGGACTGAAAAAAGGACACTGGATGTGGTTCATATTTCCGCAGTTGGTCGGCCTCGGCCCAAGCCAAAATTCGCGCTTTTACGGAATTACGTCCCTTGAAGAAGCGCGCGCGTACCTGGATCATACTGTATTGGGACCTCGACTCTCCCGATGCGTTGAAGCAGTTAACAGTCATGACGAGCGATCGGCGCTCGAGATTTTCGGATCGACGGACGCTCTTAAATTCAGATCGAGCATGACACTTTTTGCTGAAGCTGCTCCCCTGGTATCGATATTTTCGACTGCGCTGAGGAAATATTGCGATGGAGTTCCAGATCCAATGACGCTCGCGATACTATGCCCTAAGTAACGAATTTGGTGACAGGTACTCCTGTCTGTTACGCCCGTGATTGAGCCCAATACAAGATGGCGATTTTCGAACCCGTGCCAAATCTGTCAGACGCCGACAAGCGTTTGATTTTATTGATGTCACGCCTGCTTCTGGAAGCGCTCGATTCTCCTGTCCAGGAATCAAATCGACCCACGCATAGCGTGACTTTGAGCGATCAAGAGGCGCAGGAACTGCTGGCTCTGCTCACCGTGTTTTTGGGTTCTCGAGAATTCGAATCCGCCTGCTACTTTGTGGAGGGTTTAAGCGAGAGGGTGTTTTCGAACGTAGCTCTGCGCGAGCTCTTTCTCGCAGCGCGCAAGCGCCGCGGACGAACGCGCGCCCTCGCCTCAATTCATTGGAGTCAGTTTTTGAATCGACTTGGTCGTCCTACTTCTCACGTCCCGTATGGCTACGTCGAGAAAATGACTCCTGACCACTTTTTTGCGATGGAACGAAAGCTATTTCGCGCTACTGGTATTAGTCCCATAGTGTCGAATTTCATTTCCGAACAACTGTATTTGCAAAAGGGAGAATTGGAGGAAGTACGTGAAGGCGCAATGCCCCTTAGCAAAGGGTCCGTGAAAAAAGGTGTTGACGAGATATTTATACGCGGACTTAAGGGTATGAGATGCGTATCCGCCGCACGTATTTCTGCGGCGGTTACGATAGTCGCGAATGTTTCGGTGTTGTTTTCAACTCGTGATTGGAGCGTGACCGGCACGTTGTCGACAATGTGTGGGGCAGTAGCGGCTGCATCGTTAAGCGATTAGGAATACGGTCACAGGAGCAGTTTTTCCCTTCGCGGCATGACGCAACATAGCGGCCGAAGAACGTTGCTGCTGCCATCTCATTTCGTTCAATTCTGTATTTCCGCGCGCGACGCGTCGGCGGCCGACGCGGTTTCTTCGTATCCCGCGCAGGAATCACGCCGCCGCGGCGGCCTGGCTCGATGTGGGCTGCGATGCGGGAAGCGCCACCGTCACCACGGTTCCGACATGTTCGGTGCTGTCGATGCGCACCGACCCTCCGTGCAAGCGGGCCAGGCCGTAAACGAGCGCAAGACCGAGCCCCGCGCCTTCGCGCGCGACGCGGGAATTGTTGTCGACCTGCTCGAACGGGCGCCCGAGGCGTTCGAGCGCGGGTTTGGGAATCCGTACTCCGGTGTCGCGGACAACAATCTCGAGAATGTCCCCGTCCGTTCCGACGTAGAAAAAACGGGGTCAGAGTGAACTAGCCCAAGTTCTCCGGACAGTTTTGAAGAGCCACAAGGCTCCTGCTTTCATACTCCATCGGGCTCACGAAGCGCAACTTGGAATGAACTCGTTGGCGGTTGTAGAACACCTCGATGTACTCGAAGATTTCGGCACGAGCCTGTTCGCGGCTGATGAACCTTAGAAAAAACGGGGTCAGAGTGAACTAGCCCAAGTTCTCCGGACAGTTTTGAAGAGCCACGAGGCTCCTGCTTTCGTACTCCATCGGGCTCACGAAGCGCAACGTGGAATGAACTCGTTGGCGGTTGTAGAACACCTCGATGTACTCGAAGATTTCGGCGCGAGCCTGTTCGCGGCTGATGAATCTTCGATGATGAATCAGCTCGTTCTTGAGATTGCTGAAGAAGCTTTCGACGACGGCGTTGTCGTAGCAATTGCCCTTGCGGCTCATGCTGGCGAGCGCACCGATCGCGGAGATCTGGGCTTGATAGAGCGTGCCGACATAGGCCGAACCCCGGTCGCTGTGATGCACGAGGCCGGGCATGGGTTGTCGTCGATCGATAGCCATGCGTAAGCAACTCAAGCTCAAAGCCTGGCTTCGCTCATTGCCCATCGCCCAACCGACCACGCGTCGCGAGAACAGATCGAGCAACACAGCGAGGCGCAGCCAGCCTGTGCCGGTCGGAATGAGCGTCATGTCGCCGGCCCAGACCCGGTCAGCTTCGGAAACGGAGAATTGCCGCGCCAGGAGGTTCGGCGCCGGCGGAGCGAGTTTGTGATGCTCCACCATCACGCGGAAACAACGCTTCCGCAGCGCTTCTATGCCGTTCTGACGCCGAAGCCGGTCGACGCGATGACGGCCGCAGGCGACGCCGCGTGCGCGTGAGACCTGCCACACTTTGTAGGCGCCATAGGCTTCCCGCGATTGCGCGTGCAAGGCACGGATGCTCTGGAGAAGCTGTCGATCCTCCGAAGCATGACGGCTCTCCGGTCGATCGCGCCATTCGTAGTAGCCGCTGCGCGAGACGCCCAGCGTCCCGCACAATCGTGCGATGCTGAATCGCTCGGCGTGCCGCCGGATGAAGGCGTACTTCACGGCAGCTCGCGCGCAAAGTACGCCGCGGCTTTTTTTAAAATATCGCGCTCTTCGGTGACCTTTGCGAGTTCACGTTTGACGGCTTTTCTGGTCAGGGATTAAACCACGCACATTCCGCGCGCATTCACCTGGCTCGCCGATCCGAGAGCTCTTGACTCTTATCGAATATCAATAAATATTACCGTTTATCGATAAAACGCGGATTGCCCCTCAATGGCTTCCCTTGAATGGATTTGAACATGTCCTGCAGCCGGCGTGCGTTCACGGTTTTGGCAGGCGGCGTGCTGTTTGAAGCCGTTCTGCCGCCATCCGTTGTTGCCAGCAGCGCGACGGTTGGCGTCGACCAGTCGGCGTTTGTATCTATCGGCGGCATCGACCAGTGGATCAGCGTCAAGGGCGAGGATCGCGACAATCCCGTGCTGCTGGTCGTTCATGGTGGCCCGGGCGAGGCGCAATGGCCGGCAGCCGAAAAGTACGAGCCTTGGGAGAAGGCGTTTACTGTCGTCCAGTGGGACCAGCGTGGCGCCGGTCATACTTATGGGCGTTACGGCGCGCAGACACCGGACGTCACGCTCGACCGGATCGCAAAAGACGGAATTGAAGTGTCCGATTATCTTTGCCGCACGCTGGGCAAGAAAAAGATCGTCGTCCTCGGCCACTCATGGGGCTCGATCGTCGCCGTCAGGATGGTGCAGCTCAGACCGGAACTCTTCGCCGCCTATGTGGGAACGGGACAGGTGGCAAGCTGGAAAGCCTCCGTCAACGTGCAATTCGATTTGCTGCTGGCAAAAGCGCGTCGCGACGGCGACAGCACCGCCGTGAAGCAGCTCGAAGCAATTGGACGGCCAGATCCCGCCGACGCCGAGCAGTATTTCGCTTTCAGCAAAGGCCTCCATGCTGCGATGGCACCGGCCGATCAGGCCTGGCTGCAATCGCTGCGCACCAACGCGCGCGCGTTGATGGCAAGCGATCCAAAGGATTTCAAGAATCTGATCGACGGAATGGATTTCAGCGCCGCGCGCGTCTTGCCGGACCAGATGGCGAGCGATTTGCCCGCGACCGCCAATAAACTCGACACGGCGATTTTCGTCATTCAGGGAGAGGGCGACGTGATCACGCCTACGAAAGCGGCGGTCGACTATTTCGACCGTATAGAGGCACCAAAAAAGGAATTGATCCTGATTCCGGATGCCGGACACTTCGCGTTCATGACGGCCCCGGCTGCGTTCCTCATCGCATTGATCGATAAAGTACGCCCGGTCGCCATCGCGCACGGCGCTTGAATTCGACACGCAGCAATCGCGAGAATTCGATCGACAGTCGAGTGGACTGAGCCCCTGTCGTGAGTCAGGGGTTCACGCCGACAGCTGTTGCTCTACCGAAACGAATGAGATTGGGCGTATTTCCGCGCGCAGCGCGTCGGCGGCCGACGCGGTTTCTTCGTATCTCGCACGAGAATCACGCCGCCGCGGCGGTTTGGCTCGATGCGGGCCGCGATGCGGGAAGCGCCACCGTCACCACGGTTCCGACATGTTCGGTGCTGTCGATGCGCACCGACCCTCCGTGCAAGCGGGCCAGGCCGTAAACGAGCGCGAGACCGAGTCCCGCTCCTTCGCGCGCGACAAAGGCATTGTTGTCGACCTGCTCGAATGGGCGCCCGAGGCGCTGGAGCGCGGCGTTGGGAATCCCTACTCCGGTGTCGCGGACGACGATCTCCAGAAACTCCGCGCCCGTTCCGACGGAGACCAGGACTTCGCCGCCTTTCGGCGTGAACTTGACGGCGTTGGACAAGAGATTGATCAGAATCTTTTTCAGCGCGCGCCGGTCGGCCGTCAAGCTTGCTCCGTCCGCCGGCAACTCCGTGGACAGCACAACCCGGCGTTCCTCGAAGGCGTGTCGCATCAGCGCCGTGCAATCGCCGATCAAGCCTGCGAGATCCACGTTTTCCGGTTGAAGCACGAATTTGCCTGCCTCGACGTTCGACATATCGAGTATGTCGGTGATCACCTCGAGCAGATGCTGACCCGACTTGTTGATGAGCCCGACATATTCGCCATACCGGTTCTCCAGTGGGCCGAAAATGCCCTGCAGCATCATTTCGGAAAATCCGATGATGGCGTTGAGCGGCGTGCGCAGCTCGTGGCTCATATGCGCCAGGAACTCGGATTTGACGCGGCTTCGGGCTTCGGCGGATTGTGTGGCGATGCGGCTTTGGACCAGCTCGTCCTCGACGCGCCGCTTCTCGAGCGCGTTGCGGCGGAACACGGTCAGCGCGCGCGAAAGCTCTCCGATCTCGTCTGCGCGGTCGCCGAAGGGGACATCGCAAGCCATTTCGCCGTCTGCCACAAGCCGCATGGTCTCGGTGATCCTGGACATCGGACGCGCGATCCTGCGGCTGATGAAGAACGTCGCAAACAGTCCGAAGCCGAGCGACAGGAGCACGATGCAAAGCTGGACGAGGAGGTTCCGGCGGGCGGCATCCAGCTCCGCGCGCGCATCGGCGTCTGAGAGATCGACCGCGATATTCGCCACCTCGACGAGGCTCTTCATTGCCGTACCGGAAGCGCCGATCCAGTCATGGCCCGAGATTGGCGGCCGCTTTCCCGACGCGAAAGAGTCGATCACCGATTTGCGAAGTGCGCGCAGTCGCACGAAATAAAGCTCGTTTGCGGTAGTGATCGCGGCGTGCAGCGCGGGCGGCACGCGTCCCAGATTCGCGTCTCCCAAAATCACGTCCCAGAGCGCGTCGCTCCGGCCCATGAGCTCAGTCATGACTTCGAGTCGCGCGTTGCCATAGCCTTTTCCGCTGGCGATGCCGGCGCCGACCAGCAGCCTGTCGTTTCCCGCGAATTCGCGCGCCGTCCAGGCGAGCTGCTTGATCTTCATCATCTCTGCGATGAAGGCGTCGCTGCGGTCGATCTCGTTGGTGAGCTCCGCGGATACGTGGTCCTCCACCGCAAATGGGTTTTTGTCCGTGGGAACCCACCTGGCAATCGCTGCCGCCGATCGCAGATCGGGCCGGTGCAACGCGGCATCGATCTCCGGCTGCTCCGCGTCCAAGGCGGTTCTTTCCTTGACGATGGCGGCGCGCTCGGACGCGGAGACCATATTGCTCTTCGCAAGCCCGAACAGCGCGCGATTCAGGGCGGCGGTGGAACGCGCCCGCACTTGCTTGATGTCGGTCCAGGTCTCTGCGTCGACGGCGCGCGGCGATTCGAGCACCGTGCTCACGGCGCCCAACTCGAACCTGCGATACTGCATGGACATGAACAGGTCGCGTGCGATGCCCGAGGCCGTGACGATACGCCCCGCAGTGCGCATCTCGTCATAGGCGCCCCTTGCCAAAATGGCGGACGTGACAGCCAGCGCAAGCGCCATGGCGCCCGTAATGGCTTCCAGTGTCCGCCTGACGGACGGCGACTTGCTCATGGCGCATCGGCTCGGCTTGGATCCGCGCGAGAGACGGATCGATAGCCCGGATGCTAACCATTAAAAAGTAATAACGGGCTTAATGCCGACTGGAGCGATTTTGGAACGCGTTGCGAAGAATTGGTGTCGGATTCGATATGGTGGGCGGGCCACTCCGTTGTTTCACGTCCGGCATTACCCCTCACACCTTCCCCATCGTCTCATCGAACAGGTCCCGCATCGCGGCCCAGGAGCGTTGGTCGGTGGGGGCGTGATAGGAGAAGCCCTTCATGTTCAGCGCGTCGACGCTCTTGTCGGTGAAGCTGTGGCTGGCATTGCCGTAGGTGAGAAACTGCCAATCGGCCCCGCAGGCGTTCATCAGCCGGATGAATTTCTCGCGCGCCTCGGGCGGAATCAGCGGGTCGTTCGCGCCGGCGCAGACCATCAGCTTGCAGGCGATTTTGCGGTCGTCGCTGTCGGGCAGTTCCGTCATCCCCGGATGGAACGCGACCACCGCCGCCACATCGCTGCGCGAACGCGCGATCTCGAGCACCACGGCGCCGCCGAAGCAATAGCCGACGGCGGCCAGGCGATTCGGATCGACATTCGGTTGTGCCTTCAGCAGATCGAGCGCGGCATGGGCGCGGGCGCGCATAAGAGGCGGATCCTGCATCAATCCCCGAAGCAGGCGCATCGCATGCTCCATGCCCGTGACCGCTTCGCCATACATGTCGAGCGCGAACGCGACATAGCCCAGTTCCGCCAGCATGCGCGCGCGTTCCTTCGCATGCTCCGTCAATCCTCCGCCTTGATGGCAGACGAGGATTCCCGGCCGTGCGGGCCCGCGCGTGTCGTCGTCGGCGAGATAACCGGTGAAGGATTTGCCGTCGACCTGGTAGGCGACGTCTTTGGTGAGCATGGCGATCCCCCAAATTACACCCGCCCCTTGCGGGCGGGTCGAAATTATCTTTGAGCGACAGCGAAAAGAGAATTTCGGGGCGGGGTGCTCGATCGACATTCCCCCGCCCCGAAAAATTCTGCGCTGCGCTTCGAATTTTTCGACCCGCCCTCAAGTGGCGGGTGAAAAAAAATTCCTTCACTTTGCGGGATGCGGCAGGGCCGGGAGCGAGGGCAATTGCGGGCTGGTGAGGAACGTGCCGTTGCGCGGCAGCACGTTGCAACCCTGGGCCGTGCAAAGCTCCACTTCGCCCGAGAAGCGGTCGACGACGAACACGGATTGCCCGATCGAGGGATAGGTCTGCACGCGGCCCACGATCAGGAACGTAATCGCGACCGCGAACGCGCCCACGATCAGCGCGAGCCAGATTTCCACCGTGATCGATTCGATGATGGCGCCCGCGCCCAGCAGCACGGCCGCGGCGATGATCCAGGGCAGCGCTTCGCCGATCGGGCCGCCGAGCGCGCCTTCGAACCGCCAGGCAATGAACGCGCCTGCCAGAAGCAGGAACCCCGCAATGCCGAACCCCAGCCTGACGCCCCAAGGAGTCGAGGCGTTGCTGGTTTCGATACGCTCGATGGTGTCGTGATTGTGGACTTCTTCGTGGACTGCGTGAACGTCGCTCATGAAACCCTCAAATGTCAGTGCCGCATTCGACTGCCCGTCCCATTCTGGCACATTCGCTTGGTCCCGCACCAGAAGCGGGTGCACGAGGGGAGACGCGGCGTCGATCGCGCCGTCTTAAGGCTTCGTTGACGCAAACGGGTCCGCTTCAACACAAATGTAACGACAAAGGCATAAATTGCAGGCGATGTCCGGTACCGGTCGCGCCATGTTCAGGGAAAAACTGTACACGACCCTCCTGTGGTCCGCGGTCCCCATCGCCGGCGCGATGCTGGCGGATTATGCGATCACCATCCTGCTGCTGCATGCGTGGGCCGCCTACACACCGCTCGTCACGCTCAGCATCGCCACCATCGTCAGCCTGCCGGTTTGCTACACGCTGGTCGGCGGCCGCATCGACCTGCGCCATGCCCGCGACGAGCTCGCCATGGCGCGCGACCAAGCCGTCAACGCCAACCAGACCAAGACTCTGTTTTTCGCCAATGTGAGCCACGAGCTGCGCACGCCGCTCAATGCCATCATCGGTTTCTCCGAACTTCTCGCGCTCGACGCATTCGCCGCAAAGCGCCGCGAATATGCCACGCTCATCCACAGCTCGGGCGAACATCTGCTCGGCCTCGTCAACGATCTGCTCGATCTGGCCCGCATCGAGGCGGGCAAGTTCGAACTGCATTGCGAGAATGTGAGCCTGGACGAGCTGGTCGACGAATGCGCGCGGATCGTCGAAGGGCGTGCGCGGGACTCGGGCATAAGGTTCGGCCGCCGGATGGCGCCGGACCTGCCGCTAGCGTTCGCCGACCGGCGCGCGCTCAAGCAGATACTGCTCAACCTTCTGACCAACGCGATCAAGTTCACGCGCCGCGAGGGCTCCATCGAGGTTTTCGCGCGGCTGAACTCGTCGGGCGAGCTTGCTTTCGGCGTCAAGGATGACGGCATCGGCGTCGCGGAAGAGGATCAGGCGCGCGTGTTCGAGCGCTTCGGCCAGGGCCGCCACGACGTGACCGGCGCCGACGAAGGCACCGGGCTCGGTCTGCCCATCGTCAAGGGATTGGCGGAAGCCCATGGCGGCAGGGTCGCGATGGAAAGCCGGCTCGGCGAAGGCACCTGCGTGACGGTGTGGCTGCCGCGCGAGAGATTGATGTTCCCCAAAAAAATAGCGCTGGCGTCTTAGAGGCTGACCGAAAAATCGGGTTGAGTGATCCCGGCCGGCCACGATTCCATCGGATTTGCTGATTCGCTGGAGTTTCCGATGGCCTGGACCGAGATCACCCGCGCGAAGTATCGACGGGACGGA
>Ga0302325_10003882_pt1 | contig 34872 bp, 18 predicted proteins | sample Palsa_T0_2_FD_201948 | JGI IMG/M metagenome (GOLD analysis project Ga0302325, IMG submission 201948) | Peat permafrost microbial communities from Stordalen Mire near Abisko, Sweden - Palsa_T0_2 | ecosystem: Environmental > Terrestrial > Soil > Palsa > Peat permafrost | place: Sweden: Abisko...
GCAAAGCTGACTGCAGCTTCGGACGTAGTGTGTCTTCTAACCGAGCGCAGCCTTGAACGTCCATGGATACTCTATGAAGCGGGGGTCGCGAAAGGAAGATTGAATACGCCTGTGCATGGAATTGCGTTAGGAGTGCCGCTTGCCAGCGTTGCATCGGGGCCGTTCTATCAGTTTCAGAATAGTGATGATAGTGAAGAGTCATTGACCAAGCTCGTGCTTCAACTTTGTCGAAGAATTTCGAATTTAGAGCCTGATCAAGATGTAGTCGCGAATCAAGTACGGGTCTTTAAGATTAGCGTTACGGAAGCCCTGAAAAATCTCGGAGGCCAGAAGAAAGTTGAAAAGCAGGCAGCGGTGAATGAAGGATCAGTAGCGAAGGTATTAGAGGAGATGAAACTACTGGTTCGTGATTTATCGATGCGGCTTGAAGAGCGCTTGATGTTCGACGGAACAGAGAAGTATCGAGTTCGTCGGACTTCACTCAGAAGGTTCAGTCCAAGGATGATTAATGAGATCGCCCACATGACCTCAAGGCGCTCGGAAGATCCGATTGGAATTCTGGTTATCGCCAGCTTCGTGCGAGATGATTTTCCTTGGCTCTATGAACTCGGATTGGAGGCCTATCGTGCAGCAAAGGGTCGAAACATAGAACATGCAATAGAAGCTATCAAAACATTCCGGGATTCCGCAGAGATGACACTCCACGGGCCGTTCATGAAAGAAATGGGCATAGATAGCGAAGAGACAAGGCTGCTCGGGCTAGAAATTCCCGAGATGATCCACCGTTATCTGGCGAGCTTTGAATTGAGACCAAGCCCTATTACTAAGCGAGCCTTATTGGAAACCGACGCAAAAGCAAAGTAAATAACTGTCCAATACCGTAAATGCTTGACCCTAGGCGCTAGCCCTCTCTCGCCCGCGCTCCTGCTGCTGATGGCCGAGATGCACGCTGACAATCTTCGAAACGCCCGGCTCCTGCATGGTCACGCCGTAGATCATGTCCGCGGTCTGCATCATGCGCTTGGAGTGTGTCACTAGCAGGAACTGCGTGTCCTGGCTCATGCCATGCAGCAGGTCGGCGAGGCGGCCCACGTTGGTCTCGTCGAGCGCGGCATCCACTTCGTCCAGCACACAGAAGGGCGCAGGCTGGTATTGGAAGATGCCGACCAGCAGGCTCAGCGCGGTTAGCGCCTTTTCTCCACCCGAGAGCAGCAACACATTCTGCAGCTTCTTGCCCGGCGGAGAAGCGACGATCTCAAGGCCGCTCTCGGCTGTGTTCTCGGCATCCGTGAGGCGCAGAAAAGCCTGACCGCCATGAAAGAGCTTGGAGAAAACATGGCCGAAGTTTTCATTGATGCGCACAAAGGCCTCATCGAACTTGACCCGCGAAATCTGGTCGATCTCCTTGATCGTGCTCTGCGTGTTCTCGATTGAATCGACAAGGTCCTTGCGCTGCGTTTCGAGGAAGGCGTGTCGCTCGGCAGTCTCCTTGTATTCTTCGAGGGCCATCATGTTCACCGGGCCCATGGCTTCGAGCTTCTGCCGCATCTCGCGGCTTCCTTCTTCGGCGGCGGTTAATTCATCGCCTTCGAGATGCGCCAGGCCTTCTTCGGCGCGCAGAGCGGCGGCTTCCATGTTGAGCTCGTTGAGGCAGCTTGCTTCCAGATGCTCCAGGTCGCTCTTGAGCTTGGCCGCGAGACTTCCTAGCCGGCTCCGGTTCTCTCGGAACTCGTCCGTGGCAGCCCGCAGCGTCTTCAACTGGTGCTCGGCGGCAGCCAGTTGCTCACGCAGAGCAGCGGCTTCGGCGGCAGCGGTGCGCGCCTCTTCTTGCGCGGCATCGCGGACGGTCTTCAACTCAATCTGCCGCGCCTGCAACTGCTCGTTTTCCTGGCTTCGCTGGTTGCGTTCGGCCTCGGCCGCGACCCGCTGCTGCTCGATTTGCAGCGCGCGCCGCTCCAGGTCGGCATGAAGGCGGTCGATGCGTTGATACGCGTTCTCGGCCCCGCGACGCCGCTCTTCAAGACCCGCCAACTCCGCTGTGACACGCGCAGCTTCCTGCTGCAAGCCTTCGCGATTCTGGCGAAGCTCGGCTAGTCCGTGTTGCAATTCGTCCAGGCGAACTTCGGCGGCCTTGTGTTCCGCCTCCAGCCGCTGAGCTTCCTCGAGCTTTTGCCCGATGAGCCCCTGCTTCTGCTCTTTCGCATCCTTGTTGCGGCTGGCCTGCAACACCCACTCCTGCAAGCGCCGTTCGATGCGCTGAACCTCGGACTCCATCTGCTTGAGCGCCGCGCCCTGGTTGGCCGCGTCGCGCTCGGCCTGCCTTCGCTGCTCATTGAGCTGTTCGAGCCGAGCCGCCAGTTCTTCGATGGCTTTCGCCGCCGCGACTGCGTTGATCTCCGAGCGCCCTAGCTCAGCTTCGACCGATTCCAGCTTGCGCTGCGTCTCGCGCAGCTCGCGCTTCACCGCCAGCGGGCCCTCCGCCGCAGGCTTGCCGCCGCTCACCGTCGCAGAGTGGAACCACTCGCCGGTGGGCGCCAGAAAATATCCATGCGGATGCGTTGCGGCCAGCTCGCGCCCGATATCCGAATCCGGAACCAGATAGCCATGACCCAGCTTGGGCAGCATGGTTTCTAGCGAGGTTCCAAACCCATTCAGAACGCGAATCGCCTGCCGCAGAGGGATGATTCCCTCGCCGGATACTTCGCCACCAGCTTCGAACAATTCGCCCGGCGCTTCGTCCGGATGCACCAGGAAAGTCGCGCGCCCATCCAGCCCCGAGCGCAGCAGCCGGATGCCTTCCTCAGCGGCCTTCCAGCTCTTGACCACGATGAAGTTCAGCTCTTCCCGCAGAAAGTCGTCGAAGACCACCTCATGCTCGCCGGCGACATCGACAAAATCCGCCAGCGTGCCGATCGGCGTCATGCCCGCGCCCAGCGAATCCGGCTTCAACAGCTTGCGCACCGTGTCGGTGGAGTAGCTATGGTTCTTGATCGCCGCATCCAGCGAATTGCGCCGTCCGGTCAAGGAAGCTTGTTCACCGCGCAGTTGGTTGGTGCGTGTCCGCAGGGTGACTTCCTCTTGCCGCTTCCCAGTCAGTTCCTGGCGCAGTGCGGCAATCTCGCCTTCGAGCCGCTTGAGACCCTCGGTCGCACTCTCAAAGCGAAGATTGGCCTGTCCTCGATCCGCTCCCAGATTCGCTGCTTCGGCACGCGCCTGTCCCATCTCATTTTCGAGCCGCTGTGCCTCGCGTTCAAGAGCAGCGAGGGCTTCCTCGGCCTGGGCAGTTTGATTGCGCGCCGTTCCTGCCAGAGTCAGCAGATGCATCGCCTGGCGCCGTCCAGCCTCAGCCTGCCGCTCGGTGTCGCCCACCTGCTGCGCCGCCAGCCGAGCCTCATTCTGGCGAGCCTCTACCCGCTGGCGAAACGCCCGCGCTTCCTCCGCCGCATGTTCCAGGAACTGCTTGTTCTGGACCCGTTCCTCGGTAACGCCCGCCATCTGAACTCGCGTCTGTTCGAGCTCCGCAGCCGTCGCGGCCAGCCGCGATTCCAGCTCCGCCACACGCTCGCCGTTGCTGCGCTCGCGAGCTGCCGCGCGTTCCAGCTCGACTGCCGCGGCGTTGGCCTGCGCATTGGCCGCTTGCCCCTGCTTATCCAGCTCAAATCCCCGTCCGCTCAGCTCATGCGAGGCCGCATCCAGCGTCTCGATTCCCGCCGCGGACTCGTCAATCTGCACGGTCAATGAGGCAATCTCCGACTCCAGGCGAAGCTGCTCGGCATCCATGCGCGCCATGCGGCTGGCGAGAGTTACGCGCAGCTTGGCGCGCAGCTCGTCGCGCAGCGCCGCAAAGCGCTCGGCCTTGGCTGCCTGGCGCTTCAGGCTGTTCATCTGCCGTGTAACTTCTTCGAAGATGTCGTCCACGCGGGCCAGGTTCTGCTTGGCCGATTCGAGGCGCAGTTCGGCCAGACGCTTCTTGGTCTTGAAGCGCGTAATGCCCGCCGCCTCCTCGATAATCGCCCTCCGGTCATGCGGCTTGGAGCTGAGCAACTGCCCGATGCGCTCCTGGCCAATGATCGCGTAGCTCTCCGGGCCCAGGCCGGTGCCCATGAAGATGTCCTGGATATCGCGCAGACGGCACAGTTTGCCATTCAGCAAATATTCGCTCTCGCCGGTGCGAAAGAGTCTGCGCGTGATGACGATCTCGCCCTTTTGCGGAGTTCTAGAAAACTTCCGCCTGCGAATCTTGAGCACTACCTGGCCAGCAGCGGCGGTCTCAGCTGTCGCTGCCGAACCGGCCGCTTCTTCCGCCTCGTCTTCGTCGATGACCTGTCCCGGCTGATTTTCGGCGATGATCTCCTCGGCCTCGGCGGCTTTTCGTCTGCGCAGCGCCTGCTCGTCCCAGTCCCCCCGCATTTCGGGAAAGTCCAGATCCTGCTCCACCTGGATCTCGGGCTCGACGATCATGGGACCTTCGTAGGCTTCCGGGTCGACGAGCGTGATCGAGACCTCGGCCATCCCCAGCGCCTTGCGATCCCGCGTCCCGCTGAAGATCACATCCATCATGTGCGCGCCGCGCAGCGTCTTGGCGCTCTGCTCGCCCAGCACCCAGGTCACGCCGTCCAGAATGTTGGACTTGCCGCATCCATTGGGCCCCACCACCACCGCGATCCCCGTCCCCGGCAGCGCCAGTTCCGTGCGGTCGCAAAAGCTCTTGAAGCCCAGAATGTGTATCTTCTTCAGTTTCAGCATTCCAACTCCCACGTTTGTGTTGTCATTCTGAGGAGCGAAGCGACGAAGAATCTGCTTCTATCCGCCGCGCACCGCAAGTGAAGCGCGAAACAAGCCCTCGAATACAACGCTAAGGTGGGGAAATGGCAGGGTCAACAGCTTGGAAGGCCGTTCTTGTGGATAAGAAGTCCCAAACTCCGATTCGCGGAAATAACCGGCACAAAACCCGAATTCGTCCCTAGTTTTCCTCAGAAAACGCGAACCGGATTCGACAACAGCATCAGCTCTTCAGCCGCAGATCGAAGGGATATTCGTAATTGCGCTCGATCTGAAAGAGCGCTGCTTCGGGATGCAGGGGGTTGAACAGGAAATTGGCCGTTTCGGGCACCAGCGCGGAGGGTACCCGCAGTAAGGCGGAACGATTGTCTCTCAGCCACGCTGTGCCAATCTGCCGCGTGATCTCGAATCCTGTTACCCAACTTGAAGGCAAATCGTTCAGGGCGATCTCCTGGTGGGAAATGTCGGGTCCAACGACCTTGAGCAATGTAAAAATAGGCGGAATGTCTTCCGCGACTGCATTCGCACAAATCTCCAGCAATGCCCCGGCGGGTGACTCCGCAAGATAAACCACCGGAACTCCCGCTGTATGCCAGCGTGCAGAGAAGAGCAGGCCGCCCTTACCATTCAGATCGCGAAAAGGGCTGATTCTCCACAAAACCATCTAAATAAACATTCCATGGGCAATTTGTCCCAGTAGCTCCTCCACCATCCGCGCCCCAACCTCGGTTGTCAGCAGAGATAGAGGCGTCCGCCCGCCCTTGGCGAAGAGCACGTTCCTCAAGCCAGGATCAAGCCGCGGATTTGGCCGCCGCAGCCATGCCCATGCCCGCTCCCGGCTCTCGTATACCGCCTCAGTAGCCCGTAGCACGCGCAGCAGCCGAATCACTCGATCCGATTCCTCGACCGTGAGCGGTTCTTTCCGGGAACGCCGATGCTGTAGAGTCCGTGCCGGCAGCACCACAGAGTGTACTTCAGTTCGTTCAAAGCCCAATCCGAGCAGGGAATCGATGATCGACGTCGGAAATCGTCGCTCGACCATCGCCAGCACTTCTGGGCCGCTGGACGTTGCATCCATCCCCAGCCAATCAGGTTGTACTTGTGCAGCACACATCGGAACCACCTCAACTACAGTATGCCATGAAATATCAGGCAAAATGTAGGATCAGCCATCAATCGCTCCACGATTCCCATTTCGATACGCACCCTCTATTGCCGCCAACCCTCCGGCACAGCCTTCCGTACCACCTTCTCAATGGCGCGCAGAGCCTGCAGGCGCGGAAACCCCGGCCTGCTCGCCAGCCGGATGACCCGCGTCGAATTCTGCCGCAGCGGCCTCAGTTCCACGCCACGATTCGCCAGCCAGCGATTCTCGATCCACGGCGCAGCCAGCGCAGGAATCAGCGTCGTCCCATAGCCCGCCGCCACCAGGTTCACCAGCGTCTCCAGCGTTGCCGCCTGCATGGCCGACTGCAATCCAGCCTTCGCTCCGCAGGCGGCAAGCGAATGATTCACCAGGCAATGCCCGTCCGCCATCACCAGCAAATCCTCCGCCAGCGCCGACTCATCCACGGATTTTCCCTTGGTTAGCGCATGTCCCGGCGGCAGCACAGCCACCAGCGGCTCGGCAAAGAGCACCGTCTCGGCAAACTCGGGCGAGCCTAACGGCGAAGCCACCAGCGCGGCATCCAGCCGGTGACTGCGCAGTCCCTCCACCAGCAGCCGCGTCTGGTCCTCCCAAAGCTCGATTCCAAGGCCGGGATACGCCAACCGCAGCGGCTCCAGGATCAGCGGCAGCAGATAGGGCGCCAGCGTCGGAATTACCCCGAGCCGGAGCGCCCCCACCAGCGGATCGCGCGCCGCCCGCGCCACCGACTCAATCTGGCCGGTCTCCGCCAGAGCGCGTCGAGCGTGCTCTAGAATCTGCCGCCCCACCGGCGTTACATCCACCCGCTTGTTGGTCCGCTCCAGCAGCGTGACTCCAAGCTCATCTTCGAGCTTGCGAATCTGGCCGCTCAGCGTTGGCTGGCTCACATTGCAGGCTTCCGCAGCTCGCCCAAAGTGGCGAAATTCAACGACCGCCGCAAAATACCGAAGCTCCTGCAAATTCATCGAAAGTCTCCAAGCTTCATCATAGCTCCACTCAATCATCACGGTAGAAACAATCGATTTTCCCGATGAGCCCCTTGTGCTGTACGGTGAATCCAAGTGAGCGTAATGCAAATTCGCGCCACTCGCAGGATTAGCAGAAACATGTTTCCGAACCCGCTATTCTTACGCTGACGCCGGAGACGGCAACACCCGACAGTAATTGAACCAAAGGAGAATCCCTTGTCTGACGAAGCAAAATGCCCGGTAGCGCACGGCGGTACACAAAGGCCCCTCGCGGGCGGCGTCCGAATGAACTCGGACTGGTGGCCCAAGCAGCTCAATCTGAAGATTCTGCACCTGCACTCCCCCCTGTCCAATCCCATGGACAAAGACTTCAACTACGCCGAGGAGTTCAAGACCCTCGACCTCGACGCGGTCATCAAGGACCTCCATGAAGTGATGACCAACTCGCAGGAGTGGTGGCCAGCCGACTACGGCCATTACGGGCCGTTCTTCATCCGCATGGCGTGGCACAGCGCGGGCACCTATCGCATCGCCGATGGCCGCGGCGGCGCGGGCGCGGGCATGCAGCGATTTGCTCCCCTCAATAGCTGGCCCGACAACGTGAGCCTCGACAAGGCGCGCCGCCTGATCTGGCCCATCAAGCAGAAGTACGGCAAGAAGATTTCCTGGGCCGATCTCATCATTCTCACCGGCAATGTTGCCCTCGACTCCATGGGACTGAAGACCTTCGGCTTCGCCGGCGGCCGTGCAGACGTCTGGGAGCCGGAAGAGGTCTACTACGGCAATGAAAGCACCTGGCTCGGAGACAACCGCTACTCCGGCGACCGCCAGCTTGAGAATCCCCTCGCAGCGGTTCAGATGGGTCTGATCTACGTGAACCCGGAAGGCCCCAACAACAACCCCGATCCCGTCGCCGCGGTTCGCGACATCCGCGAGACCTTCGGCCGCATGGCAATGAACGACGAGGAAACCGTTGCCCTCATCGCCGGCGGACATACCTTCGGCAAGGCCCACGGCGCCGCCGATCCCGGCAAGTACGTTGGCCCCGAGCCCGAGGGCGCCGATATCGCGGAGCAAGGCCTCGGCTGGAAGAGCAGTTTCGGCAGCGGCAGTGGCGCCCACGCCATCTCGAGCGGCCTCGAAGGCGCATGGACCGCCAACCCCATCAAGTGGGATTTGAACTACCTCGAAAATCTCTTCGCCTATGAATGGGAGCTCACCAAGAGCCCCGCAGGCGCTCAGCAATGGACGCCCAAGAACGGAGCCGGAGCAGGCGCCGTTCCCGACGCCCACGACCCCGCGAAGAAGCACGCTCCCATCATGTTCACGACCGACCTCGCGCTGCTCCAAGACCCCAGCTACAAGGAGATTTCGAAGCGCTTCCTCGACAATCCCGATCAGTTCGCCGACGCCTTTGCCCGCGCCTGGTTCAAGCTCACCCATCGCGACATGGGGCCGATCGAGCGCTATCTTGGCCCGCTCGTTCCCAGCGAAGAGCTCATCTGGCAGGATCGCGTTCCCGTCGCCGATTACCCGCAGATCGGCGAGGCGGAGATCGCTGATCTCAAAGCAAAGATCCTTGCCTCAGGCCTGTCCATCACCCAGCTCGCCACCACCGCCTGGGCTTCGGCCTCAACCTTCCGCGGCGGCGACAAGCGCGGCGGAGCCAACGGCGCGCGCATTCGCCTTGAGCCGCAAAAGGATTGGGAAGTCAACCAGCCCGCGGAGCTCGCCAAAGTCCTGGACACCTACGAAACCATCAAGAAGGATTTCGATGGGTCTCGTGGAGACGGCATCCAGGTTTCCATCGCCGACCTCATCGTTCTCGGCGGCAGCGCAGCCGTCGAAGAAGCAGCGAAGAAGGCCGGTCACAACGTGAAGGTTCCCTTCGCGCCAGGCCGCACCGACGCTTCGCAGGCTCAGACCGACGTGCATTCCTTCGCTCCTCTGGAGCCGATCGCGGACGGCTTCCGCAATTACATGCGCCCCGGCCACGAGAACTACGCTGCCGATCTGCTCGTGGATAAGGCCAACCTGCTCACACTCACTGCTCCCGAGCTGACGGTGCTCATCGGTGGCCTGCGCGCGCTGGGTGTTACCGCGCCGGAGTCTACCTATGGCGTCTTCACCAAGCGGCCCGGAACGCTCACCAACGACTACTTCGTCAACCTGCTCGACATGAATACGAAGTGGCAGCGCTCCGCCGGAACGGCAGGCGTGCTGGATGGCCAGGATCGGGCCACCGGCGAGCCCAAGTGGTCAGGCACCATCGTCGACCTGGTCTTCGGTTCCAACTCCCAACTCCGCGCACTCGCGGAAGTCTATGCGGCCAGCGACTCGCAAGAGGCGTTCGTGCATGACTTTGTAGCCGCCTGGACCAAGGTGATGAACCTGGACAGGTTTGATATCTGATCTCTACGGCCTCGCGTGATCTCGTAGCAAAGGGTAAGCCCAGGCTTTAGCCTGGGCACCCAACCATTCTTAAAAAACAAAGCCATTTCGGATGAGGGTACCCTCATCCGAAATGGCTCATCTTTTTGAACTGGCCAAAGAATTCGAGACACTCCTCTGCAAGGAGGCGCGTGAAGCCTGACATCATCAAAACCGGGTTATCCCGCACCACGCAGAGGCTGTGTTATTTTCGCGCAGCACGAACCGCTTTCCCCAATCTCATGAATCCATCGAAAACGAAACTTGCCGGGACATTTCGGCTGTAGCTCTGGCGAAATCGTCCCGCCAAAATTATCTCCGCGGAGTTGCGTAGAATTATCCTCTCAAAGCGCATAATCATAAGAGCAGTAGACCGTAGTTAGTATTTTCTGGGCGGGAGCATGGGAATCCAGAAGGGTAATTCGGAAAGAATGGACCGGATTCCCGTACCGAGAAGAAATAATACCCCCCCCCTGGGTCTGGTTCGCCCTCTCTTCGCCTAAGTCGCGTCGATCTCACTTCAAGTCAAAGCTAGCCTTGCCGTTTTTGAGCGGCATTGCCTTGCCCTTCCAAACCAGTTCTCCCGTCAGACCCTCGGGAAGCTCGATCTCCGCATGGGTAACGCCACCGCCAACCGAATACTTCACCCGAATCAACCCCAACGGATGCGGATAACTCGCTTCAAGGCTCGTCAAATCAGCCAGATGCGGCTCAATCTTAACGGTTTTGAAACCGGGACTCGCCGGCTCGATTCCCGCGACAAGAGTAAGCAGATCGTACGTCGGATGCGCCGTCCACGCATGGGAATCGGAGCGCGTATCTCCTGGCTGCTCGGGCCAAGTGGTAAAGCCCATCTTCAAAAAGCCGTGCCAATCGCCGAGCGTCTTGAGATAGTCGTCCGCAATACCGGCATGGTCCAGCGCCCGCGCGAAGTAGAAACGGAAATAGAAGCTCGCATGAATCAGCGGCGGCAAACCTGCCGGCGCAGCTTCGCCCATGTCCTTTGCAAAGACTTTGTGCAGAAGTGCCTGTTGGATATCTTTGGGAGCTATGTCCGAAAGCACGGCAAGCATATTCGAGTGCTGGCTGAAGATGTCCTTTTTGGGCGTATCGGCGTACAGTCCGGCGCGCTCATCCCAGCATTGAGCCTGCAATCCATTCTTCGCCGCAGCAAGCCGCTTCTTGTCCATCTCGACATAGACAGGATTTCCAAGCGCCTGCTCCAGATCGATGGCATCCTGCAGTGCGCCGACATACTGAAAGGTTGTCAGACAGCTCTCGCCATTGGCGTCGTAAGAAGGGAACTCCTGGTTGGTCTCAATCCAATCGATAAAGCTCCACCATGGCAGCTTGCTCAGCAATCCATCGGCATGTTGATAACTCGCAAACCAATCCAGAACCGTTCGCGTGCCGGGTAGGAGGCTTTTCACAAAGGCCGTATCCGGACGATACATGTAGTTATCGTGGATCATCCCGATCCAAAGCAGTGAGAAAGTAGGAATATACTGCGGCAACGCCGAAGGATAGCGGCTGGCGGTGATCCCCAACGGAATCCGCGAATCGTCGAGCGCCTGAATCGCCTGTCTCGGCAATCGGTCGTCGCCTGTAACGGAATAAGTAATCAACTCCTGCAATCGCGTATCTCCCGAATACTGCAATTGCTCGTAGTAGGGAGTGTCCATGTAAGTCTCATGCGCGTCCAGTTGCGCGGTATGCCAGCCAATCTTCCATATCTTTTCGAGGTCCGGATCGCTGGCCGTAAAGGTCGCCGCAGGCTTGAAAGGGTAGCCCGTGAAGTGCGCCTCCAGCTTATCCAGCGTCAGCGGCTCATCGCCGGTCTCGACGGCGATATCCAGATAGCGCCATGTTCTCCACCACAGGGTCTCGAAACTGCGATGGCCGCCTCCATCCGGATAGATGTCGTCGATAACTCCCAGCGCCTTCCGATCTCCAACCTCGTTGCGATTGCCCTTATGCAGTTGGGCGTCGTAAAGCGCCTCGGCATAGGTGAAAGCGATGTGCGATCCTTTGCCGCCCGAGAAGGTCAACTTCGGATAAGCCGTAGTTAACTCCGACCTATCCAGCAAGATATGTTCCTGCGTGTGAGCGGGAATCGTTGCAGGCTGCGCGGGAAAGCTCTTCGCGGCCTCAAGGCCAGTCCGCACGACATGGCCTGCATCTTCGGCTTCGTACGCCATATGCGGCAGCGTGTCCGGCGCCAGCGCCCAGGGCAGGTCGGCCTGCGCTCCAAACGAAGCGGCCACGCCCGCGTTGGGAAAGACGTTCTCGCGAATCGCCGAGGCAGCATGAACCCACTGCGAACCCTCGCCGCTCAGCCAGTTCCAATCGTAATCCGCGGCCCGCAGCGTTTCGCCGGGCCCTTGCGCCATGTAGACCCACAGGCCATTCCGCTTGCGCGGCAGAGGAACCTGTCCAGCTTCGACTTCGACCATCCAACTGTCGTTGGTGTTGGCAGCCTTCTCAGCGTCGGTGTCGCCTTGCACCAGGAAAGCTGTGCGGTCCGTGAACTGAGCCACGGGCGCATAGACGCCGAAGTTCCAGACAGTGGCGGCCAGAGTGTTCGAGCCGGCGTTGAGCATGGGAGCCAGGTCGAAGGTCTCATAGCGCCAGTGGGCAAGATCGCCGCGCGCAGGGCCATCGCCCACTCGTTGACCGTTGAGATAGAGCACGAAGCGATTGTCCGCGCTGACATGCACTAAGAAGTGCGCGGGGACAGCCTTCAAATCAAATGTTTTCTTGAAGTGCAGAGTGATTGGTTCACGCAAAGGCGCCGTGGGATGGCTGATCCACTGTGCAGACCAATGCTGCCTTGGCAGTGGGGGCTCGTTTCCCTGAGCAGCGGCATGGTTTATGCAGATCAGGAATCCTGCAATCAAGGCATAGGTAGAAGAGCGGATCAGGCCCTGGGGAGACTTCACGAGTTCCAGCCGTTTTTTATACAAAACATGCTCTCCGTACGCAGAATTCTCAGGGCGTCGGCACGCGCACGCCGCCAAGCCGATCCAGTGTACGCGAAAAGATATGCCTATTGGATTTGATTTATCTTTGAAGCGATGTCAAATCCTCCCAGCCGCCCGCAAGTCGTAAATCTCCGCGTCTGTGAATATCCGCGAGCGAATCAGGAAGCGCACGCCTTCGGAGTTTTCGAGCGAAAACATGCCGCCTCGCCCAGGAACTACATCCAAAATGAGCTGCGTATGTTTCCAATATTCGAACTGGCTCTTGCTCATGTAGAAGGGCACTCCGTCGACGGAGCCGAGCTGCACGTCCGAGTCCCCGGTGAGGAACTCATTGCGGGGATAGCACATCGGCGAGCTGCCATCGCAGCAGCCGCCCGACTGGTGAAACATCAGCTCGCCGTGCTTTGCGCGCAACTTCTGGATCAGTTCTATGGCTTGTTCCGTGGCGAGCACTTGCACGGGAAGAGTCTTTTCGTTTTCGCCCGGCGCGGCTTCCGGTTCGAATTGCGCGACCTGCTCCATAGACAGCCCTTTCTCGAACACAAAAGGGTAGCACGGCGAACATACGCCTGTTCAAGCGAGCGACTTCGAGAATCGAAGCCGCGTTCTTGCCACGCCGCCGCGTCGAAGCATGAGAATTGGGTGTGGACAATATTTGAAGCAAAACCACGATACTTTGCGGATTCGGCCTTGGGTACATCTATCGTGATTTTGCTATAGACATGGCAGCGGGCCGCTGCTTCCTTTATTGGTTGCAGCGGCCCGCTTGATAAGTGAGTTTCGTTCGTTGAGTTACATGCCGTTGTCGTGCCCTTGATTTTCGCTGCCTTGGTCGGTGTGAACGATGCGATAGGTCGTGCCACCGCGCGACCAGACCAGCAGCAGAATGTCCTTGCCAGCCGGAGCCGAATGCACCTGGTTGGCAAAGTTCTCCGCATTCGCGACTGGATGGCGGTTGACTTCCAGAATTACATCTCCGGGAGTGAGGCCGGCATCCTCCGCCGGGCTTCCGGGCTTCACGCTCTCGACGGCCGCGCCGTTCACTTGCGAAGGAAGGTTGAGCTGTTGCCGAATATCGGGAGTGAGGCTGTCGACGGCCACGCCAATTCTGCCGCCGTGACCGGCAGAGGAGTCGGAATTTTCGGCGACTTCCGTATTTCCGTGGAACTCGCCCACCTTTACGCTGACCGTTTCCGGCTTGCCGTCGCGCAGGATGCCGAGCGAGATCGTGGCGCCGGGAGAAACCTGGCTCACTGCGACTTGCAATGCGCCGCCGTTGACGATCTCAGCGCCATTCAACTTGCGCAGCACGTCGCCGCTCTTCAGGCCCGCGTGGCCGGCGGGAGAGTCAGGCGTTACCTGGCTCACAATCGCTCCGGTCGCGTCGGGAAGATTGAAGAAGCTGGCGTTTTCCGGCGTGACATCGTTCATGCTGATGCCGAGATAGCCGTGATGCACGGCGCCGTTCTTGATGAGCTCGTCCGCCGTCGCCTTGACGATCTGCGAAGGAATCGCAAAGCCCGCGCCCGCGAACGATCCGCTGCCCGAGATGATGAAGGTATTGATGCCGATCAGTTCGCCGCGCGCATCCACCAACGGGCCGCCTGAGTTGCCGGGGTTGATCGCGGCATCGGTCTGGATGAAGGCGCCTGGCTTGCGGCGGTCATCGGAGTATGGATTGGGGCGATCCAGCGCGCTCACGATACCGCGCGTCACTGTGAAGGGGAAATTTCCGAATGGGTTGCCGAAGGCGAGCACTGTCTGGCCGGGATGCAGCTTGGTCGAGTCGCCCCAGGCGATGCAGGGCAGGTTCTTCTCATTGATCTTGATGACAGCCAGATCGGTGAGCTTGTCCGCGCCAACGAGCTTGGCGGTCAACACGCGGCGGTCATTCAGAGTGACCCGAATCTGCGTCGCTCCCTGGATCACATGGTTGTTGGTGACGATATAACCATCCGGCGAAACGATGATGCCGCTGCCGATGCCATGCTCAATCTGCGGCTGCTGCGGACCTTGCTGGCCGCCGCCGAAGCCGAAGAACTGGCGCAATCCCGGCGGAATCCCATTGGGAGCGGTGGGAGCATTGCCGGCGTCCTGATCGCCGTCGCCTTCCCGGTCGCCCGTAACACGCGCAGTTACGGAGACATTGACTACCGAGGGCGTAACTCGAGCGGCTACCGCCTCGACCGCATTGTCCAAGGAAACCAGCGACGAAACGCTGTTGTCATCCAGCGGAGACGCGTAGCTTGCCGCGTTCACCCGCTGGTGGCAAACGATGAAAGGAACGCTCAAAAGAAGAGCCGCAACGGCTCCGAGCGGAAAACCGAACCGCTTTACCTTTGCGACTAATGAATTAGTTGATACAGGCATGGACATACCCTCGTGAGTGGTTAGAGTTGCTGTTTAGAGTTGAATGACCAACCAGCCGCCGCGGACGGGAACGGCTGTTGGCATGTGAGATTTGGAAGTTGCGGGAACCACCCTGAAGATCAGCTGAGTGACCTTCACCTGGCTTGCCGGTTGCCCCGGAAGCTTCTCCGTCGCCTGCCCGGCAGGCAGGCCGGAAGGTTGATCGGTGGCGGTATCCGTCTGTACGGCACCCAACCCGGGAGTGTCGATCTCTTCCCAGGTGGTGAGGACGATCCAGCTCTGCTCTTGCGGCTCCTGCGCCGGAACCGATGCTGTGTCCGTCGTCTTCGCCTTCAGCAGTTCCTGCCTGGGCTCCGCTTCGGCAAGCGTGGCGGGGGAGGGCCTAGAAGAGAGCATTTGCGCCGAAGAGCTCAGTTCAACCCGCTGATACTTGCTTGGAGTTCCCAACGAACTTCCAGAGCGTACCGTCCGGGTGGCCTTGGACTCTCGCGAACACGGCTTGGCGGGCTCCGAACCGGACGGCGCAGCATCTTGCCGAGGCTCAATAAACCTGGTGTCCATTGCGCGGAACGGCATTCGCACAGGAATCTCGTGAGCGGCCAGAGGGTGGCTCACGGCAGTTTCAACTGCTGGAGTCTCGGTAAAGGCAATCAATTGCGGGCAGCGCGACAGCTCCACAGTGCCAAAGACCAGTCCGCAAGCCATCACTGTAAGCACGCTGCGAGCCCCCAGCGGCCCCAGAGCATTCCTGCGGCGCAGAATTCGATGTACCCGCCGAACCAGCTCAGGCCGTCGCTGCCAGGCCCCCAGAGACAGCGCTTCAGCCCGCCGTGCGATGCCCCGCTCAGCCAGGCTGGCCAGGCAGGCGGCATAGGCGCGCGGCGCTTGCGTAACGCGGATGACAGCCTCATCGCAGGCCATCTCCCGCTCCAGGCAAAGCTGCCGCTCTATCCAGAGCAGCACTGGGTTCAGCGGAAAGACAATCAGGCTCAGCTTTTGCAGCAGATTGGTCCAGTCATCGCCACGGCGCAGATGCTCTGTCTCATGCAGCACGATCTGCTCCAGTTCACCCTGCGTGAGCCGGTCGAAGAGCCATGTGGGAATAAGGATGCGGGGCGCCAGAAAGCCGATTACGCTGGGACGGTCGAGCGCATCCGTGGTGCAAATCTCAACCGGCTTGCGTCCCTGCAACGAAACCCGTTTCGCAAGCAGGGAACCGATCTCCGCAGCCAGCTCCACAGGCGTAGCAGACTTCCACAGCCCGCGCAGGCGCACCGAATGTACGGCAAGATCCGCCAGCCGGTAGAGCGAAGCCGCCGCCCAGACCACGGTAAGCGCGATGCTCCAGCGAATATCCAGCAGCAGCCATGGCTCAGGGCCGCCGGATGCCTCGGTCATGCCTATCGCTGGTTGAGCAGCCGTTCCAGTGGTTAGACGCAAGACCAGCGGTAAAAAGGGAAGTCCGGCCACCGCTAGAAAACCCGCGCCCCACAACGCAAAGCGCAGCGCCGCGGAGATGCGGTTGGTCAGCTTGAGGCAGATCGTCAGGCAAGCGGCAACTACTGCGCCCTGCCAGATCGCCGTTACCAGCATTGCGCCGGCAGTGCGCGAAAACTCGGGAGATGCGGCGAGCAGGGAATCCCTGAGGCTGACGATTGATTCCGTCAGGAGGTTCACGAAGTTTCCGGTCATCACCATCGCGCTACGCCCCTTCCAGTCCGTCCTCGGCTGCGTTCTGAATCGCCTCTTTGAGCCGCTGTAGCTCTTCTGCGGAAATCTCTTCGTCACCCAGGAGCGAGAGCAGCAGCCGTTCGCGCGAGTTGCCAAAGAAACGGCTCAGGACGTGCCTCACCTCGGAGCGGCTGGCCTCGTGCTCCGCCACGCAGGGGCGATAGACGAAGGCGCGGCCCTCCTGGCGATGATCGACGTATCCCTTCTGTTCCAGGATGCGCACTGTAGTTAACACCGAGTTGTAGGCCAGAGTTTCGCCGTCCGGCATGGACGCGACCAGGTCGCTCACGACAGACTCGCCGCGCTGCCATAGGATCTTCATCAGCCTCAACTCAGCTTCGGTTAGCGTGATGGATTTTTTCGGCGGCATCGGCGTTACCAAATCCTCAAGAGTTGGTCCCAATCGGGAGCAACGCTGTAGAAATAGACTACCAACTAAAGGATTAGTTAGCAAGACTGATCGGCAAGAATCCACCCATATCGGGACGCGCCAGATGTGTTTTTGTTCTTACCGGGAATGGTATGCCGTCTTAGATATTGACACGAAATGGTCCACGGTCGCACACTCAATACAAGTTCAATCGGCGGGATGGAGGTCCACAATGCGAGACACGCCCCCTCAAGGTACTTATAAAGTTCAGGCTTTAGATAGAGCATTCGCCGTCCTCGATCTGCTCGGCGAGAGCGACGTTCCGCTGGGGCTGGCGCAAGTCGCCTCGTCCCTGGCGCTGCACAAGAGCACCGCACACCGCTTTCTCATGGTTCTCGAACGCCATCACATGGTCGAGCGCACGGTCAACGGTAAATTCCGGCTCGGACTGCGCCTCTTCGACTTCGGCAACCGCGCCATCGAGCAATACGACCTCCGCGACCGCGCCCAGCCGCACCTGCGCAAACTGGTTATGGAGACCGAGGAGACCGCCCATCTCTGCATTCTGGAGCAGGCCCACGTCATCTATCTCGACAAGATCGAGCCCGCGCGCTCGGTGCGCATGATCACCCGCGTCGGCGCCAGCAACCCGGTGCATTGCACTTCGGTCGGCAAGGCGATTCTCGCCTTCCTGCCGGAGGAGCGTATCGCCGATGTCATCCGCCGCACTAAATTCGAGCGATTCACTCACCGCACCATCGGCACGGCCGAAGCGCTGCGCACGGAGATCGAAAAAACCAAGCGCCGCGGATACGCTGTCGACGACGAAGAGCTTGAAGAAGGCCTGCGCTGCATCGCTGTCCCGGTTCTCGATGCTCAGCGCTTTCCTGTCGCAGCTGTCAGCATCTCCGGCCCATCCTTCCGCGTCACGGCGCAGAAGCTGCCCGCCATCGCCAACCACCTGCTGCAATGTGTCCGCGGCATCTCCGCGGACATGGGCTTCACACCCGCCGCGCGCGCTACACGCATAAGCAGTCTGAGCGCCTGAGACATGCCATCGCGGGTGTTACCGAGATTGACCGTACTCGGCAACACCCGCGAATGCTGCTTTATTAGATCGTAGGATTAGAACGCCCGGCCCTTATAGTCATCTCTATCTACATCAGTGGTTCACTCTTTCCCTTATGCGTAGTTTCATGCGTTATTACGGTCTTATAGTTGGATACAGCGCCAGTCGGCTTTTCCTCAAGCGGAGCATCATGACAGGAATCAGGCATCGCTCGCGAATCCTCTGCACGCTCGCAATTCTCATCTCCGGTTTGCCGATCGCATTAGCCCAATCGGCCGCCAATGCCCGCGCAAACTTTCAGGCGATCGACGCCATCATGGAAAAGGCCGTAGCGGATGGCAACATCCCCGGCGGCGTAGTACTTATTGGCCACAACGCCCAGGTCGTCTACCGCAAGGCTTTCGGCTCGCGCTCGCTGGAGCCCACGCGCGAACCCATGACCGTCGACACTATCTTCGATCTGGCCTCGCTCACCAAGTGCATTGCGACGACCACCTCCATGATGAAGCTCATCGAAAATGGCCGGGTCCGGCTCAACGATCCTGTAGCTGCGTACCTGCCCGAGTTTGCGCAGAATGGAAAGCAAGACATCACCGTCCGCGAGCTGATGACCCATTACTCTGGCCTCGCGCCCGATCTGGATCTGAAGGCGGATTGGAGCGGCCGCGAAGCAGCCTTCCAGATGGCCATGCAGCAGAAGCCGCAGTACCCGCCGGGTTCGCGCTTTGTTTATAGCGATATCAATTTCGAAACGCTAGGCTTCCTAGTCGAAAAAGTAACGGGCAAACCTCTCAACGAATTCGCTGCCGAAAACGTCTTCGCCCCATTGGGGATGAAAGATACGCGCTTCCTGCCGCCTGCCGATTGGTCCCCGCGGATTGCTCCTACGCAATACGACGAGCACGGCCAGATGTTGCGCGGCATCGTGCATGATCCAACCGCGCGCCGCATGGGCGGAGTCGCCGGCCACGCAGGTCTCTTCTCGACAGCCGACGACCTCGCCAAATTTGCAGAAGACTTGTTGAGCGGCTACAAGGTGCTAAGCCGCTCGGCTGTGCAGAAGATGTCCACGCCTCAGCAGCCGGCCAACGCATCGAGCCAGCGTGGCCTCGGCTGGGACATCGATTCACCCTTCGCCAGCAATCGCGGCGAACTGCTGCCCGTAGGCTCCTTCGGCCACACCGGCTTCACCGGCACTTCGCTGTGGATCGATTCCATCGCAGACACCTACATCATCCTGCTCACCAACGCGGTCCATCCGCGCGGTGGCAAGTCCGTAGTCTCCTTGCGCTCACGCGTGGCTACCGCTGTCGTCCAATCGCTCGGCCTCACAGCAACTGAGCAGGATAAGCTTCGCCTCGCCCGCATCACCGGCTACAACGAGTCCCTCATGGCCTCGCGACGATTCACCTCTCGCAACGGCGAAGTCAAGACCGGAATCGATGTGCTCGAAGCCGACGCCTTCCGCGAATTGCGCGCGGACCCGAATCATCCTCTCAAGATTGGCCTGGTCACCAATCAGACAGCGATCGATTCGGAAGGGCATCGCACCGCCGACATCCTAGCGCATGCGCCTGGCGTTCAACTCGCAGCCATCTTCAGCCCCGAACACGGCATAGCCGGCAAGCTCGACACAGAAGACATCGGCAACTCGAAAGATGCGGCCACAGGAGCGCAGATCTACAGCGTCTATGGCAATACCGACGCCAAACGCCGCCCGACCGCGGAAGAAATGGCGGGCCTCGACACAATCGTCTACGACATTCAGGACGTCGGCGTGCCCTTCTACACCTACGAAAGCACGCTCGGATATTTCCTCGAAGCTGCCGCCAAAGCCAACAAGGAAATTATTGTTCTAGACCGCCCTAACCCCATCAACGGGGCCTTCGTTCAAGGTCCGATCGCCGATTCCGGCAAGGAGTCTTTCGTCGGTTATTGGCAAACTCCGATTCGCCACGGCATGACCATGGGCGAACTCGCCAGGATGTTCAATACCGAGCGCGCCATCAACGCCAGGCTCACCATTGTAAGCATGCAAGGCTGGATGCGCGGCGACTGGTTCGACTCGACCGGTCTGCCGTGGATCAATCCGTCGCCCAACATGCGCAGCCTCAACGAAGCCACGCTCTATCCGGGTATCGGTATGATCGAGACCACGAATATCTCCGTAGGCCGCGGAACCGATACTCCTTTTGAAGTCGTGGGCGCCTCTTGGATTGATTCCGTAACGCTAGCCCGAGCTCTCAACGCCCGCGATCTAAGCGGAGTGCGATTTGTGCCGATCTCCTTCACGCCCAGCAGTTCTGAGTACGCCAATCAGCAGTGCGGCGGGGTCAACATCGTAGTCACCGACCGCAACGCGCTCGACGCACCGGAACTGGGGCTCGAGATCGCGTCTGCTTTGCACAGCCTCTATCCGGACAAGTACAAGATTGCCGGCCTCGATACGCTGATGAGGAACAAGGCCAGCCTCGACGCCATTACCAATGGTGAAGACCCGCGTCGCGTCGCTGAGCAATGGCAGGATGCAATCGAGCAGTTCACTGCCTTGCGCGCCAAATATCTTCTCTACTGACCATCGCAAAAATATCTCGAAGCATGAAGGAATATTGTGTGAAGCATCAAGCGATACTAAGGAAGCTCACAATCCTTGCATTGACGGTCTCTTTCGCGGCACTATCGCCGTGCGCCGCCTTCGCAGCGGGACCGGTTCATCTCGACCGCAAAGGCGAACGCTGGGCGGCTACGACCCTGCATAAGATGACCCTCGAAGAAAAGATCGGGCAAATGATCATGCCCTGGGCCCGCATCGAGTTCATGAACGTCGAAGACCCGGACTATCTGCAGCTTCGCGAAGAGATGCGCAAGTATCACGTAGGCGGCTTCGGGGTGACTGTCTTCACCGAGGGTTCGGCGCTGCTCAAGAGCGAGCCTTTTGAAGCAGCCGAACTCACCAACAGCCTGCAAAAGGACTCGAAGTATCCACTCTTGTTTGCGGCGGACTTCGAACGCGGCCTGTCCATGCGTCTCAACGGCGCTACGGCCTTTCCCGCTGCGATGGCCTTTGGAGCCGCGGGAGACAAGGATCTCGCGCGCCAGTTCGGCCGCATCACGGCTCAGGAATCGCGCGCCATCGGCATCCAGTGGAACTGGTTTCCAGTTGCCGACGTCAACTCCAATCCAGCCAATCCCATCATCAACACTCGCTCCTTTGGTGAAGATCCCGCCCAGGTCGGCGACTTGGTCGCCGCCTACATTGAGGGCGCCCGCAGCGCCGGAATGCTGACCACGGTCAAGCACTTTCCGGGTCACGGAGACACCGACACCGACTCCCACATCGCCCTTGCCCGTGTTAACGCCAGCGTGGACCGCCTCAACAGCGTCGAGCTCGTTCCGTTCCGCGCCGCCATAGCAGCCAACGTAGACTCTGTGATGACCGCGCACGTCACCGTTCCGTCCATCGAACCCGATCCCAACCGTCCCGCGAGCGTCTCGTCGAAGGTCGTCACAGGGATATTGAAGGATCAGCTAGGCTTCAAGGGCTTGGTCGTCACCGACGCTTTGGATATGGGTGCTCTCACGCGCGTCTTCTCCGGCACCGCTGCGCAGATCTCGGCACAAGAGGCGGTCGAAGCGATCCAAGCAGGCAATGACATGGTCATCATCCCCGCCGATCTCGAAGGCGCTTACGACGGCCTGTTGCAAGCTGTGAAGAAAGGCACTCTGTCGCAAAGACGGATCGATGCCAGCGTGCTCAAGATTCTGCGTCTGAAAGCATCCGTGGGTCTCGACAGCAGTCGCCTGGTAGATCTATCGAATGTCGACAAGGAGATCGCGCGGCCGGTCAATCTTGCAGTCGCGCAGAAAATCGCCGATCGCTCAATCACACTGGTCTCCGATACCCACAACATCATCCCGCTGCGTGCAGGTACAACTTCTGCTACGGAAACACAAGCCTCACCGGTTAGGTCCGACGTTGTCGCAGTCGTCTTCACAGACAATGCGCGCAGCAGTGAAGGCGGCCGCACATTCGCGCATCAGCTCAGGCAGCATGTGCCGGGCGCGAATGTCCTGTTTGTCGATGAGTTCAACTCCAGCTTCATTGCTCCGGATGTAATGGCCGCCGTCGCATCGGCAAAGACGGTAATTGCTCTGGCGGAAGCGGTGCCCAGCGCCCGGCGAACCACGCCGGGACAGGCCAACGGCTCCGCAAATCTGGATCAAGGCGCGGCAGAATTGCTCGCAAACATCGTCAAGTCCGCCGGAAACAAGACCATAGTCGTCGCTTTCGGCAACCCTTACATTGGCGCGGAGATACCAGGCATCGGCGCCTACCTTTGCACCTTCTCCAACACCCCAGGCTCGGCCATCAGCCTTGTGAACGCGTTGTTTGGCGAGATTCCGATCCATGGCCGTCTGCCGGTGACTATACCGGGCATGGCTCTGCGCGGCGCTGGCCTGGATCGCTAGAGCAGAAGCAGAATCACCGTAATGTAGCGACCAGCGTGCAAGGCGGATTTTTCTTGAGGAAAAATCCGCTCGACCTCCGAGGCCTCACCTTATACCAATTCTGCTTCTGCTGTAAACAATCGTGAGCTGCCGGTCACAAACCAACAGCCCTACTTCTCGATCTCCAGTTTGCCCATCTTCTTCGAGACGTCCGCAGGAGATGGAAGCTGCGATACATCCCAGCCGCCGCCCAGAGCTTCAATTAACTGAACCGAAGCTGTCATCTGCTGCGTATGCAGACTGGCGAGCGATTGCTGATCGGAAAGCAGCGTCGTCTGCGCCGTGACCACATCGACATAAGGATCGATGCCGGTGTCATAGCGCCCTGTCTCCAGCTCAAGAAACTTCTTGGCTGAATCCACCGCTGCCTGCTGCTGCAGAATCTGCTTTGAAAGGATGCGTTCCGCAGCCAGGGAATCTTCCACCTGTTGAAAGGCCGTCAGCACTGTCTGGCGATAGCTTGCGACATCCGCGTTATAGGTTGCGACGAACTGGTTCACTGTGGCCCGGCGCAGGCCCGCGTCGAAGATGGTCTCGCTGGCCGAGGCGCCCACCGACCAGAATCGGCTCCCCAAGTCGAACAAATGCGAGATAGCCGTGCTCTCCAGGCCACCTTCCGCACTCAGCGTGAGATCCGGATAAAAGGCCGCCACAGCAACGCCGATTTGTGCATTCGCCGCAGCCATTGTTCGTTCCGCCCCTGCAATATCCGGGCGTCGTTCCAGCAACTGCGATGGAAGGCCAGTCGGAACGGGAGGCGGTGTGGCATTCAAGGGCTTGACTGGGATCGAAAAACCGGATGGATTGGTGCCGATCAACACGGCAATTGCGTGTTCAAATTGCGCGCGCGCCACACCAAGATTGGTTAGCGCCGACTGCGCGTTCTGCAAAGTATTTTGCGCCTCGACCACCGTGATCTGATCGGTGACACCGGTATCGTAACCCGACTTCGCAATATCGTAAGCCTTCTGGTCGGCGTCCACGGTGCTCTGATCCAAAGCCTGCAACGCATCTTGCCCGCGAATTTCGAAATAGGTTTCAGCCAGTGCAGCTTGTTCGGTCAGACGTTCGTTCTCCAGGTCCGCGGCACTGAGCTGTGCATTGTATTGTGCCTCCCGGATCGTATTGCGAACCTTGCCCCAAAGGTCGGGTTCCCATGAAGCCGTCAAGGGCAGGGAAGTGATCGACGATTGCTGACCTCCTGTGATATTCCCGCTCGCCGTATTTCCCAGGTTGCCGGAAGCGCGCGAGCGCGTAAAGGATGGCCCAGTCGACAGTGTCGGGTAGAGCTGCGAACGCGCCTGCGCGATCAGCGTGCGCGCCTCCATGAAGTTTTGAAAGAACTCTTTGATGTTCTGGTTGTCGATATTCAGCTTTTCTTCAAGATCGTTCAACTCCGGTTCGTTATAGATCTCCCACCATTTGCCGCGCAGCATCGCATCCTGTGGCTGCGCAACCTTCCACTCGCCGGAGTCTTGTGTCTGACTTGGCAGCTCCTTGTAGGCCGCTGGCGGAGCCTGTGCGGTAGCCGCAGGCCTGTTATAGACAGGGCCGACTCTGCATCCCGCAAGCAAGCATGTTGCCAGTGCCGGGATCGTTGCAACTTTGAGACCGAAGTTCTTCATAACTTTGACATCCGTGACCTTTCGGTTTCAGTATCTGTCCGAATCAGTCTGCTGCGGAAGGTTCTGGCCCATCCGCGTGAAATGTGTCGCGTTCCTTGCCCAGCATCCGCAATCGGAGCCGGTCGAACGTGAGGTAGACAACGGGCGTGGTGTAGAGGGTCAGCAACTGGCTGAAGATCAGGCCTCCGACAATCGTGATACCCAGCGGACGGCGCAACTCGGAGCCCGTGCCGGTTCCAAACGCCAGCGGAAGCGCGCCGAAAAGTGCAGCCGTTGTGGTCATGAGAATCGGCCTGAAACGAAGCATGCAGGCTTCGAAGATCGCTTCTTCCGTGGACTTTCCGCCTTCGCGTTCGGCCTGCAGGGCAAAGTCGATCATCATGATCGCGTTCTTCTTCACGATGCCGATCAGCAGCACGATGCCGATGATGGAAATGATATTGAGGTCGACGTTGAACAGCATCAGGGCAAGCATGGCCCCCACGCTTGCCGAGGGGAGCGTAGAAATAATGGTGAGCGGATGCACCAGGCTCTCGTACAAGATTCCCAGCACGATATAGACAGCCAGCAGCGCTGTCAGCACCAGCAGCGGCTCCGTTCCCAGCGACTGTTGATAGGCCTGCAAGGTGCCCGCGAAAAAGCCGTGGATCGTCGTCGGCGTGCCCAATCGCTGCTGCATCTGTTGAATGCTGAGCGTTGCGTCGCTCATCGAAACTCCCGGCGCCAGGTTGAACGACACTGTCACCGAAGGAAAGAGCCCGGTATGATTCAGCGCCAGAGGAATCGTAGTCTCATGGTTCGAAGCCATGCTGAAGAGCGGCACGTTGCCGCTCGCCGTGGCGCTGCTGCTGCCGGCCGAATGAAAATACACGTTGTTCAGGCCTACGGGGTTTTGCCAAAACGGTGGAGCGACCTCAAGCACCACATAGTACTGATTGAGCTGCGTGTAGATGACCGACACCTCGGACTGGCCAAAGGCGCTGTACAGGCCGTTGTCGAGAGACTGCGCGTTCTGGCCTAGCTTGGCCGCGGTCGTGCGATCGTAGGTCACCAATTCATCCAGGCCGCCGTTCTGCTGATCGGTGTTGACATCTTGCAAGCCGGGCAGCTTCTTCATCTCGGCGAGCAGGCGCGGTCCCCACGTGGAGAGATCGGTGAGATTGTCCGCCTGAATGGTGTACTGGTAGAGAGCATTGGCAGACCGTCCGCCGATGCGTAGATCTTGCGCGGCCTGCAAAAATGCCGATGCTACCGGCAGCCGGTTCAACTTCGGGCGTATGCGGTTGATGATTTCAGGAGCGCCGATCTTGCGGACGTTGAGCGGCTTCAGCGTTATGAAGATGAAACCTGTATTGGTCGCGCCCTGACCGCCTGTAAAAGCCACCACATTCTGGACCGCGGGATCGCTCTTGATGACATTTGCGATCTGTCGAACCGATTCATTCATGGCCGGAAAAGAAGAGTCCTGTGGACCCTGCACACCGCCGGCGAGAATGCCAGTGTCCTGCTGCGGAAAGAATCCCTTCGGGATCTTGAGCACGATCACTACGTTCAATACGATCACCAGGAAAAGCACGGTGAGCGTAAGCACGGGGTTATCCAGAACCCAATGCAAGGTGCGCCGGTAGAGCGACAGTATCCAATCGAAAAACCGGTCTGTCGCCTGATAGAGCCGGCCGTGGTCCTCTTTCCTTTCGTGTTTCAGAAGGTGCGCGCACATCATCGGCGTGGTGGTAAGCGAGATCACCATCGAGACCAGGATCGCGGTCGAGAGCACGATGGCAAATTCGCGGAAAAGCCTGCCGACGATTCCACCCATCAGGAGAATCGGAATGAATACGGCAATCAGCGACATGCTGATCGAAAAGACTGTAAAGCCAATCTCTTTCGCGCCCCTGAGACTTGCCGCAAACGGCTCCATGCCGTTTTCCAGATGGCGGGTAATGTTCTCCATCACCACGATCGCGTCGTCAACGACGAATCCGGTCGAAATGGTCAGGGCCATCAGCGATAGATTGTCGATGCTGTAGCCGAACAGATACATCACCGCAAACGTTCCAATCAGGGAGACTGGAACCGCGACGGCCGGGATGAGTGTTGCTCGTCCATTGCGCAAAAAAATGAAGACGACGACGATGACCAGCGCGATCGAAATTATCAGCGTGCGTTCGACATCGTTCACCGACGCCCGGATCGTGACCGTACGATCCTGCACTACCGTAACGTCGATGCCCTGGTAGATGGACGCTTTGATCCCCGGCAGTTGCGCATAGATATTGTCGACAGTATCGATAATATTTGCGCCAGGCTGCCGGAACACAATAAGCAATACGGCGCGCTTGCCATTCAGGTATCCGCCTGTGCGCACATTCTGCACGGAGTCTATGACGTCCGCGACATCGGAGAGGTGAATGGCTGAGCCATTGTTATAGCCCACAATGAGCGGCTTATAGTCTTCGGCATGAGAGATCTGATCGTTGGCGACGATGTCGGCAGTGGTATTGCCGTCGGAAAGCTGTCCCTTGGCCAGATCTGAATTCTGCAGGCTTAGCACCGACTGGATGTTCGACATCGCCAGGCCGTAACTGGCCAGTTTGGTAGGATTCACCTCGACTCGAACCGAGGGCAGCGCTCCGCCTCCAACACTTACCTGACCCACACCCTGAATCTGCGACAGCTTCTGCTCCATGACAGTGGAAGCTTCGTCATACATTTGAGCCGGCCCGTACTTATCCGAAGTAAGGCCGAGAATCATAATCGGAGAATCGGCGGGATTCACCTTGCGATAGGTGGGATTCGCGGGCAGGTTGGCAGGCAGGTAAGTTCGCGCCGCGTTGATGGCAGCTTCAACATCGCGCGCCGCGCCGTTGATATCGCGGCTCAGGTCGAACTGAATGGTGATCGAGGTCGTGCCCAGCGTGCTCGACGAGGTCATTTCCGTGACGCCCGCGATATGTCCGAACTGCCGCTCAAGAGGCGTAGCTACAGAGGACGCCATGATCTCGGCGCTGCCTCCGGGAAGACTCGCGCCTACCGAGATGGTTGGAAAATCGACCTGGGGCAGAGGAGATACAGGGAGCACCTTGAACGCAATTGCACCGGCGATTGCAATGGCAATCGTGAGCAGCGTGGTCGCTACAGGCCGATGAATGAAAGGCGCGGAGAGGTTCATATTTGCTCTGCCGTCTGTGGTTCGCTACCGGGATGCGACTGCTTCGACTTGCTTGAGAAACGATGTCCCAGGTTGTCGAAGAAGATATAGATCACCGGAGTCGTATAGAGTGTCAGCACCTGGCTCACCAGCAGGCCGCCAACCATGGCAATGCCCAACGGCCTGCGCAGCTCAGAGCCGATGCCCGTACCGAATGCGAGCGGGATGCCGCCAAGCAGCGCCGCCATGGTCGTCATCATGATCGGGCGGAAGCGAAGCAGGCAAGCCTGATAAATGGCTTCCGTGGCGTTCAATCCATGATTCCGCTCCGCATCCAGCGCAAAGTCGACCATCATGATGCCGTTCTTCTTCACGATGCCGATCAAAAGAACAAGGCCGATGATCGCCACCACGCTAAGGTCCTGATGAAAGAGGATCAACGAGAGGAACGCGCCAACGCCCGCGGAAGGAAGTGTGGAGAGAATCGTGATGGGGTGAATGAAGCTCTCGTACAAAACGCCAAGGACAATGTACACCGTGACCAGGGCGGCCAGAATCAGCAGAGGCATATTCGACAGCGAGTTGCGAAAGGATGCCGCCGTTCCCTGGAAATCGGCCTGAAGACTGGCCGGCATGTGCATGTCCTTCTGCACTTTTGTGATGGCCGTGATCGCGCCGCCCAGCGCGGCATCGGGCGCGAGATTGAAGGATACGGTGATGGCCGGGAACTGGCCCTGGTGAGTGATGGACAGAGGCTCCGTAGAGGTCTCGAAGTGCGAGAAGGCGCTGAATGGCACCGCGCTGCTGGCGGCCGAACTGGTGGTGGTGGCCGTGGAGGTTGACGCTGGAGTCAACGCATTGACCGGAGGTGAGAGCGTATTGGCTGCCGGCGTGAAGAGAGCGGTCGTGGTAAGCGCATTGGATCCGGCCGTCGTCGAACCGATCGACGAACTGGAAGAGGCCGCTGCGCCGCTCGCCCCAGCGGACGAATTGCTCTGAATATAAAGACGATTCAGCATGTTCGGGTCTTGCTGAAATTGCGGCTCGCTCTCCAGCACCACGTGGTACTGATTGAGCTGCGTGTACATGGTGTTGATCTGCCGCTGGCCAAAGGCATCGTAAAGAGTGTTGTCGATGGTCGTAGGCGCCACGCCCAGCCGCGACGCTGTAACACGATCGATCACCAGCGAAACGGCGAGGCCTCCCAACTGCTGATCGGTGGCGACGTCTTCGATTTCAGGCAATTGCTTCAGACGGTCGACGAATTGCGCCGCCCATTGGTTCAGTTCATTCTGATCCGCATCTTCCAAGGTGTACTGATATTGCGTGCGGCTCACGCGATCGTCGATGGTAATGTTCTGCACCGGCTGCATGAAGAGCTGAATGTCCTTCACGTCGGCAATCTTGGTTTGAAGCCTGCGAATAATGTCCGAAGCACTCAATTTGCGCTGGTCGAGCGGCTTCAGGTTGATCGAAATTCGTCCGCTGTTCAGCGTGGTATTCGTGCCATCCGCCCCGATGAACGAGGAAATGCTCTCCACCGCCGGATCGGCGAGAATGATCTTGGCAAGCTCTTGCTGCTTCGCGGCCATGCTCTTTGAGCCGATCGACTGCGGAGCCTGTGAAATGCCCTGAATGACGCCCGTATCCTGAACCGGGAAGAAGCCCTTGGGAATCACGATATACAGATAGATAGTCAGCAACAGCGTGGCAAGGGCGATGAGCAGTGTAATCCCCTGGAACTCAAGCACCACTTTCAAAGTTCGCCCGTAAAACGCGATCATGCTTTCGAAGACATGTTCGGAGGCTTTATAGAATCGCCCCTGCTGCTCTTTCGGGTCGTGTTTCAAGATGCGCGAAGCCATCATCGGCGTGAGCGTCAGAGAGACCACGGCGGAGACAACGATGGTAACCGCGAGGGTCACGGCAAATTCGCGGAACAGACGGCCGACAACGTCACCCATAAAGAGCAGTGGGATGAGCACCGCGATCAGGGAGACGGTCAACGATACGATCGTGAAGCCGATCTGCTCGGCGCCGATCAACGCCGCCTCCATGGGAGTCTTGCCTTCTTCCAGGTATCGCGAAATGTTCTCGACCATCACGATGGCATCGTCGACGACGAATCCGGTCGAGATGGTCAACGCCATCAGCGACAGGTTATCCAGGCTGTAGCCAAGGGCATACATCGCGGCTAGCGTGCCGATCAGCGACAGCGGCACCGCGACGCTGGGAATGATCGTTGCATAGAGGTTGCGCAGGAACAGAAAGATGACCAATACCACCAGGCCTACGGTCAGCATCAGTTCAAATTCCACATCCTCGACGGAAGCTTGAATTGGAGTCGTAAGGTCGGTGAGAACGGTGACATCGATACCCTTGGGAAGATTGGCCTCCAACTGCGGCAGCAGCCTCTTGATGCTCTTCACAACGGTGATCGTATTGGCGCCCGGCTGCCTTTGAACGTTGAGAATCACCGCCGGCGTCTGATTCATCCAGGCGGCCTGACTGTTGTTCTCTACGCCATCCACCACGCGCGCCACATCGGTCAGCATCACCGGCGCGCCGTTGCGATAGGCCACCACTACGCTGTTGTAGTCTTTGCTGGTCACCAACTGATCGTTGGCGTCGATCTGGTAGTCCTGGCGCGGGCCGTCGAAGTTGCCCTTGGCTGCATTGACGCTGGCCTGCGTCAGGGCCGTGCGCAGGTCTTCCATGTTGATGCCGTAGGAAGACAATGCGGAAGGGTTGGCTTGAATGCGAACCGCGGGCTTTTGTCCGCCGCTGATGCTCACCAGGCCAACGCCGCTAAGCTGCGAAATCTTGGGAGCAAGCCGTGTGTCCACCAGGTCCTCGACCTGTGAGAGCGGCATCGCATTGGTGGTAATTGCCAGCGTGAGCACAGGCGCATCGGCGGGATTGGTCTTGCTATAAATCGGTGGCGCGGGAAGATTGGCCGGGAGAAAGCTCTGTGAAGCATTGATGGCCGACTGCACCTCTTCTTCGGCAACATCGATGTTCAAACTCAAGTTGAACTGGAGCACGATGACCGAGGTCGCGCCTGAACTCGTCGAGGTCATCTGGCTCAGCCCTTGAAGCTCTCCAAACTGCCGCTCCAGCGGAGCCGTCACCGTGGTCGCCATGACGAAGGGGCTGGCTCCAGGATAAAAAGTCAGCACCTGGATCGTCGGGTAATCGACCTCTGGCAGCGCAGAGACGGGCAGCTGCGTATAGCTGACGATCCCAACCAGCAAGATCGCAGCCATAAGCAGGGAAGTAGCAACCGGGCGCAGGATGAACGGGCGTGAGGGACTCAAGGAGCGGTACTCCCACTGGAACTTGAGGCAGCCGGCGTGTTGGAAACGACGATCTTCGAATTGTCCTGCAGCTTGTCAAAGCTGCTGTTCGCGAGCACATCGCCGGGATTGACGCCAGTCACCGCGGTTGTGTTTCCATCGACAACCCCAGGTGTGACGCTGCGCATGTGAGCGACCTTGTTCTCGAGGTCGAGAACGTAGACAAAGGAACTCGTTCCGTTGTGCTGGATCGTCGAAGTCGGAATCAACGTCGCATTGTGCTGCGTATTCACCAACAGCCGGGTATTGACGAATTGGTTGGGATACAGCGCGTTGTCCCGGTTATTGAAAAGCGCCCGCGCCTTCACCGTACCCGTTGTGGTGTCGATCAAGGTGTCGAGGGAGATCAGTGTTCCCGCTCCGATCTGCTGTTGGCCGGCACGGTCGAAGGCGGTAACAGCCAGCGCAGCCTTCTGGTGCAGGTGCGGCTGAACTTGCCCCAGGCTATCTTCGGGAATCGTGAAGATCACCGTCGTCGGCTGCAACTGCGTAACCACCACCAGCGGAGTGGTTGCGTTCGCTACGACAAGATTGCCGGGGTCCACCAGCCGCAGGCCCACGCGGCCTGAAATCGGCGAAGTGATATGGCAGAAATCCACCTGAACCTGGTCGAACTGCACCTGCCCCTGATCGAGCTTCACTGTGCCCTGGTCTTGCAGAACCAGCTTCTCCTGGTCGTCGAGCGTCTGCTTGGGAATCGCATTTTTAGCCCACGCATCGCGATAGCGCGCCAGGTCCATCTCGGCCTGCGCCAGCACGTTCTGGTCGCGCTCCAGAGTGCCCTGCGCCTGCTGCAGAGTTGCGATGTAGGGGCGGGCATCGATTTCAACCAGCGGATCGCCCTTCTTGACGATCTGCCCCTCCCGATAATGAACTTGGGTAATAACCCCGGTGACCTGGGCTGTCAACGAAGTCGTATAGACCGGCGTAACGGTGCCGATCGCGTCAACATAGACGCCGATGTCGCCCTTCTTGGCCGTCGCCGTAGTCAGTGCGACGGTTCCTCCGGCGCCGGCGCGTCGCCCAGCGGGCGCTGTCGGGGCGTTCTTGTGCCGCAGGATCAGCACGAATCCGACTGCGAAGATTAAAAGTATCGCGAGCCAAACAATCACCCTCACCGCTTTACTCCGCTGCGGAGTGTGCGAGGGTGCTGGAAGTTGGTGATCAGGTCCGACGGGTTGATTATTCATTCGATCAGGCTTTGAGCGCTGTCCCCCTTACCAGATTGTTGCTTTCGGACCCCCGGAGAATCTGGTCCGCTCAATGTTGTTGACGCAGTAACGGCCAGTCAAAGTTGCATCCTCTGCTTGAATGGCCGAAGTCTCATCTTACAGGACGACGTGTTGCGTGAAGAAGACGCCTCAACCTCTTTAAAATGAATATGGTTATGAATGTCAAGCCGACTTGTTACAGATTCATCAACCGGACTTAAAGCATCATGCCGGAACCGCGTTCCGCACTGCGGGTCAGATTGGCTCAAAGCCGAGTGTAAATCTGGAAGGGCGCCCAGTAGTAGGCCTTGCGAAATTTGTTCGTTGAATGCAGCAACGCAAGCTTGGCGCCGCGCAGCGCCTCATCCGGGCGCTTGCCTTCCTGGAGCCCTTGGTACATGGCGTCCATGAGCTGCGGGCTCGATTCGTCGTCCGCTTCCCACAACGCGCCTACCACATTGTGAGCTCCCGCGCGAAGAAATGCCCATGAAAGTCCCACCAGGCCCTCCCCGGCATAGGTTCGCGTCCCGCTGCCATAGCATGCCGAGATGGTCACCAGGCGGGCGTCGATGGGATGCCGCATCACCTCGCGCGCATAGAGTTTGAAGGAATCCTCCGCCGCCCCGTTTGCAGAAGCCGCGGGCGTCCCAGCACGCGAAAGAATGATCGCCGAGTCCAGCGGGTCTGTCCGGCTCGCCACGCCGTGCGAGACAAAATGAATATAGGAAAAATGCGCCGGATCGCTGCCCAGATACGCCGCCGGAGTAGCCTGCCCGCGCGCGAAGACCGCCTCATCGCGCGCGGCAAAATGTCTTTCGATCTGCTGGATTTCGGTGGACGCGAAGGGCAGTTCAGGATAGTCTTTGCCAGGAGAAATGGGATCGCCCAGCAGCAGCAGGTTGCGGTTCGCCTCTCGGACCGGCTTTGCCGCGGCCAGCATGGCCAGCGAAGGGGCAGCCATCAAAGTAGCGTCCTCGATCCAGTAATGCGGCTGCCCGCCAGACTTTGCCGTATCCGAGCCAGAAGCCGCGCCCGGCACAATCAAAGTTTCAAAATTCAATTGGCTCAGCGCGCCATCGGTCAGCACCATCACCGGAACACTCGGCCGGAGGAGCTTTGCCGCAGGCGCCACCAGCATCGAATACAACTGCTGTCCCGTGGTATTGCCGGACTCCAGCGGGTCCTGCCTACCCAGCAGGGTCTTCCGGTAGCGCTCGATCAGCGGTGTAATCTCTCGCTGCGCAGGCAACGTAAACAGGGCAGTCTTCTCCGGCGTAATCGCCCAAAGATAAGACTGTCTCTCGCCCAGCCAGTAGAACAGCAGCGTCGCCCCAGCCTTGCGAGCCACCGCCCGTGGCGGAAGTGTGGCTGGACTTAAGGCTCGTTGACTTGAGGACTGACCAAACCCCTGCGCCAGCGTCCGTGCCCGGCTCTGATCCGCAGTAATCAGGGCCTCATCTGTCTTGCCCTGCGTTACAAGAAAATGAATGTAGTCGTCATAAATTGTCGTCGCGTTGGCAAGAAAGGGCAGTTGTGCATATTCGTGGTAGAGTTCCGCGCGCGCAGCTTCGAACGTCTTCAAAGCGGATCGATAGGAACTTTGGGCTTGCGGGAAATGTCCTTGCGATTCGTAAAGCCTCGCAATCGCCTCTTCCGATGACCACCTCATCGACATCTGGCTTTCGGGGGCGTTCTCGACCTGCTGTAGCAGTTGTTGGGCCCGGGAGGTTTCCCCACGCATCGCCGCAGCCTGCATCTGCATCGCGATGGCATCCAGAGTATCCGCCTGACTTTTTCGCTGTTGAGCCATGGTGAGAGCCTGTTCAGCATAAGTCTCCGCTTCAGCGGGCTTTCCTGTTGCCACAGCAACCAATGCTAAATCTGTCAGAATGTCCGAGATATCTTGACTACTCTTGATTTGTCGCGCCTGCTGGAGCGCCTGCTGGTAAGACTGAACAGCAAGCTGTATCTGTCCTGTTCGCGTATAAAGATAGCCGACGGTGGTGAGCCAATTAAGCTCAGAGATCCGATCCCCAAGGTTGGCGGCATGCTTTTCTGCATCGAGAAACAATTCCAACGATTTTTCAGTTTCCCCCAGCTTAAGATACGCCCACCCAAGATCTCCCGAAGCACGTTGCGCTACGTCTTCCGCACCGCATTCGGAAGCACTTTTATATGCAGATTTAGCCCAGTCCACAGCCTCGTCGAAATGTTCATTTTGAAGCGCGGCATACGCAAGGTTCAAGAGTGCTACAGCCTCCTGCCACTGGTCCTTATGGGCAATGGCAAATGCGTGACTATCCAGCAACAATTGTTGTCCCTCGGCGAACTGCCGTTGCTTGACAGCCACAACACCTTTTGCACGAAGGACGCCACCGCAGACGGTATAGCTGGTAATAGAGCATATGCGACTTGCTTCCGAGAGCTTTTGAGATGCTTCGGGAAATTGTTGTAGATTTCCCCGGACCACGCCCTCCGATATTAGCTTCCGGATATGTTCCTCTGGGTCTCGTTGAGAGAAGTCTTGTGCAGCAATTACGTGCAATACCTCGTCATCCATGCCACTCCAAGCCATCGCTTCCAACTCAAGCGATACAAATTTAGAAGCCCATTCGGGATCAGAGGATCGGAATTGTTCTCGACCTCGCTCGGCTTCCGCTTGACTTCTCGCTAGATAGCCGTGCTGGAACAGCTTCCAGGCGTGTTCATATTCAAGTTGAGGATTTTTGGGATGGGTGCATCGTACTGAAACGAGCAACAGCAACACCGTGATCCAGAGATATTTAAATCGCTGGAGCTTGAGGCTGTATTGTGGGCTGTTAAATTGCGCCATTTGCCCGCTTTCAGGCTCTTGTAGTGGAGATCAAAAACATGCCTGACGCTGCCTAGTATAAGCGGGCTTTTGAAAAAATGGTATTTCTCGGTTGCTAAGCGGGGCACTTTAAACAACCCGCAACCGTCGCTCTGACGCACACAAATGTGAAGCCAGCCAAGACCCGCAGCGTGTTCGCTTATCGTTACTGATCGCCGCGCAAAAATTCAGAATGGGCGTTGTTCTAGCCGCCCCCAGGCATCCCGTTCGTCCGCGTGGTGGCCGCCTGAACCTGTCCATGGCTGATGCAACCCATATCTGCATCGATCATTGTCAGTTCGGCGTGCGTCCTCCGCGGCG
>Ga0302325_10003883_pt1 | contig 34866 bp, 21 predicted proteins | sample Palsa_T0_2_FD_201948 | JGI IMG/M metagenome (GOLD analysis project Ga0302325, IMG submission 201948) | Peat permafrost microbial communities from Stordalen Mire near Abisko, Sweden - Palsa_T0_2 | ecosystem: Environmental > Terrestrial > Soil > Palsa > Peat permafrost | place: Sweden: Abisko...
TGAGGACGTCATCGGCTCGATCAACGCGATTCGTACCTCAACCCGGAAACTGCGCGGCTGCATACTGCAATCCGGGCTGCCCTCTTTTTTGCGCTAGACTATTGCATTCTTTATGCAGAGAGCAATAGTGCGGCGAGAGAGGCCGGTAGATGAAACCGATCACGATTCCCACGACCACCCATTCCACGAAGTAAACGACCGCCTGTTGCACGGTCAGCTTCAGTCCAATTTGCGGATTGACATAGTTGTGCACGACGAACGAGCCAATCGCGAAAACGCCGATCAGCGCACCAAAGAGTGCGCCCAGGCGCGCGCCTTCGGCAAAACCGGAAACGCCCTGGCACAACATGGCATAAAGTATGGCAAGCGGCACGATCGCGAAAAACATGAACGCCATTCCAACCGGCATCACGCTCTTCATCGCTTCTTGCGACCGGTAAACTGTCTGGTATTTGAGGAACTCGCTCCTTAGCGACGGCAGCAGGCCGAAGGTGGCAAAGCCGACGACAAAATATGCCACGAAGCCAACAAGGGCAGCCAGGGCGATCCGCGCCAGCAAAGAGTCGAGTTTATCGAACGCCTCGTGGGTGCCTTGCGACACCCCGTTGAAAATATCCTGCGTCGGAAATCCTACCTGCGTCAGAACCACCTTCGTCTGCGAGCCTTGGTCGCTATGAAGATCGACGAATTCGACGACGACTCGCGTAGTGGTAGGGCCGAAGTCAGCGTGGAAAGCGATCATTTCCGGTTCGACGATCTGGTCGTATTGGCCCTTGTAAGACGATCGGTTCATTTCCGGATTCGTAAATCGTAACAAGGCCGAACATTGCGCTCCAGAGCCTTCCGCCTACCGGGCCAGGATCCGGGCTTTTCGATTTCCGGTTGTATCATATCTGCCAAAATCGAGGAGGTGTTTGTGGGCGATATTGCAATGGTCGTGATCGCGGTTGCGCTGGTGTGGATCGTCTGGGAACTGACTCGGATCGCCGATTTCGTGCACGGATTCGTTGCCAACGACAAGATCAAAGGCGATTGACGTCCAAGCCGCAGAGGAAGATGAGTCGAGCGGGCAGGAGAAGGATCTCACCGGCCAAAAAGCACGGTGGCGAAAGATTCGAACAGGGAAAAAATAGATTGAGCCGCACAATCCTCGACCGGCTCTCGTGTCGCATGGCAAATGTGCAACCACTCGAAAACTGGTACGCGACCCCTGAAAAAGGACTGGAGCAACAGTGCTCGGTATTACGACTCCGCTCAAATACCAAAGTAACCTTTTAAGCCTTCCCAAGAACGTACAGTTTTTGTCCTCCAGGTTTACAGAACCTCGATTTTTTCACGATTCCTACGGAAGTTTTTTCTTCAAGTTACAGAGCCTAAACTAAAGTCCCCACTACCTAAGTTACTTTTTCGGAATTCCCATTGGGTTGACAATTTATGTCAGTGCGAAAGCATCGTTGCTGATCCTCTGAAAATCAGTGTTTTCGCATTGACCCCGGACTTCGTGGGAATACAGGAGAGATATGTCTCAGCGGCTGGGTGACCTGCTCGTCAAGGAAAAGGTCATCACCCAAGAGCAGTTGGAACAGGCGACCAAACTTCAGAAGGAGTCGCACACCCGCCTCGCCTCCGCGCTCGTGAAGTTGGGTTTCCTCTCGGACGAAGATGTCACCAACTTTCTCTCGCGCCAGTACGGCGTGCCGGCCATCAATCTTTCGTACTTTGAAATCGATCCCGCCGTTGTCAAGCTGATTCCCTTCGAAACCGCGAAACGCTACCAGATTCTCCCGCTCAGCCGCGTCGGCGCCTCGCTCACCATCGCCATGGTCGACCCCACCAACGTCTTTGCCATGGATGATATCAAGTTCATGACCGGCTTCAACATCGAACCGGTGGTGGCCTCGGAAAGTTCCATCATCGAGGGCATCGATAAGGCCTACGGCACTTCGAAAGAAGAAGAGCTGGAACAGGTCATGCAGTCCATGAACGACATGGGTGAAGGTACCGATGTCGAGTTGCAGGCCGAAGAGCACGAACTCGAACTCAAGGAACTGGAGAGAGCGGCCGACGAAGCACCCATTGTCAAACTCGTGAACCTGGTGCTGACCGATGCCGTGAAGCGTGGCGCCAGCGATATTCACATGGAGCCGTACGAAAAGGAATTCCGCGTCCGCTTCCGCATTGACGGCATCTTGCAGTCGATCATGAATCCGCCCCTGAAACTGAAGGACGCCATCATTTCGCGCCTCAAGATCATGGCGAAGCTCGACATCAGCGAGAAGCGACTGCCGCAGGACGGCCGCATCATGCTGAAGATGCAGATTGGCGGCAAGAAGAAGCAGCTCGATTTCCGCGTTTCCACTCTGCCTACGCTGTGGGGCGAGAAAATCGTGCTCCGCTTGCTCGACAAGGAAAATCTGCGCCTCGATATGACCAAGCTCGGTTTCGAGCAGGAGTCGCTGGTCAAGTTCGAGAAGGCCATCCTCAAGCCCTACGGCATGGTGCTGGTCACGGGACCAACGGGATCGGGCAAGACCAACACGCTCTATTCGTCGATCTCGCGTCTGAACCAACCCGAGACCAATATCATGACCGCCGAAGACCCGGTCGAGTTCCAACTGGGAGGCGTCAACCAGGTGCAGATGAAGGAGCAGATTGGCCTGAATTTTGCGACCGCCCTGCGCGCCTTCCTGCGGCAGGACCCCAACATTATCCTGGTCGGCGAAATCCGCGATTTTGAAACCGCGGAAATCGCCATCAAAGCCGCGCTCACCGGCCACCTCGTCTTATCCACGCTCCATACCAACGGCGCTCCGGAAACCATCACGCGACTCATGAATATGGGCATTGAGCCTTTCCTGGTCGCGACTTCAGTTCATCTGATCTGCGCCCAGCGCCTGGTACGGCGGATCTGCAAGGATTGCGCCGAGCCGGTCGAAGTCCCTCCGCAAGCCCTGATCGACGAAGGCTACTCGCCCGAAGAAGCGAAGACGGTGCAGATCATGAAGGGCGCCGGCTGCGCCACCTGCAACAAAACCGGCTACAAGGGCCGCACCGGTTTGTATGAAGTGATGGAAGTCGACGACGAGATCCGGGAACTGGTTCTGGTCGGCGCCTCGGCGATCGAACTCAAGAAGAAAGCGATTGAACGCGGCATGATTACCCTGCGCCGCAGCGGGTTGATCAAGGTCGCGCAAGGTTGGACCACGCTCGAAGAAGTGGCTCGCGAAACGATCCACTAGAAACGGCACCAGGAGATAAAGAAAACTATGGCACTCTCACTCAGCGACCTGCTCCGCCGCATGCTGGAGATGAATGGCAGCGACCTTCACATCACCACCAACTCTCCCCCGCAAATTCGCGTGCACGGACACCTGGTGCCGCTCGACCTGCCGCAGTTGACGCCTGCCGAGACCAAGCAGCTGGCCTACAGCGTCATGACCGATTCGCAGAAGCACCGTTTCGAAGAGAGCCTCGAGCTGGATTTTTCGTTCGGTTTGAAAGGCCTGGCCCGCTTCCGCGCCAACGTCTTCAATCAGCGCGGCGCTACGGCTTGCGTCTTCCGTCTGATTCCGTTTGAAATCAAATCCTTCCATCAATTGGGCCTGCCTCCGGTGGTCAGCAAGATGTGCGACAAACCGCGCGGACTGGTGCTCGTGACCGGGCCGACCGGTTCGGGCAAGTCCACCACTCTGGCGGCCATGATCGACAAGATCAATACCGAGCGCCACGAACACATCCTCACCATCGAGGACCCGATCGAGTTCGTGCACATGAACAAGAACTGCCTGGTCAACCAGCGCGAATTGCACTCGGACACCAAGAGCTTTACCGATGCCCTGCGCGCCGCGCTTCGCGAAGACCCGGACGTGGTGCTGATCGGAGAAATGCGCGACCTCGAAACCATCGAATCCGCCCTGCGCATCGCCGAAACCGGCCACCTCACCTTCGGCACGTTGCACACCAACTCGGCCTCCTCCACCATCAACCGCATCATCGACGTGTTCCCGTCGCACCAGCAATCGCAGATCCGCGCCCAGCTTTCGCTGGTGCTCGAAGGCATCATGTGTCAGAGCCTGCTGCCGCGCGTCGACGGCAAAGGACGCGCCATGTGTATGGAAATCCTGGTGCCGAACGCCGCCGTACGCAACCTGATCCGCGAGGACAAGATTCACCAGATCTATTCCTCCATGCAGTCCGGCCAGGAAAAGTACGGCATGCAGACGTTCAACCAGTCGCTCGCGAATGCCTATTTTCAGAAGCAGATTGCACTGGAGACGGCGATGACGCGCTCGAGTAATCAGGACGAGCTGCAGGAGATGATCTCGCGCGGCGCGACTTTTGTGAACCGGGGAGGTGTTACCACTCCGGCCCCCAAGAACGCCGCGCCGGTGAAGCGATGACATCCTGACTCGACGGGGTAGCGTCACGGACGGCCCGGCGAGCGAACAGACAAGAAGACGCGGGCGGCCGGCAGGATCGGCAGCCAGCGTCAGCGGAATACGGACAAGGAGAAAGTAACATGCCAGTTTTCACATTTTCGGGAAAGACCGCCTCGGGTGAGAAAGTGCAAGGAGAGCGCTCGGCCTCCACCAAGGACGGACTGGCCTCGCAACTCCGCAAGGAACACATCACACCCGGGTCCATTCGGGAAAAAGGCAAGGAATTTTCCATGCCTACCTTTGGCAGCGCCAAGGTCAAGGTCAAAGACGTAGCGGTGTTCTTCCGCCAGTTTTCCGTCATGATTGACGCCGGCCTGCCGCTGGTGCAGTGCCTGGAGATTCTAGGCGCCAACCAGGAGAACCCGAGTTTCCAGAAAACCCTGCTCGGGGTCCGGACCTCGGTCGAAGGCGGAGCCACGCTGGCCAATGCCATGCGTCTCTATCCGGTCGTGTTCGACGATCTGAGTACCAACATGGTGGAAGCCGGAGAGACCGGCGGTATTCTCGACATCATCCTGCAGCGCATGGCGATCTACGTGGAAAAGGCGGTTAAGCTGCGCGCGGCCGTCAAGTCGGCGTTGATCTACCCGGTGGCGGTCGTCTCGCTGGCCGTGCTGATCGTGGCCGCGCTGCTCAAATGGGTTGTGCCAATTTTCGCGAATCTGTTCGTCGGCCTGGGAGTCGCTCTTCCGCTGCCAACCCGAATTGTCATCGGGCTCAGCAGCTTCGTGGGTGAGTTCTGGTGGTTCTTTATCGTGGGTGCGGTGGGCATTTTTTTCGGCGTCAAGCAGGTTCGCAAGCATCCGCGCGGGCGCTATTACTTCGACGCCATGCTGCTCAAGCTGCCGATTATCGGCTCGCTGCTGCGCAAGATTGCGGTCGCACGTTTCACGCGAACCCTGGGCACGCTCATCACCTCAGGCGTTCCGATTCTCGAAGGTTTGGCGATCACCGCCCGCACCTCGGGCAACGCCGTGCTCGAAGAAGCGCTGATGAAGGTGCGCAAGGCGATCGAGGAAGGCCGCACCATCGTCGATCCGCTGCGTGAATGTGGCGTCTTTCCCAACATGGTGACCCAGATGATCGGGGTGGGCGAAGCCACCGGCGCCATGGACGCCATGCTGCAGAAGATCGCCGACTTCTACGAAGACGAAGTCGACGCCGCGACCAAAGACATGCTGGCCATGCTGGAACCGGTCATCATCGGTCTGCTCGGCGTCACCATCGGTGGCATCGTAATTTCTCTGTACATGCCGCTGTTCGCCATGATCGCAAAACTGGCGGGCTAGAAAAGTGCTTCGGGCCTCGAGCTACGAACTGCGAGCCGGCAAGATCTCGAGAGTCGGCACATGGCTCGGAGCCCGAGGTTCGCAGCGGTGCGCGAACAACTAACGACTGACGAACAATTCCATGCACTCGATCTCCGATGAGCGGAACTGGCTGACCTGGCTGGTGAAGGTTCGCATCCTGATCCTGATGGTCCTGCTTGCCATCGAACTTGCCGTTATCCGCCTCACTCCCAGCCCGCTGCCCATCATGCCCTTTCTCACCGGGATGGTGCTCTGGTTCGTGCTCTCGCTGTTTTTCCTTTTTCTGGTTTCGGTCTGGCGCGAGCATCGCCTGCAGGCCATCCTTCAAGTTCTCGCCGATTTGGCGATGGTCACGCTGGTTGTCCACGTAACCGGCGGCATCGACAGTTCGCTGAACTTCCTCTACCCGCTGGTCATCGTGGTCGCCTGCATGCTGCTGCCGCGAGTCTGGGGGTATCTGAGCGCAGCCCTGGCGTTCATCCTGTTCGGTGCCGTCCTCGAACTCGATTACTACCTGGTAATTCCCTCGTATTCGACCTCGCATCCCAAGCTCAAGGCGCTTGAGGTCGTGATCTTCGTCAACCTGTTTGCCTACTTCGCCATCGCCTATCTGGCCGGCTTGCTCATGTCCAAGCTCCGTCAGGTGGATGTGCAACTGAAAGATGCGAGCGGCGCGCTCGAAAATCTGCAGGCGCTCCACGAAAATATCGTGCAGTCCATGAGCGGCGGAGTCATTACCACCGCACTCGACGGGCGCATCACGCTCGTCAATCGCGCTGCCCAGCAACTCCTAGAAATCTCCGAATCCGAGTTACGCGGGCGCTCGGTGGCCGATCTTTTTCAGGACCCTTTGCCCCACTTCGGAGGCGACCGGGGCGATGCCGAGGTCCGTTACATGGCCCCCTACGGTTTTCGCAAGGCTTTTCGCGTGCGGGTTTCCGCCCTCAACGTGAGCGCGCGCAGTGATTTGGGTTTTGTCTATGCTTTTGACGATCTCACCCAGATCCGCCGCCTGGAACGCGAAGTGCGCATGCAGGATCGCCTGGCCGCCGTCGGCCGCTTGGCCGCTGCCATCGCCCACGAGATTCGCAACCCCCTGACCTCGATTGCCGGTTCGGTCAGCATGTTGTCGGATTCGCCCGCCTTGAGTTCCGAAGAACATCATCTTCTTCAGATCGTCATCCGCGAGTCCGACCGCCTCAACAATATCGTCACGGATTTTCTGGCGTACTCCCGGGGCAAGCAATATCGGTTTGAGCGCGTGAATCTGATTCCGTTGTTGCAGGACACGCTCACTCTGCTCGAACATCGGCTGACCGCCGAAAACACCGGCATCAGGCTCCAGCGCAGCTTTCCGAAATCCGGAGCCTGGGTGCTGGCCGATGGCGACAAGCTCAAGCAGGTGTTCTGGAACTTCTGCGAAAACGCGGTGCGCGCAATAAAAACGACAGACCAAGGAGGAACCCTGACCGTAGCCCTGGCGGACCGCGGCACCGATTGGGAGATCAGCTTCGCCGACACCGGTCCCGGCATCAATCCGCAGCAGACGGAGAAAATCTTCGAGCCCTTCCAGTCGAACTTTGAAGGGGGAACCGGTCTCGGTCTGGCCATCGTGTACCAGATCGTCCAGGCGCATGAAGGCAAGGTGTGGGCTCGTTCGGAAGTCGGCAAGGGCACAAGCTTCGTGCTGCGCCTGCGGCGCATGGACGACCGTGATGACGACCGCACCCAGATCGCCGCCCGCGGAACTTCCGCCTTGGCACAATCCGCCGGGGTCGAAACCATCACAACCGCATTGGCAGCAGCAGAAGCCGAAGGAGGCGGGCGTGGGTAACATTCTCGTCTGCGACGACGAACGCTCCATCTGCGAACTGCTCGACATCACCCTGCGCCGCGATGGTCACAAGGTGGAAACCGTCACCGGCGGCGAAGCCGCCATGCGCAAAATCGACAGCGCCCTGTTCGACGTGATTGTTACCGACATCAAAATGCCGGGCATTGACGGTGTCGAAGTGCTGCGCCATGCGCACCAGATCTCACCCGAATCCGCGGTCATTTTGATGACTGCCGTCGATGACTACGAAGCTGCCGTCCAAGCCGTCAAGGCGGGAGGCGCGACCGACTACATCCGCAAAAGTCCGGGGCTGGTGAACGAAGTCAAATTGGCGATCACGCGCGCGCTCACCAGAGTTTCTCTCAGCCGCCAGAACTTTGCCCTGCGCCGCGATGCCGCCGCGCGCAATTCGCTCGACAATATTATCGGCGTCAGCCCCGCGGTCGAAAAACTGAAGCAGACCATCCGCACCGTCGCCACCACCAGCAGCACGATTCTGGTCTACGGCGAAAGCGGAACCGGCAAGGAACTGGTCGCCCGCGCCGTGCATACCTGTTCGCCGCGGGCCTCCGAAGCATTTGTGTCGGTCAACTGCGGCGCGTTTCCCGAAACCCTGCTCGAAAGCGAACTTTTCGGTTACGTCAAAGGCGCCTTCACTGGAGCCAACCAGAACCGGCGCGGACTGTTCGAAGTCGCCGACCAGGGCACGATCTTTCTCGACGAGATCGGCGAGATGACCATGCCCATGCAAGTGAAACTGCTGCGCGTGCTGCAGGAACGAACCGTCCGTCCGGTCGGCGGCACCGCCGAGATTCCGGTTGACGTCCGCGTCATCGCCGCTACCAACCGCGATCTCGACCGCCAGGTCACCGAAGGCACGTTCCGCGAAGACCTCTACTATCGCCTGAACGTAATTCCCATTCGTGTGCCGGGCCTGCGCGAACGCCGCGAAGATGTGCCGCTCCTGGCCAATCACTTCCTGAAAAAATATGCGCCCGGAGCCGGCAAGAGCATTCATGGCGTCGCGGCAGCGGCGCTCGAGACGCTCACCGGCTACGACTGGCCGGGCAACGTCCGGCAATTGGAAAACACGATCGAACGCGCTGTGGCGCTCGAATCTACCAGCGAATTGCACGTCGAGTTGCCGGTGGAGCGTCCAAAGGTCCGAGCCGCGGCCGCAGGCGCGGAAGGCGCAACCACGACGACGCCCATGAACCTGCCCCCGAGCTCAGTTCTGCCCGAGGGCATCAACATGGAAGACTACGTCGCCCAAGTCGAGCGCTCGCTGTTGCAGTCCGCGCTTGCACAAACCAACGGTGTACAGGTCAGAGCCGCCGACGTGCTCGGTATCTCTTACCGCTCGTTCCGTCACCTGATGAAGAAGTACGAGCTGTAAGAAGTTGTTTCGGCCATCCTTGCATTAAGTCGATTGAAACTGATTCGAACTAGGTCATACAAACCAAGTTACTTAGATCAGTTTTTTGAAGATCTCCGCCAGTAAAATCCCACGTGAACCACTAACAACCACTAACTTTATGGCGTTGACGAATGGCTATTTCCAGCTATACTCATGCCGTGATCGTAGCCGGATTCTGGCTCGAGGGGGCCCGGAATTCGGAGAAGGCGGAATTGCCGTCCTCGTGGAGAGCGCCACTCGTCCCCCTGGAGTCGCGGTTCCCGCCCGAAGCGAATCTTGTTTTTCGACATTTTCATTTGTTGAACCCGCGCGTACCTGGGAAGGGGATGACTATGTTCCGGTCGAACAAGTGGGCGGTGGTGGGGCTGGCGGTTTGTATGTTGGCAGCGCGGAAGGCGAACGCAGGCGTGGGATTCCTGCCGGTTTCGCCCGACGAACTCAAGATGACCAGCGAACCGCTGGCTCCGGGAGCACCCGCGATCATTCTCTACCGGCAGGTGGACCGGGACGACAATGGCCGCACTTCTCACGAAGACGATTACATTCGCATCAAGATCCTGACCGAGGAAGGGCGGAAGTATGCCGATGTCGAGATTCCATTCCTGAAGAAAACCCAAGACGTCTTGAACGTGAGAGGCCGGACCATCAGGCCCGACGGGTCGATCGCAGACTTCGATGGCAAGGTTTACGAAAAGGAGCTCGTCAAAGGGAAGGTTCAGGGGATGGCGCTTAAGTATCTGGCAAAGACTTTTACGCTTCCGGACGTGCAGGTTGGGAGCATCGTCGAGTACTCCTACACCATGAATTTTGCTGAGAATTTGCTCTTCGAGTCTCACTGGATGCTGAGCGATGCGCTGTTTACCAAGAAAGCCCAGTTTTCGCTGAAGCCCTTCAGTAGCTACTCTGGAGAGATTTTTTCGTTGCGATGCAGCTGGCCGGGTCTGCCTCCGGGCGCCGACACTCCTAAACAGGGTCCCGACCATATTTTCCGCATGGGGGCGAACAATATACCGGCATTTCAGATGGAGGACTTCATGCCCCCTGCCAACGAATTGAGATATCGAGTGGATTTTATCTATCATGAGGGATTCTCAGAGGACGATCCGAACAAATTCTGGAAGCAGGTGGGAAAAGAGCGGAACGGGCAATTGGAAAGCTTCATCGGCAAGCGGGGAGAGATGCAGCAAGCAGTGGGACAAATTGTTTCACCGAGCGACTCGCCGGAAGTAAAACTGAGAAAAATTTATGACCGGGTGCAACAAATCCGGAACACGTCGTACGAAGTGGAAAAAACCGAGCAGGAAGCCAAGCGCGAAAAAGAAAAGCCGTTAGAAAACGTGGCGGAAGTCTGGAAGCGAGGCTATGGCACCGGTTCCCAGCTGACGTGGTTGTTTCTTGGCCTGGTGCGGGCGGCGGGTTTTGAAGCCTACGGATGCTGGGTTTCGGGTCGCAGAGAATATTTTTTCACTCCGGTTACGATGCAACGTGAGACATTGAACTCCAATGTTGTGCTCGTCAAGCTGAATGGGAAGGACCTCTATTTTGACCCCGGGGGGGCCTTCACTCCGTACGGATTGCTGGAGTGGTCGGAAACCGGAGTGACGGGTCTGAGGCTGGATAATGACGGGGGAAGCTGGATTCGGACCACGCTGCCGCGAGCCTCGGAGTCTAGGATCGAGCGCGTAGGAAAGCTGAAGCTCTCACCCGATACGGGCGACCTGGAGGGAAAACTGACGGTCACCTATGTCGGATTGGAAGCCATGTACCAACGTTTGGAAGAGCGACACGCGGACCAAGCCGCACGCAAACGGTTTCTCGAGGAGCGGTTGACTTCGCAGATTGCCAGCGCTGCGGAGGTGGAACTGACCAACAGTCCGGACTGGAGCAATTCGGAAACACCGCTGGTTGCGGAATTCAACCTGAAAATCCCGGGTTGGGCCTCGAACGCCGGCAGACGCGTGCTGATTCCCGCCGCGATTTTCACCGCTAGCGAAAAGGGACTCTTTGAGCACGCCAATCGGGTGCATCCCATCTATTTTGAATATCCGTACGAGAAAGCAGATGACCTGACCATCGAGCTTCCGGTCGGTTGGGAAGTCGGTAGTGTGCCGGTCGCGCAGGATCAGGATGGACACGTTGTTCGGTACACGCTGAAAGTCGAAAAGAATCCAGGAGCGATAAGGCTCACGAGAACGTTAACCATCGATCTTATGCTGCTGGAACAGAAGTACTACGGCGCATTGCGAAATTTCTTTCAGGTGGTGAGGACCGGCGATGGCGAACAGATAGTTCTGCAGCCAGGAGAAATCCATGCGAGTAACTAATCAGCGAGCGCTGCTAGTTTTCTTTGGGGTTGCGGTATGGGTTGTCGCTCTGGCGCCGCGGGCTGCGGCCGGTGATGCTCCATCATGGATGCACGCGCTGGTTGGGGCCACGCTGCCTTCCTATGATGACAAGACCGACGCGGTGTTGCTGTATTCGGAGACGAACGTGACTGTTCTGTCGGTCGATAAAATCAGGACGCATGTGCGCGAGGCGTATAAGATTCTGCGTCCCGAAGGACGGGAAAATGGCATCCTGGCGGTGTATTTCAATCCCGGCCGAAAAATCAAAGATCTGCATGGCTGGTGCATCCCCGCTCAAGGCAAGGACTACGAGGTTAAGGACAAGGACGCGATGGATGTTGCCGCGCCCATCGAAGGTGGCGAGCTGGTCTCGGACGTAAGATACCGGGTGCTGCGTATTCCCGCACCCGAACCAGGTAACATCGTTGGCTACGAATATGAAGTAGAGGAGCAACCTTTCTTTTTGCAGTACATTTGGTATTTCCAGGAAACCGATCCGGTGCGGGAGAGCCATTTTTCACTGCAACTTCCTGCCGGCTGGGAATACAAGGCCTCCTGGCTTTCCTATCCCGAGGTGAAGCCGGCGGAAGGGGGCGGCAACCTGGCGCAATGGGTGGTTACCGGCTTGAAAGGGATCAGGCATGAGCCGGACATGCCGCCGTGGAGGGGCGTGGCCGGCCAGATGATCGTGTCATTCTTCCCCGCCGAAGGTACCTCAGATAAGAAAGAACTCGCAAACTGGCAAAGCATGGGGAATTGGTATCAAAATCTGATCGCTGGACAGATGGCTGCGTCTGAACCGATCAAACAAGAGGTAACCGTCCTGACCACGGGGAAGGCCGCACAGCTGCAGAAGGTGCAAGCCATCGGGGCCTTCGTGCAGCACGACATTCGCTATGTCGCGATCGAGTTGGGTATCGGCAGCTGGCAACCGCACGCCGCTCCGGATGTTTTCTCGCACCGCTACGGGGATTGCAAAGACAAAGCGACGCTCATGCGCGCCATGCTGCGCGAAATTGGCGTGGATTCATACCAGGTAATGATCAACACGCAGCGCGGCGCCGTTACGCCCGACACACCCGCCCACAACGGGTTTAACCACGTGATTCTTGCGATCAAACTGCCGGACGACGTGAAGGATCCGTCGCTGATTGCCGTGCTGCAGCATCCCAAGCTGGGTAGGGTTCTGTTCTTCGATCCGACGAACGAGTTCACACCGCTTGGGCAAATTGGAGGATATCTGCAAGCCAATTACGGCCTGCTGGTAACGCCGGAAGGCGGCGACCTGGTGCGGTTGCCGCAACAACCGTCGACCATGAATAGCATCCAGCGCGTGGGCAAACTGACTCTCGACGCCAAGGGGCTGTTGAAAGGCGATGTCACCGAGGTACGGCTGGGAGATCGTGCATGGTCGGAACGAGGGCGTTTGCGTGAAGTAACGAAAAATGCCGATCGGATCAAACCGATTGAAACCTTGCTGGCAGGGTCGCTTCCCAACTTTCAAATCGTGCGGGCGAGTGTGGCTAATCTCGAACACACGGAGCAGCCCTTCGGGTTCAATTACACTTTTCAGTCGGAAAACTACGCGAAGAGTGCGGGAAACCTTTTGCTGGTGCGGCCGCGAGTGCTGGGAAGCAAATCATGGGGCGTGCTCGAGACCAAGGAGCCGCGGGAGTTTCCGCTCGAATTCGACGGGCCGTCCGAGGACACCGACACGTTCGATATCGCGCTGCCCGCGGGCTATGAAGTGGACGAGTTGCCGCCTCCGACCGACGTCGAGTTCAGTTTTGGCAGCTATCACAGCAAGACCGAAGCGAGCGGACATGTGTTGCACTACACGCGCAGCATGGAAATCAAAGAGCTGAGCGTTCCGGTTGGCAAAATGGACGAGCTGAAGAAGTTCTATCGCATGATCGCTTCCGACGAGCGGAATACGGCGGTTCTGAAACCGGCGGCACCCGCCCAATAGCGGACAATCAGAGTCCCGGTGGAACACTTCGTCGCGCCCTGCGAAAAGCGCCGCATCTCCTGCGAGCACACCTGCTAGACCCAACCTCGACTAGGATATCTTCATAGAATGTCTTCGTAGAATGTCTCCATAGGATATCCCCATGAGCGTGCGCCGCGCCGCCGAGCAAGCCGTCATGGACGCAGAAGAGCGCTTTGAAGGCTTCGGGAACCTGATGCCCTTCAAGGTGCACGACATCCTTCTTGTGTCCAGCCTTTACGATTCTTTCATTCTCCGTGAGGATGGCCGGCTTAACGAGTTGCTGATCGATGAATCGCTCGAACTCAACCTGCGGCAGATTCCGGGAATTACGCACGTCTCCAGCTGCGCCGAGGCTCTCCACCTGGCAACTTCCAATCCGCAATTCAACTTGATCGTCACCAACCTCGCCGTCGGCGACATGGATGCCGCGCAACTCGCCAACGAGGTCCGCCGCGCCGGACTGGATGTGCCCGTCGTGGTCCTGGCCTACGACTATCGCGAAATCAAGAATTTCGTAGCGCGCAATCCGGTTACCGCGATCGAGCGTGTTTTTCTCTGGCAGGGCAATGCGCGCATTCTGATCGCGATCGTCAAGTACATTGAGGACAAACGTAACGTCCAGCACGACACGCACGCCATCGGCGTGCCCGTGCTGCTGGTGGTCGAAGACAACATCCGTTACTACTCGTCGTTTCTGCCCGTGATCTATACCGAGCTGATCAAGCAATCTCGGCGTGTGATCCAGGAAGGCATCAATGTGGCGCACAAGCTGGTGCGCATGCAGGCGCGGCCCAGAATTCTGCTGAGCTCGAACTTCGAAGAGGCGGCCCGGCTGGTGCAGGAATATCGCGAGTATCTGTTCGGCTTGGTGGCCGACGTCGAGTTCCCTCGCGACGGCAAGCTCAGTCCGGAGGCGGGGTTTGAACTCGCGCGCATGGTGAAGAGCCTGGTGCCCGACGTGCCCGTGGTGTTGCAAACGAGCCGCACCGAGTTTCGCCCGCGGGCCCACGCCGAGGGCTATTCGTTTCTGCGCAAACGTTCCCCCACACTGCTGAAAGACTTGCGCCGAATATTGACCGAGCAGTTCGGGTTTGGCGATTTCGTATTTCGTCTGCCGGATGCGATCGAGGTCGGACGAGCCAAAGACATGAACGAACTGGAAGAGCAATTGCAAACCGTTCCCGCAGAAAGCATCGTCTTTCATTCGCAGAGCAACCATTTCTCCCATTGGCTCATGGCGCGCACCGAGTTTGCCTTGGCAGCCAAACTCCGCCCGCGAAAGGTTTCGGATTTTCCCAGCCCCGAGCATCTGCGCCGTGATCTGATCGAATCGATCAACCAGTACCGCCGCGAACAGAACGAAGTCCTGATCGGCGACTTCAAAGCGGACACGTTCAAGCCTTCGGAATCGAGTTTTCTGCGGATCGGTTCCGGCTCCCTGGGTGGCAAGGCTCGCGGCCTCGCCTTTGTGCGGCACCTGTTGCGCAAGAGCCGCATCACCCGGCGCTTTCCCGGCGTTCGCATTTCTGTGCCTCCGGCCGTCGTGCTGGCGACCGACGTCTTCGATCAATTCCTGGCCGAGAATAATCTGCTGGACTTCGCCTTGCAGTGCGAGGATGACGCTGAAATTCAGACGAGATTTCTGGCCGCACCTCTATCCAGGTCTCTCCAGGAAGACCTGAAGTCGTTTCTGGGGGAGGTGAACCATCCCCTGGCGGTGCGCTCCTCCAGCCTGCTGGAGGATTCGCAATACCAGCCTTTCACGGGCGTGTATGAGACCTTCATGCTGAGCAACCAGCCGGCAAATCCTTTCAGTCCCGACGACCGGCTGACGCTGCTAAGCGACGCCATCCGTCGCGTCTACGCCTCCACCTTCAGCCGCCATGCCAAATCCTACGTACGAGCGACACCCTACCGTCTGGAAGAGGAAAAAATGGCGGTTATTCTCCAGCAGGTTGTCGGCACAGCGCACGGCCAGCGCTTCTATCCCGATTTCTCCGGAGTCGTGCGCTCGCGCAATTTCTATCCTGTCTCCCCCATGACCTTCGAAGACGGCATTGCCGCCGTCGCTCTTGGCCTGGGCCGGGCCGTAGTGGATGGTGGAAAGTGTCTGACTTTCTGCCCGCGCTATCCTCGCAATCTGGTGCAGTTTTCCTCGGTCGAAGACATACTGACCAACTCGCAGTCGGAATTCTGGGCTTTGGAACTGGATGGCGCCTCCGACGGCCGCCCCGGACACTGGCACGAGAGGCGCTTCAGCCTGAACGCCGCTGAGAGCGACGGTACGCTGCAGGCAGTAGCCTCAACTTACTCCAAAGATAATCACGCCATTTACGATGGGGTGAGTCGGGCGGGAGCACGCATCGTGACGTTTGCCCCCATGCTCAAGCAAGGCACGTTTCGGCTAGCTGAGATTCTCGACGATCTGGTTCGAGCCGGCGAAGAGGCGCTGGGGAATCCGGTGGAGATCGAATTTGCCGTGCGCCTTCCCCATTCAATCACCGGACAAGTAAGCCAGCAAGGAACTGGACAAACGGCCGAGTTTGGGTTTCTGCAGATCCGACCGCTGACGCTCGCGCGCGACAGCGAGGACTTAGCGCTTGACGAGGTTCCACCCGAACGTTTGATCTGCCGGAGCAGTAAAGTTCTGGGCAATGGCCGCATCGAGAATCTGCACGATCTGATTGTGGTCGATTCGCACCGCTTCGAGCGCAGCCGCAGCCAGGAAGTATCCCAGGCGGTCGCTCAGTTCAATCGCCTGCTTCTTGGGAACAACCGGCCCTATCTGCTGATCGGGGTCGGGCGCTGGGGATCGACCGAACCCTGGCTGGGCATTCCAGTCGAATGGGATGAAATCTCCGGCGCACGCGTGATTGTGGAGGCTGGGTTCCGCGACTTTCGAGTAACTCCGTCGCAAGGCAGTCATTTCTTCCAGAATCTAACTGCGTTTCGGATCGGTTATTTCACCGTAAATCCAGACGCTGGCGAAGGCTCGGTCGATTGGCAATGGCTCGCGGAACAGCAGGCCGTGGAAGAACAAGGTTGTGTCCGCCACTTACAGTTTGCGGACCCAATTCGCGTAGTAATGAACAGCCGCACCAGTCAAGGAGTAATCCTAAAGCCCGAAGCGCGGCCAAGCGAAATCGATCGTTGGGAGACCTAAGAAGAAGCTTTCAGCAATCTGCTCTTAGTTATCCGTTCTAAGTCAGAACAGAACCACGTGGGGACAGTCGCTATCCAGTCGGACGAAGCCCGACGCCATGTTCGTGAAACTCGTTTTCGGCAATCCTCAAGGAGCAAAGTGTCCACCACCTTGGCTCCTGGCGTGCCCTTCCGGGCGAGTGGCTTCGCCGTCGGCAGAACCTAGCTGCCCACTTTTTCTGCTGGAAAAGTCGGTGTAGAACGGAAGGTACGATTCCGCATCTGAGAACTCCAGATCGAAACTCAGCTTGGAGGCGAACCAATGAACCGCCTATCTCTGCGTCTATGCGCTTTGGCGCTTCTCTGTTTGGTCTCTTATTTAACTTCGGTGCGGGCACAGACATCGGCAATCGCGAGCAGCGCCGCCGGGGCGTTCGGCTATGACGCCTCCAGGGAAGTCACGCTGAACGGCCTAGTCTCGACTGTGCTGGTGAGACCGTCCCCGGGAATGATTCCCGGTTCACACCTTCTGCTGGCAACACTTTCGGGGTCGCTCGATGCGAGTTTGGGAATCTTCGGACTGCGTGGTAAAGGAGCGGTCACGGTCGCGGCAGGACAGCAAATCGAAGTAACGGGCGTGATGAGGACGATTCAGGATAATCGTGTGTTCCTGGTGCGCACGGTGAAGGTGGGCGGCGAGATCTATACGGTCCGGAACGAACACGGGGTTCCGGTGCCGCCGCAGGCACGCACGCGGACGAACCAGAAGGCGGCAGGAGAGTCATTATGAACCGCAAAGTTTACCCGAGCATTCTCGGCTTAATCTTCTTGACGTTAAGTTTCCTGCTGGGCTGCGGGGGTGGTTCGAGTTCGGCACCTGCGGTGGAATCGATTGCGGCGACTAGCGGAACACCGCAAAGCGCCACGGTCGGTACGGCGTTTGCGTCGCTGGTGGCCACGGTGACGAAGAGCGGATCTCCCGAGGGAACCCCCGTGAGCGGGGTGACGGTGACGTTCACGGCTCCTCCGGTGACGGGGGCGAGCGGCACCTTTGCGAATGGAACGAATACGACAACGGCAACCACGGACGCGAACGGCAACGCTTCCGTGACGCTCACGGCGGATACGACGGCGGGTGGACCCTATTCGGTGACGGCGTCGGCTCCGGGGGTGTCGACAACCGCCAACTTCAGTCTGACGAACGTGGCGGGAGCGGCGGCATCACTTACCGCGACAGGTGGAACACCGCAAAGCACGACGGTCAACACGGCGTTTTTAAATGCGTTGGTGGCGATGTTAGCGGACAGTGACTCGAATCCGATCAGCGGCGCGACGGTCACGTTCACCGCTCCAGCGACGGGCACGAGCGGCACTTTCGCCAACGGAACGAGTGCGACAACGGCAACCACGGACACGAACGGCAATGCCTCGGTGACGTTCACCGCCAACGGGACAGCGGGCGGACCCTATGTTGTGACCGCTACGGCTTCGGGAGTAGCCACACCAGCAAACTTTGATCTGACGAACCTGATAGTAGAAACGGTCACGGCGACCGGTGGAACACCGCAAAGCACGGCGGACGACACAGCCTTTGCAACGCCGCTGACGGCCACTGTGATGGCGGGTGGATCGCCGGTGAGCGGGGTGACGGTCACGTTCACAGCTCCGGCTTCGGGTGCGAGCGGCATTTTTGCGAATGGAACGACTACCACAACGGCGGTGACCAACGGCAGCGGAGTGGCCACTTCATCTACGTTCTCCGCGAACGGCGTACTGGGAAGTTACACGGTGATGGCTACGGTTTCGGGAGGCTCCGGGCCAGCTGACTTCAATCTGACAAACACAGTCGGAGTTCCGGCATCGATCGCGGCGACGAGCGGAACGCCGCAAAGCGCGGCGATCAATACGGCCTTTGCTGCAGCGCTCGGAGCGACGGTCCTTGACAAGGGCTCGAACCCGGTCAGCGGCGTGACGGTCACATTCACGGCTCCAACCACAGGTGCGACCGGAACCTTTGGGAATGGAACGAACACGGTAACGGGACAAACCGGCACGAACGGCGTGGCCACTTCCACGGCGTTCACGGCGAATGGAACTGCCGGCGGACCTTATACGGTGACGGCGACGGTTTCGGGAGTTTCAACACCGGCCAACTTCAGCCTGACGAACACGGCGGGTGCGCCAGCGTCGATCACGGCGACGAGCGGAACGCCGCAAAGCGCGACTATCGACACGGCCTTTGCTGAGCCCCTGGCGGCAACGGTGTTGGACAAGAACTCGAACCCGGTCAGTGGCGCGACGGTGACGTTCACGGCTCCAACCACCGGTGCAACCGGAACCTTTGCGAATGGAACGAATACGACAACGGCAACCACCACTGCGAGCGGTGTGGCCACCTCCACCGCCTTCTCCGCGAATGGGACGGCTGGGGCTTATACGGTGACGGCCACGGTTGCCGGAGTGACGGCACCGGCCGACTTCAGTCTAACCAATGCCGCAGGAGCGCCGGCATCGATCACGGCGACGAGCGGAACACCGCAAAGCACGGTGGTCAACACGGCGTTTAGTGCGCCTCTTGGGGCGACCGTTGTGGACAAGAACTCGAACCCGGTCAGCGGCGTGACGGTGACGTTCACGGCTCCAACCGCAGGTGCGAGCGGCACGTTTGCCAATGGAACGAATACGACCACGGCGACGACCAACGACAGCGGTGTGGCTACTTCGAGTGCGTTTTCGGCGAATGGAACTGTCGGGGGACCGTATACGGTGACAGCCACGGTGGTTGGCGTGTCGACGCCGGCGGACTTCAGTCTGACAAACACAGCTGCGGTGGGAACCTCGACCAACTATTCGTTCTATGTAAGCGGACTGGAAGATCTCAATGAGGACGCCGGCGTGCCGAATTCTTACGCCCTTGCGGGCTCGGTGACCATCGATTCGGATGGCACCGTCGTTGGTGGCGAGCAAGACTATAACGATGGATTCGGACTCCATTCACCCGCTGGCGGCGACAAAATCACCGGAGGAACTCTGACCGTGAATGCTGCCACCGGCCAGGGGACACTGACCCTGATCACCAACAACGCAGATTTGGGCATGAACGGCACCGAAGCTCTCGCCGTCCAGTTTGCGAATACCAAACACGCGCTGGTCGCTCAGTTTGATGGAACGGCAACATCAAGCGGAAGCATGGACGTGCAGACCCTGTCGAGCACGCTCAACGACGGGAATTACGCCTTCACTCTTTCGGGAGTGGACACCCTCTATTTCCCCATCGTTTTCGGGGGGGTCTTGCAGATCAGCGATACTGGCACCAAGCTGACCGGTGTTTACGACGTGGATGATCCTAATAATTCGCCGACTGTGCAGACTGACCAGGCTTTCAGCGGAACCATTTCAACGGCTGATCCCTCTGGCCGAGGCACCATCAGTGGCGCCACTCTGGGAACGATCAGCATGTCCCTGGTTTATTACATCGTTGGCCCAGAAGTCATCCGGATCATCGATGTGGATGCCTCCGACATGAACGTTGGCTCGGCGTTCGGCCAGGGCACCGGCACCTTCAGCAACACATCGCTCGGGGCTTCGGTATTCGCTGTCGAAAGCAGTTCAGACGGAAACCTTTTTGCCGCCGCCGGCATGTTGACAACCGATCCGACGGTGGGCACGTTCCAGGGCGTCGGGGATGACAATGAAATCTACAATGCGGCTAGTGCAAGCGCCTCCTCGATCTCAGGCACCTATTCCATTGCGGGCAATGGATACGGTAGCCTGACAATCACGAACGCAGGATTAGGGGACGTCGGCGACTTTGGTATCTATATGACGGACCCCAAGCTCAACCTGAGCGATCCGAATAACACCACCAGCGGATTAGGAGGCGCCCTGATTGCCGACCTGGATGATGGGGATAATCCCGTGGGCTTGGGACTCAACGGCACAGGCGTGCTGGTTTCGCAGACCGACACCAAGACAACCAGCTTTACGGGCGACTATGCCTTTGCCGCGCAGGACTACAACCAGATAAGCACGACCGGCTCGGAATTCGATTTCGTCGGGCAGGGATCGGTGACCGACCTGGCCTTGAGCGGAACCGGTCTGGTCAGCGATCCGTTCTTTTTCTTCAGCGGCAACTTTGCGGACAACGGTGTCGGCTTCTCGGGAACTGCGACTCCGGATGCGAGTAACGTTGGCCGCTACACAATTCCACTGTCGATCACGGTTGTTACCGGCTCACCGGTCGCTTTTCCCGTAGTCATCTACCAGGCTGGCGGGGGCCAGTTGTTCTGGCTGGACGTAGGCGTAGATGGCGATGCTGCTAACAGTGTTTTCCTCGGGCCGCTCGAGCAGCAGGGGTCGCTGACCGGATTACCCGCGGTAGCAAAAGGCGCGGCGAAATTCAGATTGAAACATCAACAATAGCAACTTAAACGGGAAAGTGAGGGGCGCAGACGGAATGATCGGCCTGTGTCCCCTTTCGCAGTCGTGCCGATTTAATGCTCGATAAGAACAGGAAACTCTTCGAAAAGAGTCCGCCCGCCTCCGATTTGTGATTGCGTTCTTCCTGAAATCGGCCAATTGTACCGATTCGAAGTGCAGAAAAACCAGAGTCCATTCGACGCCATCATTTCTGGCTCACAAAATTTCACGGTGCGAAGTCCTCGACCCGCGCGCTGACCAGCTTTCCTCGGTGCCAGACGGCTTCAATGTTATGGACGTTGCTTATTTGCACGATCGGGTTTCCATCTACGACCATGATGTCCGCCAATTTCCCGGGCTCCAGAACTCCGCGATCCTCTAGATGGAGCAAGGACGCAGCTTTTGCGGTGGCGAGGTTGATCGCCTGTAACGGTGTTAAACCGGCATCCACCAGCAGTTCTAACTCTCGATGTTCCGCAAAACCAGGAATCCGGACAGCCATAGCTCCCGAGTCTGTTCCAAATCCGATGTTCACTCCCGCGTCGTAGAGAATCTTTACATTGTGCTCGTTCGTGAGGACAGATGCCTTGGAGGTTCCAACTTGTTTCTGGTTGTCCAAAATCTTGGCGCGCCAGCCAGGATCGTCGAACTCATCAGCCAGAGCCGGTTGCAACGCGTGAACTAGCAATGAATTCTTAAGCCATTCCGGTTTCTCCGCGTAAATGTAGCTAGACTCATCGAGATCAATGGTCGGGATGTACCAGACGGAATGGGTTTTCATGAGACGGATAAACTCGGCGTCCGCTGGCTGATCGCGCACTCCATGGGCGATGATGTCGACGCCGCTCTTCACCAAAGATTTGGCATCGGAAAGGTAGTAGATGTGCGCAGCTACGCGCAGTCCCAGTCTGTGCGCTTCCTTGATTGCCGCACCATACACTTCCGGCGGCATCTTAACTCGCAAGCTACCATGGAAGTCGTCAATCCATACTTTGATCAGGTCAGGTTTGCGGGTTGCCATTTCGTCGATGGCTTGAACTGCCTCCTGCGGGCTGGATACGCGATAGAGTTGACCCTCCGGCAAATTGAAGGTGGGTGGGGCGCCATTTGGAATGCCAATTCCGCGGTCCGCACCGAACAGATCGGCCCCGGGCAACGCACCCGAATGCAATCCAGGCTGCAGTTCGTAGAACAAATCGTTATTCAAGCCAAGAGCAGTCACTGAGGTAACGCCATATACCTCATACTGGCGCAGCTGTCGCAAAATGTTCGGCCGGTTGTAATTCTGCGGGGCAGTCCCCACTCCATCGACTTGCCCGACGTGAGAATGGTCGGAGATCAGGCCAGGAAGCACCGCCTTGCCGCTGTAATCGATCACTCGCGCCGATTTTGGCCACGACACTTTTCCGACCGGTCCCACAGAAACAATGCGGTCTCCCTGGATGACGATTGCGCCGTGCTCGAGCGGCGGGCCGCCCCTTCCATCAATCACCAGAACGTTTTTCATGACTATGGTCGCGTCTGGTGGCGCTGATTGCGTGCCGGCGGAGCGCAAGAGGAAAGCCGGCAAGGTCATAAGGATGAAGATTGTGACAAGGGATGGACGAATCTCTCTGGTTTCTATTTTCGGCATCTCAGGGATCTCTTTTTATCGAGCGCCACAACCTGTCGGCGGCCAGCCAACTTGCGAGCGCGTCGAACATCTTCAAGAAAGTTTATTTCTGGAGCACGGCCATTGCTGGATGCCGATTAATCGGTTCCATTTGCTATAGATTCTATCCGCGATCGTTCTTTTCTGGTTTAGCAGGGAGAGCCTCTTTCCCTTTGCGGTTCCGCATTCGCGGGAGTGATCCGAAGGCCCGCCCTGAAAACGCTCCGCTTAACCGCGCGCAAATTGTGAATTGATGCCGTGCCGGAATCAATAGATCTTGGGTGTGTCGTAACTTACACCGGCACGGCGTGAGCCCGAGGATCCTGGCCACGTTCCTGACTGGCTTCTGAGAGGAACCGTCAAAAGGCCAAGCCCGTATCGCGGCGCTTCGAACCCGCCAGCGTAAAAGATGTTTCCGAGAAAAGATGATGGCGGCTAATCGCGAAGCCCGAGATCAAAGCCGTCGACCTCATGAAACACCCGCGGTTGGCGGTCGCCGATCAGGTCCTGGCATAGAGTGGTCGGACCGAGCCGAATCGGGAATGCGATAGCAAGACAACTGTCACATTTCGTGGGAGAGTAGAGATGTCTCCGGTTCTCTTGAAGACGGAATATCTTCAAGGACCGTTTCTAGGAGCTGACCCATGGAAAATCCACTGCCACGCCGCGCCGCCGAGAATCCTACGCAATACAACATTGACGCAATCGCCAAGCTGGAGCATGACGCCCTTGGTCGCCGGACTCCCACCGAGCGAATTAGTGACGCAATTACGAAAGTTGTCGGTAATGTGGGGTTCCTGCTGGCCCAATTGACTCTGATTTGCGGCTGGAGCCTGGTAAATCTCCACTTAATCCCAGGAGTCAAAGCATTTGATCCCTTTCCTTTCGGCGTCCTAGCGCTCGTCGTCTCTTCCGAAGGCGTGTTTTTAACTATCTTCGTGCTCATCAGTCAGGGTCGAATGGCCCGACAATCCGAGCGACGCTCGCATCTGGATCTTCAGGTCGGCATGCTCTCAGAACAGGAGCTGACCACAATCCTTCAGATGTTACAGAAACTCTGCCAACACGTGGGCGTGAACGTAGATTCCTCTAAGCAAGAAGTTCAGTCGTTTAGTAAAACGACAGACGTCCATAAGCTGGCCAGTGAGCTCGAAGACAAGCTGCCGAACGAATGACGACCCATGATGCTTCCCAGGGGGCGCACGAAGGGAAAGAAGTTCAGCGCCCCGGCGACCGGCGCTCCGGTCGGCGCCTGCTGCGCCCACAGATTCAAGGAGTCGTTCATGACGTTGGTTTTTAAGTCATTCGCCGTAGCACTTGCCATTTTGAGTTCCGTTTTCCTGGTTCCCGGGTTGGATGCCGAGGATAAGAGCGAGCCGATCACCATCGTCAGCCATGTCGACATCAGGCCCGATGCGTATATGCCGCAAGCCGAGGAAAACTCGTGGAGATTGTTCCGCTCCGAGACCGCGGCGACCAAACAAGATGCTGGTCTGGTTTCCTATGTCGTTTTGCAGGAAATAGGTGGTACCAACCATTTCACGATCGTCGAGACATGGCGCGATGCGAAAGCCTATGAGATGCATGTGGGGTCCAAGCACACGGTACGGTTCCGGGATGAAATCCAACCGTTTTTGGGCAGTCCGTTCGACTCCCGCATCCACCGTGAGTTCCGCTAGAATGAACGAGCCGAAAGCTCTGTCCCGGCCTTCGAGATGGAAACCAGCAGTCAAAACTCATTCCAGAGAGAATGCTGTGCCTCGATTCTTCGCTGCAACGTTTCTGCTCCTGACGATCGCCGTTCCGTACCCGGCAATTGCGCAGAATGCCACGACAAGTCCTGTTCGCGAGCCGGCGTATGGGCCGGAACTGGAAGGCTACGATTATCCCTACCCCGTGCATCAATTCGAGTTTTCGTCGCAGAGGCAAACCATGCACATGGCCTACATGGACGTGAAACCGAAGTCGTTCAACGGCCAGGTCATCGTCTTGATGCACGGGAAGAACTTTTGCTCCGCGACATGGAAAGCGTCCATCGATGTTCTCGAGGATGCTGGCTATCGCGTAATCGCGGTTGATCAGATCGGCTTCTGCAAGTCGACGAAGCCCCGGGGATACCAGTACACCTTCCAGCAGCTTGCGCGAAACACACATGCTCTCCTCGAATCCTTGAGCATCCAGAAGGCGACTCTGGTCGCGCATTCTACGGGCGGCATGATCGCCATTCGTTATGCGCTGATGTATCCCGCTTCGACCGATCGACTCTTTCTGGTGAATCCGATCGGACTCGAGGACTGGAAAGCCAAGGGCGTACCTTCTATTTCTGTTGACCAGTGGTATGAACGAGAGTTACAGACGAACGCCGATACGATACGGCAATATGAACAAAACACCTACTATGCCGGAACCTGGAACGACTCCTACGAGCCATGGGTGCAAATGCTTGCCGGCATGTATCGTGGTCCCGGGAAGGATCTTGTCGCGTGGAACTCGGCGCTTCTCTATGACATGATCTACACCCAACCGGTTTACTACGAGCTCGAACACATCGCGGTGCCTACGCTTCTCCTCATTGGAGATAAGGACAACACGGCAATCGGCAAAGATCTCGCGGCCCCATCCGTGCGAGCACAATTGGGGCGCTATCCAGAGCTGGCGAAGCAAGCGGTAGCGAGAATCCCTGGTTCCAAGCTTGTGGTGTTCCCCGCTATGGGGCATGCGCCGCAGATTCAGAACCCAGCGACTTTTCACACAGCGTTGCTGAACGGTCTTCGAGCGTCTCCTTCCCCGAACCCGAAATGAATTGTCCTCTCCTGCCCATCCCTTGTGATCGGCACTCCGAATCGCGAGCACCTCGTCAATTCATTCCATCTCAGGAGAAGGAGAAACGGTTATGCGTTTTGTGAGTCTTAGAGGGTCGAAGCTCCATGCACTCATTGCTCGCACCCTTGGCCGCGGGGGCAAAAGCCCGCAGACAACGGACTTAAAATTCGCCCGCAGTCGCGCCCTTGCCGCCTACAAAGATTTCCTCACCCTCTGGCAAGACGCCGACCCGGACATTCCCATCCTGAAAGAAGCCAAAGCGAGTACGCGAAATTGCAATAGACCTTCCGCGAAAAGCCGCTGGCAAAGGTATTCTTACGCGAACGAAAGCAGGGGGCAGGTCAAGATGAAGATGCAAGAAAGGGCAACCACCGCTAACTAAAAGCCGTGGGAATCCGGTCGAGGGGGGAATAGTTCTGCATGTGGCAGTGGATCGTCCCGTTCACCACCGCCATCCATGCCCACCCTTCTTCGGAATCTACGCAACACTATCCGCCCCTGCAATGGCTCCCGGAGCCTCGTCTACGGTGCAGGGGTCGTCGATCCTCGAACGGCTGGTATTTGGACCCAAATGGACCCAAGTTGCAGAGTTGAACCAATCCACGTCGGGCAGCGTGAATTGAAAACTAAGGTGAGTAACTGGTCGGGGCGCGCGGATTTGAACCGCGGACCCCCTGCGCCCAAGGCAGTCGCAAAAAATCTATCTCGTTGGTCCGTCTAGCTTTGTTCTACGTCATGGTACACGGTTTTGGACCTAATTTGGCAGTTGTTGGACCCAAGTTGGACTCAACTTTTTTTCCACGATAAGGCAGACGGTAGGCAGGCGCAGCCGATGCTCGCCTGGTCTTCTGCTGTTCTCGCATGGCCTTTTCAAGCGGCCAAGCAAGCTCGCTCAATGGCAACGGCCTCGACTTCTTCTCAGTTTCCCTCTGTTCGATAGAGCTGTCGAAGGTCGAACCGCTGTGGTCCGTTCCCTCGCGGTTTGTCCTTACGTTCATAATCAGTCCCCGTTGCGCCTGTTTAACGCCTGGTGTTCCCTTATCCTCACTCACCGGGCGACGCCTTGAGAGCCAGAGACCGCCGATGGAGTGCGGATACATCGAATGACAATCCAGATCAAAGTAACGCAAGTGCGACAAGAGAAATCGGGTGCGAGCATTTCGCACTGTTTGCGCTTTCGAGGTCGGACAGTGCGTCGGCAAATGTATGAGGAGGGATTATGGGCAAAGGACCACGCGTAGATCGAACAGAAGTGACAGCCCGTGCAGAAAGGAACCAACTCGGGAAGTTCGACGAGGGTCCACCTCGCGGTCTAGAGAGATTCTATATACCTATCCCTGTGGTATTACCGCTTTTCGGGCCCAAACTCGACGCTTTCAGGGAATGGCTAGCCGAAAAGAAAATATCGAAGCGTGGCTGGGGGCCGATTCGGCCCAGGCGCGAACTTCTACTCCGCCTAAGAAATTCCGATTAACGGGGAATCTGTTTCTCGCTCATTGCGCGTTTTCAACTCCGAGGCGATATCTGGCTTAGCTTTTTCGCAATGCCAGCTTCGTGTCTTCGTTCTGTTAGATTCCGGATCACCTTTCCGAAACCGCGCAGTTGGCCCCTCTCATCACGCACCGCTGTAATCACCACATCGGCCCAGAAGCGGGACCCGTCTTTCCGCACCCTCCAGCCTTCCTCCTGATACCGTCCCATTTCCTTGGCTATGTTCAATTCTTGGAGTGGTTGTCCCTTTTCTGCAGACTCCGGCGTGTAAAATTCTGAAAAGTTCTTCCCAATAATCTCTTCGGCTGTATAGCCCTTGATGCGCTCCGCTCCTTCGTTCCACGTAGTCACCACGCCGGACGGATCGAGCATGAAGATCGCGTAATCTTTGACTTCAGAGACAAATAATCGCAGGTTTTCTTCGCTCAACCGCAACGCCTCCGCGGCCAGGTTGCGCGCGGTAACGTCTCGGGTCACCTTTCCGAAACCGCGTAGTCGTCCCCCCTCATCACGCACCGCCGTAACCACCACATCGGCCCAGAAGCGGGACCCGTCCTTCCGGACTCTCCAGCCTTCCCCCTGATGCCGCCCCATTTCCTTGGCTATATTCAATTCTTGGATTGGTTGTCCTTTTTCTACGGCTTCGGGCGTGTAAAATTCCGAAACGTTCCTCCCGATGATCTCCTCGGCTGTGTAGCCCTTAATGCGCTCCGCTCCTTCGTTCCACGTGGTCACCACGCCGGACGGATCAAGCATGAAAATCGCGTAATCTTTGACTTCAGACACGAATAATCGTAGATTTTCTTCACTCCTCCGCAACGCTTCTCCCGGCTGCTGAACCTTGGTAATATCCATGTTCTCTCCTAATTAATAGGACCTCTCTCGAATAGTTCCGACAATCTTCAAAATCAATCGGACGACAGTTGCAGGCGCGAAAAAACGTCAGAAATTGGAGTGGCGCGCGGGGTGTGAGAACCAGTGCTTGCCGTGATAGTATTGTTGAATTGCCGAGTAGGCCATTTCTCCGTCTCGTTCAGCAACTGCGCTCGCCAGGATCTCGCACCAGGTTCACCGCCGTACCGATCTGCCGAACTAAGAATGATTGTCGACGAGGTACTTGTTAATAGCTAGCTGCCTTCGGCAGAGGTGTTCCTTCCCTGTGCATATACCTTCATCGAACGGAGTTCAAACGATACTGGCGCGCATTAATCGTACTTCCGTTGATCGTGAGGTGGACAAGGAAGGTATAAGAACGGGAGGGTGCGCACGTCGGCGCGACTCTTCGATTCTTTTCCTCTGATCGATATCGGCATACCAGCTTTAATGGCGGCGTCAAGCTGAGGCTCATTGGGTCGAGCCATGTTCGCCACTCGCATACATGCATGATGTAGATATATCACGCCCTCCGTGTCCTACTCGATACCTTCCAGAAGTTCACATAACAAGGACTAAAGTCGCCTTTTTTTGCGTGCAAGAACGTCAGGATCCGTGACTTTCCTGCCCGGACTTTTTCTGACATTAACGTTAACCTTGGCCCTGTGCATCGGGTGCACCTTGAGCGCGCACGCAACGGTCACGGCGGTGTCCGTACAATCACCCATGCTGTACTCGGGCACGACCACCAGCGTTACCACGCCGATCCACTTCGCGGCTACCGCCGAAAGCGACCTGACGATCACGGGCTACGTCGTCTACGTGGACGGCGATATTGTCTATCGCAATTTCAATCCGTCCTTCGATGCCTGGGTGGTTCTGGCGCCGGGGGGAACCCACTCGCTGTTCATCACTGCCTGGGATTCGAGCGGGACTCATTTGAGTACTGCCACCTATTCGATTGATGTAACAGGAGTGGCTACACCCTCGCCGCCGACCATCGCGGCTCGCTTGGAAAACATCGATAAGCCGGAATTGTTCTCCTGGGCCGTGGATAATAGCAGCCCCGTCGGAGGCCTATGCAACGACGGAAGCATAGGCAAGTTCGCGCAGACCTCTGACCCGAATACGAACAATGCTCCTGCGTACAATGGCTACGGCCAACACTTCATCCTGAACAGCCAGTGCTCGTACGACGACAGCCTCTTTTTCTGGAAAGACCCGAACGATACCCAAGCCGGCAGCACGAATTTCCTATGGGATTTCTGGTTCTATATTCCGACCACGACGCAAACCAACACCGTGCAAGCTCTGGAGTCCGATTTCTTTCAAGCCGTACGCCTGAACGGCGGCGTTTATGAATTCATGTTCGGATCCCAGTGCAACTTTGCCACCAATCAGTGGCAGTTGTGGCTTCCAAGCAATGGCGCGCTCACCTGGGTAAATGCAGGATTATCCCCCTGTCAGTTCTCGACCGGCAGTTGGCACCACGCCACCTATTTCTACCAACGAGTGACCGCCAGCGGATATCAGGAGATCCCCCGCCGGTTTGGACCCGCTACTGACACCAACACGAGTTTGCGATTCGGGACTTTGGCGATCGATGGCGTCACTTCTTACTTGGGCCAGCTTGCATATTCCACGATTCCGACGCCGGCATGGGCGGCCGTGATTGGAGTGCAGCATCAACTGGACAGTGCGGTCTCCGGGATCACGATTGAGGAGTATTTGAACAAGGAGTCTCTAACGACCTGGTAAGCGGCCGGCCAGCTCAGAGTTGCCAGGCAAGGTGTGGGATTGACACCGGTCTCGGGGCCGGGCATTGGTCATTGGTCATTGTTCATTGGTCATTGTTCGTTTCGAATTCTTTGGAGGCCACGCGGATCCAGGAGCACGATTGGTTGGCCGCCCGCCGATTCTTCGAGGCTTTCGCGGCCCTTGTTGCTCCGCGCGCCCTCGGTCAAAAGCTCGGGGCTCAAATTCCAGCCAGCGGCCGGTGCACCGACACGCGGCTCGACCGGGCGACGCCAGAAGGTGCGCCAATCCGGAAATAACGGCAGGGAGCCGATCGCTTTCTTGCATTTCTTCAGCTCAAACCAACGAAGATAGTTGCGGACGACGCTAGGCATGGTCATCTGGATCGCCGCCGAAAAATTTTGTTCCGCCATTTGGCTCTGCTGTTCGGGAGATTGCAGCATGGTAACCAGTTGCTCGGCAAGATCCGCGGCGTCCCCCCTTTTGTAGAAATTGACCGCCATGTCTTCGTCCGCCGCCATGTCACGAAAATCGGCGATGTCAGCGCACACAATCGGAACTCCATATTCACACGCCTGATGGGCCGGGCCACTGGAGCCGGTTGCGGAATCGTAGGGCATGACCACAACACTGGTTGTACGGAAAAGATCGGGAATGGCTTCTTCCGGAACATACCCGCGGAACTCGACTCTTGAACCGAGGTTGTGCGACTCGCGAATCGATTCCCAATATCCCGGTTTGGTGTGATGATTGGCGCCGGCGACAATCAGCTTGGCGTTCGGCACTTTTTTCAAGACCGCCGGAAAAGCCTCCATTAGCGTCTCCAGCCGCTTGTAGGTTCCCCAGTGGCCGATCGCCAGAATGCGATGTTCCGGATTGCCCCGCTTCGAAAAATCGGGAGGAGTCGGGCAGGGCGCAAATGTGCCGTGCGTGCCCAACAAAACATTTTGAGCGGAGTACTTCTCGATCAGTGTGCGCCGGTATCCGGATAGCAGGACGGACACTGAATTGGCCTTCAGCAAGGTTCGGGTGGCGATGTCGCTCCCCAGGCGGAACATTTTCTCCCGACGCACGCCGGCGCTGCGAAAATCGACATGTTCGATGACGTGGTGCAGGGTGATATGGGTGTAATAGCCAAGAGCACGAGTCAGGGCAGGCACGCACAGTCCGGCAAAGGCCGCAACCGGGTATTCGGGGGTGCCAAAGCTCGAGAATACGAGATTGAACCAGACCACGTCGGGCTTCAGCTTCCGTATGGTGTTCAACAGACGCACGGGAGTTGCCAGGCTGTTGAACTTCCAGCAGCGGATCACGTCGAAGCCTGGCAATTCGGCCTGTTGCGGCGCATTGAGCGACTTGCCGTTCGCGTCGGTGGCGAATTCATAGTCGCTCAATTCGTCGGCGAGAATGGTCAGACTGATGTGTTGATTCCGTTGTAGTTCGCGAGCGATATAAAACGCGTACTCGTTCAACTGGCGTCCGCTCGGAGGAAAAGTCGCAACTAAACAGATTTTCATCGCTCTCCAGCTCAAAACAAACTGATGCTCACGTAAGGTCTGAATTGCTGATTTTGCCCACCGACAAAATTGAAAAAAGATTCGTCTTGCAGGCCTGCCGAAAAACGAATCGGATATTTCAGGTCCACTTTTTCACTCCCATCCTTGAATTGGCGACGGAAGGGCATCTGATAAGAGACGGCAAAGCCGCTCTGGACCGCGTCGTAGGCGTGGAAACTCATGTTCCGCGAATAGGCGGCCGACGCCTGGATGCTCCAGTTACGGGTGGGGGAGAACTGAACGCTTCCGGCCGGACGCAGGGCCTGCGCCGTCGCGTACCTGCCGAACTCGATCCGCCACGCCCGCAGGTCTTCTGCGACCGCTCTGAAGTTGAGCCGCTCGGAAACGCGGTGTTCGAAACCGACGTAGGCCGAAGTGTAGTAATTCTCGCTCAAGACCGGACCGTACAGCTGGTCCAGAGCGCCCCAACCAGTCACCAGAGCCGTGTTGCCCCAAGGACGTCCGACCCGGAAATCGACTGCCGCAGTCAGGTCCCGCGAATGGAGATTGCTTTCGGTAAACGGTCCCGCTTCACGAATGGCATAGCCATTGACCGCAACCATGTTGAAAAATGAACTGGTCGACAGATACAGAAACTGTCGGAAAAGGTTCTGATTCAATTCAACCGGAGACAAGGAATCCCGACGGATGGTTTCCTGAACGCCGGTGTTGAAGGTGAACACGTTGTTACTCAGGTGAAACGTCGGGTTCAGGCCGAAGTTAAAGGAATAATCCGTGGTGTCACGGTTGACGATCGAGTCTGTGCTCGGCACTGAGATTTGGCCGCGAGCATTCCGGACTTGAAAGAATCCGCTCGCGTCCGGAAAATCGCCGAGGTGGAGATGATAGGCGCCGGTCCATTGCGTCTCGATCGAAGACCGGGGGGGCGGAAGCAGCCCCTGGCGGCCGGGGAGCGGAGTGAGGACATCCAGCTTGGCATCGAGCGGGTAAACCGTCGTGTCTTCATAAATCGGCGCCACGGAAAAGTTCGAAAGGAAGCTGACTTTAGGGTCGATCCTCAGTCCTTCGTTCGCTCCAGCCTGGAGTAACTGCTGCTGCGCGGTTTGATCTTCACCGGCGGCGTTGGCGGCCTGTGCAAAAGCATTCAGCGCTTGCGTGTTTTGGTGTTCCTGGCGATACACGTTCGCCTTGGCGAGCAGGTACTCATAACCGGGTTCGCTGTCGCCTGACTTACCGATCATGGAAAGCTCGTCCTCGGCCCTGACGGTTTCGCCTAGCGCCAGATACGCGTTGGCCAACCCGATTCGAACGGCGGTATCGGACGCGCCTGCAGCTTGAGCGCGTTGCAGGTAGGTCTCCGCCAGTTCGTAATCATGCATGCCGAGGAATATGTCCGCCGCCTGCATCAACTGCTCGCCGGTCGCCGGCAGCGTCTCTCCGGTCTGGGCTTCCATCAGCGCCAGGGCGACCTGGCGTTGTGCGTCCTCCTGATGGCCCTCGGTCGCCATTACGCGGGCAATGGCGAGACGCACACTTACACGATCGCTGTCGGGCGCTGCGAGCGCTCTTTCAAAGTGCTCCATGGCGGCCTTCTGATCTCCGAGTAAACCCAAGGCCTGGCCCGTCGAAACAAATATGCTGCTTTGTTCTCGTTTCTGATCAGGTGTCGCGGACTGCGTCAGTTGCGCGCGCTGCTCCGCCAGTTGGACATATCGCAGGGTTTGCTCTCGCTCGCGCAATTGAGCATAGGCGCGCGCGAGTTGCGCGAAGACGGCATAGTTGTCGGGAGAAAGCTTCTGCGCGAGTTTCAGTTCCTCGATCGCTTCGTGATACTGACGCTGACTATACAAGGTGTCGGCCAGTGCGAGGTGCAAGGCTCCATCCTTCGGTGAAAACTTCAAGGCAGCGCGATACTCGGCGGCGGATTTCGTCAGCATTCCGTTCTGGCCATAGGCGGTTGCGCGAATCAGGTGGATGGGCATCGAATCGCCCATTTCTTGTTCCGCGATCTGCGCCTGGCGCAGGGCGACGCGCGGGCGATGGAGATCAAGAGTGGCGTAGGCGAGTCCCAGGTGCGCTTCGCCGTTGGTCGGTTCCAGCTTGAGGGCGGCCTCGAAATCTGCGGCGGCCGCGGAAGACTGGCGGAGGTCGTGCAACACGTATCCGCGGTTCACGTAGGCCGTAACCGCGTTTGAATCCCGCTGCAGGGCCTGGGTGAAATCCTTTTGCGCCTGCGCGAGCAGCCCTTCGTGCTTGTGCACATAACCGGCCAACAGCGGGATGTCAGGCTCTTTAGGCAACACGTTGTCGTACTGCTCAGTTAGTTGCAGCAGTTCGTCGTACTGTTGCAGATTGAGAAGATCGTAGCCTAGATAGACAATCACATCGCGATCGGTGGGCAGTTTTTTGATTGCCTCCCGGCCGACTTCGGCCGATTGCCGGGAATCGCCCTTGAAACTCAGATAGCGCTCTTTTTCCCTCATGACCTGAGGCTCCTGCTGCATTTCAGCTGTGGCGCGGCTCAGCCACTCGCCCGCCACCAGCAAGTGATGTGTTTCGATCGCTGCGTTCATACCTCCGGCCACGATCAGACTGTTCTTTGGAGCGAGCTTATAACCCCCGCTGTAAGCGGCTTCAGCCTTGGTGAAGTCCCGGCGCGCCGTGTACAGGTCGCCGAGCGCGAGATAGGGGACGTACAAGGTCGGGTACGCGGTTCGGAGTTGCTGAAAGTATTTCTCGGCGTCCTGATCGCGGCCGGCTTCGCGCGAGGCATATCCGAGCGAAGTGAGCGCGAATCGATTCGCCGGATCGAGCGCGAGGATCTTTTGGTAGACCGCGATCGCCTCATCGGTGTGGTGGAGCTTCAGGAGCAGATCCCCGTCGAGTTGCAGGCTGGCGGGATCCTCGGCATTGATCCCTAGCGCCTCCTTGAGATCGCTGCCCGCGCCATCGAGGTCGCCGGTGTCCATTTTGATCAAAGCTCGCAGGCGCAGAAGCTGCGGGCGACCGGACCCACGGTCGTCGAGCGCGCTGATTTGTGTTTGGGCAGTCTCGAGATGGAGGCGAGTGTCAGCTGCGTCGTTCAGGCTCTGATACAGGCCCACCAGATTCATGTGCAACTGAATGCTGTATAAAGGTCCTTCGGCGGGGTGGGGGGGCAAGTGAGCCAAGGCAGCGTTGTATTCGCGCACGGCGTCGTCATTGTGTTCGTGAAGCCGTGCAATTTCCGCGCGGATGGCGTGCAACCGATAATTGTCGGTATCAAGAGCGGTGGCGCGCTCGAGAAAAGGCCTCGCATCTTCAACCGAACCGACAGCCACTTCGCCCTGGGCTGCGGACAGCTGCAAAGCTAAATCGGCAGGTTCGGCGTTGGCGGCCTGGGCGTAGAGTCTCGCCGCCTCATCCTCCTTGCCATCGAGCTGGTAGGTGTACGCGAGTTCGCCTTTGACGTCGGGTCTCGGGCTGCGGATCGACTTGAGAGCGGCGATTGCTTCCGCATAGTTGCCCGTTTCACGATAGTAGCCTGCCAATGCACGCTGAACATCGGGGTTCTCGGGATCACGTCGCTTGGCTAACTCGAGATAGTGGCTCGCCTGATCGAACCGCTTCTGATGTTCGTAGGCGAGGGCCATGAGCAATTCCGACCGCGCTCCGGGCTGAATTTGTTCGGCTCGCCCGAGCGCATCGAGCGCGGCGGCGTAGTCTTCCGAACGCAGCAGAAGCTCTCCGAGCAGCGCGGCATCATTGATTCGCTTTGGATCGGACGCCAGCACCCGGTTCAAGAGACGTTCGGCTTCCTCCGTTCGGCCCATGACGCTATAGGTCTGAGCGAGCCCGGAGAGACCGTCGGGCGCGGACGGA
>Ga0302325_10003884_pt1 | contig 34852 bp, 30 predicted proteins | sample Palsa_T0_2_FD_201948 | JGI IMG/M metagenome (GOLD analysis project Ga0302325, IMG submission 201948) | Peat permafrost microbial communities from Stordalen Mire near Abisko, Sweden - Palsa_T0_2 | ecosystem: Environmental > Terrestrial > Soil > Palsa > Peat permafrost | place: Sweden: Abisko...
ACGGAGAGTCGATGAGCGCATCCTTCCACGCTGAAAAGTTTCCCAGCCATTGTCCAGCCTCATTATTTAACCCCTTCTTCCCCTTCATCTTGTGCCGTCAGAAGAATTGGCGCTGCGCCTTGCCATCCGGCCTAAAGCACCCTCGCGCGACCCATCCCTATTCTTTAGACGCCCTCTAAGTCTGCTCGCGAACATCCTTGTATTTACCGCCCGCGGCTTTGGCGATCGCAGAAGTTTTTGGGGCGGGCAAAATGGAATGGCGGATGCCGGAGGGTGCATCGAAAAAACAAAGACTTTGCATCGCTTCGGGTAAAATAGCTGACGACTTTGCGATTCCGCATCTTGCGGTGGCGGGAAGTCCGTGCTGCAACTACTGTCCGGCGTCATCTGTCGTGAAAACATCCTCCCTGTTCCTTCTGCTCTGGTTACTGGCCTCCATCCGGACCGTCGCCGAAGCTCCGCCCACCGCACCGCCCGCCACACTTCCTGATGGCTTCACTCTGGAGGTGGCCGCGGCGCCGCCATTGGTGCGCCATCCCATCATGGGCTGCGTGGACGACCTTGGACGCCTCTATATCGGTGACGCCGCCGGATTAAACCTCAAGAAGGAGGAACTCGAACAGCAACTGCCCAACCGCGTCCTTCAGCTCACCGATACCAAAGGCGACGGCCATTACGACAAGGTCACGGTATTTGCCGACAAGATGACCTTTCCCCAAGGCGCCTGCTGGCTGAACGGCTCGCTCTATGTGGCCTCTCCGCCGGGCATCTGGAAGCTCACAGATACCAACGGCGACGGTGTGGCCGACCAACGCGAGATGATCGTTGGGGGTTTTGATTACACCGGCAACGCCGCGGACATCCACGGTCCGTTTCTGAGTCCGAACGGGCGGCTCTACTGGTGCCATGGCCGGAAAGGCCATCGCGTGGTGCAGAAGGACGGCACGCTGGTCCATGAGGGGATGGCCTCGGGCATCTGGTCGTGCAACCCCGATGGCTCGGACATCCAGTGGCACGCGCTGGCCAGCGCGGACAACCCAACGGAAATCGTCTTCACGCCCGACGGCGACATTATCGGCGCGGTGAATCTTTTCTACAACCAGCCGCGCGGCGATGTCCTCGTGCACTGGCTTTACGGCGGGGTCTATCCGCGCCCCGACCAGCTCGCCGCCATCGCCGGGCTGCCGCGCACGGTCGATCTGCCAGTGATGTACAATTTCGGCCACGTGGCCGTCTCCGGCCTCTGCCTGCTGCATTCCGGGGCGCTGAATCGCGCCTGGCGCGGCCAGATTTTCATCACGCACTTCAACACCCAGCGCGTCGCGCGCATGGAGTTGATCCCCGACGGCGCCACCTACCGCGCCCGCGAGCACGAGTTTCTCAAGCTGAATCTGCCGGACGCCCATCTCACCGACGTCCTCGAGGATCGCGATGGCTCGCTGCTTGTGCTCAACACCGGCGGCTGGTTTCGGATCGGCTGCCCTTCGAGCCTCACCGCCAAACCGGAAATTCCCGGTGCAGTCTATCGCATCAAGCGCATCGGTCAGCCGAGGACGGATGTGGCGGAAACGCGAGTCGTGAAGATGGTGCCGAGGAGTGAGGAGGAATTGGTGGCGGCGCTGAACTCGAATTTGCCGAAGGTGCAGCTGGCCGCGTGTGACGAGATCGCCTCGCGCCGGCTGCGGGGTGAAAAGTCGGCAAGGGCGCTGCTCGTCCTGCTGGGGCAGCCGTTGGAGCCCGCCCTGGAACATGCCACCATGTTTGCGGCGCTGCGGACCGATGTGCCGCTCATGCCGGAACTGGGCGAGACGAGCAATCCCCTGCGCATCCGCCGGTTATTGTTGCTCAGCGACCAATCCCCATCCGGCGCTGCTAATTCCAGCGATATCGTGGCCCTCGCCGCGCGCTATTTCTCGGCGGACGATCCCGACCTGGCGGAGGCCGCGGTGAAAGTTGCGGCGCGGCAACCGGATGCGGCCGCGCTCTTGCACGAGGACTTCCACCGGTGGCTGCAGGTCGGCGTGCCGACGGCCGCGGAATTGCGCGTGCTGGAAGCCGTCATCGGACCGCAACTGGCGAATCCCGCGGCCCAGGAGACGCTGGGCAAAATGCTCGGCCATTTATCGCTCGCGGTGCGTCGCGTGGCGTGGCAGGCCCTGGCCCGGCAAACGGGCGCGGTGAGCAATCCGGAGTGGTTGCCGCTGCTGCAATCCCAGTTGCAATCGGCCCCGGCAGGCGATCTGCCCCTGGTGCTCGGGGCGATGAAGAAGCTGCAGAGCCCGCAATTTCGCGACACCTTGGAGGCATTTGCGAAGAACGACCGGCAGCCATTGACCTTGCGCCTGCGCGCGTTGGACGCGATGGCCGGCGGGCAAAAGCTCGAACCGGAGTCGTTTGTGCTCCTCCTCAAGACGGCCAGCGATTTGGATGCGCCCGCGAGTGCCCGCATTCAAGCCGCCACGATGCTCGGCGCCGCGGCCTTGACGCGCGAGCAGCAACTCGCCCTCGCGCCGCAATTCTCGATCTTCGGGCCGGTCGAGCTGCGGGAAGCCCTGCGTGCGGTGACCAAAACCAAGGATGCGGACGTTGGCCGCGCCTTCGCTCAGGCGCTCGTGAACTCCCCGGTGCTCGTCTCGATGCAGGAGAGTGTCTACCGCACTCATTTCCAGGGCTATCCGCCGGAGATTTTCGAGGAGACACTCCTGCCCGCGGTGCACAAGGCGGAGGCCGCGGTCGAAGATCAGCGACGCCAACTCGGACCCCTGGCGGAAAAAGCGATGGCGCTGGGGCACGCGGAAGAAGGCCGCAAACTTTTCGAGAGCGGACATGGAAGTTGCATCGCCTGCCATCAGATCGGAGAGGTGGGGCGTTCGATTGGGCCGAACCTTTCGCACATTGGCGCCATCCGCCGGGAAATCGACATCCTGGAGTCGATCATCATTCCGAGCGCCACGATTGCCCGCGATTATGAAACGCACGCCATCGAATGCGTGGGCGGCGAGACGCTCACCGGCATTATCAAGAGCCACACCGCGGAAGGCCTCCTGCTGGTCGATATCGGCGGCCAGGAGCACAACATTCGCCACGAGCAAATCACCGCCAACACGCAATTGCCGACCAGCCTCATGCCGGTGGGGCTCGACAAGACGCTGTCGGAGCCGGAACTGCTGAACCTGGTGGCGTATCTGCGGAGCAGGAAGTAGCGCATGCAATTTTGAAACGGGAGCGCGAGCTTCCAGCTCGCTGGCGACGGCATCCTGCCGTCGCCGGCTTTCGTGGTTCGAGTCCGCCCGAACTTTGTCGCGGGATCCGAATCCGCCTCGTTCCGAAGGTGGGGCCTTCGGAACGCAAACTTCCGGGTGAAGCTGCGCTTCGTGGACGGCGCGAAGTGCAGCTTCTCCAGTCTTGCTTTCCGTTGCGAGCTGTGGACGAGCATCGGTCCGGAAAGCGCGTTCTCCGCTTGATTTCATTGAGCCCGCTGCCGCACAAGTCTTGGTCGCCCCCATGAAGCTCACCCTGCTCCCTCCATCCATTCTCGCGCTCGCACTGATTTCACCAGCGGTCCAGGCCGCCGATGCCCCGCTGACGTTCAACGACTCCTCCCCGAAACGCTATGAGCTTACGGCGCGGGCGAGCGTGATCGATCCGCGCGTGAAGGCGCATCCGGAGATCAATTTTCTGATCGAAAAGGATGGAAAGCCGCAGGACACGGAGCAGGCTTCGGTGGATACCAGCGTCGCGCCGCAGGGCAAGCTGGTCATCTGGCTGATGGGCTACAGCCCAATCCTCTTCGAGCACGTCAACAGCTATGGGCTGCACATCCTGCGGGTCCACTATGCCAACGGGTGGTTTGACAAATTCGGCAAGGAGCCGCCGCCGGCGGACGAGCAGTTCCTCGGCAAAATCCGGCTCGAGGCGGCCACAGGCCAGGATTTTTCGCCAGTGGTGGATATCCCCAAGCCGGACGGGATGATGGAGCGCGCGTTTCAGTTTGTGAAATGGCTGGCGAAGGAGAATCCGCAGGGACGCTGGGATTATTTCCTGGCGCCGGATGGACAGGGATTGCGGTGGGATCGGGTGATCATTTCGGGCTCGTCGCACGGTTCGACCACGGCGGCGCGCTTTGCCATTTATCAGCGGGTCGACCGCTGCGTGATGTTTTGCGGGCCGCGCGATCAGTACGAGAACTGGCAGGGATTGCCGCCGGCGACGCCGGCGAACCGGTTCTTCGCCTTCAGCCACGTGCTCGATGGCGGCTGGACCGGCGGGCACTACTGCCGCTCGTGGGAATTGCTCAAGCTCAATCAATTCGGCCCGATCGTGAACGTGGACAAGACTCCCGCGCCCTACGGCAACACCCGCCGGTTGATCACCGATGCGGATGTCGGCGGCGACGCCAAGCGGGCGCATGGTTCGGTGGAGATGGGGAAATCGGCGGTGAAGGACGCGAGCGGGAAATTTATCCACGAGGACGTGTGGCGCTATCTGTTCACGCATCCGGTCGAGGAAGTCGGACAGGCGGTGCCGCCGGACCCCGCTTGCCTGAAAGATTTGCGGCATGCGGCGAAGAAAACCTCTGAGTAGGGGCGGCTTCGCCGCAAACATCCAACATCTCCCTCTCCCGCAGTCGCGGGATCGGGACGTCCCGCGTTCGCGGGACGCAACACCCAACACCCAACAGCCAATTGCTCGACAAGCCTGTCGAGAAGACCGCCAAACCCGCGTCCCCGCAGCGCCAACTTCAAGATTGCACGCAGCCAGCGTAGGATTTTTACCGCGAATAGACGCAAATAAACGCGAATGAATAAAGCGCTCCCGAAATCCCTGAGGGTTTTAAATTCGCGTCGATTGGTGTCCATTTGCGGTTTCCATTTTGGTTTCGACTCGACCGCGCAGTTAAATCCCTGGGCAATTACTCCTCTGCCGTTCCCGAAATCGGCCCGCGAATGAAGATCCCTTTGCACACTCCTTTTATCCGACTAGTTCCGCTCCTGGCCATCGTCGCCGCTTTCGCGGCGGATCCGGGGGAAAGCGCGACGACCCTCCGGGACGATTTTGCCGGGCCGCTTTCTCCGGATTGGTATTGGGGATTGGGCACCTGGACGGCAAAGGATGGGGTGCTGCGCGGGTTTGAGTCTGGTCCGCGGCGGCATGGGCCGGTGAAGATGCACCGCTTTGCGTTTCGCGACGGGACGCTCGAATGCGAGTTCCGGCTCGAGGGCAAGGCCTCCTTCGCCGGTGTCATTTTCAATGGCGACCAGGACCGCGGGCATCTTTTCCATGTCGTCATGGGGCGCGATACGCTTCGCTTTCTCGCGCATCCGAAAAAAGACGAGACGACGACGTTGCTCAGCGAAAGCTACGCGCTCGCGCCGGAAGTCTGGCATTCGGTAAAGATCGAGGTCAGTGGGCAGAAGCTCTCGGCGACGATCGACGGAAAGACTTTCAGCGCCGAATCACCCTGCGTTGGTGAGGAAAAGCTGACCTTCGGCCTGGGCGGCGATTCCGGTGGGCCGGACGGCGAAAAGGCGGGCGCGCTGGAGTTCCGCAAGCTCCTGGTCGAAAAGCAGGCGTTTCGCTGATCTACTTTCGCCTGTTTCGCCTATTTCGTGGTTCTCCCGTCTCGTTGGCATTGCAACCGCCGCAGGCGCTCTCAAGGCGCCTCTCGAGTTGCAAGCACGGAACAGACGAAACAGGCGACATCAAGGATCGACCATGTATTTTTCAGTCATGTCCCTGACGCGCTTTCACGAGGCCCAGTCCAGTCAGTGGGACGGATACATGACAGCGCTTGCGGAGATGCGTGCGGGACGGAAGAGCAGTCACTGGATTTGGTACGTTTTTCCGCAGATTGATGGACTGGGTCGGTCGTCCACCGCGCGGCAGTATGCACTCCGCGATCTCGACGAAGCGTGCGAATATTTGCGCGACCCACTCCTGCACAGCCGCTACGAGGAGATCGCCGGCGCGGTGGCGGAACATCTCGCACGCGGCGCTCCCGTCGAGGATTTGATGGGCGGCTTGACCGATGCGTCCAAGCTCGTCTCCAGCGTCACGCTCTTTCGTGCCGCCGCCGAGCGTCTGTCGAAAGGCGATGGCGACTTCATGCGGCTGGCAAAGTGCTGCCATGCCATCCTCGAGTGGACGACCGCGCATGGCCACCCACCCTGCGCCTTCACGCTGGCACGGTGCGCGATGTCGTGACACATTGAGGCTTCCACCTCAGCTCCTCAGTCCCAAGTTTCCTCAGTCCCAAGTTGTGCTTGGGACTGCACTTGGGAGCGAAGCTGCGCTTCGCAGGGCGGGTGTGTCGGCGCGGCTACGGCATCATGGCCGGCCGGCGGACACCCCCTCCTGGTGAAGTTCAACTTCGCTCCAAAGCGCGTGCCCAAGTTCAACTTGGGCACGAGAGCGCGAACGCGAGAGAGAGCGCCAGTACCCCAGACACCAGGATCAAAAACCCGAGGAACACTCCCCATGAACACGCGCCGCCAATTTCTCCGCCATCTCACGGCCACCGCTGCTTTTTTCACCGTGCCGGGCGCCTTTGCCGAAGCGCTGACGCAAACGCCGCCGGTCGGCTATGGGCCATTTTACCCGGACCATTTGCCGCTCGATACGGACAACGATCTCATCTTCATCAACGATTCGCTCACCCCCGCGGTCGGCGAGATCACCTACGTTAGCGGCCGCATTCTCGGGCCTTCCGGGGAGCCGTTGCGCAATGCCATGATCGAAATCTGGGAGGCGGACTCGAATGGCATCTACATCCACAGCAAGAGCGGGGGCGACAAATCAAAGCAGGACCGGAATTTCCAGGGTTATGGGCGCTTCCTGACCGGGGAAACGGGTGAATACCTCTTCCGCACGATCAAGCCCGTGGCCTACACCGGCCGCTGTCCGCACATTCATTACGCGATCAAGCTCAAGGGCCACGACAAATGGACCACAGAGCTGCACATCCGCAACGACCCGCGCAACGCCGCCGATCACGTCACGCAAGGGGTGCCCAATCCGGAGCTGCTCTGCGCCGATTTCGTGCCGATCCCCGGCGCCAAAGCCGGCGAGCTTTCGGCCAAATACGACATCGTCATGAGCTTCACCGGGGATGTTTGAGGTGAAATCTCCCTTCCGCGCCCTCCTCCTTCCCGCGCTCTGCGCGATAACCCTCCAGGCGCAGGACGCGTTGCCGTCCGCCACGCCGCCGTACTACCGCGTGCGTTACGAGCCCTCGACCGCGCCCGATGGCCTGATCTTTGGTGTCAGCTGCACCCTCTGGATTCCGCCGGGCGTGAAGACCCTGCGCGGCGTCATCGTGCATCAGCACGGCTGCGGCGAAGGCTCTTGCAAATCCGGGCTCACCGCAGCTTTCGACCTGCAGTGGCAGGCGCTCGCGCAAAAGCATCAGTGCGCGCTGCTCGGACCGTCCTACGAACAACCGGAGAAGGCCGTTTGCAGCATGTGGTGCGACCCGCGCAACGGTTCCGAGCAGGCCTTTCTCCGCGCCCTCAGCGACCTCGGCGTGCAATCGCATCACCCCGAACTCGCCACGGTCCCTTGGGCGCTTTGGGGACATTCCGGCGGCGCGAATTGGGTGGGCAATATGCTCGTCCTTCATCCCGACCGCATCGCCGCGGCCTGGCTGCGCTCGGGCACGCCGCGCATCGTCCCTCGCGACGGTTCGGCCAGCCCGCCCGTGGAGATTCCCCCCGCCGCCTGCGCCGTCCCCACGATGTGCAATCTCGGCACCCGCGAAGGCGTGACGGTGAAAGATCCGCGGTTCGGCGGGCTGTGGCCGAATGTGCGGACATTCTTCACGGACTTCCGCGCGAAGGGCGGGTTGGTGGGCGTAGCCGTGGACCCCAACAGCAGCCACGACTGCGGCAATTCCCGCTACCTGGCCATCCCGTGGTTCGACGCCTGTCTCGCGGCGCGCCTGCCCGACGAGGCCGGCAGCGCCACGTTAAAGCCGATGCCGGTCGACGGCGCCTGGCTCGCGCCCTTGCCCGGCGAGACTGCGCCGCCCGCGCCCGCCGTGCAATACACCGGCGACGCCAAAAGCGCGGTGTGGCTGCCGAACGAGCGCATCGCCAGGGCCTGGGCCGAGTACATGAAGGACGGCAACGTGAGCGACCCGACGCCGCCGCCCGCGCCGACCGCCGTGACGCTGAGCGGCAACGAATTGAGCTGGCAGGCGCAAGCCGACCTGGAAAGCGGCCTGGCGGGATTCATCATCCAACGCGACGGGGTGGATCTGGCCCGCCTTCCGGAGAAGCCGGTGGAGCATCCCATCGGCCGTCCGATCTTCCAAAGGAACGGCTACAGCGATTCGCCCACGCCGCCGCTGGCGGATATGCGCTTCACCGACACCACCGCGCCGGCCGGCGAAAGGCACAGCTACGAAGTGATCTCGGTCAACAGCGTGGGCCTGAAATCCGTGCCGGCGAAGGCTTCGCGGTAACCAAGGGCTCCTAATTTCAATTCGCGCCGCCGATTGTTTCGGCTACATCCACCGCTCTCCAGAAGCCAGCACCGATGGCCGACTGCGCACCTCACTCGCCTAGATTTCCATGAAGTTACTTCGTCTCCGTGTGCTGCTCGCCGCGGTCCCTTTCAACTCGTCAGTCCCAACTTGCACTTGGGACTGCGCACCAAAGTAGCACCATGAAACTCAAACCCGCCCTTCCGCCGGTCGATATGGAGACCTACGTCCCGGCCGCCATTACCGTCGTCCGGCGTTCGGTCGGCTGGCCCGGCATCCTCGTCCACGAGCGGCGCGGCAAGTCGGGCCAGGTCACTTATCCGGGCGGCATCCGGCAGCATGTTTTCTATTGCTTTCTGAAGCCTTTGCGCAGCGACGTGCTGATCGGCAACAAGACCGAGACCCTGCATTACCGGGCGGGCGACGGGCGATTTACGCCCGCGGGACGGCCCGTGGCCTTTCGCTGGACCGGCGAGGTGCGCGTGCTGATGCTCGGGTTTCAGCCATGGTTTTTTGAGCGGGTGGCCGCGGAACTTGGAGCGTCAACGGCGCTGCCGGTGGAAGCCAACACGCACAAGCTGGATGCCACCCACCCCGCCTGTCTGCTGATGAAGCAGCTTTTTCGCGAGTTGGCAGCCCCGGCGGGCGCGGCTATCGCCGCGGAAGGCCTCGCCCGCACCATCGCCGTGCAATTGCTCCGTGAGTTCGACCACATCCGCGGCGCCCGGCCCGCCGCCGCGGCGCCACCGGTGGCCGTGCTTAAGGTGGTTGAGCTGATGCGCGAGCGGCTGGCCGATTCGCTGGCGCTGGAGGAACTCGCGGAAGTTGCCGGGCTGAGCCCGTTTCATTTTGCGCGGCAATTCAAGACCGCGACCGGGCATCCGCCGCACGATTACCTTATTCGCCTGCGTGTGGACCGCGCCCAGGAACTCATCCGGCAGCGTTCCCGCGAGTGGACCCTCTCGGCCATCGCCAACGAATGCGGCTTCGCCGACCAGAGCCACATGGCCCGCCATTTCAAACGGGTCCTCGGCGTGAGCCCCGGCGAATTCGCCGACGCCAACTTCGCCGGGCGTTGACAGATCTGAAGGGTTGCGGATTGCGGAACAGCACCTGCATTTGCCAATTTCCGGCCAATGAAACTTCCAAACGCCCAACGGGCGTTCATCGACCTTGCAAAGCTGCGTGACTACAGCTTGAGCGCGACGCATCCGGAAGGAAAACACAAGGCGCGCGTTTTCGCTGCCGCGCTCGGTCTCGACGTGACTAACGCGGAATGGCTGCGTGAGCAATTGCTGGCGGCGATCTTGCTTGAGCAATGCGCCCTCGGGCGGAAAACGGAACTTGGCCAGCGGTATTCGGTGGATGTAACCGTGCGGCACGCCGACCGGGAAGCGCTTGTCCGCAGCGCCTGGATCATTCGTCAGAACGAAGAATTCCCTCCTCTGGTTTCCTGCTACGCGCTATGAAAATCCCTGTGCAAACGATGCCCGCCAAACTCCTCGATGTCGTTGCGCTGCTTGAAGATAAGCCGGCGCTTAGCCTGGCGTGTGGCCAGGTCGGAACAATTGTCGAATTGCTCGCACCCGAAGTTTTCGAGGTCGAGTTCTGCGACCGGGAAGGCCGTACCCTGGGCTTCGCCGAGCTGCGGCGGGGCGAGTTTCTCGTGCTCCACCACGAACCCGCGCTCGCCGCTTAACCGGTTCTCTGTTTCTGGCCGCCCGGACCATCCTTCATCCTTCCACCCCCGCATGCCGCCAGGCGTCACCATCAACGTCCCGTTTGGCCAGCTTCGGTGGATGTCGCGCTCTGAGCGACATGCCTCAAGCCACGCCATAGGCGCCCATCATCTCAGCCGCTATCGCCGGCGGGCGAGGCCATCGCGGCGGAAGGCCTCGCCCGCGCCATCGCCGTGCAATTGCTCCGCGAGTTCGACCACATCCGCGGCGCCCGGCCCGCCGCCGCGGCCCCACCGGTGGCCGTGCTCAAAGTCGTTGAACTGATGCGCGAGCGGCTGGCCGATTCGCTGGCGCTCGAAGAACTCGCGGAAGTCGCCGGGCTGAGCCCGAATGGACAATCGCCCAAATGTGATTTCGAGCGACGGCAGCCGATTGCCTCGCGATCAGACTTCCGTAGTTTGCCGCAAGATCGCCGGCGCGGTCGTGCCCGTTTGACCATCGAGTGCGGTTCCGTCAGCGGTGCCCATGATGACCATGACCCGCCTGCCCGTGCCCGCCATGCCCGCCCCAGGCGTGTCCGCCAAAAGCATAGGTGCCGCCATAATAGGGAGCGGCGTATCCATAATATGGGCCGCCATTATATGGCCAATCATAGTAGTCATCGTAATACACACCGCCGTAGGATCCTCCGCCGTAAAAGCGGTGTCCAAAATCGCCGCGGCCATCAGCTCCCCACCCTCCGCCTCCGAAATGGCCGCCTCCAAAATGTCCTCCCCCACCAAAACCGCCTCCTCCTCCAAAGCCACCTCCTCCAAAACCGCCTCCTCCATGCCCACCACCACCGCCGTGCCCGTAAGCCGAGGTGGCGATTGCCAACGCCGTGGCGGCGATTCCGCATATTGTCAGTCTTCGAAGTGTTTTCATATTTGTGGTGTTTTAAGTGAACCCTTAACAAGTCCCGTGCCTCGGTCCCATATTGTGCATAACATGCTGTCCTAAAACAACTTATGTGCCTAGTCGCACCTCTGAGCATGATTACGAAAACTTGAAGAAAACAAAATTTCGTGCTCGTTTACTCGAAATTTCGTAACGGAACTTTACAGGGCCGCGCGCTTTCACCGTCTTGGCCATGACGATGATGCGACTCGCGCCCGCGTAACCCACCCGTCCTGACTAATCTCTCTGCGTCTCTGCGCTCTCTGCGTTTTAAAATCCTTAGAGGGCGTCTAAAAAGTAGGGGAGGGTCGCGTGGCGCGGCTTTTTGGCTTGGGCAAGGCGCGACGAAGGAGCATACCCTCTGCGGTCTGTAACTGAGGAGCAACGCAGCCCAAGCCAGAATTGCGCACAACCCGAAGGGCGAGGGTGCTTTGGGCCGTCTGGCGGTCCCGCAATTGCGGGACTCCTTACAGCCCGCTACGGGGATGCTCGTCGCTCACGCCTTGCCATCCGGCCCAAAGCACCCTCGCGCGACCCATCCCTACTTTTTAGACGCCCTCTTAATCTACCGGCTTATTTTAATGCCGATGCGCAGTCGCGGGAGGGACAATTTCAGGTTTTAGACCTCAACACCTTGCGCAAGATCGTTCTCAGACAACCGCAAGACCGTCCAAGCGCCATTGCGCCTCAGGACTGACTGTCTGCGCACATTGACCGACCCCTATGTGGATCGTCCGCCTGGCGCTTCGGCGCCCTTACACTTTCATCGTCGCTTCCATCGTCCTGCTGCTGCTCACGCCTTTCGTGTTGCTGCGGACGCCGACGGACATTTTTCCGTCGATCAATATCCCGGTGGTTTCCGTCATCTGGCAGTATGCCGGCCTGAGCCCGCAGGAAATCGAACAGCGGATCATCTATAACCACGAGCGTTCGCTCTCCGCCACGGTCAACGACATCGAGCACGTCGAATCGAACAGCTACAACGGCGTCGGGATCATCAAGGTCTTCTTCCAGCCGGGCGCGAATGTCGACGGCGGCGTGGCGCAACTCACCGCGGTGGCGCAGACCATCCTCCGCCAGATGCCGCCGGGGCAGACGCCGCCGTTGGTCATTCGCTACAACGCCTCCACCGTTCCGATCCTCCAGTACAGCCTTTCGAGCGAGAAGTTGAGCGAGCAGGCGGTGGCCGACCTGGCGCTCAACCAGGTGCGCGTCGGCATCGCCAACATCCCGGGCGCGCAAATTCCCTGGCCCTATGGCGGGCGCCAGCGCGCGGTGGTCGTGGACCTCGACTTGAGCGCGTTGAAGGCGAAGAATCTCAAGGCCCAGGACGTCGTCGACGCGGTCAACGCGCAAAACCTGATCCTGCCCAGCGGCACGGCGAAGATCGGCCAGACGGAATACGACGTCGAAGTCAACAGCAGCCCGCGCATTCTCGAGGAGTTGAACAGCCTGCCGATCAAGCGCGTCAACGGCACCACCATTTACATTCGCGACGTGGCGCAGGTGCGCGACGGGTTCAACCCGCAAACCAATATCGTCCGGATGAACGGCCAGCGCGGCGCGCTGATCACCATCATGAAGAGCGGTTTCGCCTCGACGCTGGACGTGGTGCGGAGGGTCAAGGAGCAGTTGCCGCAGGTGCTCTCGACGGTCACTCCCGACCTGAATGTGAAAGAGTTCGCCGACCAGTCGCTCTTCGTGCGCGCGGCCATCGACGGCGTGCTCAAGGAGGGCACCATCGCCGCCGCGCTGACGGCGATCATGATCCTGCTCTTCATTGGTTCGTGGCGCAGCACTATCATCATCGCGCTGTCCATCCCGCTGAGCGTGCTGGCTTCGCTGGCCTGCCTGAGCGCGCTGGGCGAAACGATCAATCTCATGACGCTCGGCGGCCTGGCTCTGGCTGTCGGCATTCTCGTCGACGACGCCACCGTGGAAATTGAAAACGTGCACCGGCAGATGGCCATGGGCAAGCCGCTGATCACCGCGATCCTCGATGGCGCCCAGGAAATCGCCCTGCCGGCTTTCGTCAGTACGCTCTGCATTTGCATCGTCTTCGTGCCGATGTTCTTCCTCACGGGCGTGGCCCGCTTCCTCTTTGTGCCTCTGGCCGAGTCGGTGGTCTTCGCGATGCTCGCCAGCTATGTGCTCTCCCGCACCCTCATTCCCACGCTGGTCATGTGGTTCTACCGCAACTCGCCCTACCACGGCCACAACGAAGACGGCGAGCTGGCCGACGAACCGCCGCCCACCGGCTGGACCGCGCCCTTCGCCCTGATCCAGCGCGCCTTCGAGCACGGCTTCTTCCGCCTGCGCGAGGCCTACCGCGCCCTGCTCTCGGTGGTGCTGGCCAGGCGGTGGGCTTTTGCCGCCGGCTTTCTCGCCTGCTGCCTGGCGACATTCCTCATTGCCCCGGAACTTGGGCAGGACTTTTTCCCGAAGGTGGATGGCGGCCAGTTCCGCCTGCATCTGCGGACCCGTAGCGGGACACGCATCGAGGAGACGGCGAAATTCGTCGAGCAGGTGGACCAGACCATCCGAAGCGTGATCCCGCCGCAAGAGCTCAGCGGCATCCTGGACAACATCGGCATCCCCTTTTCGGGCATCGCGCTCAGCTACAGCAACAGCGGCGTCATCGGCACGGCGGACGCCGACATCCTCGTCTCGCTACAGCACCACCACCGGCCGACCGATGAATATGTGCGAAAGTTGCGCGCGCTGCTGAATGGCAAATATCCGGGCGCGACCTTTTACTTCATGCCCGCCGACATCGTCAGCCAGACCCTGAATTTGGGCCTGCCCGCGCCCTTCGACGTGCAAATCTACGGGCGCGACCAGGTCACCAATCGCGCCATTGCGGCGCGCCTCTCGGAAAGAATTCGACGGGTGCCGGGCGCGGTGGATATCCGCGTGCAGCAACCGGCCGATCTCCCGAGGCTCATGGTCAACGTCAACCGCGACAAGTCCGAGGAGCTGGGCTTGCGCGAGTACGACGTCGCCAATTCGGTGTTGCTCTCGCTCAGCGGCAGCGGCCAGGTGCAGCCGGTCTACTGGCTCAATCCCACGCTCGGCATCCAATACACCATCAATATCCGCGCGCCGGAGCACGCCATGGGTTCGATCCGCGCCATCGAGGCCATCCCGGTGGGCAATAGCACCGCCGGCCAGGGCGACGGGCAGCTCCTGACCAATGTGGCCACGATCGAGCGCGGACAAACGACCCCGATCTTTTCCCACTACAACGTGCTTCCGGTGATCGACATCTTCGGCGGGGTGAGCGGGCGCGACCTGGGCGGCGTGCTGCGCGATATGCAGCCGTTGATCGAGGAGGCCAAAAAAGACCTGCCGCGCGGCAGTTACATTCTCACCCGCGGCCAGGCGGAGACGATGCGCAGCAGCTACCTGGGCCTCGGGATTGGCCTCGGCGGCGCCATCGTGCTCATTTACCTGCTGCTCGTGGTCAATTTTCAGAGCTGGCTCGATCCGTTCATCATCATCAGCGCGCTGCCGGGGGCGCTGGCCGGGGTCATCTGGGGCCTCTGGGTCACGCATACCACGTTGAGTGTGCCTGCGCTGATGGGCGCGATCATGAGCCTCGGCGTGGCCACGGCCAACTCCGTGCTCGTCGTCAGCTTCGCGCGCACCAATTTTCAGGATGGCATGGAAGCCAGCGCGGCGGCATTATTCGCCGGCGCCACGCGCCTGCGCGCGGTGATCATGACCGCGCTGGCCATGATCATCGGCATGCTCCCGATGAGCCTTGGTCTCGGCGAGGGCGGCGAGCAAAACGCGCCCGTCGGCCGGGCCGTGATCGGCGGGCTGCTTTTCGCCACCGTGGCGACGCTGTTTTTTGTGCCTGTGGTCTTCAGCCTTTGCCATCGGCGCCCCCACGTGGAGACCGGGACCGACCTGCCGGAGGAGGCGCCCGCCGAAGAGGAACTCGCCACCATTTAAACAATCTCTTAAGATGAACGCGCACCCTGAGTATCTTACCAACCCTCAACACGACCGCGAAAGCGTGGACGTGATCGAGACCGCCGAGCTCCCCAAACCGGCGCCCCGCACCCATCAGCCATTGAACAAACCCCACGCCAAACCGCCGCGCCTGAAGCGGCTGATCGTCTTCGTCGCCATCGCGCTCGGCGTCGCCTTCGTGGTGGGGATCGTGCCGCGCTTGCGGGAACACCAGCAGGTTTTGACGGACACCCGTGAACTGGCCGTGACGACGGTGGCGATCGTCAATCCCATCCCGGGCAAATTCACCGAGCCGCTGGTCCTCTCCGGCGAACTGCGGCCGCTCATTGAGGCTTCCATTCACGCCCGGGCCAACGGCTACGTGCGCCGCTGGGTGGTGGACCTCGGCGCGCACGTCGAAGCCGGCCAGTTGCTGGCGGAACTCGACACGCCGGAAATCGACCGCCAGCTTTCGCAAGGCGAGGCGGAGCTGAACCAGGCCGAAGCCGCCGCCGCGCTCGCCCTGAGCACCGCCAAGCGCTGGCACGAGATGCTCGCCGCCAAAACCGTCAGTTCGCAGGAGGCCGACGAAAAATTCAGCGACCTGGAATTAAAAAAAGCGACCGTCGAGGCCGCGCGCGCCAATGTGCAGCGGCTGACCGAACTGGTGGGCTTTGCGCGCGTGACCGCGCCCTTCGCCGGCACCATCACGGCCCGGTTGCTGGATGTGGGGCAACTGGTCAACGCTGGCGCGGGCCAGGAACTCTATCGCCTCGCCCAGACCGACAAGCTGCGGGTTTTCGTCCATGTGCCGCAGAATTACGCGCGGAGCACGACGGTCGGACAAGTCGCCGAACTGACGCTGCCGGAAGCTCCGGACCAGATCTTCCAGGCGAAGGTCGTGCGCACGGCCGGCGCCCTCGATGTCTCCACGCGCACCCTGCTCGTCGAACTCGAAGCGGACAACGCGAAAAACGACATCCTCGCCGGCAGCTACGGCCTGGTGCGGCTGACCGATTCACGTCCCGACGCCGCGCTGACGTTGCCGTCGAGCGCGGTGATCTTTCGCGCCGAGGGGCCGCAGGTGGCCGTCGTCGTCGACAATAATCTGACTCTGCACAAGATCAAGATTGGCCGGGATTTTGGCGCCATCGTCGAGGTGCTTTCCGGGGTCACGGAAGCGGACCATGTGGTGACCAATCCGGCGGATGCGTTTGTGGACGGCATGGAAGTGCGCGTCGTCTCGACGGCTCCGGCGGCCGCGACGGCGGAGAATACGGCAGTAAAGCACTAGGACGGGTCTAGCACTGCAAATCCTATTCGTCTTTCGTCCGGATCCAGCGGACGCGGTTTAAAGACGCGATCACCAGCTTGTTCCGAAAATCTTGCGGCGAATGATTCGCCAGGAGCAGGAGCAAAACCTTCGCCACATTCTCCACAGAGTTTGGATGCGCCTTGACTCGAATGACTCCGAAATGCTCGGACAACGGCAGAACGACCCAGTCACCGAAATGGCCATCGAGCGTGACCAGCGTGCGTTGTTCGTGCACGGCTCGGTCAAGAATCTGTTCATCGTCCGCCCGCGCATGGCCGGTTTCAGAAGCCCGGACAACGTCATGCCCCGCCTCGCGCAGGAGAGTAGCCAGCTCGACCCGAAACATCTGATCGAGATTAAAGTCGCACGGCACGTTATGCGACGCCGGGGACCGTGGTTTCTGTGTGGAGAATGGAGTGCCTCGCGTACTCCAAAGCAGCCTGAATATCATTCCGCGTCAATTCCGGGTGACCTCGCAGCAACGAATCCCAAGATTCACCGCTGGCCAGTTCTTCCAGGATCGTCGCCACAGAAATCCGTGTGCCTTTGATCACTGGCTGGCCACCACATACACGCGGGTTGATCTCGATGCGCTCGCTCATGGCGGAGTCATACCCGTACTGAGCGGAATCCGCAAGTTTTGCGCCTGGGGTCCAGTCCCCATTCGGACGAAGAGTGAATCCGGCTTTTATCATTCATTTCTCACTCCAGCAGGTCTTTCAAAGTCGATTCGATCTCCGGGAATTGGAAGCCGAAGCCCTGTTCGCAGGCGACTCCCGGGAGCACGCGTTTGCTCTCGAGCAGTTCCCGCGAGAAATCGCCCAGGACCGCCCGCAGCAAAAAAGCGGGCGCGCGCAGAAATGCCGGCCGATGCAGTTGCCGCGCGAGCAGGCGCGTATAATCGGCATTGCGCACGGGCCAGGGCGCGGCGGCATTGACGGGGCCGTGAAGATCCAGGTTTTCGACGGCAAAGAGGGCGAGCCGGGCCCAATCCTCGAGATGGATCCAGGACATCCATTGGCGCCCGTCTCCCAACTGGGCACCGAGGCCGAATCGAAAGGGCAGGGCCATGATCGGCAAAGCGCCGCCTGTGCGTCCCAGGACCAGAGCGGTGCGCAGGAGCACGACCCGGCTGGCTTGCACTTGCGAAGCCTCCGCTTCCCAGGCCTGCACGGTTTCCGCGAGGAAACCCTGCCCAGCCGGCAGGCTTTCGGTGAGGTCCTGCTCCCCACGATCCCCGTAAAAGCCAATCGCCGACACATTGACCAGCACCTCGGGCTTCGCCGAGGCCGCGGCAATGGCCTCCACGATTCGTCGCGTGCCGAGAGCCCGGCTCTCGCGGATTCGCCGCTTCTTCGCGGCGGTCCAAAGTCCGATCGGAGACTCCGCGGCCAGATGGATCAATGCATCGCACCCCGCGATATCGGGCGGCGTCTCCAGGGAGAATGTCCGCATGGTGCATCCGGGGATCGAGCGATCCGGCGTGCGCGTGAATGCGATGACCTCATGCCCGCGGCCCAGTGCCAGGTCGACGAGCCTGCTGCCTAAAAATCCGGAAGCGCCGGTGAGGCCAATCTTCATGACAGAGCAAAACATTCCACATTGAACGAGTGCCAGCAGCCACTAGGTTCCCGGCTGATAGAAGCGGCCATGGATCCAATTATAGGGGAAGCGGTCGCCGGGGCAGTCGGTGGGCCAGCGCGGGGGGTTGATTTCGCGGTGGGGTTTTACGATGGCCCATTTGCTATCGATCTTGCCGACACGCTGCCGAAGGTAGCGGATGAGTTCCTCGCAAGAATCGAGCTGATTCCTGGTCGGCACGTCGCGGTTGAAATCACCGACCAGGCAGATCCCGAGGGCGATGTTGTTGAGATAGTCGCTGTGCACGTGGCCGCCGTTGATCTGGCGCCGCCACCGGTCGCCGATCTCGATCTGGCCATCGCCCGTGGAGGTGCCGTTGCCGATGACAAACTGATAGGCGAGACCGTTCGGCATCTTGCGCACGTAGCGATGGTAGTAGTCGAAGGCCTTGGCATTGCCCTGGCGCGTGCCGCTGTTGTGGACCACGATGTAACGCCAGCGATGAGAGGCCACCGGCGCGCGGTCGATCTCGGCGCGCACGCTCTTGGTGAGGAATTTCCAATGGTCAAACCAACCCGCGGGCGGCGCCGCCTGGTACTCGTGATGTTCATCAAAGCCCTGTTTCTCGATAAGCACCGGTGCACTGACCGAGGGCCGGGTCGGCGTCGTCGCCGGGATCGGCGAGGGCTGGTGCGGCGGCGGCTCCGGCTTCGGCTTCGGAGTGGTCTCGGGCTCGGGTCGCGGCTTTGGGGTCACCTCCGGCTCCGGCCGGGGGCGCGGCTTCGGAGTGGTCTCGGGTTTTGGCTTGGGCGTGGCACCAGGTTCCGGGGGTTTGGGGGTCGCGGCCGGCGTGGGTGCGGCCGTCGGCTGCGGCGCCGGCGTCGGCGTCGGACGAAACGGCTTGGGCTTGGGCTTGGGTGTCGTCTCCGGCGACGGGGTCATCGGCAGGGTCTTCATCTCCTCGCGGGCCTTGAGGAAGAGCTTGCGCTTCTCCTCATCGCTCAAGTCCTGGGCGACCGCGCACACCTTCAAGACCCAGGTCAATAGCAAGAGGAGGAAAATGACACGCACGCGACGGAGGCTAAACAGAGGTTGGCAAATGTCGAAAGGTGAAACGCGTGAGAGTAACGAATGACAAATGACGAATTCCGGCAGGGCCTCTTATGGCAGACGGATGACTTTCGTCATTTCTTCATTCGCTCGTTTTTTGAGCATCCCTTCGAAAGTTGAGGATCAGTCGCCCCGTTCCGAGTCGACACGGCGGTAATCATTCGCGCTTTGGCATTCCTTCGTCATTCGACATTCTTCGCCCATTCGGCCCGGCTCGCCAGGGCGACGCCGTGGCAAGCCCGGACCATTTGTCATTTTCAATTGCCTTTCGCCTTTCGAGTTTCGCCTCCATGCTTGTGCCATGACCTACTGCCTGAGTCTGTTTTGCCGCGAAGGCATCGTTTTCGTCTCGGATTCGCGCACCAGCGCGGGCGTGGACAACATCACCATCCAAACGAAGATGCGCGTCTATGCGCAGAAGGGAGATCGTGTCATTTGCCTGATGACCTCCGGCAATCTCTCCCTCACCCAGTCGGTCTGCGCATTGATCGAGGAGGACCTGATCAATGGCAAAACCGATCCCAACTACCGGAGCCTGATGAATCAGCGGAGCCTTTTTGAGACGGCCCGGTACGTGGGATCGAAAATCCGTACGGTGGATCAATTGGACCGTGCGGCTCTGGAGGCGGGGGGATTCGGCTTCAACATCAATGTCCTCGTTGGCGGCCAGATCGCGGGACAGAACCACGAGATTCATTACGTCTATCCGCAGGGCAATACCCTCCAGGCCAGCGTGGTCTCGCCATTTCTCCAGATCGGGGAATTCAAGTACGGCAAGCCCATCCTGGACCGGGGCTTCAGTTATGAAACACACCTGCGGGACGCGATCACCTTTGGCATGCTGTCGATGGAGGCCACGGTAAAATCGAATGTCGCTGTCGGTCCCCCCATCGACATTCTCGTCTACGAGCGCGACTCGCTCGAGGTCAAATATCGCAGCCGCCTGGAGGAGGGGGACGAATACTTTCAGGAAATCCAGACGAAATGGAGCCAGGGCCTGGTCAAGCTGGTCGAAACGATGCCCCGCATGCGCTTCCCGGGCGTGCCCGTGCAGCCCGGAGATACGGTGTCGTGAAGACCCGGGTGCGGGTGAAGATTTGCGGGCTGACGAACGAGGGTGACGCCCGGGCCGCGATCGACCTCGGCGCGGATGCGCTGGGCTTCAATCTCTGGCATGGCTCCAAGCGCTACATCGATCTCGACCGCGCTTCGTCCTGGATTCGCGGCCTGCCACCCCTGGTCGCGCGGGTCGCGGTGCTCGTGAACTTTCCGCTCGACGAAGCGCACCGGATTGCCGCCCACCCGGCAATCGATGCCGTGCAATTCCACGGCGACGAAGACGAGAGCTACTGCGCGCAATTTGCCGCGGGCGGCAGCCCATTCATCAAGGCCATCCGGGTCCGCGACGCGGCTTCATGCGACCATGCCGATGGTTTCTCCACGCCCAGCGTGCTCCTGGACGCCGACGCCGGAGCGGCCTACGGCGGGACCGGCCGGCAATTGGAGGCAGCGCTCGCTGCGGAAGCCGGGAAGCGATTTCCGGGGCTGAAGGTGGTGCTCGCCGGCGGGTTGACGCCGGAAAATGTGGCTGAAGCGGTGCGAATCGCACAACCGTACGCGGTGGATGTGGCCAGCGGCGTTGAGACCGAACCGGGACGGAAGGACTACGGGAAAATGAGCCGGTTTTTCACCGCGATGCGATAGTAAGTTTTATCGGGGCTTCTCCCGAAACCCGTCGTAGAGGACTCTCAGTTCTTCACTTCTGAGACGGCATTTTTCTCGCGCATGCGATAAATATCTCAAAAAAGGAACGCGGCGCGTACGTGGCCTGCCAAGTGCTTCTATCGAAGTGACAACTCCAACAGAAAGCTCACTCCATGGCCAAACTTTCCACCTCGCTCTGCGTCCTTGCCCTTATTTCCGTGAGTTCTGCATCCGGGCAGGACACTGCGGCTGCAGGCACCTCCCCAGCTCCAATCGTCCCCCCCCCAGCGGCTGTGACCCCGGCGCCAATTGAACCGCCAATCCAGCCCGGCGCTCAGCAGGTCATCCCACCGCTCGTGGACGGCACCGCTGCCGCCATCCCGCCACAGCCACCCGGTGCGGCGATGACGCCGGCGACGACGCCAGGATCCGCCCTGCCCCCCGGGGCGGCCCGGCTGAATGATTTCCAAGGCGACCCGATCGACCTGGTTTTGCGCACGCTGGCCCGCCAGGCCAAGATAAACATTGTCGTCAGCGACAAAGTTGCCACGACCGCCGGGACGGTCAATATGCGGATCGAGGACAAGTCGCCGAAGGAAGCCATCGAAATCATTGTGGAATCGAAGGGCCTGGTCATGGACCAGGGCAAAGGCGACGTGTACTATATCAAGACCACCGAAGAGAAGTCGAAGGAACCGACCGAAAGCGGCAACTACACCTTCAGCTATGCCACCGCGGAAAAGGTCGTCCCGCTGCTCCAGACACAACTGCAAAGCGGCGTAGCCCCGCAATTCGACCAGCGGACCAACACCGTCTACTTCCGTGAAAACCGCTCCAACCTCCCGAAGATCAAGCTGTTCCTTGAATCCGTCGACCGGCCCACGCAGCAGGTCATGATCGAGGCCCGTCTCGTGGAAGTGACGGCCAACCCCAAGCAAAGCTATGGCATCAACTGGAGTGGCGTCGTCGGCGGTTCCGGCACCCCGCAGACCTTCCGTTACGGCGGCTCGTCGTTGGCCACCCAGACGGTCGCGAATGCGGAAACTGTGACCACTTCCACGGTGGGCGGCGTTCCGACCACCACCACCACGCCGCTCCTCAATGCGGCGGGTCTGCCAATTCAGGCTCCGGAACTGGCCACCTTGCCGGCGGCCACCGTCAACAACGGTATCCTGGCACCGGCGGACTTTCTTTTTAGCGGCGCCAACAGCAGCGCCGGCGGCGCTCTCGGCAGCGCCCTGGCCAACCAGTTCGCGATTCTTTCCATCCCGTCCATGTCGGCCACGCTACGTCTCCTGAACGAAGACCAGGACACGGAATTCCTGGCGCATCCGCGGGTGGTGACCGCGAACAACATGAAGGCCACGATCGAAATCACGCGCGCCCAACCGGTGCCGCAACTCAACTTCAACGAGCAAACCGCGCAGGCGGTCTTCAGCGGGTTCCAGACCAAGAAATTCGGCGACACGCTGACCGTGACGCCGTCCATCAACAAGGACGACTATATTACGATGGCCGTGGAGCCGGAGATCAGCAACAAAGTAGCCGACGCGACCTTCACCTTCAGCGGCGCGACGGTGACCAGCCCGATCATCGACACGCGCAAACTCGATTCCAACGTGCTCATCAAGAGCGGCGACACCCTCGCCATCGGCGGCCTGCTTCAGGATGAAGTGAGCAAGAGCCGGACGAAGGTCCCGGTGCTGGGTGACATTCCGATTCTCGGCTATGCCTTTCAGGAACGGCTCAACACCCGCACCAAGCGCAACTTGCTGATCTTCGTGACGCCGACGATCATCCACCAGGGCTACGGCACGGGGCTCGAGGACCAGGTCACCGGCTTGCACCATAGCGGCGAGGAGTACGCCGACCCGAATGGCTGGCGCAACAATGCCCGTGGCGCGGTGCGGCTGGTTCCAACCTCCGAACGGCAGGTCGCGGCGGATGTCCCGAAACCAGGTGTTGCGCCGGCGCCAAAGAAGACCGGCTGGTTCCACAAGAAGACGCCAACGCCGACGCCTCAACCGGAATAAACGATTTCCACGGCGGACCGGGCCGCCATTAAGAGGGAAACCTCCCCGGCGTTTTACACCGCGACGCCGACCGGAAACGGTCGGCGTTCCGATTTTTTGTCGAGCAAATTGGATTTCAGTGCCAATATCGTCGACTATTCATCCCATGTCCCGGTCGCTCGCTGCCTTCCTTCTCCTCAATATCGCGTTCCTCGGGGTGCTCTCGGCCGACGACCAGGCGCCGGTCAAAAGCCCGCACCCTTCCGCCACCACGAGTGCGACCCGGACCAAAGCGAAGCCGGATCTGAACGCGCCCCAGGCGCGTGCACCGGTGGCCGGACAGCCGTTCGACGATCGGGAGATCGAACTGTACTTTGCGGCCGAAAGCAAAAAACTCTACGACGCCAGGCGCATTACGCCGCTGCGCTTCGACCGCAAGATCTGCGGCCTGCACCTTGCCGATCCGCTGCCCGACAAGCTCACCGGCCCGACCATCGCGGCCCGGGCAGAAGCGGCCACCCTGGTGCTTGGCGAGTTCTCCCGCGAATCGAAGAAGGGCACGGCCACATTCAACGTGGCCGGAGGCGGCTTCATCATCGCGCCCGGGGTCTGCCTGACGAGCCTGCATGTCGCCAAGGACAAGACCGCGCGCGGCTTCTGCGCGCTGACGCGAGACGGGCGGGTCTTCCCGGTCCGCGAGGTGCTGGCTTTTGAGCCGGTGAATGACCTGGCCATCCTTCAGCTCGACCTGCCCGAGGGTGTCGAACTGCCCGCTCTTCCCCTGGCCCACGACGCCGCGCCGGCGGGTTCGCCGGTCTTCGTCATGAGCCATCCCGACGATCGTTTTTTCATGCTCTCGACCGGATATGTCTCGCGCCATACCCTCTGGAGAACTCCGGCCGGCGTGCAGGCGTTCATGTCCATCACCGCCGATTTTGCCAAGGGCTCGAGCGGCTGCCCGGTGCTCGACGAACACGGCACCGTCATCGGCATCGTGAACAATACCGAATCGATCTATTACGACGATGATGGCCACCGCAAGCAGCTCGATTTGCAGATGGTGGTGAAGAATGCCACGCCGTCCTGGGCGGTGCTCCCTTTGGTGGGAGGCGCCGACACCCCCAGATCAGCCTCGTCAACACCCGTGGCCACGCCTTAAAACAGCGGGCATGAAATTGCCCCTGCAACCCCTCCTGGCGGTGCTGACCGCCGGCGCACTTGCGTCGAGCGCATTCGCCGCCAACCCGTTCCTCTCCGCGCCCGACGACAAACCGGTCTCCGCTAAATTCAAGGGCACGGAATGGAGCGACGAAACCAACGGCAAGGAATTGCCCCTGAGCGCCCGCGTCGTCACGACCCGGATCGCGGAGGCCCCTTGGGGAGCGATCTTTAGGATTAGCTTCGAGGACATCGTTTCACGCCCGAAGGACAAGCGCCAGATCGATCCGGTTTACTACATCGCCACCGACACCGAGATCGTCCTGCTCAGTGATGACAAGCCCGAGGAAGCCGCCCAGAAGATTGCCGCCCAGCCCGTGCCACCGAACTTCGATCCCGGCGACGTCCATGGAATCAGCGAGGGCACCCGCAAAACTCCGGACGGCCAAAACGCGCAGGCGACGATCACGGTGAAGGGAAATCGCTGCACCTATGAATGGTCGCACAGTTCCGGCCATTTCCGGACGGTCATCTGGCAACAAGGCGTGGGCCTTATCGAATACGCCCAAGGCTACGGCGCCAGCCAAGACGGTTTTCGTCTCATTCGCCAAGGCGGCGGCGGGAAAAGGAAATGACGAATGTCGAGTGTCGAAGGGGCGGCTTTAACCTTTGAGCGTTCGGACTTCCTTCGAGATTCGGACATTTGTCGTTCAGCTCCCTCCCATTACTTCTGCTCCAGCAACCAACCGACGGGATCGCTGCTGCTTTCCCCTTCGCCGAGCACCAGCATGCGCGGCGCGTTTTGTCTGGCCACGGTGATGGCGCCGGGCAGGTCGCCGTACTTGGCCGCCGCGGGGAGAAAATCGGGTGATTGCAGGTCGAGCACTTTGCCAAAGCGGAAACCGCCCGTGTTGATGACCGCAGTGTCGATTTTCTCCGGAAGGACCGCGAGCGCGGCGGCCGCCAATGGCCCGGTGCCGTCCAGTGCGATCACATTACATTCGGTCGCCGTTTTGCCCCGGGCCATCCGCATCAGTGTCTCGCAAATATCGTGAACCCGCTGCGCAAAAACCGCCGAATTGTAACCGAAGGTGAAGGCCGCCGCTTCCCGCGGATTGCTCACGCGGCGAGTATGGGTGAATGGCTGCCCGTCGGTCAGGAATTCTCCTTGTTCAAAAAGGTCGACGCCTTCCACCCGCCAGCCCGCCTCCAGCAGCCGGCACACTTCGGGCCGCAGATCCCCTGACGCCGCAAACAGCCCCGCCTTCCCGCGCTCATCCAGCCAGAGGGCCGCGCGACCATGGTAATTGGCCGGATCAATCCCGATGACCGGCAGGTCAAAGCCCGCCCCGGCATCGCGCACGGTATAGATAGCGGCGCGGTAGCTCTTCCCCTGCCCGCTGAGAGTGGCCTCGCGCAAATGTGCGAATTCTCCGCCGCGGAAGCCGGGCCAGCCGATCAGCGCCTTCCAAGCCGGACGCGCCACCTTCTGAAAATCCTCCGGTGATTTTGCCAGTTGTGCCTGGGCGTCGTCGGTCCACCAGCGGAGCAGCTGGCGTTCGAATCCGTCACCGCCTTCCGGGACCGGATGTTGTGAGTCCCACACCGTCAATTGCTCCGGCGTGAGCAGCGGGTAGGCCTTTTCCGAGAGTCGCTCCGGCGGCAGGTTCAAATGGAAGTGCTGGTTGAACCAGCCGTAGATGTTTTCCCGGCTCACCACGTTGTAATTGTGCTTGAACTGGAGATGCGGCCAGACCGCCACGTTTTGCGGCGCTCCCATCATCGCAAAGTGCTTCTGCAACTCCGGGAATCCTTTCGTCTCCAGTTCCTTCGTCCAATCGTCAGCGGCCGTCATGCCCACCGGCTTGGGCGCAAAGAGCGCGACAAACTCGATATTTCCCGTGTTGACGCGCAGCAGGCTCGCATTCTCGCAGGTGCATCCGCCCTGCATGGCGGTGCTCGGCATCACCGCCGGGCACTCGACCGTCACGCGCGGATCGACCGCGCTGAGGATCAGCGTTTGCGTCCCGCCACCGCTCGCGCCGGTGCATCCGATCCGCGCCGGATCGACGTCGGGCAGCGTCGTGAGAAAATCGATGGTCCGGATCGAGTTCCAGGTTTGCAATCCCATGACGCTCTGCGCGTGCGTCTCGGCCTGCGGGCTGAACAGGCCCCAGTTCTCGAGCGTGTTCATCTCGGGCCGCTGCTTCGCAAAACCATGGGCAAATTCCCGCGTGAACTGGTGCGAATCGGAATTGCCGAGCGTGTCATAGACGAACGCCACCATGCCCATGCGCGCGAGCTGCACACCCAGCGACTGGAAGATACTGCGCCCGCTTTCCAAAAACCGCTCGCCCCCGCTGGCGATCTCCTTCTTCATTTCCGAATCGGGCCGCATCTGAAAACGCGCATCCACCCAATGGCCATGCGGGCAGAGCACCGCCGGATGCCGTCCCGGCGTGCGCGGGCGAAACAGCGTGCCCGTGACGAAGAACCCCGGCATCGACTCGAAATAGACTTTCTCGACCGTGTAATCATCCCGCTCGAGGCGATCGCGCACCACCACGTTCAACGGCGAACGCGTCGGCTCCGGCCAGATGCCGAGCGCCACGCGCATCTGCAGGCGCACTTCCTCGGCCCGCTTCGCCCATTCCCCGGGCGATTCCGGCGGGGTAAAGGGAAAATAGCCGTTGAGATCCTTCAACGGTCCCAGTCGCGCGTCCTGTGGGGTCTCGCCAGGCGGCAAGGCCCGGGGGATTTCGGCGGCAGGCACCGGACCACTGGCCGCGGCGAAGAGAAAAGCGGCGAAGGACAGGAATCCAACACGGGAGAAGACAGCGGATTTCATAGGGCGGGATGTTTTGGGGAGGCGTTGCGCCCGCGATCAAGGCCGGCGCTGAATGGGGAGTTTATGATGTGAAACCGCGAAGCCGCCAAGTACTAGAATCCGTCGGTGGGCGTTCCATCGCGCCGCTTCGCGGTGGCCGTTTCCGCCCATCGAAAATCCGGGTGATTTGTGAAATCCGTGGTCTACTTTTCCACCCCTCGACCCCATGAACGCAGCGGAAAAACAGCAGGCCTTGATCGCGCGCTTTCGGCTTATCGAAGACCCGCACGAACGGCTGGCCGCCATCGTGGCGCGCGGCAGGAAGTGGCCGGCCTTGAGCGAAAGCCGGCGGAAGGACGCGCATCTCGTTCCCGGTTGCACCTCGCGCGTGTGGCTGGCTGGACAGATCGAGAATGGGCGCTGCCATTTTCAGATGGATGCGGATTCACCCCTGGTGAAGGGCCTCGTCGCCTTGCTCTGCGAACTTTACGATGGCGCGACGAGCGCGGAAATCCTCGAGGTCGAACCGGAAATCATCGGCGCCCTCCATCTTGACCGGCAGCTTTCCCCCACCCGCCTGAATGGCCTGGCCAGCGTGCGCCAGACCATCCGCGCCTTCGCGGAGACATCCTCCCGACCGTGAATCTGCTCGACGCGCACAATCATCTTCACGACGCGCGCCTGGCCCCGCACCACCAGGCCATCCTGGCGGAACTCCGCCGGCTCCAGGTCACGCGCGCGGTGGTCAACGGCACGCGCGAAGACGATTGGGAGGCGGTGGCGGCGCTGGCCCGCGAGCACGATTTTGTCATCCCCTCCTTCGGCCTGCACCCTTGGTACATCGCCAAACGCGGCGCCCGCTGGATCGAAAATCTGCGCGAAAAACTCGCGGAATTCCCCGACGCCGGCGTCGGGGAAATCGGTCTTGATCGCTGGATCGAAGGCCACGACGTCACCGCCCAAACCGAAGTCTTCCTGCCCCAACTGGCTCTCGCCGCGGAATTGAATCGACCAGCGACCCTCCATTGTTTGCGCGCCTGGGGCGGCCTGGACGAACTGTTGCGCAGGCATCCGCTTCCACGGCGCGGTTTTCTTTTGCACGCCTACGGCGGTCCAGCCGAAATGGTCACCGGCTTCGCCGAACTGGGCGGCTACTTCTCCTTCAACGCGTATTTCCTCGACGAGCGCAAGGCGCGGCAGCGCGAGGTCTTTCGCCACATCCCCGCGGATCGCCTGCTCGTGGAAACCGACGCGCCCGACATGCGGCCTCCGGATAACCTCAACGCCTTTCCCATCCGGGACAAACACGGGGAATTAGTCAACCACCCCGCCCACATCGCCCTGGCCTACGAAAGGTTGGGGAAGATTCGCGAAATGCCTGTGGACGCGCTCGCCGCCCAGGTTGCGGAGAATTTCAAACGGCTCTTCGGTTAAGTCCTAAAGAGGTCAGGAGGATGCGACTCACCCCAAAGCAATCCGTCGCACGACTTCGCCCGCGGCCGCGAATCCAAAGGCGCCGGTCACGAACGCCGCGGTGCCGAAGCCGCTCGCGCAGTCCAGCGTGAGACTCTCGCCGCCAGGTTCCGGTTCGGTGGCGCAGGTGCCGTCGGACCACGGAAAGACGGGCATCTCCGGGGAATAGACGCAGGGGACACCGAACGAACGGCCGGCCTCGCGCGGAAATCCAAAATCGCGCCGCAGCTTCTTGCGAACCTGCCGGAGCATTTCATCGCGCTCCGTGTGCGACAGGTCCGCCACGCGCACCGCGGTGCCATTGCGTTTTCCACCCGCTCCGCCCATGGTGAGCACGGGCATATGGCGCTGGCGGCAGCCGGCGATGAGCACGCACTTGTTGGTCAGCTTATCGATCGCGTCGACGACGAAGTCGTAGCGGGGTGCGAGCAATGCCGCGGCATTGGCGGTGGTGAAGAAATCGGCGACGGGTTTGACGTGGCACTCGGGCTGGATCAAACGCACGCGTTCCGCAAGCACGTTGATTTTGGGCCGGCCGATCTGCCCATCCAACGCCGGGAGCTGGCGGTTCACATTGGTCACGCACACGTCGTCGAGATCGATCAGCGTCAGGTTCCCCACGCCCGAACGCGCCAGCGCTTCCACCACCCATGAGCCGACACCGCCGACGCCCACGACACAGACATGGGCGGCGCGCAAGCGCGCCAATCCCGCTTTCCCGTAGAGGCGCGCCAGGCCGCCAAAACGAGCGTCAAAATCGCACGCGCTACTGGTCACTGTCTTCCGCGCCGACATAGGCTTCCAGGGCCTCGCGAGTGATCTTGTGCCGCGCCCCGCAGCGAGGGCAACTGATGCGCAGGACGGGATCGCCGCCAAAGAGACCCTCCGGGTCGGACTTCATGACTGAGGCGAGGACCGCCATCATCCGCTCCTGGGTGCAGCCGCATTCCCAACGGTAATAGCGCCGCTCCAGGAGGCTGAGCTGTTCGGCCTGGTCGAGGACCATGATGGCCTGCCCGTCGAGCCTCTCCAGCCAGTCGAGGTCGCATTGCGGCTGGGCCGAGACAAAGACGAAATCCTCCGGCCCGTGGGCAAAAAACCGTCCGAGCCGCTGCTCGCTTTGCGCGTAATAGCGCTCGACCGCGCGAAAGAGATCGTGGCCCGCAAAATCCACGGCGCTGCGCTGGGCGCCCTCGCTCCCGCGCACGACATCGGCAATAAAAACCTGCACGGCGTCGGCCTTGACGTTCTCCGTGAAAAGCTGGCCCACAACGGTGCGGAGGCGATTGTCGCCCGCGACGAAGAGGTTGAGCAGCGGCTCCTGAAGATGGATCGTCCAGGCCGAGGATTCATTCCATGGGCGGCTCGCACAGTGCAAGGTAATGGCCGCGAGGGCCTGCTTGAAGAGCTCGTCGTGAGCCGGGTCGTGCTCGTAGCCGTGCTGGCCCTGATGCAGATAGTAATCCACGTAGAGGTCGCCAAAATCCGCGCGCGTGACGAGCGCATTGCGCCCGCGAACAAAATAGCTGCGGACTTCGAGGCCCGCCTCCACCGGCGATTGGTCAGTTTCGTTCACGCTTTCACCATGCCTCGCACCGCGCCAACGCGCACGAATTTCCCGCAGGAAATTTTTGTTTGGAGAGTTTCATAAAGCAGCGGCCGCCCCCAGTGGAGGGCCCCTGAATTTAACCGCAGAGGCCTCTGAGGACTTAGAAAGGGCCGCGGAGGGCGGGGTAAGTTCCACCCCTCGTTCGTAGAACAAGAACAAGAAATTGAAACGGCCCCCGGGCAGGCCGTCCCGCTGCGGCCTCTATCCCGTGGCGGTCGACGCCGGCACCGATGCGACAAAATTCCGCAGGATTCCCAGACCTACCATCTGGCTCTTCTCGGGGTGAAACTGCACGCCCGCCACGCGCCCGCGGGCGGCGCTGGCCGCAAACGTCTCGCCGTAGTCGCAAAATGCCGTCACCTCCGCGTCCGTCCGCGGCGCGGGAAAATAGGAGTGGACGAAATACACGTGCGGGCGCGGGGGTAAACCGCGCCAGAGCGGGTGCGGGCGAAGGTCGAGTTGGTTCCAGCCGATCTGGGGCACTTTCAACCCCGGCGTGGCGAAGCGCTTCACGCGACCGGGGAAAAAACCGAAGCCGCGCACGCCCGGCGATTCTTCGCTCTCCTCGAAGAGCATCTGGTAGCCCACGCAAATTCCCAGGAAAGGTTTGCCCGCCGCGAGCCACTCGGCAAGCGGGTCCCACAAGCCACGCGTTTGCAGACCGCGCACGCAATCGCCGAAGGCCCCTACGCCCGGCAGGACCACGGCATCCGCTTCCGCGAGCCGTCCGGGATCGCCAACGAGTTCCAGGCTGGCGCTTTCGTGGTGCAAAGCATTGATGACGCTGTGAATGTTGCCGGAGCCGTAGTCAATCAAGGCAAGCATCGGGACATTTAAGATTTAGGATTTAAGATTTGGCATTGACCCTGCGGACGGAATCCCAACTGAAACGAGAAATGTTGTCCCGAGAACAGACTCGGAGAACTCAAAATCCTAAATCCGGGATCATCAATCCCAAATTCAGAGGGTTCCCTTCGTGCTCGGGATGCCTTCGACGCGTGGATCAAGCTGGCAGGCCTGATCCACGGCTTTGGCGAGTCCCTTGAAGACCGCTTCGCACATGTGATGCGCGTCGCGCCCATGGAGAATCTCGACGTGCAGATTGGTCGCGGCGTGCGTGCTAAAGGCCCGCAGGAATTCCTCGAGCAGCGTGAAGGAAAATCCGCCCACCGAGGCCACGCCTTCCGGCGCGCGATAGTCCAAAAAGGGCCGCCCGCTGAAATCGATGACCACCCGGGCGAGTGTCTCGTCCATGGGGAGGTACGCCCAACCGTAGCGGCGGATGCCGCGTCTTTCTCCGAGCGCCTTGGAGAAGGCCTGGCCGAGGGCAATGCCCGTGTCCTCCACGGTATGGTGGAGGTCCACCTCGATATCCCCATCGGCTTTCACCGTGAGATCGCACAAGCTGTGGCGCGCGAAGAGCGTGAGCATGTGGTCGAAGAATGGAATCTTCGTGTCGATCCTGCTCCGGCCATTGCCATCGATGCCCAAGTCGATCTGGATCTTGGTCTCGCTGGTGCGCCGGTCAATTTGGGCCTGCCGACTGGTCATCAGTTTCCGGCCTCCTCGGCCTGGCGCTTCTTCTTCTTCATATACATGTTCGCCCCGATCAGCAGCAACGCGAGAACCGCGACGAGTCCAAGCACACGGGGAATCGTCACCAACGACTGGTCGTCGTCGCTATCCGATGCCGCCGCTTTCACGGAGGCAACCGTTGTCGCAGCGGGTGCGGGCGCAGGGCTCGCAGACGCGGCGCTCGCGGGCGCCGTGGCGCTCGCGGCGGGGCCATCGGCGGAGGGAATTGGGGCGCCGTGTTTCATCCTGGGTGTGGCCTGGGCCGAGGTTTCCGCAGCCGACGCCGGTGCGGGGGTGGCGGCCGCGCTCGCCGCCGCGCCCTTTTGCATCTCCAAGGCTTCCTTGGTCAGGCGCACGGCGAGTTCATTGGTCGGCCACAAGAGGGTCGCATCCTTGAGCTTTTCCACCGCCCCATTGATGTCGCCACTGGCCAGGCCCTGCTTTGCCTCTAGAGTTTCTTGCAAAGAGTCCCGCATCTTTTCGATGGGGAGCGTGGCAAGGCGGGGGCCTTCGGATTTCAGGCGGGTCATCAACGCCGTCAGGCTCTTTTCGTTGTCCGGATAAAAGGGCGGCCAGCCGCTCGTCGACGCTTGCACCTGCGCGTCCTCGGCATCCTGCTGTCGTTTGATCGCCGCCGTCATCGTCTCCCGGTCCACCGGACCGGCCGCGGCGAGATCCTTCTTCTGTTGCTCGGCGCGCGCTTTTTGCTCGGGGATGGCGCGCAGGACGGTGGCTTCGAGTTTAACGACGATCCTTTGAGCGAGATCGATGGCCTCGGGCATGACAGCGGCGCCGGCGAAGTTTTTTTCGATGACCGCGAAAGTATTCAGCGCCGGGATATACTGGCCATCCGCAGCCTGGCTCTTCATGTAGGTAAAAGTCAACTGACCGCCGATCTGCACCTTCTCCTTGCGGACCTCGGCTTTGGGAATCCATTGCCCATCCATCTTGATCTCTCCGTCCTCGACGCGCTTCTTTTCATCGAGAAAGGCATTGAGCCTCGTCTGAACATCGGCAATCCGGACGCTTGCCGGATATTGAGACACGTAGGCTTCGAGCGCCTGAATGTACTGGTCGTACTGCGCGACGTTCATCGAATCCTTCCCCAGTTGAATGGCCGCGATGCTCCGATAGGCCTCCAGTTCCGGGGAGGTCTTCTCGGTCTTTTCGATTTGGGCCTTCGGGATCACCCGTTCGTCGGTGATTCCCGCCGAGACCTTCACCTGGATCGTGATGTCCCTGTCGGTTTCGCTGGTGATCTTGCCCTCGAGATGCTCACCGCTTTTCAGCGTGACCGAATCGGCAAAAGCGCTGCTCATCAAGATGGCCAGGGCGAGCAGAAGTGAAGCGAGGGTGTGAATTTTGGGCATGGGAACGCGAGTAAAGGAGAGCATTCGAGGGAAACGGAGAAGATTGCAAGCGGTGATAAACAGTTTGCCTCTTCGCGATTCGGGAGCCAGCCGGCCGGCGGATGTCTTCTTTTTCAGGGCGTCCCCGTCGCCGGCAAAGCGATGCCGGTGGTGACCGCGCGCCGGTAATCGGCGATTACTTTCGGACGGGTCCGGGTCTCCGCCAGCCCCTGGTAATTCTCGACCCCATCGACAATCGCTTCGGCGACGTGCGTCCGCCACGCCGCGGAGCTGATGAGCGTGCTCTCGGCATTGTTGCTCACGAAACCGCATTCAATGAGCACCGCCGGTTGCGTGGACAGCCGCAGCACGGCAAAACGGGCGTGCTTGACCCCGCGATCGACCATCGGCACCTGGCCCAACAAGGCATGAAACACACTGCAGGCCAGCGCCCCGCTCGGCAGGTCGATGGCATTGCCGGGTTCTTCGCGCAGATCGCGCTCTCGAGGCATGGCATCGTTGGTCGCCGGCGCGCCCCGGGGCGCGCAGGAAAAGATCTCAAAGCCGCGCGCGTCCGCATTCGTGCTCGAGGAATTGAAATGGATGCTCACGAAGATGGAATTGGGGATGTCGTTCGCCACCGCCGGCCGCTGTTCGAGCGGGATGAAAACATCCGTCGCCCGCGTCATCACAACCTTGTAACCCGCCTTCTCGAGGAGCGGCCGCGCGCGCAACGCCACGTCGAGGGCGAAATCCTTCTCGAAACCAAACCTCGAGGTCGCGCCGCGGTCGTGCCCGCCGTGGCCCGGGTCGAGCACCACGGTCTTCACCGCTTGCATTCCCTCAATCAATTCCGGGCGCAGGTTCGGCTCGATAATCTTGCTCAAGTCCAGTCGCGAAACCAGCACCTGCCCGTCGTGGAACATCACCGGAAAGGCAAGCCAATGTTTGACGCCATTGATCTCGCACTCGCGCAATCCGACCGTGACCGCCAGTTGCATCTTGCCGGAATCGAGGGTGATGGTTTTGGAGCCCGCGACCGCCGCCGGTGGGTCGGCGCTGGTGATCGGCGAGGGTTCATCGGCGATCGCCTGCTTCAAGATCAACGAGATTGGCGCCGCCACGCCCGAACCTGTCGCCGCGGGGATGGGAGAAGTTTGCGCCGCGGCCGGAGGCTGTCCTGCGACTGCTGGCGACCCAGCGACCGTGTGTCCGGTCAAGTCCACCGGGGGCGGCTTGGGAAAGCCGTAGAACTGCGCGATGTTGTCCAGGGTGAGGTAGTCGCGGCTTTCGAAGCGTACCAAATTCCAATCCGCGGCGAGGGCCCGGCTGGTGAGGAATGAGCAAAGAAGAAGGCCGAGCCAGCGGCTGGTAATCATGGCCGCACCTTCCCACGGCTCACTCCTGCGCGCAAATCCACCGTTCGTAATCCTACGTCGCCGCTGCGCTGATCTGACAGATCAAGATTACGAAATCCCAAAGCCCGGGCCGCTACCGCTGCACCCGCCCACCACCGCCCCCCGCGGCCAGAGCCTCGACTTCCGCCAAAGTCACCGAATTGTAATCACCGGAAATGGTGTGCTTGAGTGTGCTCGCCGCAACGGCGAAATCGATGGCCCGCTGTGGCGCATCCCCGCGGAGGAGCGCGAAGATCAACGCCCCACTGAAGCTGTCCCCTGCGCCAACCCGGTCGACGACCGCGATTTCGTGCCGTGACGAGAAGTACGGCTCGCCCTCGTGATAGAGCATCGCCCCCCAACTCGTGACATGGGCGGCGGAGCCCTGCCGCTGCGTCAAGGCGACGGTCTCGAAGCCGTACCGCTCCGAGAGTTGCACAGCGGTTTCCGCGGCGCGCGGTCCCGAATCGCCGGGCACGTGGACGCCGAAAACGGTTTTCGCCTCCTCGATGCTGGTCACGCAGAGATGCACGCCTTTCATGAGCGGATTGAGCGTGTCGCCGGCCTCTTCCGGGCTGCTCCAAAGCCTGGCGCGGTAGTTCATGTCGAAGCTCACGGCCAGCCCGGCCCGGCGCGCCGCGGACAGGGCTGCTTCCACCACCTTCACCGCCGACGCCGAAAGCGCCGG